>JAAUXU010025372.1_pt1 | contig 10450 bp, 6 predicted proteins | sample 7278151 | NCBI WGS metagenome assembly JAAUXU01 (sample SAMN14350113, study PRJNA611818) | marine sediment metagenome | isolation source: surface marine sediment (1.8m) | place: French Polynesia: Moorea | collected 2018-08 | reverse complement strand
GGTCTGCACCTGCTCCGTTCGTCATGGAGACCACAATATGTTCTATGTTTTGATGGACCACCACGACAGCTGACATTTCAGCCACAGTTCAATGGCTTCGTTCACCTTCTCCCTCCTTTATTTTCTTTGATCACAACATGTTTCAGCAGGAAATTTTCATCTTTCTGTGTCTAGTTCATGGTGGTCTCTCAGCCACCAGCTCGAGTCATGACTCATTGATCCGTCCGCTTGTCTGATTCGAGCCACATCTCTTTCAGCGACCAGCATGAGTCATGTTTCGGTGGGAAATTTGAATATACGTGTCACCACCCACAAAAATGCTCAAAGACCCACTGAAACCCATTGAAACTTGGAGCACATCGACATATGAACTACACGCACCTGAATACACTATTAGGCATCAATGGTGCAGAGTCATGGAAACTGATGTTGACAACCGTAACTTATTAGGATTGTGTGGGTTATTCAGTGTACCAGATGAACGCATGCAATTTTAGGGTTGACAGTGAACAATGACTCCGTCAAGGCCAATGAGCGCTACAACGTGGTTTCACCCGTTGTTTGTTGGTTTTTTTCGTTACTGAGTAGTCACTCTTGTCGGCGTACTTAATATTGGGACCTTCCTGAAGCAATTGTGTAGGTCAGACTTTGTCTACCCTTGTGCGCTTAAGGAGATTAAGTTACTTCTTACTCTGTTCTAGCTTAGGTTCGTGGTAGCTGAATTGCCTTCGACCTCGCAATCATCCTGTGGTCCCTCCATATCGGCGCATAAGGGGCCCACACAGCAGTGAATGCGTTAGCGACAACTTTCTGCAGCTATGAAGACATCCCTGGCCTTGCCGAGAGAGTACCTGGCCCCGTTGAAGACCTTGGGCCTGTCCACCACAGTGATGGCTTTCACGAAAGTTCTCCATTGCATAACTTGTTGATTTGACTTGCATTGGGACCTTAAACCTGATATTCCCGCATGCTCTGGTCAAAAAATGCATTTGAAAAAAAAAAAAAAAGGTGTGTGTTCACCTTGGTCATCCTATGCCTTTCGGCTTCAACTAAAATATCCAACAAGTGATACTGACCGACCGAACAAAGGTGTGCCACAAACAGAATGTGGCCTTGAAGACCAAATCTTCTGATCTTGTTGGAAAAGGCTGCTCAGGAACTTTTATTTAATGCCTAATTCTGCACAAAGCTGGAGACAAAGTTCCATATTTGTTCCACCATCAGAAATGTTTGCTTGTTTTTTTGAACTGAAGTTTTACTCCAAGAAGAGCTCGGACAATAGGGATGAGACGAGAGGGGCACAGTGTGAGGCTTGATGAGCCAGAAGGTAACGTTAGGAGGATCTCGAGAGGAGCCGAAACCAGCTCGAGATTTTGTCTCGACCCAGGCTCGAGCTCAACGTGGGCCGAGTAGTACTTCTTGAGATCATAAAAACAACTAGCTGGATCGGCTTACACTTGCAATGCATACATGACTGAAGTGCAGTCCAGCCTGATCAGGGGCCATGGAAATGACGGGCCGAGCCGGCTCGGTCCCACCCTTTCTAGGTCAGCATATAGGCCTGTTCTGGTCGAACTGAACGTTAAACGTACTCTTCAGGTCCACGCAACACGCGCTCTCTCCCACCTTAACGGAAGGACGAAATTGAAAATTTTCTCTAGAGACCAGACATTAAGAGAACTTTTTTATAAAGCCTAATACTTGTCCACAGCCCAAGCTTTTCTATGAGGAGGGAGGGGAATCGGAGACTTAATTGAAAAGACATTTTCTTCTTCCTTACGCTGTTGTAGAGCAGCTCGAGTCTGGAGATAGTAAGGAACTTGTTCATGTTGACACCGTTGTCCAGCAGGAGCCTGACGAAGTCGACGCGATCATTCTCCAGCGCTTCTTGCATGGCAAGCTCAAGAGAGCCGGCGGGCCACTCTTGACCTGAAAGATCAAGAAAAGACTTCGATTAAACTTTTTCAAAAAGTTTGATCTCAATCTTTAATTAATTACAGAGGCAGCACGTCGGCCTTAGCAGTGAGACTGTGACTTTAGTCACTTTCTGTTTTTACTCTAAATTGTTGTTTTAAGAAGGCATTTTGCCGCAGGGATAAACTTATACTTACCGGCCTCTAGTGGTTTCCAAGGTCAACTCTGACCTCATCCAGCTATTTTTAAGGTGCTGACTATGAAGTGCCTCCTGGTGTCTTAAACCTAAGTTTGTTTTGAGGTTACTATGCAGGGTCTCCCGCGTATGTTATGGCACTTAGAAAAACTTCGCATTTTGGGGGAAATGGATAATCCGAGAACAAAAGTGCAGCCGATACCGATTGTAAACTCTCCAGCACAGTACACCATTCTGAAAACAATCGAATCCATAGTTGACTGACTGTTGAATGTTGACCAATCAGGGTAAAAAATGGGGATAGCATGGGACAGTTTGTGGGCAATTGCGACCTCGGACGACTGTGACCATGCGCCGATCACAACCAAGTACTGATTGCCACCGTGTACAGAGTGTCATCAAGGACAGGGAGCAACAATAAGAGTAAATCTCCAAGCAGTTTGCAGTCTACCTGCATTGCAGTTGGGGGTGGTCGAGTATTGCAATCTGCAGAAGCTCGGTTACCGTACCGAGTCTAGATGCATTACAGGCACTTAGTTGACTTTGAAGCATGTGCAGGTACGACCTAAGACATCCAATATGCTCTGGGATGGTGCGCATATAACTAAAGCATCAGCCAGTCCAGAACCGAAAGTGTCTGCTACATTGTACAATGATATGTACAAATGTTGCTCATGTCACAGGTCCTGCAGAAAACTCTCTTGGCTTGTGTGGTGTTACAACTTCTTCAGAGACTTGTCACACAGAAGACATCCCGGTCATATCACTTCTAACATAAAGGAAGAAAAGGTGTCAGAATGAAAATCCCCTCAGCTTCTCTACCTCATAGATTATATATTTTTCACCAGAGGTCCTGTATGCACCCGCAATAAGTTTGGCTCACGTAATAAGTAGACCTCGAAAGAAAAAACGTGATTTTGTCACAGACTGCTTACACCTATGTATAGGCCGTTCTGGAATCCCTGGGTTTAATTCAGTACCGTGGAATGAGGAGTCTACGGCAAAATCACACTTTTTTCCCTGACGTCTAGTAATAAGTCATGAACAAACTCTCTCAGATTGCTTGGTCTAACTAGTTCTGTTCTGTTAGCAGTGTCTTTGCCTATTGCTTTTGTATGAGCTACTGCTTAGAGCAGAATTTTGTTGGAAAAAAAGTAGATGAAAAATGTACTTTTAAGTGCATTTGCGAAGTGTAAGTAAATTTGGACCAGCGACAAAATAAAAAAATCAGAAAGTAGGGCCTTTTCTTCCTCCTGAGTATGGGGAAGGGAAGAAAAGGCCCTTCTTTCTTCTACGCCCATTTTTTAAATACACTTGAAAGTGCATGATTTTTAAATAATTTTTTTATAAAACGGGACAACGCTTATGCCGCAATCGGGACATGGCCGCAGTCAGGTCACAATTATAACAGGTAATCAACGCTTGACGGTGGCACGTACATCAGCGTTCTCTCCCTATCGATCAACATTAAGCGGATTCATAACTTTGTACTGGATTAAGGCACAGAAGTGGTACTTCCCTCTATGGAAAGCTCAGAGCCTGATCAACAACCTGTGGATGCTACAGTTTTGCCAGTATACGTTGCCATTAAGCCCCGTTACCCTCGTCTTCAGCCGGACTCCCTTGCATCAAAAATCACCCAAGACGCCTCCATCGAAGGGCTATGTGTACATACCTGCTTAGTTGCACAATCGTCAAATTTCTCATTCCCAAAGGTGTCACGAACTTCTCCATTTTCTAAACTCTACTGAATCATTTCCTCACCCGCCAAGAACAACTTCCCTGACCATTCGTAGGCCTCGACGCAGCGCGGGCAAAACGGAGACAAAACTTTACCGTTTACGGATAATCTGCTTTTAAAAACTTTAAATCCGGGGCTGAAACGTTACGTCCTATACGGAGAAAACTTTGTATCGGCCACGTAAGAAAGTTCGTATTAATTAGAAAAAAAAACTTTTGTGTTAAGACGCTGTCTAAGGCCAAAAAAATTGCTCTCCTCGGTGGCAACTTAAAGTCGGGTTACTGATGATAAAATCAAAAGCTTGAAAGACCGTTTTTTTAAACAGGCTGTAAGACTGAACAGATTACAAATAACCTGCAGCTCAAACATTCCGGCAACGTTGACGGAGAAGCTGCCAACGTTGTTACAGCGGATGCTGCCAAAAACTGACTGTTCTTCATTGGTCAAGAGGTCAAGAAGTGTCTTCTTGCATTCACTGGACATGACTCTTGTAGAAGGCACCGAGTGTGACTTTCTGCGCAATGCAAGAACACTGCGGCCACCTGCTGCGGGATTCCACAAAGAGCCAGACCCAAGAAGAGTGATTCAATCCCCCAGGAGCCGGGGCTCAATGAAGCCCTGACCTATGTTGTGTCTTGTGGACCAAAGCAACTGCGTCGTGGATGTTTCAGTGGCAACATCAAATTTGGGCTGTCTCATTGTATAGTGAAGATGTCCCTCCTGCAGATTGTTCTTACGACCTGGCAGAGGCTTGAAGGACGAGGTTACTGGCACTAATTTCGACTCCACTGAGGACGAAAATGAGGCTGAAGGAACAGTGAATGGGGGAAGGTGAAGTTTGCCAATGCCTAAGCTCACTATCTCAAAGTCCCCCGGACTTTTATCCACTCATCTGCCCAGCGATATGTCACTTATACTGTGCCAAAGCACAGCACAATATTCTACTGTTCCCGGAGAAAGATTCCTCCATTTGTTTCCCTCAGAGGGGAACGTTTGTCATAGTAATGTGTCTTTTCTTTTCTTTTTTTTTTTAGCGTCAATGCGAAGTTCATTTTGTTTTAACCAGTGCCAAACTTCTGGTTGTACTTCTGCAAGGTCAACAAGTTCAAGATCGGACTGCAGCTTTACCCTACTGACTGAATGTATTGGGGATCCACATCAAATTGCGCACTCAGATCAGAAATGGGCGCAGAAAACAGACCAAGTCGATGCCAAAAGTAGCAATCAGTTGTGTCGATTGATAGGTAAAGTTTCTTAACTGTCAACGGCAACACTCAAAATCATCGAAAGCCTCCTCATTACTGTACAATGAGTAACGAATCCCCCACTACTGTATATAGTTTGAAGTGACTCAGTTGTTGATAATGAAAGGCTAATGCAACGTTAAATGCAACTAATCACAAGCGAGGCAAAGAAAGTTTCACGCAAAAATTACATGCAACTACTTGTCATTGCAATTGATTAGTCGTCAGCCTTACCCTCCACAAAGATCTCCTTCTTCGCAATGTCTGATCTGTTCCACGTGAGTGCCAGCGAAAGCTGCTCAGTCGGTTTCAGGTGCTGGGCCTTGAACAGTGCGGTCAGGATCACCTGGTCAAGTTCCTCCTCGCTCTGGTCGGCGCCGTGCTGGCCTCGGGCGCAGAACACGGTTATCTAAGCAGAAGAAAATGAATTTACACATGCTACTCCAATGAACGAGAAGCGATTGCACCATGCGCCTGAATGCGGCCTTGAAGGCCAGATTTGACCTCGCTGACACGGCCATTTCCTAAGATCCTCCACTGCTGTTGCTCAATGACTACGTGTTTCATTCGTCTGCGCACAACTGTGGTTTTGGCTTAGGGGCGCCAACAACAAAAGTTGCACAAAAACCCAACGTTGCACATTTTGTCAACTGTCACAAATTCTATTTACATCATTTACCAAATTTCTTCAACTTTTTCCATTTCCTTTTTTTTCATAATTTTTTTTAACTTTGTCCTGGAAAAAAAGAGGAAAAGGATAAATTTTGACACTTCTCAGGTCTGCGTCAGTTGAGAACGCTGGCAAAAAACCCGGGGGCGAATGGTCGAATCGAGGCGCAAAACGCAATTAAAATCTCTCACCAGATTCTTCCTCTTCACGCACTGGATGAGCTCGAGCATGATCCTGCCGGCCAACTCGGAGGTGACCGCGAAAGTCTCCTGGATTGTCTGCCTCAGGCGATCTTGAACCGCTGGTTCCAACAGAGGACCGGGGTCGCCGTCGTCACCTACATATCTGAAAGAATCATAAACAGAGTGTTTCAACCGTTACGACGAACTTGCCACGTCCTAAGCGAACACTCTGCATCATGCCACTCAAATGGAAAGTGCAAAGTTCTAAGTTCTCCCTGGGGATCTCCCTATGATGCTTTGACCTGAGGCTCCCCGTTCTTCTTCTCCATGTTCACGGAGAAGTTGTTGAAGTTTAGCATGCAAATAAGTCTGGAGAGAGGCCTGCTCCGTTTGGGGACGCCATCAATCAAGTTGTTCTGCTTTGGAGCTCTCGACAAAGCATTTTTTGAATTGTCTGCCTGTCTCCAGAGAGGCATGGCCAACCATCTTCCGCGACGTCTCTGCTTAAATCTTGTCATTTTGTGCGACGAAGGCTCAAAGAAGAAGAGCTTTTGATCACTCTTGTCTCTTACCTAGATTGAAACCGGAGCAAAATCTACCATCGCTACATTGGCCCGGATTAAGTACTGTAGCAACAAAAAGTCATATTCTCGGAACATTCAGTCTATACCTAATATATATGAAACCTCATCATTTCAAGCGGATTCACTCTTGTTATGTACAGGACTCCATGGATAATCGTACTACGGATAATTGCGCACCTTGCATTGTTGTGCAACTATGTCTGATCCGCATCCCTGCTATTTACTAACTCCTTATTCGAGTTAGCCTCTCCACGGTTTTTTTGGGGGCAACTTTATGACAGGCTAAAATGCACCACTTTCTTGTCAAATCAGGCTAGGACTCTGGAGAGAAATGTGATCTTGTTAAGGACTGCTCTGCCACCACGCTGACTGTGAGTGAGGAGAGTGAGGAAGAAGAAATCAGAGAAGAACCCACCAACAGGAAAATATGTCCAGTCTTCATATGAGGTGCTGAAAATGGCAATTCTGACCACAGAGAAGCCAGATTATGCATTGCTGTAGCAACCAGATACACTTTGCATAAGGTATTTGTGCGACAAAAAAGCAGCAGAGATATATTAATGACAACCTCCATCCATAATAGGCAGAATAAATAGGTATGAAGTGTATTTTTTTTCTCCTTGTGCTCAATCGTGCAACTTTGCTGCGGCCCAGCCCTGCACCATTATCCGTGGAGTATTGTACTGAGACAGACTGTGATAAAGTAGAGCTCAAGGCACGACAAATAGACAAAATACAGCCACCAATTCATTGGAACAACACTGATGCAATCAAAGTCCCATCAAAGCCACAATTGCAGCAAGGGGAGACGTCAAAAAAACCGGGGCCATCTAAGTGATGATCGGAGCGACTGGAGCAAGATCGGGGCAACCAGAGCCGTCCAAGTGACGATTGGAGCAACCAGAAGGGCGTAGTGTGACAATTAACAATTACAACTGTACGAATAAGAGAGAATGAACACAGTGGTTTCAATAAAATTGTACGTTGTGTTCTATTCTAGACTTCCTAAATATGAACAAAATGCATTCAAAATGAACAATCCTTCGTAAAGCACAGTACGTCTATTTGGCGCATGTCATATTACGAATACTCTGTGCATGCCGTCCTCGTAGCTCGTTCCTCGAGTAACAGTTCTAGGCTGCAGAAACCTCGTGTTCTTAAAATGCCACTTGGCCAAATGCATATAACGTACCACTTTTTCATGGTATGAAAAATAATTATTTTATATTAATTTAAATTTAAATTAATATTTTTTCTCATTTAAATACAGGCAAAAATCCAATTCTTAGGAACTGCGACTTCTTGTCGGGCTGATGAAACTTTCAGAAATGAGAAGTCCAATGGTGCCAAAATTAGCTCTGCATGACACGTATTAGATGAAACACAGCCTTCAGAACTGGGACAGGGCATTCAAAAATTTTTGTGATGTCGCACATAGTAAGTGCAGGTTACGAGTCACTGGGCGACTGACACATACATGCGCTTCTGCATTCTAAAAACAATTGTGATCCTTTTGTCTTGAAGTGAATGCACGTATATATGTCAGTGGCAATAGAAAATCCAGCATAACAATGATCATGAATCGTACTGACTAGAAAATGACATCAACTTTGTTCAGTTCTTGCACTATGCATCACTAAGATAAGATGCTAAGACGGTTTTTAGGGACACCACATGACTTTTTGGACAGCCGGTGCTACAGCGCATTGAGGGAGGCAGGCGGAGAGCACGACGTACGTGCAGTGCGAGATCTTTTGTGTCACTGACACCTCCAGCAACTGCTGTTATCGGCAGAGTGAAACTGTTATCTAAGTGCATCGACTACATCGCATGTACTTACGTTGCAGTCACGCTTCTCAAGAACTTTCACTACGAATGTCTAATGCTACTTTGAAGATATGTATGCGACACCGGAGATAATACAATCGGTCAGCCACTCATGTAGCATGTCGCAGAAGCGACAGTTGAGGTCAGAAGTTTGCACACTTCGGAGGAAAAACAAACTTCATTGCTCAACGTCATTTACTATGTAGACATTACTTTGTTTCCTTATACCGTTTATACCTTGTTTTCTGCACAACTGAGCAATATTGTGCAGAGCACAGAACAAAGAGAAAAAGACATTTTGGCGGATGCAAACCTCAAACGAGGTCAATTCTACTATGTAGAGTACACATTCAGTGGCCTATGTCAATTTTTTTTATGTCTGTCCGTTGTAGCGTGTAGCACTGGGTCCAAGACCCCATTGGAAAACATTCTATTTACATAGAATGAAGAAATGATCAGTTTTTAGGTCCCCTCTGAGGCTGCTCTATTGACTACTGGTCATTTTTTTTTTAGCACCGCACGACTATAATACTGTAGTGCAGTTTTTAAAAGCTGCTCAATACAGAAACCAGTGCGAGTGATAAGTGGTTTTAAAGTGACGTCATCACCGAACATTGACAAGTAACGTCACCACAATTAAGTGCTAACATTTCCTACTGCTACCACTTACAATATTTACCCTGTATATGACAACCCTGTCCAGGTGATTGTGCAATCACTACTTAATATAAGATATACGGTTTATTCAGGACTGTAGTGAAAAACTGAGCACAGACAGTATTTTTTGTTTCTACCGCAAGTGAAGTGAGTTGCCTTTAATACACAATTTTGTCCAAAAGTGAAGTAAACAACTCAAGACTGTCGGGGCCTCTAGCTTTCCAACATTGTAAAGAGAGTCTGCAATATTAAGACAGTTACGAAGGTCACTTCTGTGCAGAGGTGAAGGCCCCCAACGGTGTAGTGCAAATGGAGCCTATGTAGTATTTTTTTTTCCGGGTTGTCATTTTTTAATGCTGCCTTAAGCTTAAAATTTTACTCAAAGGTTAAGTAAATATGTACACTGTCACGGCCTTTGGCTTTCCGGAGAGTTTCTGCAGCTGCAGTACTAGGGATTTTTTTGTTTTCCATATACGGCATTACAGTCATTATTTCAAGGTCGGCCATAGGCATCACATATATTTCACAATACTTTCAAACATAAAACATTACTTCGTGCCCTTCATTTCCACCCATCTGCTGGGGGCCCCCAATTGTTCATACAATTGCACGTCTGAAAACTGAGACGGCCAAATTTGTGCACTGCAGCCTTTCATCTAATGGCCTGAAAGTGGAGGAGATGTCATCAAATTCGCTGAGCTTTCTTCTTCTTTAGCAACATAAACCTCTCTGTGTAACATAACGCTATTAAATGACTGGAGAGTGGCCACCAATTCTAATGTGTCGAGAGTATATTTTTTTTTGTAGAGCTGCTATGAGTTGTGTCGCATGCTGAGCATAAGAGCTATCATGAGAAGGGGTGTCAATTTAAAAAAATATCAACGTCTCCGTCATCTGACGTCAGGTAACAAACTGAGTGAATTCCAAAAACTTAATTTCTTAACCCGGCTGATATTTTGTGATGCTTTAGCCCTTTGCATAAGCGTCCAGTGTGTTGTGCGTGCCTGATGGGCTCCTTTACAATTGGTTGGAGGATGAAATAGTATGCTTTGTTTGGCATCGTTGCCAAATCGAGAAGTGACAGTGCAGTGTGCACAAGACTTCCCTGAGATACTACACTGTGCCAGCAGATCAGAGTTCACGAAGTCATCCATTGCCATATGCTTCGTCATCGAGATCAGTGCGAAGAAGTGGTAGAAGTAAGCTTATCCATAACGGCGTTGCTGCCCTCTCTGTGAGCTGTGACACCTCAGGACCACTGAAGTAATACAGTCCTGGCCATAAGTAATTGCGTCGGGCATGACGGCACCTCCTACAGTGTACTGAAACATGTTGAAGTAGAATTTTGATGTGGAACGTGTAGCCGTGATACTGGGACACAATGTTCAGTACACAGGTCAATGTTGGGGCTGCCCATTTTAACACTAGAGTGCTC
>JAAUXU010042229.1_pt1 | contig 10458 bp, 16 predicted proteins | sample 7278151 | NCBI WGS metagenome assembly JAAUXU01 (sample SAMN14350113, study PRJNA611818) | marine sediment metagenome | isolation source: surface marine sediment (1.8m) | place: French Polynesia: Moorea | collected 2018-08 | reverse complement strand
TATTCGGCATGGTCGGCTTCAAGCAGGGACTGATCGTGTGCGGAGGATACCCGGAGGGCGTGATCGTCAAGAAGTGCTGGAGGTGGAGCTTCCACGACTCGTCGGGGAGGTAGTCGAAATGTGGGGCCGATATAATTAATAATAACGCCGGTAGCGCTCGGCTATTGTAGGAAAGTTTATTTTGATTTAGGGTCTAATTGAAGACTGACAATTCGTTCAAGTCTGCAAAGGGAAATAGGAAATATGGAGAAAGCATCATCAGCATAATTCGCACGCACTCTTCTTAGTTTCGATGCTCTTTTCTTCGCTGTGTGTGATCGGAAGCAAGGACGTTCCCCATGCACAGAAATATCGATTTTTAATTGATCCAAACCAAAATCTGATTTATCGATTAAGAATTTGCCCACTATCAAAAGGTTCATCGAAAAAAAGAAGTTTTGACAGTATTTGATAGCCTTCACTCTTTATTGCACTCCAACATATTTCTGAAAAGAAGAATCTAATATCAAAAAAGTCCATTCTTCAATTCTGCTTCTGGCAGGTGGAGGGAATCCTTTTTAATTGAACAATTGGTAGAGATATTTCTGCAAGTTCAGCTGCATCTCCTTTCTGCAGCTGGAGGGAGATGCCCGGGGAGCTGGAGGAGGGCCACTTTGGCGGCCAGCTCGTGGTGGTCGAGCGCCGCCTCTGGATGTTCATGGGCGCGCCCGTGTACGCGACCAACGTGGGGCACAAGGCGGTGGAGTCCTACGGGACGGACCAGCGGGGGTGGATCCGGGAGCCGGACGCGGACGTGGAGGTCGGGGTGTACGTCCTCGGGGCGGCAGTGTTTGACGGGACAAAGGAAGGTCGCTTTGCTGCTTGCATTGGCAGGTTCAAGTCGCAAGGGACACGACTTTTGCATGAATTGCTGGGATGCATGCACATGTCTTGTTCAGGGTTTTGCGTCTCCTGAGGCCTTGCTTGACTTGGGATTCTGCTATCCATGGCTTGACGCATCGTCTTGACTTGGCTTCCAAAGTTTACTTTTTTCATGCTCCCCAGCATCCTCCATCTTGACCATATATGCCCTGATGTGAGACACATTTCAATGGCCGTTTCCTTGCACCCTACATCAGGTCCTGCTGGTGGGCGGCTACAGCAGCGGCTACTACGGCCACACCTACGTCTTCGACTCCGCCTCGGGCTCCTACGCCAGGAAGAGCGACCTCCACTCGCCCCACGGGTTCGGCTCCATGGGGTGCGCGGTGAAGCCGCAGGACGACAACATCGTCATGTGCTTGGGGGGGATCAACACGCCGGAATACATCAACAAGTGAGACTCTCGCGAAAAAAAATGATTTCGGAAAATAATACGAGGTTTGCTTGGCTTGGGAGATAGGTCAGGTCATGTATTGGTCCTAAATAGTTGCTACTGTGGGGAATGATGTCTCGAGAATTTGTTCAAACATATTCTTCAAACAGATATTTTTTGCCAATCTAAAGTCTGTTTGTGTGATCAGCTTTTTTGAGAAAAATCTCTGGAGGATAATACTTAGATGGCTGAGAATGACAAAAGTAGAAGATGTAAAGTTTTTTTGTGACCTAGGAAAAGAAATCCACCTCAAAATTTTCACTCATATTAGGTCAGACTCTGGCTTTCGATATGACTCTCACATGATCCATAACTATTTTCCTCGCTGTATATATAGGGCAAGACACTTCAACGTCATGAACAGGTACCTAACTGCACAGAAAAAAAAACGTTTCTTTTTTTTTCAAATCTTTCCCTGGACACTTTTCAGCGAGTGGGAAGCTGAGGACGACGCCCTGGACAGGCTCCCCGACGCCGCCACGGGCAGCTGCCAGCTGCTGGCGGCGGACGACGGGGAACTCTACGCCCTGCCGCACCCGGGAAAGGTCTACAGGTGTGCGCATACGTATATATATCTTGAGCGAAAAAGACGGGTTTCAACGCCATGTTCAAAGCCCTGCTGCAGTGTGAAGGACAAGAGATATGAAAATATGTTCAAAGCCCTTCGGAAAGACAGGATTAAATTAAAAGAGTGGGGATGTCCTTCTTCCCTTTTGGCGAAAAAAAAGACACTATACACACAGTTTGCAATGAGCTAAGGACTTCTTCCTTGGTTGTGCAAAAAGTTTTTAAAGTCATTTTAGGAATATGTGCATTTGCTTAACACACCCCCATTTGGCATATGGCCTTCGCCGCAGCAGCCAAACATATTTCTAAAGCATAATTCAGACAGGCAGAGTGGCATGCAGGTACGTTGGGGCAGGGAGCGGCGACTCCTCCTCCTCCTGGCTGACCGTGGCGGACGTCGACAGCTCGAGGGGAGACAGGAACTTTGCCTACTCCATGAAGTACCACAGACTCTTGGAAACTTAATTGAAGACTTGATTCTTTAATCTAGTTTGATTTTCTTTAATTAGGATAAGAGAAAAACTTCATGTTCTGAATTAAGTGCCACGTTTTGTTGATTTTCAATGAAAAAAAGAAGGATTTGACTTCGATAATTATAATTGTTGAATTGCAAAATGTTCACCTAGTTGCCTCTTCTTTTGCAGTGATTGTAGGCTACAAAAAAACGATTCCACACCTGCCCCCCCCCACTTCTTCTGCCATGCGTTGTCTGCTTGACGGTTGGAGAGAGAGAAGGAAGGAAACTAGACCCCTTTCCATTTATGCACAAATGCTGTAATGCCAAGATGAAGAGGGGCGCGCGTAAAATATTTCTAGAGCAGCGAAAGTAGCACGGAGACGACTGAGACTAATTTCATCCTCCCTACGCAGCTCTCTGTTTCTTTCTTTCCCTTTTTTCCACCTCCATCCTGTTGTAGTTACATGGGTTTCCCCACTTTCATTTCTGCCTTTTTTTTAAAAAAATTGCATTCCCCCGCATTTGGCAAGTCAGTCATTCGCAACCCGCAAACAGATCCATCTCACAGTGTCCGTCTTTTCAAGGAATAAGTTTATGCCAATCGTGTCTAAAAGCCGCGGGAGTTTAAGTATAACGGATGACGAGCACTTAAATTCCTTTGTGCGAGGGTGATGTTCGTAAGAAGGATGGACGCCCGTCCAAAGAGGCACTTTGAGGAGGTTTGTCTTCGTCTCTCTCTCTCTCTCTCTCTCTCTCTCTCTCTCTCTCTCTCTCTGCAGAAAATGCAACAACGGCATTTATTCTCTCTGCAGGATGGATGTGTTCACACGGCGGGGTGCAAAAAAAAATCCTCTAGATAAACTAACGTCGACTACCACCACGCACCATTTCTCTTCTGTGAATACAACGCAAAAAAAAAAGTTTTTATCTTAAATCAGATAAGAAGACGCACAAGCGGGAAAAAATTGTAACTTGGCAGCGCGAAGGGAGGGTTAAAAATTCGAAATATTTTTCCTTGAGTCATCATCATGGCGTTTGTTGGTGGGCCAAGAAACGGGAATGGTTGATTGAAGCAAAAAGGACAAGAAGATATGTAAAACTTCTGCAAAAATCGGATGTTTGACAAATATTGCTGCAGAAATATTTGGGCTGATACTAGTAAATAGTGAGAAAGTGGCCGTATTTTAAAGCCAAAATCGTGTATGTACGCAAGAACGGTCTCCCGCGGAGAGACCAAATTGAGAAAATTCCCCTTTCGTCAATAGATCTCGCATCGGACCACCGTGGCGGGGAGGAATCGGGAGGGACGGAAAAGGAATTCGCGAATCACGACGACGATCCATCACTTTTTTTTGCCAATTTAATCAAATTTCTTTTTTGATAATGGGGTACATCATGCTTCTTTTTCCCAGATTTAAACTCATGCTATAAGCAGCAGGCCAAATTGTTGTTTTTCAGCACCTCTCGGTGAAGTAGGCCAGGCTGAAACCGCTGGGAATCAGGGCGGAAGCCTCGGGAACCGACTCAAACTGATGGAAAATGCAATGTGTCCTCAACTAAAAATTTAAAAAAGCAAAAATACAATGACATTTCCCCACCTGGTCGCTTAGAAATCTCAGCTGAAAAGGAACCGAGGCAGCTATGGGCATAACGGTGGGAAAATTTAGTATTCGCACAGCCCGGCCAATTATTGTGGATGCTCACAGCACACGGTCTTGCTTATTTTCGAGCCGGGCTGGGTCCCGAGCCGCCCGCCGCAGAATCCACGAGCCCTCGCCTCCACCAGCGGAGCCCCTGTAGTTCTGGAAGAATTTTTTTGTAAATAACTTAATTTTTTTAAAAAAAATGTTTTTCTTTGCATTTTCAGACTTTTCTGCTCCCGGCAGGATGACGCAGTCGAATCCTCCGCCTCCTTCGCCATAGGCGCAGCAACCGGGACCGACTTCGACTGTACCTTAATGAAAAACAAGAACAGACTTTGTTCAATGACCTGCGGCATTGAAAAGACATTGAAGAGGGAAAAGATAAAACAATAAATAAAGGGATTCTTCTCAAAGGAGAAAATATAAATAAAAAGGAAGATGAATTGATTGATGGAAGAGAAAATAAATCTTGTAAAAAATCCTGGATCCCACCCCGAAGAGAAATTTGGTCTGGAGGCGATGGATCCCACCTCAAAGAGAAATTTGGTCTGGAAGCAAGGGATCCCACCCGGAAGAAAAATTAAGGTGAGAGGTAAGGGAGAAAGGACAAACAACAAAAGTTGACCTTGTCCTTGACCTTTCTTGAGTCTACTTTAAGGACGCCCTCAAAGTAGTCTTTCAACAACAACAACAACCACAACAACAACAACGACAACAACTCTCACCGTTCTATGACCTGTCGGCTTCGCCGCAGGTAAAAATACTTTCCCATGTCCATACAATATTCTGTTGAACGCCCTACCTTCCTTTCCGGATATCTAAATTTCGAGAGTAAAAGATGGCGAATTAACTTCATTAGCAGCACACATCAAGGCACGCTCAAGTTAAAATAATGAAATGTGTCCCTCAAAACTCACTTGGAAGTCGGCCCCTCCCGCGTCGTCGTCGTCGTCGTCCCCGCCCCCTGTTTCAGACCAGCAGATCCTGCACACGCCCTCCTCCCTCCTCACGCAAACCAAGTGGTTCTGGCTGGCCTGGGTAAAAAAAGGCTTTCATAATTTTTTTTCCAAAAATTCCAATACTTTTTTGCACTTTTCACCAGGTGCCGCCCTCCCTCGTAGTTGAACGACCTGACCAGGCCCGATCCGTCGCCGCCGGAGAAGAACTGGGTGCAGCCCTCGGGCGCAAGGACGGAGGGGGAGGAGCAGGAGAGATGGGTTATCTGACGACAGAAAAAAAGTTTTTTTATTAAAAAAACTTTTTATGGGAAAACGCGACTGCGAGGAAATTTTTAATTATTCTTTTGTTGGTACGCACCTTTATGTCCCATGCCCTGGCGGCGGTGGAGGCCGGGGCCAGCTGGAAGGAGAGGCGGAGGGGGCCTCCGGAGGCAGCGGAGGCCTCCACGTACACTTTGAAAGTTACAGATTTAACTGTCCGTTTTAAAAGGCGAAACCCCCAAAAATATGGGTTATTTACTGTGCTCTCCGTCGTTTGCCCCGCATAGCTCCGGCGGCGGGGCGGAGCCCGGGGTCGAGACGGAGAACCTGTCCCGGAGGCACCCGGAGGACCGGGTCACCGGGACGGGACGGGAGTTGCCGCCCGTGCTGAAGGAAGGGACCCAGGTGGAAGCGACCGTGGCTAGTTTCAAAAATATAATTGTTTTCCCCACATTTTGCGGTTTTTGCCCGTCACTACGAGACTTACAGGTGCTTGGTCCGTTGATTATAAAAGTCTGTGCATAAAAAAATATTAGCATTTTAGAAAGCATTTTTCCGGAAGAGTTTTTCCGTACCAGAAAGTCCAATCTTAGCTGGCAGACCCCCGGAGCTGGCTGCACTTGCACCGAACAGTCGCCGGAACCTTCGGAGCCCCTGAAAAAAAGTATTTATAAAAAATATTTTTGTTTCCCTTTATTTCTTTGTCTGTTGAAAATTCACTTACGTGGAAACGAAGTATGAGTTGTTCTGGGACGTTTGGCCGCCGCAACTCTGTTGAAATAGTTTACGAGAATTTTTTTTCGTGCCGAGGTTTTTTTTTAAAAAAATCAAAAGTCGTTTCAATTTTGCTGTACCATGACAACGGCGCAGCAGACCCCGAACCCGAGGGCGCACCCGGACTCCCCCGAGGCGCCCGGCGACCCGCACCGGTCCGGGGTCACGCAGGTCCCGGCGCGGCCGCCGTCAGAGGGGGACTGAACGCAAGGGGAGTTGGGGAACCTTGAAGCAAACAAACCAAGGCTTTTCTACAGGAAAATAAATCTTTTTGGCGGGGATTTTTTTTTTTTCAGAACCACAGAATTTTATTTTTGTCCGGCTAATGATGGATACGATACCTGACCACCGAGAAGAAACTCACTGGACAAAAGAAGCAAAAAACGAGCTTTTTTCACGGGTGCCTGTGCGGGTGCGTACGTACGGTATACGTCGTATGTAGTATATAGACAGAACTTACAAAATTTCTTATTCCTCTCCTCCGCGAATACCACCGCGGCCGTCACCACCACCACCAGCAGAATGGCGAGGAAGTTGTGCTTCCTCATCGCGAGTTGCCAAACGAGACTAAAAAAAATCTTCGGCTCAATTCCTCCCCCCCCCACATTTTTCGGGCGGAGGAGGAGATACCGCAAAAATTGCATGGCGGAAAACTGTTTCTCTCTCCCTGTTAAATTCTCTGCATGGTCCAGGGAGAGGAAGGGACGGAAAGAAGGGATAATTTTACTCCCGAAAAACATTTGCCGAGGAAATGCAGCTATTTTTTTAAAAAAAGATTTATTTGTTCTAGGGTCTTTTTTGACACTAAATTTTGACACATTTTAAAAAAACCACATACTTGACTTCAGAATCGAATTTTGCAATAAAAAATGCCTCAGCCACATAATTAAATCATAACCTTTACACCGACGCTCCCGTTTTGAAAGCATTTTTTGCTGCTTCGAATTTGAAATGCCGAATCTCTTTTGTTTTTATTTCTCCCCCTTTTCTTCACTTCCTGTGGTCGATCCCGTCCAGCCAGTAGGTCATCAGGAGGCCCTTTCCCTGTATTTCAAAAAAGATTAAATATTTTTTAATTAGTTACTAGGTTACACGAATCACCTTTATCTCGATGGATCCCCTCTCGGTGGTGTTGAACCCTCCTGCCATGTCCAGCATCATGTTGGTCTCAGAGCTGATCTGGATCTTGCCGGCTAAAAAAAAATAACATTCGAAAGAATTAAACTATGTTTTCTTTTTTTTCATCTGAGGGAGTCGTCCTTGTGTCGCTGCTGATACTCACGGCTGGAGGTGCTCTGCATCCTGATACAAAAAGGGAAAAGCTCGTTAAAAAATTAGTAGCTGTATAATCCTACAACCTTTCGGTGTCTTGGCTTCTATTTGTAGTCAAGTACGGGGAATGAAAAAGAAGGACTGTATTTGCCAAATATTTACAATTTGCCACCAAAAGTACTGAACTAGGAGGGTTTCATTTCTTTTAATACAATCTACACCCGACTCGCCTCGAGGCCGTGTTGATGGTGTCCCCAAAGAGGCAGTACCTCGGCATCTTGGTGCCCACGATGCCGGCCACGATCCCGCCTGTGCAAAACACCCGTCCCCCCTCATAACACAGCACAATATTTTGTATCAAAAATTATTCATCCTCACGCACCCGTATGAATCCCGGCCTTGATCTCGATGGTCTTGGGCTTCTTGTCCGGCCTCACCACCATTCCGGAGGCGGCCTTGAAAAAGTAAATTATTCAATTTAGATAATACCACCAAAGAGAAATCGAAACCCGTCCACAGACCTGCAAGTTGATGGCGAGCGAGCAGATCTCCTTGGCGTGCTTGTCGCCGTTCTTGTTCGGCAGTCCCGAGGCAACCTGGTATTTTTTTAAAAAAAGAACATTCAAATTCCCATAAAATGTTATAGCACATATTTTTTTTAAAAAAAACCAAACATACCAGGTAGCTGTCCGAGATCGTCTCCACCTTGTAGACGTCGAACGAGTCCATCCTCTCGTCGAAAACGTTGTACAGGGTGTTCAGGAACTGGATCACCTGATTTTTTAAAAAAACACCCACCATATTGACATTAAATTAATATTAATCTAGAAATTTTTAATTAGACCTCCAGTGCGGAGCTCTTCTTTGCGATGGACTTGAAGTCGGAGACTGAGGTGAAGAGGAGGGTGGCGGACTCGAAAGTCTCTGCCAATGTCTGTCAAAAAAAAATAATAAATGCAGAAAATAGTCATACATACCTCGAAAATAAGGAAAATATGCAAAAAAAAAAGAAAATGAACGGCCTACTTACATCTCCCGAGTTCATCTTTTGCACCACCACCTTGGGGAGCATCCTGAAAAACGGAATTGGTTTTTTTATAAAAAATTCCGAACAAGTACTATTCCCCATAAAAAAGAGTATACCTGTAGATGAGCTTGGTCTGCTTTCTCTGCTGCTTCTTCATTGCGACCGCCTTGTTTTCCACGCTGGAGGCGAAGATCTGGATGGTGCTGATGGCGTTCTTGGACAGGATAACCTTTAAAAATATATATTTTTTTAGTATTTTGTCATCTGTACTGGAAAACTGTTCGAAAAAGAACATTAAGTTACAAAAAGCCATTACAGGAGCACCAACGTACGCCACAGACGCAGCAGCAGCAGCGGCAACAACAACAACATCAGCAGCGGCAATATCAGCAGCACCAACGTACGCCACAGCAGCATCAACAAGAGTGGCAACAGCAACAACAACAACAGCAGCAGCAGCAGCAGCAACATATGCCACAGCAGCAAAACCAACAGCGGCAACAGCAGCAGCAACTACAAAATCAGCACCATCTAACTATATTCAAGCATCCCATCTCCTCGATCCTCACCAGCAGCGGAGAAATGGCCAGGACCAGGACCAGCAGGAAGCACCCCCAGATCTGCGCCATCATGGAGTCGTAGAGGTCCTGCTCGCCGATCTCCGTGATTCGCCGGGTCAGCATGTCCAGGACCCTGCATGCAGGCAGGGGGGCGACCAAGGTGCAATCGAGGAACAGGAGCAAAGAAAAAAAGAAATCTTACTCACTGCGTCAGCGAGTTGACGAACTTGTTGCACCCGTCGAAGTAGAGCACCCCCTTTTGCACGTCAGAAGAGATCTCCACGTTCCCCAGGATCTAAACACAATGTAATACCGTAATTTTCCCTAGTTGTTTTTTGCTTCCCGTGGGGCTCTCCGGAACCACAGTCCTTCGGCCCCAACTTTTCCTTCTTGAGGGAAGCCCTTGCCATTCTTTGACTTAGGCGGGGTATTGGGATGGATTTGGGCTCCAAACTGGCCAAAAGTTGGTGGGGCAGCACCGAGATTTGAACCCCGGACCTCCTGCATGACAGTCAGGAGTGCTAGCCATTACGCTACGGGGGCCGCCCCAATTTTCCCTCGTTTTAATCTGTGTCAAATCGAATTTTCCCTCGCACCTGCTCCGCGCTGGAGGCTACGATCTTGAATCCCTCCCCCTCGTAGAGCGCGTCCAGCACCCCCTCCACGTCCTTGGGCACCAGCTCCTTGGCCTGGCGGTAGTACTCCCACACCAAGGCGTCGTGCTATATTTTTAATAAAAAAACAAGAACATACTTTGTCCAAAGACCTGCGGCGGAAAAGACTTGATTGAAAACACTTGAAAGATAGTTTGATTGGATTCCAACAAAGAGAGAGAGAGATCTTGTCAGAGAGTGACTGATACCAAACCAAATAAATTTTTGCATGGGAAAAGAAATGACAAAACTTACAAAAGGTGACCATATTGACCATATGAGATGGATCCCACCCCAAAGAAAATTATGAGTGGGAAGAAGCGCACCCTAGCTGGACTTCTTCAAACTAGTCCCCCCTCCAACCCATCAGCAGCAACAACTCCCACCTTTCTAAGACCTGACGGCTTCGCCGCAGGTAAAAAGAAAAAAAATATCACAATGTTTTGTTAAAAAAACCGTTCTCCTATTTTGTCATACCATGGAGTTCAAGGGAATCGTTACTCTGAAGGTGAGATTTTGTAGAACCAAAACAAACAAATTCATCGTGAAATACTGCACATGTTGCGCACGGTTTACAAGTACCACTTGTGTTTCCCAAGCTTTTTTTTAAAAAAACCGGAAAAAGTATCCTTGTCTTTCACCTCTACATAAGTGACCATCTGCTCAATGTCCAGCTGCCCCGAGCCGTAGAACTTTAGTCCCTGCACGACCCCGATGGAGGTGCTCTCGATAATCTTGATCATGTTGAAGTAGGTCATGATGAGGCGCCAGTTGCGGGAGGTCTGGGCGTCGCCGGCGTCCTACGAAAGCGGGAAAAGGACAGGCTTGTTGAACTGAATTTATTTTGAACGGCGTTCAATTCAGTTATCCAGTTCAATGAACTGAACTGAACTGAACGTGAAAATAATTTGAACGTTGAACGCTGAACGTA
>JAAUXU010042145.1_pt1 | contig 10460 bp, 11 predicted proteins | sample 7278151 | NCBI WGS metagenome assembly JAAUXU01 (sample SAMN14350113, study PRJNA611818) | marine sediment metagenome | isolation source: surface marine sediment (1.8m) | place: French Polynesia: Moorea | collected 2018-08 | reverse complement strand
GTATAAGCTCATTCCAAGATTGATTCCGCTCTGCTCGATAGTGTATGTTTTAGTACAGTATATGCAGGTTGCTAAATAAAAATGATGAGTTCGTTAACAATCTAATGTAATGCACAAAGAGGATTGTTTTTGTCAGTCAAAGGCAGGACACAAATTAATGATACACTTATAACTACTAGCTTAATGATCGACAAGGGAAAAAATAATGTTGCTTCAAATCAAACAAGGGTTTGAACATTCGTAAGTCTATTGTATTGTTAGTGTACTTCTCTATATACACCTGTTTTGCACTACGTGGAAAAAGTAGACAAAAATGTGATCCTGTTCCTAACGATATCATGCTTGTTTATCAAGGTAACTTTTAATGATAAGAGATAATAGTGGCGACATCCCCTCTACGTACGTATCCTGCTGCGACTGGAAGCTTTTTGAAACGTGATTGCTTGCAATAATCACAGTACCGTAAGTTTTTATTGTGGATTTTTCTAGACCATCAGTTGTAAATGCTTGTTTTGTCTATCATCCTTGCATCTGTATTGGATGTATACAGTATTTACAGTGCTGGAAAGCTGTAACTTGACCAAAGTAAAAAATCATTTTCAGGCTATTTCGATACCTGTTGCCAGAGGTTTAAACTAAACACAACACTTCCGGAATTGTCAAATTTGTCAGGAATTTATGCAAGTGGGGAGGAATCCACTCTAGGAGGTGTTGAATTTCTAGCACTCCAAAGAGTCTTTAACTTGGTCTTATTGTAAAAGAAGAAGCTTGATTATTATTACATCAAAAGTAACATGTTCGTAGCCTCACAACCCATTCACAGTAAAAAAATATTTGATGCCTTCAATCAGTATTGAAGCAATATATTCTTTGTATTGCAGGTTTATTCCCAGTATACTACAGGGAAGACAAAGCTGTATATCTTGCTCATGTAAACAAGCCTCTCCATGATAGGTGTGAAAGTTTTGACACTTTTTGTGACTTTTTTGTGACTTTTTTGACATTATTTTTCAGACACCGTTATCATTACTCATACCCTCAGTGGGCCTTTGGAGACACAAAAACTCATATTCCAGGAAGCTTCTCACATGTAATAAAGAGGCAGGCTTGTGCGCGTTCATCAACATACTGATCTCGTTCACTGAATCACGTTCACTAAAAAAAATATAAATCCGAAATCCAAATCTTAATCTTTTTGGTGTTAGAATTTTTGTTCACTTTAAAAAGTTCTTGCCTTTTCATTTCAAATATCAGAATATTTTTTGCTCGGAGTTTGAGTTTGAAACGATAATTTTGAAAAAAGTATTGATCAGTATCAAAGATTGTCATACACTGAATCTTGTTCAGATACAAACGTGATCCAGTGATAGAGAATCACACGCCTGTAAAAAGGATGTAGACACAATTTTTTTTGCAATATTCCAATATGTAAAATACTATGCATTAAAAGTTTTAAGAGTTTTCCTTTTTTGAGATTTTTCAATATGAAAATGTTTCTCTCTTTAACTCTCTTATTAATTGCTATAAGCTTGGATTTTTTGCTGGAGTACCCTTCTATACCTGTCCTGGATTGGGAGTTTATCAAGGTCCTGGTTGGCATGAAATACATACAATGTACCAAGGAATAGACTATGCATTTCACAATAAATATACAACAGGATTTTCCTTTTCTTGCTTGCCAGGTACGCCTTGCATTGATAAAGTGAAATTTATACTATTTTGTTTTGACAGTGTGTCATGATTCAAATAATAATTCAAAGTTTGTTGGAATGCAAAAAATAAAGCAATGTAGGGAAAAAATGAAAATTGACGTTTTTGTGTAATTAATTTATTATCTTTTGAAAACTTTTATTAACTTTGACAAATCCAGGTGTAGAGGAAACGGAACATGGTCTAATTCATCAGTGTGCAATAAACCCAACAAGTTGAATGGTGAGAATCCCCTAAAAAATCGCTTGCGCTACTAAACTTTCCATTTTGACGTTCATTTACAAAAAACATAATACTTTTAATTAGAGTGTAAGTGCATATTTTCTTCTTTAAATTGCATTGCAGCGAACAAGAAACACCCTTAATCTTTTTGCAAGTGTGATCCTTTGTAGGCTGTTGCAACACAATACACTTCACTATTGTATCAGGCTATGGCAAGGAGGTAAAAATGTTTTTGCTTTTTTATGGAGCATTTCTGGGAGCTTGGGTACAGGTATCCAAAAACTTTATCATTCTTCTCAAAAGGTGTTGTATTTTAGAATGGAAAATTGAATGGAAGACCTCATTATACAAAATTGGGCAACAAAAACATGTTTCTTTCTTACACTAATGCTACTAACTATCCTACACCTTGGACAATGTGGGCAGGTCCAACAATGAAGCCTGGTTCTCACCTAGGGAACATAAAAATTGGTCCTGCAAACACAGTGTGTCCAGAACACGCCAAGGTATGGTTTTAAAATTTGTTCTAATTTTTACGTTTGATACTAAAGTGTCCGAATTTTTTTTACTATTTAGAACTTTTTGTTTGTTTCCCCTGGATTTTCTCGAATTTTGACAAACCATAGCGTTCATTTTCTTAAAAATATTGGAAACGTAAGCTTTTTCTGTGATCCAAGAAACGCTGCTGACAATAACTATACCAACATTCTTCAACACTCGGAAGTGGAACCACCAAAAATTTCAAAGGAGGATATTTTACGTTCCATGGATGAAATTAGAAATAACTTTCATAACGATACAATTTTGGCCAAATGGGGTATCGGCAAAATCGTTCCTGAAACCAGATTCCAGTAAAAATGAGCTCTGGAAAAACCTTCCCTTTTTTGAGACATTGAGAAAAAAATTGAATTTCAAAGATAATGTACTGAAAAAATGACGGGCCCTTTTTTCCACGTCATGTATGCATATTTAATTTATCAAGAGGTAAAGCTAGTCTCATTCATCTTGGCATTTACTAATTTTTCACCAGGCCTATATAATTTACTGTAAAACTACTATTACACTCAACTTGTCTAGCTTTAGCGTCCATGGAGTATCAGTGAGACTGTGAGAGGTTGTGCCCATGATAATATATTTTGGTTTGCGCGCTTTTAGTGTGTCAACCCTATCTACCCTTACACGACGAATGTTTGCCTTTGAAGAGAAGGCACAGTTTCCTAAGGTATTTGCCAAAGAGAAAACAAATGCCACTCTAAATATAAATAGAATAGATATTTTTTCAAAATAGGGAACTGAAAACGCGTGCTTCTTGTTACCCCTCATTGACTAAAGATAAAATCTTTTGGGGTCAACTAAATATTCAGAGAATTATTCACATTTCACGGGTTATCTGGAAAAATTAAGACTTAAACAATTCGTAAAATAGAATAATTTTGGCCAAATTGAATGCTTCATACTGAAAGTACATTTGTCTACTGCAGCCTCCCAAAAAGAGTCTTTTGTTTCTCGTGTCCATAACGCCCTGACCCTATTTCCGACCACTGAACGAAGAGAACTCGAGAGAATTCGACATATAACTACTAGCATAAAATTGAAACTCAATGATTGGCAAGAGTAAATTATCCTGTCGCCTTGAAGCAAAAGGTCTGAACATTCCCAAAGTTCTGCATTTCTGTTCATGTACAGAACATGTGTTTTTGCACTAGAAAAAGTAGACAAATGTGGTCCTGTTTCTAACCATATTATTTTTTACCAATTTTTTTATGAATTAAAAAATAGCAATAACTTTTTCCGTACATACATATTGTACAGCTGGAAGCTTTTTGAAACATATTAATTTCAAAATGTACTGCAGTTTTTGTTTTTTCCAACAATTTTTCTCAGAACATCAGTAATATATGACTGTGGAACAGTTCTTTGCTTTGTCCATCATCCTTGCATCTGTATTGGATGTACACAGTATATACAGTACTGGAAAACTCTAACTGGACCAAAGTTAAAAGTTTTGCTTTTAGGCTATTTTGATACTTGCTGTCAGAGATTTCAACTGAACTCTACACTTCCGGAATTGTCAAATGTGTCAGGAATTTATACCAGTGGGGAAGAATCAACTCTGGGAGGTTTGGAATTTCCAGCACTTGCAACAAAAACAATTCACTTGGACCTGAACAAGACACCTACTAATGCCTTTGCTTACCATCTTGAAGCAATCAAACCTTTTTATTGCAGGTTTGTTCCCAGTGTATTACCGGGATGACAAAGCCATATTTCTTGCTCATGTAAATAAACATCTCCAAGATAGGTGTGTGAGTATGACACTTTTTGTGCACTAGGTTTCTCCTTTTGTCCCATTTTTCAGACACTATTCTTATTAGTTATTACTCGTACCCTCAGTGGGCTTTTGGAAATGCAAAAACTCATATTCCAGGAAATCATTCACATGTAATAAAAATTAATTTTCATGCTGCAGGTCTCCAAACTGAGACTGTTCTTGTTTGAAATGAAAAGTTTCCTTCTTGAACTCTCTCTTATTGCTGTAAGTTTGGTTTTTTTGCTGGGGTACCCTTCCATACCTGTCCTGGATTGGGAGTTTATCAAGGTCCTGGTTGGCATGAAATGTATAAAATTTACAAAGGAACTGACTTTGCATTTGAAAGAAAATATACAATAGGATTTTCCATTTTTTGTCTGCCAGGTACGATGCACAGATAGTGTAAAATCTCACTATTTTGTTCTGCCATAGCTTGTCACGATTCAAAAAAAATTTCAAGGTTTGTTGGAATGCAGAAAATACATCAATGTCAGGATAAAATGAAAAGTATGGTTTCTGTGTAAGTAAATTATTATTTTTTGAACATTTCTAATTGTGTTGAACAATATTAGGTGTAAAGGAAATGGAGCATGGTCAAATTCTTCAATGTGTAACAAACCAAAGAAGCTGAATGGTTAAAAAACTTTTTCAAAAATAATTTCTCCTGCTACACAAAAAAAATCTGTTTTGAGTTTTGTTTGTCAAAAACTTAACATTATTTACAAGTGCATATTTGTTGTTTTCAAATCCCTTTAAAATGAACAATAAACCCTCTTTTTTCAAGTGTGAACCTTTGTAGGTTGTTGCAACACAATACATTTAACTATTGTATCAGGTTATGGCAAGGATGTAGAAATGTTTTTGCTTTTTTATGGTGCATTTTTGGGAGCTTGGATACAGGTATTTATTGACTTTTTCCTTATTCTCAAACGATGTTGTTGTTAAGAATGGAAAACTGAATGGTAGACCTCAGTATACCAAACTGGGAAACAAAAACATGTTTCTTTCCTACACCAATGCTACAAACTATCCTACACCTTGGACAATGTGGGCAGGTCCAACAAAAAAACCTGGTTCTCATTTAGGGAACATAAAAATTGGTCCTGCAAACACAGCTTGTCCAGAAGGCGCTGAGGTAGTTTTTCAAAGATTTCGTTCAAATATTTATGTTTGATGTTAAAAGTTCACACATTTTTCACTTCTAGAACTTTTTCTTTCTTTCCATGGAACTTGCCCCAGTTGCTCATGGGCTTAAAAAAATTGGAAACGTCCGTTTTTTGTGTGATCCACAAAATGTTGAAAATAATTATTCCAACATTATTCAACATTTAGACGTGGAACCACCAAAATTTTCAAAGGAAGATCGTTTACGTTTCACGAATGAACTTGTAAATAACCTGCATAACGAGACATATCTGGCAAAATGGGGCAAAATAATAAAAGTGAAATGAAAGCACGTATCATCAGTCAGATTCCAAGGAGCACATCTTTTGATTTTTGCGCTTTTCGTTTATTCCCTATCAGCCACTGAACCGCGACTACGTGTATTTGCCTTCGAAGAGAAAGCACAGGCCCCCTGAGGTATTTGCCAAGGGGGAAATGCAACTCTGATACAAAATAGAATTTCTTGGAAAGTCGGCAATTTCTGTTTTTGTGTACAAGGGCCCCATGACAACTTTTTTTCCGAGTCACGGGTTGCAGTGGCCCTCCAATGGGGTCGAGCTTTCGCTCCATACCCCCCACACTTCCCTGTCCCCTCTACGTTCCCACATGCACTCAAGTTTGGGAGATAGAAGCGGCGAGAACAGGTGGCACATTCTGAGGCATCAACTTCCACAATGACGGCAAGTCTCTTCGGCCTTCTTGTAGCCTTGTGTTCCCTAGCAATGGCTCGAGGCAAGTCAGCAACAATGCCAGTCCGCTCTAACCTACCCTTGACTTGAGAGAAAAGTTCAAATCAAGGCATTTGACACCGTTTTACTATCAATATTAGTTTACAAGACGTTGGACAGTTTAGAAACTTGCTTTTACTTTTCACCCAATAGGGTATCCGCAGCAAGGGTCGGTGGCCAAGCCTGCTCCAACAGGCGAGAGCTGCAATGTGCTTTGGAACGCCACAGCATCCTCTTCTAGGGGAGACAATGGTAAAATCCCCTCCCCACTAATCGCCGCCCAAGGAACTTACTTTTCTCGTTTTCAACAACTTTAAAATAATGTTTTGTTGGGTGGAATAACTACTTTTTGCAAAAGGAACTCTGAATAATGCAAGAAACTTTGACTCGCCCAGAATCACGTACCGTTAGGCAATATCTAATAGGAGATAATTTTTCGGAGTTCTCCATCGGCATATCGTTTCATAAACCGGTGGTGTACGTACATATAACTAAAACCTTGCATTGCAAACAAGACATATAATTTCACATGCAGCGTATCGGATGTTGCCTTTTCCCCCGCCCAGTCACTTTGTACAACCCAGAGAACGGCTTGGACGGTCTCCTCACCGGGAGCACTTTCATATCCTCGAAGGCCATTCGGCCGGGATCGACGTCTCCTGGTGGAGGCGACTTCAGGTTTGATTTCAACAAGAACAGAAAGGCCACCTAGGATTTCAATGCGGCAATTTATCTCTTTTTGTTTTCCAGGTTCCCCCCATACGTCCAATGGTTCCAGGCTCAGTAGAAAATTTCCCTTTCAACCTTGCTCGACAATAAGTGTCGCCGTACTCATGTGTTTAATTCGTCAGCAAGAAGAACACTTTCCATGCTTTGACTTGTCGGCTTTGCCGCAGCCCGCAGGTTTATAATGTACGATAACTGTACCATTTAAGATTTTTTTTGTTTCTGCCACCTACCAGCATGCACGACTTCTCTCAATATCTTTGACTGAAACCGATGTGTGCAGCCGATTTTAAAAATTCATTTTCTCCCAGGCCGATCAAGAATGAGGACCATGACTATACATTTCTTTGGATATCTGGCTTGTTTGTGACGCCAGCCGCCGCACCTCGACCAGAGAACGGAAGCTCAACAAGCGTCACGTCTCTGACAAGTGAGGGCTCTACTAGCAACTTCCCAACCGAACTCAGCCCCAGCTACTACGCCAAGCCCACGACAGAGGTGAAGGAGGGAACGACCAAGAAGCCTGCCACCAGAACAACGAGGATGACCACAAGTTCTACTACTACTACTACTACTACTACTACTACTACTACTACTACTACTACTACTACTACTACTACTACTACTACTACAAGCAGCACCACTACCACGAGGGCCACCGTCACCACCTTTCCAGCCAAGTCAGATCCAACACAGGATGCAACGAAGAGAAAGGCTACCACCACCGCCACCAACGCCACCACTACCGCCACCTCAACTCTCGCTATCCCCTCCTCAGGAGTGCCTATGACCAAGACCACCACTACCACCATCAAGGCCACCACCACCAAGACTATCACCACCACCACCACCACCACCACCACCACAACAACAACAACAACAACAGCCCGCGCTACCCCCTTCTCAAAGGACCAAAACCACCTCCACGATCGCCCGCCTGCCTCGAGAGACCCATACCACACCCCTGCTGGTGGACCCATGCTACGCCCACTTCCTGCTGCTGCCGGTGCTGGGGGCGATCGTCTCCGCCATCTTCGCCCTCAACGTCTGCTGCCACCTACTCAGCGAGGAACCAAGAGAGAAACGCAGATGAAGAGGACATTAGATTGAACAAGAAAAATAATGCTCTTCATTATACACACCGGTACACATCATACAGTACATCAAAAATATAAAAAAATCATCTGAATCAACTCGAGACAAAAAGTTGATGGTGAGTTAACAACCATGACGGACTAATCTTCGAAATACATGATATTCTTTATTTCCGCTGCTCCTCAGTTAATTTATTTATACAGTACTGTTCATAGATAGAAAAAAAGCAACTTTCCTCATAGTTGCATCAAACCCTCCTCCGATCTGTTTCAGGCGAGAAGCGCCTTCGCTCACTGCAGTTTGGGATAGATCCTGGTGCCATCCTCCGCAGCCTGGATGGACACGATGATGCGCCTCTCCTCTCCTCTAGGCTGTTGCTCCTGCTGCTGTCTTTGCTGCGCCCCATGAACAGGATAGGCGGTGTCTTCGCGCTCATCCACTTCCGGGTTGGCATTGGCTACAATGACGCGAGTAGCCTCTCCTGTCTTCTGTTGCTGCTGCTGTTGCTGCTGCTGCTGTTGAGTCAGCGGACCATAGACTGGAGCAGGGTCTTGCTCTTCGGTGTCCCTTCTCTGCTCGGCCTTCTCCTCCATCCCTGGGTCGTCCTTGCCTCCATCCTTAGAACCCCACCTCTGCCACTTCTCCCCTATCTCCCTTAGGGCCCTGAGGACGGAGTAGGGCGGTGGGTCGTCGCCGGAGCCGCGGCGGGAGGCGGCTGCAGTGGCCCCGTCAGCAGCTTCGAGGTAGGGAGGAGGCGGGGGGAAGTCGAGGTCTCCCTGGTCACCCGTCGGACCTGCAGCATTGGAGGTCGGGGAGCCGTCCTCGCAGTCAGCGGGTTCCCTTCTAATTTTTTAATGCATTTTTTTCGGAACACAATTTATTGCCCTGGACGCACCTCCTGTCCCTGACAAGTATGGTGTTGATGGTGTACGCTCCCCCTGCGCCGCCCTTCAAGCAAAGCCACTCCAGGAAGCGGAGCAGGAGCCACACCGCCATCTGGACAGTGGACACATCGAAAACAAACACCTTCAGTTTTATTCCCCACAAATTTAATTATGAAACAAAATTTTTATTACGGCGACGAAGCAGTAGAAGAGGAGGTCCTCCAGCCACCTCGCGTCCTCCCCCGCCATGATGACTATCCCGGCGACGGATTGTGGAGAGGGGAAGAAAGCCTTTCCCTGCCAACCGTCCTGCCGCGGCGAGAACTGAGGGGGGAATGTCGGGGGGAAGAGGACTTTAGCTACTTGTGATCCTCCCTCCTCAATTTATTATTTACGAAATTATTCGTGAACATGCAATTAACTCTCGCTGTTGAAAATGTCGCCGAGACCACGTGGTCCTCGTTATCTTGCAACTAGCTCAAATGAGTTTCGTCTGCGTTCGTTAAGCTCTCCCCTCGTTTATCTGCCGAAGGAGCTAACGAACAAGATAAATATAGAGATTTTCCTACAAACACAAATAATTTGAACAGGGAACTACCGACCATATCTTTAGTCAATCTTTATCGGCGGAGGAAACATCCAGAAAATAACGAACCGAATGAAAAAACGAGACGCTTTGATACTGTGGTTTCCTTGCTTGAAGCTGTATATCTGCTTTATTTCCATTGGGCTTGCTTGCTTTGTAGAAATATCCTGGAAACCAGTCGGGGCCGAGTCATCCTCCGTCCTCCTCTTCTCCCTACTTTCCGCTGCAGCACTTGCAGATGGCGCAGCAGCAGCAGAAGAGCGCCGCCAGGATGCCGATCTGCAAGATGTTCGAAAAAAAAAATCACTGACGAGAACTAGCAACTTGGAATTTTTTTTTCACTCACGACGACGAGGGCCGCCGCGGGGTCGGCGTTCTCGAAGAACTGCTTGAAGCTCTCGAAGAAGTCGGAGACGGAGTTGTCGACCTGTGGGAAACAATGGGATGTGTACATTTGGCATTACGTACAAACGCTGCAAAAGAGCTTTTCTCCTACCTTTCCGAGCAGTCTGTTGATGTCACGATTCGGGTCGTGAGGGTTGGCCTGCAAAAAGGAATGCTTATTAAATATATTCCAAAAGTAAAAAAACCTCAAAGAATCAACTCACGATGTAGTGGACGTCCCTGCCGTAGTCCTCGACGGTCCTGCCCACGTTCTTGGCGAGGTCCTTGGCGGTGTCGCCCAGGGAGCCGAAGAAGTCGCCCATGTCTGTGTCTAAACGAAGCTTTTTTTTTGGAAATGTATGTATTGTATTAAGAGAATAACTCACCTCAGTTTTGGTCGGAGTTGGAGAGAGCAAGAGTGTGACCTCCTCGGCTACCGGTGCGAAACTGACGGCGAGGTGAGGTAGCCGAAAAGCTGAGGTGAGACTGACCGACGTGTAAACGCGTTCGGGTTCGTCCCTAGTAGGGGAGCAAGTGGGCAAATAAGAGGGGTTCTTGGAGTGGCGTTGGTACGCCCATTATGGGTAAAGAGGAGGGGGGGGATTTTGTAAGCTGTCGTCAGCTTACTAGTCGGGATGACCCGCCCGCCC
>JAAUXU010164346.1_pt1 | contig 10463 bp, 10 predicted proteins | sample 7278151 | NCBI WGS metagenome assembly JAAUXU01 (sample SAMN14350113, study PRJNA611818) | marine sediment metagenome | isolation source: surface marine sediment (1.8m) | place: French Polynesia: Moorea | collected 2018-08 | reverse complement strand
TGGCCGGGTGGTTTCTCGGGTTTCTCGGGGTCCGCACGGGGCTCCCTCCTGTTCGCCGCACCCTGCGCAATTTGCTGGAGTGGACTAGGGATGGAGAAGAACAAGGACCGAGCCCGAACGTGTTTGTACAGTCACCGAGTTGGGAGCAAATCAAATGTTGCAAAGTTGGGCTCTTTGATTCTTTGTTTTGAGAAATACGTAATCTTGCTTTACAGAGACCGGTTTAATCGAATCATTGGAACTCATTTGTCCCCCTTTCTTGGCTGTCTTTCTCGTCTCGTTTGTTCTCTTTGCTTGCTTGTGCGTCTCCCTATCCCTTGTCTGCTGCTGTCTGCTTTGCTGCTGCGCCAATGCTGCAGCGGGCGGGGGAAGACCACTCCACTTCCTGCTTGGCGGCGGAGGAGGGGGACCAGGCCGACGCCGACGCCTCCTCCTCCTCCTCCAAATCGGCGCCGCAGACGAGCAAGGAAGGAAAGAGGCTCCCAAGAGAGGCACGGAGGGAAGGGAGGCAAATGGTGGACTGGAGGCGAAAGAAGGGGGGAGGTGTGGACTGGAGGGGGGAGGGGGAGCCCCCTCCTCCGATCTGCCTGTTTCGCCCCGGTGATACAGGAGGGAGAAGTGGAACCACGAACGAATGGTGGAAGCTGGAGGAGGAGGAAACCAACAGCAAAGATGGGCCTGCTTCACACACGCGGTGGTTGGTTGGTATCGTGCGGCGCGGCTTGCCCCACCAGAGAATAACACCAAAAAAATCGTCGAAGCACAAGAGGGGCTCCATCTTCATGTATTTATATGGAATTATGTTGATCACACGGTAAAACTGGTGTTGAACTGCAGCAAAAATTTTGTCGTCTTAGAAGATTATTTTCCCCGTTTTTTCATAGGCGCTCTTTTCCTCCTCCATTAATTATTCTTTTTTTCATGCTTCTTCCCCCCAGCTCCCCTTTGCCGGGCAATATCACTATCCTAATGCCGCCACCTCTTTAATGGACTGATTCACTTCCCCTTCAACGTTTTCCCTTCACCTTTCCGGAAAATTTTCAGGCGGGAAAATAGGCCTGAATACTCATGTAGATAGTAGACCGCGATTTGGGCAAACATTGGTGGTTCGATTGAATCGCTCGCACGAACGAATGATATGCTATTCCAGTTTTTACGTCCCTGTTATCTTTGATTCTAAATCTAATTTCGCTGTTCATCAACAAAAACCAACTGCTACGAAGCGAAAGTAAAGAAAGAAAACGGAGAAAAGGAACCGTGATAATATTTCCAGCACAAATTAATATGGGAATGTCTGAACCGGTTGTGATTGACACAAAGGTGCCAGACAGAACCCACGTAGTAAGTAGGAACCAGCCTCTTTCCTCCATTCCTCCATATACGAGAGAACTTGCTCCACACATCCCCCCTCCCCTTCGCCCAGCTTGCAGCGTGTGATGACTCCGCCGCACGAGAGACGAAGGGAAAAACGTGTCGTCGTCGCCAGTCGAACGAAAGAGCAATTCCCCCTCTCCTCCCTCCGCCAGCCAGCCCACACACACACATGAACACCCCTGCGGCGAGCGGGGGGGGGGGAGGGGGGACTGTTGCTGCTGCCTTTTCCTCCGCCATCACAGGTCGATGCACGTAAGAGGAGGAGGAGGAGGAAGGAAATTTTCTTCCTGTCGTTGTTGCCTAGCGAAGAGAAGAAGAAGGTCTTTGCACTCTCCCTCCTTCCTCCCCCCCTGCTTCCGCCACCCGCTACCTTGTTGCATGGAGCCCTCCGCCGCTCCTCCTCCTCCTCCTTTCGTAAGGAGGAAGGGAGGGAAAATCGCTTCGTCTTAAGGTACTTCTTGTTGTTGCTCCATCTCTTCCACGCCCAAAAGATCCCCTTTTCCAGGTTCGCCCCTCCCTCCCGCCTTATGCTTGTCGCAAGCTGTCGTTGCTGCGCCACGCTGCCGAAAAATTCTTTTTCCTTCCTCGGCGGCCTTTGGTCGGTACATCGTACTGCGCGTTCCGTTTCCTCCTTCCAATTTCCAATGCTGTAGCGATGATGGACCGTGACCGGTTGGAAGCAGCTTTTTTCGAGACGACCACGATGAAGTGGAGAAAAAAATGATTTTCGTCTGGCTGCGGCGCCGCTTTCCTGCTTCCACAGCAGGGAGGAAGTGACTGATTTCACGATGCAACAACCGCCCTTCGCAATACATACATCGTACGGCATGTGCGTTGGTTGATCCAATGCACTTTTTGCGTGGTCGTACTTTATGGAAAGGGAAAAAGAAAGGGTCCCCAAATATTCTTTTCATATCATCATTTGTTTTATTTCTCCTTGCAACTATTCTGGGTGGATTTGCTAAGGATCATATTTCTTTTCTCCCTCGTAAATCAATCAAGCCATTTTCGTCAAGTGTCGAATTAGAATTTCATCCTTGAACCCTTATTTCGCTGTCCCCGGTGGTAAGTGGTGCATGGGAAAGGAAAGGAAAGGGGTTGCCGGCTGCACCTCCTCCGTCCGTCCGTCACCTGTGTACTAGCTCGGGGGCGTACTTTCCGCTCTTCGGAGGAGGGAGGGGAAAAGGCCCAATCTCCGGATTTAATCCCCCCGTCATTACCAGGATGTGTTGGGAGGATGAAGAGCACGCATGCTTGAGATGAAATGCATTTTTTAAAAGGGAGGGATGGCGGTGGCAGGAAGACGAAGGGATACACGGGGAGAGTAAGGTCAGCACGCAAGATCAAGTAGTAGCAAAGCTACGTTTTTACGAACACTTGGAAAAGAGGTTATTTAAAACCCCGCAAGGGAACGAAGCTTGGCAGACATAAACTTAAATTAAATGCCATCCGTATTGGAGACTACTCGGCCTTTCGGGCCTGGTTCACGCAATCTCTTTTGTGGCACATTGCCTTCATGCATGGTACATACTCCATAGGAGCAAAGAAAATACTACTACAAACTTTTACAATGCACACACACAAGCATCGACTTTTTATCGAAATGGGGGGGAGACAGTCGCAAATGTATTACTACAGGAGAGGGGACAATTTTCGCCCCCTTAAGGAAGGGTAGAAGGAAGCTGGGAGTTTGGGGAGCAATAGAACTTACATTTACGGTACTTAAAAATAATTTAAATATTATTTTTGAATGGTTGTGGAAAATTGGGAAAGACGATTTTTTATCCGGAATTTCTAATGTGTAGTGAACATCACAACCCCACAATTTGTCACAAGAACATTTTTAGTGGGGATTTCCTCATTTGTTTTCTAATGCTCACCAAAAATACCTTTGATGGCAAGACATAAAATTCCTTACAAAACGCTGTCCTGTTCCTCTCAAGAGTCTTTAAAAACCTATTACGACATCTCCTGTTTCCTCCCGCCGGTGGTTGTAGCTGTGAGGGCAAATTCTGACCGACGCCGGCAATGATGATGATGTTGCAGAAAAAATCTAACCCCCGATCTCCCTACCGCCCCATGCACCTTGAAGCATGCAAGGATTTTTTTACTTGAATGGGATGTGTTGAACCAATATGGGCCCAAATACTATAGAGTAGACCGTGGTTGAACCTTCGGCACATCTGAAGACTGACAGAAGGACGGGGAGGTAACAAACCTGACAAACAAACAAGATCTGATTGACCTGTTGCATTTTTTACTGATACTTTTGGACTTTGACTTGTGCGAAGCTAAAATAAGGTGTTTTGGGAATCGTGGCGAATAAAGTGGAGCAAAGACACAAAGTGCGATTCTCTCAACCAGCTATGGTTTTATTTCAGTTTTAAGCTCCTTTTTGGGAAACACCCGTCTGGACGGACAACCGCAGGTCATTTCGTAGTTATGGTAGTAGGTAGAGTAATAATAATAATATTCCACCCTGGAGCATTCGCGAGGAGGAGAAGGGGAAGAATTTTTTTGGAAGTTGCGGGAGCGGCGGCGGCGAGGCTTTGGCATCAATGGAAGAAGGGGGGAGGGGGAGGGGGAGGGCGCCGGCGCTGGAGCAAGGGGGAAGGGAAGTTTTTTGCCCTATTTTTTGCCCTTATTCTCCGCTTCTCTTATAAGGTCCGTTCCGACCGCCCTCATCCCTTTTCTTACTGTTTGGTACACCGTACGTCGTCGGTCTTGGGGCCTGTTTCGCTGCCACTGCGACCTATTTGCATACGACCAAAAAGGATACAGGGTTGGATGCGGAGAGGGGGGTATCATCGGTTGAGTAAGAGTAACGGAGCCGGAGGATTACCAATAGGGGCAATCAAGACAGGCTTATGGGTATGCTGTAGATAACTTTGAGCTGAGTCACCGGGTGGCTCAGAACAAAACGGTCGACGTCTCAATTAGGGCCCATTTTCCGCGCCTAAAAAATGCTCCCTCCTCCCCCTCCCTCGATCGCCGCTTCCTTTGTCTTCTCCTCGCGAAGAAATGTTTGCAGAGGCAACAACAGTGAAAGAGAAAAGGGGGAGGGAGGGAGGAGCTGTGATAATGAAGGGTGGCGGGACCGACGGCGGACGTGTGTCAGGCCTCGGGTGAGGGAGTGGCCCATTCACATACTTTATTTCTATTCTTCTTCGCACCTCCAAATTTGATAAGAAGACCCGCCTCCCTCCCTCCTTGCCACAAATCATCTGGATCCCCCGCGCCTAGAAGTAGGAAGAAGAAAGAAGTAAAGATAGGGGCGGGGCCCTGACGCACAAGTGCGTCATGAAATGAAATGACGCACTGCCGACCGAACGACCGAACGGCGACCGAGCCGCGTCGCACCTTATCCCGCCGTTTGCCAATCCACTCCTCTTCTCATTTGGGGGCAAAAAAGAGGAATCTTCTTTGTCTTCCTCCCCCCCCCAAAAAAAAAACCCTGCCTTCCGCCTTTTTGTACCTTTTTCCCGTGCGGCAGTTTGTGTCACATGACGATATATGGGGGGGATGGGCGTTTTGAGGGACCAATCCCCCTCCCATCCTTTTCTTTCTTTTTTCACCCCCGCCCTTAGGAGGGCCGTTCCTGCTCCTGCATGTTGTAAAGCCCGTCCCGGTCGGTCGCCGCCTCTCCATAAAATGTCACAACACCCTCGACCGACCAGTCCCTATCAGACGCTTCGCCGATGGTGGGAGGGATAGGCAAGAGTTATGTGCATTGCTGTTGCTGATGTACCTTTACATCATAAGGGTACAAAATGCCAACCAACAGGACCCGCCTACAGTACATGCTACAACACTATGCACCGTTCTCGGCCGGCCTTCTTTGTGTTTACACTGGAGGGGAATCATTCCTTAAGTGAAGGGAGGACGGAGAGACATGACATCGGGAGGGGGAGGAGACGGAGATGGCCTTTCGCGGGCGGCTGTGGCTCAATCGCAAGCTTCTAAAATGTTCATTCGACACTGTTAATTCTTCTAGCAAAAACCCGTTGAGGCCTCCGAAATGTCCATGATCTTCGTCGTCGTCCGGGGACAGATAGAACGAACGAACCCGACCGCTCCACTTACATTACAATGCATTACCATTCTGGGCGGTCTCTCGTTTCCGGACTTCTGAATAAGGCAATAGATCTAGGAACAGACAATCGAACTGGACCAACCGATCCGCAATGATGAGCGTGCATCCAGCCGTCGCCTCCGCCGTCGATCGCCGCGTCGATCTTCAAAAAGAACTGCACTGGCGTCGCCTCATCCTCCTCCTCCTCCTGTTCGTCCCTCCCCACCGCTCGGGCCTTCCTCTTTTTTCGGCACGAGTACAATAATGGGCGAGGGCGGATTTGAGCTAATGAATCCCGACACTTCTTTTTTCCTCCTCCTCACTTGATCGCCCAGGGCAAGGACGAACCGAACGGACGGACCCTAAAGGAGGAGGAGAAGGAGGAGACGTTGTCGACTTCTTCGCCTCTTCTTTTCCTCGGCGAGTTTTCGTCCCCCCCCCCTCTCCTTTTTTCTATCCAGCAACAACCAGGGTGGAGGGGGAGGGGAGAGGATCGTTCTCCCCTCACTTTTTTCTCCGTTATAGGCCCCCCTGTCCCGTCGCCCGATACAGTCTCGATGGAAAGGGGGATTTTTTGGCCAGCGTCTCTCCACGTTCAAGGTACCTAGCACCTATTTGCTTGCCCATTCTTTTTTCCTTGATGAGCGATTGCGCACGATGATATCTCGATTTTTTGGCACCTCGTCCATAGGTGGGCAAAGGGGGGGGGAATAGCCTTCCACCGGGCGTCCATTTCATACCGGTATGTAGTAACGTACGCGCAATTTTTGGGCTAATCCCCCCCGGACGTCCGACCCCACGCCCAACTATGACCTCGTCCCTCTTTTTCGACCCCACGTCACCTCGCCTCTCGTCAAGTGCAATTGGGCCATTCTCCTAGTCCTATATACTCCAACAGAGCAGAGCAAAGGCTACAATTTTCGGCGCCTGTTGCTTGCTCGTTAGAACCTGTTCTTTCTCCCCTCTTTTTCAATTCCCACTTCTTTTTTTTTCATTCTCTCGTTGACTCCCGTTTTTTCTATTTCTCTTCCCCTCCCCTCTCGTGATCGGTGATTATTACCAGAGAAGTGGTTGTGTGTATGTCGACAATAGGCGGGTCGGTAGGTGCCACTCGAAAAAGCGTCCCTCGCTTCGACAAACGACCAAAAATTCCGTACGCACACGCTGCAATAAGCACAGGAGGAAGGACAGTTTCAATGGTGATTCGAACGCGCGGAGGAGGAGAGGCAAAAACTGTCCAGCAACCAAAGTGAGGAGGCATTGATTTCCAAGCCAGTCTGGTATTCCCTCCCCCCTCCCCTCATCATCTAGTACTCTGGACGACGGCAACAACAACAACCCTCAGACCCCACCGTTCTCCCTCCCTCCATCGCATTCCAGAACCAGCTGCCCCTCCCTCCCTCCCTCCTTCCCTCTCTTTGTACGCATTTGTTGCGTCCGCGGTCGGCCTGTTCGTATACGCTCCTCCCTCTCCCTCCTCCCTCTAGGTACATCGCCGGCCGGCTGAGAAGAGCGGGAGGATCTGTCTTTGCGTCCAAAGCTGCAGGGCTCATGGGCCTAGACAAAGTTGAATGAAAACTGCCGTAAAACGTTCTATTTCCAATTCTCGCAAATACTATTTTTGAAAACAAAAACCCAAAACCTCGCCCATGCCACTCCATTAGGGTTATTCCCGCTTATACTCTCAACCGGGCCTTTCCCTCCTCCCCTCCCCTTTCTTCCTCCTCGGTCTCTCCTTCTCCTCCTCCCTTTTCGAAGCCGCATTTGTGCGTCAGAAAAAGCCCTTCTCCTCCTCGCCCTTCCGTCGGTCACCTGGATCAGTGTTCCCGTGGAGCCCGCCGGGGCCGGACGCGGGCGAGACATCACATTCTGGCTCTCTAGGGATAGCGAAACATTTGGTGGACTTGTATTTTTTTTGGCAACGGTCATGTGCCTTCCGTCCTCCGCCCCTGCCGAGGGGCGAGGGTGGAAGGGGAAGAGGAGAAAGAGGGGGAGGGGGAGCAACAACAGCGCCTTGGTGGCCGTCGCCATCGGATTCGCCGCCTTCGCACTGGCAGGTAAGAGAAAATCGTGTGCTGTTTGAATTTCTTTGTTAAAGAATAGGAAGCTTTCGCATTGTGCTACATATCGGACGGGAAGATTCACCTAAAGCAGGTCCATTGCGCAAGGTCGCGTAAAGATTCAAAGTTCAGCTCGCAAATTTGCAAATTGCCATCCCCGTCCGGCCATGATGATTGATCGATTGACGTGGCCCGCTCTTCCTTCTCCTCCAGGAACGGTTTTGCTTCCATCCCCGCCCGGTTAGTTTCGGTTTGCACTTTTCCCCAGAATTTTTTGGCTCTTCCCTTCCCGCCAATGATAACTGTATAATAGAGGCACCCAGCTGAGCACATACTGGCGTACTGTACTGTAGTACAGCACCATGCGTCGAGGGAGGGAGGGGGGGGGGAGGCGCCGGCAGAATAATTATTATCAGTCTGTTCGAGCCATAAATGCACGGTTGGGCGAGCACCAACGATCTCCCCTCCTCCTCCTCTTCGCCCTCAGTGCATGGTGTGAGTGTCCCTCAGCCGCCGACGCAGTGTCACATGCCTTTTTTCACGTTGACACTCGCCGCCTCGATATCGGGCATGTTTAGCTTCACTTGCAAAATCCAAGAGAAAGAGGGAAGAAATTCTCTTTTCGGCCCTTATAGTGATTCGAGAATGGAAGCGAAACAACGTAGAGGCAAAATTCGACCCTTTCATTGCATCTTTTGTAGCATTAAGTACAATTCTCTGAACCAGCTTTGTTCAGACCTCGCTTTTGGTAGTAGTGTTTCCTTTCGTAAGAGCTTTGAAGCGCCGCCGAAAACAGGATTCAATTCCTCCTCCTCCTCCCTCTTTACCCTCGCCATCCTACACCCTCTCCTCCTCCTCTCTAAATTCGGCGACAAAGGAAAGACCCTCCTCCTCCTCCTCCTCGTTCGTATCTCCTTAGTCTCCTTTGTCCCTGCTGTTGCCGGTCGCAGCCGCTGTTGTTGTAGGTTGTGGCTGTCGCTTCAGAAAAAGCAGCCACAGCAGAAGCAACAACTTTTTTAAAGTTAGGATCAGCTGATTGCACAAAAAGGGACTGGGTCATCAGGGATGGTCGTCGGCCTTTTTGCCCAAGAATGTCAAGCCGGTTTTTTTGTGAGCGGAGGGGAGGGCAGGGTTTTGTTTTTGTAAGGGCGAACGGGGGAAGCCCCGCATAAGGAATAAAGGGGGCAGGGGGGCTAGGCAATAAATTTTTGGGTAGATAGACTACTGTTGTTCTTTGTGCTGTTACCCAATGCTAAATTTTGTCGAGACTATAAAACATGCTGTGGAATATTCCAATCCCAATAGTCCACACAAAGGTAGGGCAGAATTTTAGACAATTCAGGCAAATGTTGTACATAAGACAAGAGTATGGAGTGACACGATTTATGTGGGAAAGTACAGACTTTGGTGGTCGCCCTACAAATACGGTTGGTTGCATTTCGTATCAGCGCACCCCCTATGATCCACGACACCGCCGATTCCGTTTCCTCTTTCGCTTCCTTCCTGCCCTAAAGGGGAAAGGTGGGAAAGGGTTGGAATTGCATTCTTCAAATTGCAAAACGCAGGAATGATAAATTCGAGGAGCAATTTTTAAAGTAAAATTGCGAATCAAACTGTACAGAGCATATTTTTTCCTAGAGTCGAATTTATTTCGCAAGGAAAAAAACGACTTCAGCGTTTCTGCGCCACGATTTAGTGGTGCCTCCTAATCGCGAAAGAAGGAATTAAGGTAGAATTCTCCATTTTTTTATCGACCATGGCATGTGGCATTCGACTCAGTTGCAGTCAGACTACTGCCTCAGTCGTGGAGAATACAAAGTGCCTCTAATCTATGACATACATATATTTTATTTAGTTACATTGCATTGAACTGCCATGCACATTTGCTTGATAAGGTTTTTTTTTCCGCAAACAAGATCGCTTCTATCCTGAACACCTCGGGGCCGGGGGCCAGAAGAAACAAAATGCTATAAAAAGAGCATCAAAAGGTAAAATCGAACTAGGTATTTACTCAAATACACGAATTCAAAATGACACCAACAAAACTACAATTTTCGCTTATTAGCGTGGACTAAAATCTGGATTGGCTCCAACTCTGCCGCCACGCCCAGCGTGCAAGAAAGCAGACCAAACAAATGCAGACATGAGACTGAGCGACGACGCAATATGTTCTTATTTCATTCCTCGGATCTTTACCAAAGGACGGATGAAGAAGGAAGAGTTTTTTTCTGACCAAAGCCACTTACGGTCAATGATGGAAACGGCGGGGAAGGAAAAAGGGCAGCAGAAAACCGCGTTAATATTATTCTCAGGAAGCCCTCTCCTCTCCCCTGCATGATTTTAAATTCGGACAAGGGAATCGCCAATCCAATCGTAAAAGAATTTTCTGGCCACCTACCGTATCCTCCGTTTCGTTAAGACTAGACGTTATACAGCAGGTGCTCGCTTTTGTTTAGCAACATTTGTTCGTATAGACCTGGTGAATTCCGTACCAGGTCAGATGGAAGCGAGCGGTCGGCAGCAATGCAGCTCTTCCCTTTTCTTATCTTCGCCGGTGGCGGTTGGCGTCCACTTCATATGCTATGTGTATCGATTGCAGAAAAAATGCGGATAGCGGGAGGGGGGGGGAGACAGGAAGGTGGCCAAAATCTCGATCATTAATCCAGAACGCGGCGGCGGCTACACCTAGCCAATGCATGCGGCTCTCGGCTCACAGTCCCAGGCACCGACCGATCGAAAGCGAGGATCAGAGCGCCAGTTACTGTCCACCGTAACTGTGAATTCGCTTTCCGATCAATTACATGACAACGAGCCGTTCCCCTCCCAGCTGGTTTGGATCGATATGGCCAGGGCTTTAAAGTAATGCAATACTTGTATTGCCAATACTGTAATGCAATACATTTTTGAGTAATGTATTGGTATTGCCAATACATTTTTCAAAAAAGTAATGTATTGCC
>JAAUXU010178032.1_pt1 | contig 10464 bp, 7 predicted proteins | sample 7278151 | NCBI WGS metagenome assembly JAAUXU01 (sample SAMN14350113, study PRJNA611818) | marine sediment metagenome | isolation source: surface marine sediment (1.8m) | place: French Polynesia: Moorea | collected 2018-08 | reverse complement strand
TAGGTATTCCTCTCGTGTCCCTCCCCCCTTTACCCCCTGCCCCCCCCCTTACCGTAAGCTTTGTGTCTCTTTTTCTCGCACTCTTCCTCCAAGGTGTAGCCAGAAATGGGCCTGGGAGAGAAGCCCAAATTTAGAGTTGGAGAAAGGTCACCTCTCTTTATGTCTTTAAATTGCTTTTCTCACAGTATTGCCCTACTTTTCTCCACTTTTTTTTCACTTTCTTCTGCTTCTCCCTGGCCTTTGTTGTTGGAAAATACGTAAGAACATTGAAGGCCTCTGGAAGAGACAATAATAATCCCCAAGTCTCGCTTGTTTCACGGCAGCAGCTTTGCTCTAATGAGGACGAGAAAGGGGATCGAGACGACAAAGATGTAACAGTACAGTGGACGACTAGTATAGGGAGGGGGAAAAGCCCGGACTGTCGCATTGTGGCAACTGTGACTGGACGCCGTGGAGTCGTTGATGGAGGACATTTTTTTTCCTGCGTTAAACAGTGTTGCTGTGCAAACGCGTCGAGCAACATGGCAGCCCTGACTCGGAAAAGTCTTCTTCATTTATGGACAAGACAGTTTTGTCAACTCTCAAGTTCCAGCATCATGTCAACCCTGACTCGGAAGAGTCTTCTTCATTTATGAACGAGACACAGCACAGTTTTTATTAGCCCAGAACACAAACACGGTTCATGACTGGCATTTCACACTGGTACCCATCTTCTCCCGCGCTGAGGGTGCGCCTCACTCACTGGTATCTCTGCTTCGTGTCCACCCTTGAGTAGAAGAGCGCACTTTGAAGTTGCGCCGTTGCTCGCGCAATAATCGGCGTCCACTGTGCGGAAGTGAAAGGATCGTGAGCGAGGGCGAAATTGCTCAATCTAGCGGGAAAGAGATAGAGGGGGAGAACAACGTGTGACAGTTAAGGGGGGGGTAGGAAGAAGAAACTTCCGAACAAAGAATTTCCGGGGTGAGCAGGGAAATTCGCGTTCGTTCATCATCTCTGTTAAAAGGGCTCTTTGAAGCCAACCTGATTTGCCCGCTTTCTGCAGCTGTTTCCGGCTCCTGGTCGAGTTGGACGTCGTGGTCACCCTGCAGTCGGGACTGCGTCCAGAGTCGCCGGAGGGCGTGCACCAACCCGGAGCCCCGGAACGGCGGCAACTCCTGCAAGGGCAGGGACAGGCAGCACGAGCCGTGCACCGGGGGGATGTGCAAGGGTCAGTCTGCATGCAATACAGTTTCATAATCCAAATAACACACGGGATTCGGCATTGTCAACAGTAAATAGAGACCTAGAAGTTATGCACTTACGCCCATACACATTGTGTTGGGTGGAAATGCAGTCAGCTGAATGTAAGTATGAGTGCACAGCAAAGTCAGAATAGGCATGAAAGAATCTGATTAATCATAACTAGTCTTCGATGACTCGTCAAAAGGAAGAAAGATGAATGAATAGAACAAAACCATAGAGATTTACTGAGCAAAGAGACGTAGGTACCGGGTGTCTCTGAATTAACCTATCCTGAACATTATCTTGAAGCACTAATATTGGTATTAACTTAAAGGAAAATTTAGTGGTCTTCAAGTTTTTGGACGCAATTGGGAGTAAAAGTACTCTGTGTTGACAGATGAGTCGAAATAAGTAACCGTGACAGCCTCTGCTGAGACTGTGTCACTACCTCAGCGAGGTCGCAATGAGGTTGCAAGACACGAAGGTTCTTCAGTGCAAAATTAGCACAAAGCATAAAGTGAGAGAGTTTGAATGAAGCACTGACATTTTGAAATGTATTTTCAACAATACCTCTTGCTTAAAAATATCAAATATTTCCTGTCACCTCAGTTATGCCCTCGAGTTGTTGAACTTGCTGGAGATTGAGCAGTGCTTCAGGTCCCAGATCAGCTTCAGACAGTGTATTTCAAAGTGCTTTAAAGTCGCATAAAAAATTAGTGCTTTTGCAAGAAAAACTTCATACAAGTTCACTATACTGCCTGTCCGGGATAGTTTGAGCCCCGAGTGCGCAATGTTTTGCTACCAGACCCGCCAAAACTGGCTAGCATCGATTATAGGCTTAATCGGCTTAATCGGATCCCTAGCCCAAGACTAGTGTTGAGGCAAGTTGTTGCCCAACCTGTGATCGAAGTTGACGTTGACCTTGAGCCCGCTGAACTCGGTTGACAAAGAGCTTCCCAGATTCTGTTCCACCCTGTATGCAGTATGTGTGTGTGCAGGGTGGACTAGGGAGATTTACACTTCACTTTGAAGGTGGAAAGCAAGATTGCTAACGTCCCTAGTCCACCCTGTAGTACAGTAAAGAATGTAGTGAGTACTCTCGGTGATGCAAAACACTGCTATATTATCATTGCTACTATTATTGCAGAAAAGAGACAAACGCTGGGCGTCGGGAGGGAGCCGACCAACCCGGAGGAAGGTGAGTCCGGGTTTTCTGTTGTACTATGGGTGCACGTACTCAACACAGATTGTACAGACTTTATCCATGAGTAGGGAGGAGAAGAAAAAAAAGCTCAAGCTTTGTCGGGATCTTTCAAGACCGTTGCTTTCACTTGAATCACACGAGTGTTTAGGAACGCTTTAAGCATGACAATTTCTTCCTCAGTTTTCGCCTCCGCGAAAAAGTTCGTCCAAGGCAAACTTTGATGTCTCGGGCATCGACTCACGCCGGACGTTGATGTAGGTGCAGGAGGCCTCATGTCTAAATAGTAACAAAGTAAATACAGTTACCAACCTCAAAGCTCACAGTTAAAACATATTTTTTCCCCTTTATCACCCTTACCTGTCTTTGGGCAGCCCCAAGGCCAACACAGTCGACTTGTCGAACTGTTCGAACATGGACCCGACCCACTGGGACAGCAACTCCTGGGCGCAGATCTGTCGCTCATGTTTCTGTCAAGATTTATCGAGTCTCATCAAGATTTATCGAGATTGATCTGACTTTCTCGTACGTGTAAGCATCTGTTGAACTTCATTTGCCTGCCGAGCTTCCTCCTGAGGGTGGGCTTGAGGTGCATCTGGCGCCACGGGATGGTCTTGTCGTAGCAGCTTTGATAGGCAGAGCTGAGACGAGTCCTCAGATCCAAAGACAGGTTCTCCTACTTGGCAGATTACTCATATGTAGTATATATTATTATACTGAACAGGTACTTTCTGTTGTTGTTTTCCTCTCTCTTTCTCTCTCTCTCTCTCGCTCGCTCGCTTTCGCGCTCTGGTTTTTTTTTTCACTATCATTCACCATTCCCATGATTTCGTCGGTGAACTTGGCGATGTTGACGTCGCCGTCCACGGTCCACAGCTCCAGCTCCGTCATGATGCAGCTGAGGTTGGAAATCTTGTAGAATTCTTCCTCCTTGAACTGTTCCAATTCCTCTAAGAACTCCTCGACGAAGGAGGAGGCCTCGTTGGGAAGACCCTTGGGCATCCGGTTCGATCCTCCTCCCCGAGTCGACTCGTCCTCCGGCACTGCCATTAGCTCCTCCATGTCAAACAACGGCTCCCTTTGTCCGCACGCTGTCGCCGCCTCGACGGACACCGAGTACCAGATGTCCATGGCCTCCTTGCCCCAGCAGGACTCGAGCAACATCCAGTCCTTCAACTCGTCCATGAAGTCGGAGTCCACCCTGCAGTAGCAGCTAGCGGACGAGGTCAAGGAGAGAAGCAGCAGAAGCAGAAAAGGAGTCGACATTTTTGGTGGAGGACAACTGATGGAGCTTGGGCGATCCCGCAGCCTTTTTATACTGGCAAAGCATGATTGAGCAAAAACCAAATAAAAATTGCGAAATTCGAGCAGTCACTCGACTCGCGAAATTTTCCGCGCTGAACTTGCTCACAATTTCAGACAGTTGATAGAATTTTCGGCCAGTAGGGAAAAGTTTGGGGCAATTGATAGAATTTTCGGACAATTGAGAAAATTGCTCATTCACCACATCTTAAAGCCAGGACACAAAAGAAACAGAAAGTTCACATAGTGAATAAAAAAACTAAACATGAAAATAAATCTGATACAAGTACAGTAAGAACAGGTGTTGAAGAGAAGACCGAAAGGGGTGAGACAGCTGCTGTACACAAAGTTTTTTTTTTCTTTTGACATCAAGCACCAGATAATACATATCTAAATGTGCGTTAAAAACTTTTGTCCTGTTGCCTCTCAGGTGCTAACTGCAAAGTCATTTCCGTCATATTCGTCCATTTCTTTGTTCGGACTTCCCAAATATTCACTTCATTCATTTGAAAAAAAAAACATTCACACACGCTTGACTTCACATGCATTAAAAAAACATTTTCTGTATCCAAGTTGACTAAGGGGAAAAGAAAAAGGAGGCAACTTTGAGGCTGCGAATATGCTTTTAAGCGGCTGGCGGAGAACTTTCCTACTATATAAGTTGCTGTATGATCGCAAACTTTTACGCCACGAACAAGTGTGTGCTTTTAAACGTAAAAAACATGCGGTGAAAAAGTTTTGCCACTCTATAGAGTAGAATCATGCGGCTGTAATGCTCAGGAAATGCCTCGTGCAGCTTTTATACGCGCTGCTACTGTTGCTGCTTTGCCTTTTTTGTTGTTTAAAGGCAGCCTTTTTTCACTCGTATGATGAGGCTTAAGTGGCCTCTCTGGGCTCTGTACGAGGCCATTTAATGGCCTCGCACTAGAGTCTCATGAAGTGCAAAAAAAAGAGGCCAGAACCGTTTATGTCTGTTCCACTTTCTCTCTCTCTCTCTCTCTCTCTCTCTCTCTCTCGAGGCCTATGAATGGTTTGGGTTCCATTGTTGTGGAATCAAGAGCATCTCATTTACCTTCAGTTGAGCACAATTATGTCTTTGACAGAAGTTTTGGGCTTTTCAGCGTGTGCATACAGGGTGGTCACAAAGGAAGACGGACATGCCCAAGTTATGGTGCATGACGCTGTAGGTAAAGGTGTACAAGTTCGTCAATGTTGACGTTAAAATTCTCAATCTTGACACCATGGCACGTCCGCCCCCTTATACAGGGTAGTGCACGAGCTTCAATTTATATCTATGCAACTGTGTATGAATGTTCATACGGGTGTTTCTATGATAGTATATTCTGTACCTCACTTGTTGCTATTGTGTTCTCACCCTGCTAGCATATTCAGTGGCCACCCTGTGAAGATCTGCTCACATTCAGTGGCCACCCTGTATGCGCGTATGCACGCACTGTGCCAGCCCCGCTGTCTGAGTGTGCGTGCGCACATACCGTGCGTGCGTGTGTGAACAAGTGCGAGAGAGAGAAATAGAGAGGGGAGAGTGGCCAAACAATGCAGTGCAGAAGGATGATGGATGATTTCCTGCGAGCTTCGTGTTAGTGCCAAGGCTTTCGCGAATTTCCCTCTCCCCGCACTGCAGACGAGTGGTGCAACTTTGCTGCCAAATCTCCTGGGTCAGCTTAGGCCAGAGATACCGAGTTTAGCACTCAGCCTGATTGCGAATCCTGGCGAATGCAAATTCTCGATATCGACGAGTGCATCAGAGTCTAACTTTGGAAAACCTTTGGTGACAGTAGAAAAAGTCCCCCCATTTTTTTTTGTGTGTGTGTAGGGGGGGAGTAAACGGGGTAAATATTTCATGAGTTCCCCCCCCCCCATTGCTTTCGAAGGTGTGCGCGTAATTGAACTTCTGCCACCTGACAAAGGGAAAAACAAGGCTCGCATGCAAAAGCGGAGCAAAAAGCGCGGCTTGAAGTGGCGAGCGTTAATTGTGGAGCTTCTTCTCACTCGCGTTTTGCCCGCGCAAAATCGATTGGGGGCGACCGAAACGTCCGCGCGGGCGCGTCTGCACTGGCACACTTTTCGGCCTCACCCTGGGGGTCGCAGGGGTCGTCAAAATGCGGCAAGTGCAACCGGTCCCTTAAGCTTATTGGCGTTCCAGGCAGCGCATACAAAAGGTCTCACTCGAATTGCACGTCTTTCTTCAGGTGTTCAGGACGTTTAACAAACTACAAATCATTGCAAGAATTCTTACTCATGTAACAATGTCTCCTGTTATATTGAGTTGAGGCATTGGCTTTGCTTTTTAAGACTACTCAGCTGAAAAACTACAAATCTTCGCAAGAATGTTTTACTTACGTGACAACTTCGCATGTCATGTTCAGTTTAAGTTTTTAACTCAGGTTTCTCTGCCGATTCAATTGAATATTTGATATCATTGCAAGAATGTCTTATTTGTACAACACCGTCTGATCTGACGTTCACTTGGCTTTGTTTTTTAGAGACTACTCAACTAAAAGAACTACAACCAAACACTACGAATCAGTTACGTTCAATTTAGGTTTGAACTCAGGATTCTTTGCCGATTTAGTTAAATATTTTGAATCACTGCTTACCTACGCATATGAAATTGTCTCATATAATCTTCAGGCAATATTAACTGTGCTACATAGGACAACTAGAACAAAAGCTGGAAGGAAAAGAGTCCAAATTATTGCCAGAATATCGTCACTTTTTGTGCATTAACTCGGGCTTCTCTGCCTATTGTTCAATGGAATATTCGTAATCATTTGCAAGAATGTCGCATTTGCAAAACATTGTTCTACGTAATGTCCTGCTGAAGCATTTTTAACCACAACCTCCAACTTCAAGTCATTGCCGAAGTGTCCTATTTCCTCCTTATGAGCAAAGTCTCATGTAATGTTTGTCTGTAGTTCCAACAGTATTAAAACATCAAAAACTTGTGAGGAGACTCCTCAAAGTGTCAACTCTGTCAAGTGAGCAAGTAGAACTCGGCCAAGGACAGCGCCTCCGACCTGCTCGTGTGCTTCTCGTTGGAGAACCACCTCCCATTGGAGCCTCGAGCAGCCACTGATGAATAAGCAACGTCTGAAGACAGATCTGTGCTCATAAGCACGAAAGTGCCCAAATAATTCTATCAACTGTTCTGTCGAACCTTTTCCCGTCAGCCCGAAAAAAAAACTCTGATAGAAATTCCGTCCTTCCTCTTTGACACAAGATTTTCCTGGCATCCCTTTGAAATTGAAAGCTGCATTTTTCTTTCCCTTTATCTCTGTTTCCTCTTCCAAATCTCTCTCAACCCTTTTCCCCTCAGCTCTGTTGTCTACGAAATTCTCGAGTTTCAATCGTTCTGTCAACAAAAGTTGGCCAAACTCCTCCAGAATGAATGGGGCAGAAAAGTTGGGCGTTTTCCGCAAAAGTTGTTCCAAGAGGCTTTTTGGGGGGGGGGCCCAAAAAAGGGATCGCTTTGTTTTTCAATCTTGGACGGACCCAACAGTGGGGGGAGCGAAGAGAAGAAAGCTTGTGTCAATGAAAATTTACCTAATCTGACAGAACATATATATATATACTGTATATAAAGGCCATTGCACACATCAGGATGTAATTTGACCTTCTATACTATGATACTTTGAGTTAACAGCTCTCTTGTCAAGATGTAATCTGGACAGCTGCACTATGAAAGATACAAATAATAGTTTGAATTTTTCCCATTGTTCACGTCGGGGTGTGAAATGTATTGCGTGATATGAAAATAACAGGTTCTTGGCCTTCACTTCCGTAAGGGCATGATTTCGCCTCCTATAATATAACACTTCACAATAACAGTACTTGTCCTTGCATTTGTAGGGGTGCAATTTGGCCTCCAAGTGCATAAGCTGCTGAAACCTCGGGCTTCAACCCATAGTGTATAAAAAGGATTTCACTTGCCTTCGTGTACGTTAGGACGTGATTTGACCTCCGAAAACATTTTATGTCGTCGTGCAAATAAACGTAACATCTCCTTTTTTTGCTTTTGTAGGCCAAGACGTGCTTCAGGCAGACTTCTCCCTGCTGGTCGGCCTCTCCGTGGCCTTGGCGGTCTTCCTGATCGTCACGCTCACCTCCATCAAGATCCTGAAGAGGAAAGGACGCAGTCCCAGCATGTACACAATGACAAACCTGAGTAAGAAAGTCTTTTTTTTGTTCCCTGGAAAGTTGGTATTAAGAAGGAGTGTAAGAAATGTGATTAAAATGCACCCCTCTCCTTTTCCCCCCTGCTTCTTCTCTTCGTTTTCCCCCCTCGTTTTTGTGTACCCGCTTTTCTCGATGCTCCGCTGACTCCGAAATCTGCTTACTTCGGACTCAAAAGAAGCCTTTCTCTGTCTCTCGCTTCGCATATTCTTCAGAAGCTGCGTAAATAATCAGATGCAAGAAGACACTCGAATGGCACCGGCGGGAAAATCCGCAGCGAATCCGCTGCAAATTTTGCAGGAATTCCCTCCAAGTTTTTGGATACGGAAATGCATTCTCTAAATTCCCCAAGACAAATAAAAGTGAGACTCGTAGACGACGGAAGAAATTCCGGCTGGGGAAAAAAAAGAGCAGCAATAAAGGCAAGATGAGAAAGCAAGAGAAAGAGGGGAAAATTACTGCACTGCATTGAAAACTTAAGAATACGCAAGATTTTATTTCTCTCTTTCCCAGATTACAGACGCGAATTCGCCACGTCCAACGGCACGAAGCCGTCTTCGACGTCAGCGGCGGTGGCGGACTCCTCCTCCAACACGGTCTCGACCAAGCCCACGAAGGAGACCTCGGTCGAGCTCAACGGAGGCCACTGCTACGAGAACACAATCAGCATTTCACAAATGAACTCGCCGTTCATCGACAAGAAACTCAAGAAGAAGCCACTCTTGTCGTCGGCGCTCACGCTCATGACCACAGACGCCACCGCCACGCCTTCTCCCCAACGGCTGGTAGCCGCGGCAGCGGCCGCGGCCGCAGCAGCCTCGAGTCCTGTGGACAGCGAGCACCAGTACGACATCCCGTTCAGCCACTTGACGCCGCGGGCGGCCGCGGCCAAGGCGGCGGCGGTGGCGGCCGCGGCGGGAACGAAGAACAGCCGTCACCGCCGGGCGTCGTCGCCGCAGTCGCTGTCCTCGTCTTCTGGAGCTCCCGGTAAGATGAATGTTATCTTCAAGGTTATGAAAGATATACATCTTTGCTTGTGTGTTTTGGTGATGTCGTCGAGCCCAGCGAAGATAGAGTCTTTGTCGCTGTCCTCAGAATACGAGATGGAGCTGACGCCGCGACTGTCATCCTTCCCCAACCCGCCGCCGCACCCGCGGCCGCCACGCCGCATCCGCAGCAGTCAGAACAACAACGGGGACGTCGGGTCTCTCCTGCAGCCTCGCATGGTGGACGCGGCCACCGGGGCCAGCGGCTGCAACGGCAACGGCCTCGCCTCCAGGGGTCTACAATGGTCAGGGTCCGAGAGGAGCGTCAATACCTCAATCTACTCAGGTATGAGGGGGAAATCGTTGAATGGGATGTAAAGCTTGGTTAATCAAGTCCCTTGAAAAGGATTCGAGTTTTCTGGACGGAGAAAATTGCTTTCCGAGGGGGATTTATGATGGGGAGGGAAACCCATTGGGACCATCGACAACTGCCTAACTGCTTTTCACTCAATGGCTGAACATGAGCACAAAAAGAGCATAAATGACTTCCCCTCAGGGCACAATGCTCGATTTACTCACATACATATATGTATGTATGTAGACATGAGGCCTGGACTGACTGACTAAAGGTTGGAACAGAAAATCTGCTGGGAACCAAAGGAGCCAAGCACCCGAGGGAAGTGCAGGATTCATGGTGTTGTACAGGGTGGAGCAGGCTGAAGTGAAACTTGCCCAGTGAAATTCTGGATTAAGTGAAATACAACGCGACGTCCCGCTGAAACAGTTTTTTCTGCCAAACTGAAATTTCTGAATGACGACGAAAACATTTATTCTGTTAATATCATAAGAATTGTGACAACCATTCATTTTGACTGACTGAGCTTGTCTGCTTAACTGTTCTGGGTGGGAAAAAGCTGTGAAGACGACCTACTTGTTCGGCGACACCAGTTCCAAGATCTCCTCCGGCCTATTTCCTCTTGAGCTACTCTTCTCACAACATGACTCTCGTTGCCACCAGGGTTATATTCTCTTATGCCCACAGTTTCGCGGGTCTTATGCAACTTGCATCATAAACATCATTCCCACCTGAGTGAAATTCCCGCTCAAGTGAAACTTGTCATCCCCAACTGATTCGCTAAAGCGGCCTCAACTGTACGTTACTGCCTGACCTGCTGGGCTGTGCTGGGCTGTGAAATTGACACCGCCCTCATGGACTTGGTTAACACGGAGCTCCACAGATTCTGCACCACGCTGTACCTATGCGTGTACCGGGTGGACGGCGGAAGTTTGCAATGTTTTTTTTCCTTTCTCTTTGAAATTAGTCACAACCTCAGAGGTCCCCCCTCCCCTGCATACATACGTCTATGAATTCGGGGTGGTCCAGGAAAACTTGCTACTCACCTTGAAGGTGGGAGTAAAGATTGTGAATATCTGTTCCACCCTGTACGTGCGACCGGTAGGGTGTTAGCACTGGGTGAGTCAAATATTGAGCTTGAGCTCCCTCTTTACTAGGTGCCTTCTAGCCCCGTTGCGGGGGGGGGGGGGGGGGGGGGGGGGGGG
>JAAUXU010079070.1_pt1 | contig 10464 bp, 7 predicted proteins | sample 7278151 | NCBI WGS metagenome assembly JAAUXU01 (sample SAMN14350113, study PRJNA611818) | marine sediment metagenome | isolation source: surface marine sediment (1.8m) | place: French Polynesia: Moorea | collected 2018-08 | reverse complement strand
CTTTATTTCAAATCTGTCAAACACCTGTAGTGTCGACAAGTGGTTAACAAAGACATATATGTCTTTGTTATTGATGCCATCATATTGCAAAATGGAATGCGTACATAAGTAAGTGGTATCAAAGACCAAACTCTATTCGTCAAATAGACGAAAAAGGTGTCTGTCCCTAGTGGACGTAGCTATTCTGTAAAGATGACATGGCTGTACTTTGAATCACTCAAATTCCTGGACTACACTGTTGCTGTGGGTTTAATTGTCCCTGGCTTAATTATGCTTGAGGTGCAAAAGACAGTATAAGACAATTTCATCAACTTTTACCCCCCTCCCCCCAACACCCAATGAAGCACGTGGTGCTTCACAGGCTGAATGTAAAGCTGTAATGAACACTTTTGTGATTGTTTGCACGTACTTTTTTAATGTGCTCAGGGCATCAGTGAGTGCATGCCAGAGGGTGTTGCAGAAGTGGAAGACGGTGAAATCTCCGCAGTCTTCCCTGCTTAGACCCATTTACAGCGGCAGGAGCTACACAGAAGTGTGAAACAATGTTGCTGACATGACTGACAGGAGGTTGGTTCTGTCGAGGAAGCTCACCCAAGCTCTGGGCCGACCTCAGGGCATGAGGGCAAGATGTTGCAGTGGGCCAGGGACAGTGAGAGGAAAGATTTCTCCAAGGTGATATGGACTGGGCAATATCGGATGACCCAGATGGCTGGGCAACTATTGAGTGCCAAACGCAACTGATTTTCCAATGGCAATTAAGCACCAACGAGGAGGTTGTGGAGCTATTAGGGCAACCCTCGTGAACAATGCAGTCATAGGAACTGCAAGAGCACCAGCAGGTGCGAAAGTGAACTCTGAAAATTGTAATGAAAGTAAGTGCACGCTAATGAAAAAGCTTACTGTCCATTCATTCTGATGAAGCACAGCTGATTGTTTTTCAGGTATATCGACCTCGCTGAGTCCACTTTCTTTCTGCACCACTGGTCCAAGTGACTAGCTTTCAAGCACAAGCTAATTTGCATGCAAGATAATGCAGCATTGGCATTTACATGCTAGCAGGCAAACAAAGGATTTCCTGGCAAGCGGAGGACTCCAGGGTGAAAGGATTGAATCATGGATTGGCCACCGCATTTGCAAGACTAGATTGAAGTTTTCTCAAGCATAAGTTCTGCCGTGGTGACAGATAATTCTGCACTTTGGACAAGCTCTGGAACGCAATCCAAGCAACAAAAATCCCGAAAGAGGAGAACCTTCAAGAAAACCCATCTGCCTCTCAAATGTGAAGTCAGGGTAGCCATTACCGTACTATCCTCATCACATGCGGTCACATCTTAAATTTCAGCCTCAGTTTTTTTAACCTTTAACTGTGTGGGGAAAGAAAAAACTCATGTAGCATTCATGCAGTGGGTGTGTTCAATGTGCAACGGAAGTGGTATGAAATGCAACAGAATATGACTTAAATCTTTGTAATTCGGTGGAATGACACGGTGTCAGTTAATGCATAACATATCACCTTGCAATGATGAGAGCGCACCTGTTCTTTTAAGTACAGTGGTCCCCACTTATAGTGACGTCCTTGAAAGCAGGAGAAACTATCAGTATATTCGAAGAATCATGATATCCGTAGTATTAGTATATCCAGAGACTTGGTTGTGGCACTTCTGACACGTCTGCTGTTTCTTTCAAAGTACGGTACAGGCCGGGAAAAGTCTGCAGGTATAAATGAATGAAATTTTCAGAAAACCACTGTTTCAGTGCCGTTCAGAGCAGACAAGTTGGTGCTGCTTTGGTCAAAGAAGTCCTCAAAATATCCCTTCTTAAGCTCGGCAGGAGCTCACAAATTGTCTGACCTGGCTCATCTCACATGCAGCTTATGTCAAATCGCAGAGCAAAATTTTTGGTTGCTTCTTTCTTCTCTTTCCTATCCTGCTTTCTGGAAAGTTTCTTCAATTGTCTTCTTGCTCTTCAAGTGCATTGCAAAAAATAGTTGTATGCTTTTCCCTGCCAGCAGCAGAGATTTGTGTGTCAGGATGCAGAATAAGACCCCTCTCAGACCATTTTTCCCTTACTAGGTTATATGTTAGAAAAATCAAGAATTCTTAACCAGTCCCGTCCTGTTTCTTTTGAAGCATTCAAGTGAATAGTTAATTCTGAATCATGGAGAAATAGTTCGGTGGACAAAATTTATGGCCGATGCGAAATTATGAAGGTAAAAGGCACATAAAAGGCTCCTGCCTCACTTCCCAAAATGCAAACTTCTCAGAATAACGAGGGAAAATGTTGGTAAAGCCGAAGCATGTTATTTAGTAGGGAACCTGGACTTGAGAAAGTTGTTGCCTAATGTGGTAAAATCCGGTAGTACAATAAGCGGGGACCACTGTAGATCTGATCTCTCAGAAGTATTGGTACAAAAGGAGCAACCTTTGTGGTAAATAATTCAGTCTCCAGTTTGCTAACTGAGGTAAGTGTGGTTCAAACTCAGTATAAGTGCACACCCCTGAGTTCATGTCCGTAACATTAGGAATGGTCTGCCGAAAATCAGTCAATTCCAGACCAGTCATTGCCATCAGTTCTTTTACAAGTCGACTGCATCCGCTAAACCGAAACATTGTTGGGGTTCAATTTCAAAATGAAACAGTTCAATCAGACACTGAGACAAAACATGGACTTTGTAACTTCCTCTTGTTGACTGCCCATTTCTATGCGAGACCCCTTGAGGAGAAACGGCCGGGAGACGAAGCAACGATACAAGTACACACGAATGGCCCGAAATTTTAGTTGGACAAAAAAATGCCCATGACAACGACCAATAGATCCTAAAAGTAGAGGGTTTGGAGAGCTCGAAACAGTTTGTTGTAAAGTCCCAGGACATCATCCATCAACTTTATTAACATTTACAATACAAAAGCCTGTATATACGTCCAGGGTCCCCCCCCCCGATCCTGGAAGAGACACCTCCATGGCCCCCACGCTCAATAAGTTCGAAGCTCGATCCCATCATTACTTTGTTCTTCCTTTGCTTTTACACAACCAATCGATTCCATCGATCTCGCACCCGAACCTGAGGTACTGGGTGCTTAGCGCAACAGGGGCGTGGGGTGGTGAAGGGGGAGGGTCTGCTGGGCGCCCCGCCCCTTCCTCATCTGGGGGAGCTGTGAGGGTAACCGATACCATAAAGCTTTGGTAGATTTCAATTTAAAAACAAAAACCACTAGAACAGGAGAAAATTGATGCATTAGCGCATGGTGCCTACGAGGGTTGCCGCACTGTGAGGGCTCTGACATCAAATTGGGCTCTCACAAAGTCACTCACACTACTGGGTTTTCTGTCTCAGTGTCTCAATGATTGATTTCAGGCGCACATTCCAAAACTGAAGCTGCCACTGGTGCGTTCACTCGCGAAAATTATTTTCGGCTAGGACAACATTGTCTGGTGACATGCACTGAATTGACGGAGTTCAGATGTGAAGCCTTATAATAATTCAGGATTTGCCTTCTTGTCAACATCAGTTTCCATGGCTCTGCGCCATTGATGCTGTGTTCTAATACTGCATTCAGGTGTAGTTCATATGTGTGTGGATGTGCTCCAAGTTTCAATGTTGTTGAGTGTATTTTTGGGTGGTGAAACATATATTCAAATTTGCCGCCAAAACATGACTCACACTGGTGAGTCAGCTGAAAGAGATGTTGCTGGAGTCAAACGTCAGAGAACGAAAGAAGGGTAGAGGGAAGACCCTCCCTGAGAAGCGATCACGGCAGATTTGGCCAAAAGAGCAGAGTTGCCAATATGTACAAGTACATATAATTAATCCTTCCAAATGATGTGATGGTGGGATGATCATTAATACCCATAAATTATGCAAAAAGGGAACCTTGTACTGGTGTTCTGTTTACCATTTTTGTCCCAATGACAGAGTTGCTGCTTATCATGAAAAATGTGGCTTGGAGTTCAAAATCTTGATGCAGTTTTGTCACCCTCCTTGGCGCACTTGCAGTTTAACAATGTTTTCGAAAAAATGGATGCACCTGATCCGACAGATTTTCTTCTTTATTGGACAGATTTGGGCTTGGGCAGTGGTGAGGGCAGGCAGAGGAAGGGCAGAATGAGTCGAAAACAGAGCAACTATGGCAATGATCGCCATTAAGAAACGGGGGCAGCAACTTGCACAACCCGTACAGAAAAGCAAACATCATGCATCAAATAGTGAATTGGGGTGCTGTAAACACGCCCCATTCTACATTCAACCTTCTACATTGGACATGTCAAATCATCTCAAAAATGAAAGTGAAATCTCATCCAGTGAAGCCTTAGCTTACAGGAATATTTCGATATTATGACATGCTGCGGCAGACTTTTTGAATCTACAAGAGCTTGTGCATCTGCTTCTGACAAACACCGCTCTGCAGTGATCAGCACATTTTGGATCCGCTTCATCTCGCCTTTTTCCTTGAGCTTACCCAGATAAGGCTTCAAAAGTTCTAGCAGGGCAGTGCTGACATTGGCATTCGCCCCTTCCTTTGTCGTTGGTCCCAGTAGCTGAGTCACTACTTCACTGGCGCGTGGAAAAACAATTTCAGTGCTTTGAAATCCACCAGTGAACGGTTTCAGCGCCTTTCTATCCCCTCTGAGGCAGGCTGTAGGATCGTTAGAAAGTCGTATTATAAATATATTATGTACAGTTTCATGCAAGGTGAAGGTCTTGGCATCTAGTGTCTAGACTAAGTAATGGCTTCCTTGTTGCTGTTGCGCAGACCAGGACACACCCAAGTCACACTTCCCCTTCCCCTTCCTCATCCACATGTATATAAACCCTGTAGAAAACTGCACAGTATCCCCAGTCTGAACTCAGACTTCGCTGCATCAGTTCCCTCTACATCCATCCTCACCCATCGCTACCGCCGCTACGATCGTTACTCTGAGTCACTTTCGTTGAGCTATTCTAGCCGAGGTACTCTACTGAGCCACCCAGTACAGCGGTACACGTAGCGCGGCGCGAAACGTTACATATTACAACATTGTCAATATACTGGAACCTTTTTTTGCAACATTATCAATATGTGGTAGTCTTTTTTATTTCCAGTCTTCATTAAAACAGCCTTCTTCTGGAATGGAAGTCGAAATAGGGGTCTGCAGAAACCCTCTGTGATGTTACAGACTTTTTTAATTTTTTTCCTCTGTGTGTAATGCGTAGCATTCCTTGGTAAAGACCAGAAATGGATATCACTCAGCTTGCAAAGGATTACAGCTTCTGGCATCAGGTGTAAACGGCAGGTGCTGCCGATCAATAGGATTGGGCCTTTTCTACCTTCGAGCCCAAGGAACAATCATTTTCAGGAGCGCAAAAGTGGCCTCGTCATCCGTACGTGAGTGATGTTTCCATGCACTATTCTTTCTGGTTCCTACCGACACCATAGCAGCCAAGGTTTTTTCTTTTGCCGACAGTGAACAGTGGCAAGATATCATCAATCGACGCTGCGATCATAACATTCGTCGACACCTCTTCATGGGGATATCAGGAAGGACATCTTTCATGTCACCTGGGTTTGGTCATAGCTGTCACATTGTACTCTATGATCCAGGTGGACGTCAGGCATGCCGTTATGAGATTTTTGGAGTTCCCCCTTGTAGATCCTAGAAAGGGCCTCGTTTGCTTGATTTACTTATTTGCACATTCTGCACACATCAGTGAACATGCATGCGTTAAATTCTATAAGGTTTCTTTAAAAAGGACTGACTTTTAAATGTTTCTTCGATTACAGAAGCAGTTTGTGACGAGAATCTCCAAATATTCCGTCAGTCGTTCACAGTTGTCCAAATTAGCCATGTACACGGAGAACAATCGCTCAAAGTCAGAGGTTGCCATTGGGCAGCATTAGAACAAGGCCACATCGGCAGGCTCCATGTTGAATGGCACGCTCCGAGCAGTGGCATCCATGAGGGTCGAGATCTTCTCCATAGCCTTGAGGTCAGGATTGTGGTCCAGTACTCTGTTCAACAAGATTCTGGCCTTTTCTCCTGGGACGCTGGTAAGCTTTTGCTGAACTTCAGCCCGAACTGCAAAGGATTCCAGAAGTGTGAGGCCTTCCTTTTTAGGTCTTTCAATGCATGCGGGTAAGAAAGCAAAGTGAGTGAGGATGACGTTGAAATCTGCTTGGATGGTGTTGGAAGACGTGAGTCTCTTGCACTCAGTGACGCCATTGAGCATCGCTCTGACACTCATTCACGGCCATTCTCACTTCTGATAGGTGTCTGGCATAGAGGGTAGCTGCGCATGCCCACATTCCCCGGCGTGTCTTGATGGGCGCCGGTGGGAGCGGCAAGTGTGGACAGATCCTCCGTCCAGCTTGGGTGCAGCTCGGCCTTCCATGGAAGGTCTCCTCGGTGTTGGCAAAAAGGCTGTCAATCTGTGAAAATGACACCCTGTAACGAGCATGCTCAGTGCACTTCACGTGAAAAAGGCCAGGGTACAAGACCAACGTCACTGCCAGATTTGAGCGGTTGGCTGGCACTGTCGCTGATGAAAACCTTAAGACGGCAATAAACTGAAGCTGGCCACATTTGGCGCATCGAGTTGTTGCATCCAGTGGACTCTCCACTAGCTTTTCCATCTCGATGACATTGATCAAGTAGGGCTTGTAGTACTCCTGACTGACCCACGAGCTCATGGACGATCTGATAACACTCTTAGTCCTGCGGCTCATCCGCACTGATCCAAAAGCGCCTTGCCTGACAACCCATTCTCCATCTCCTCCACCACATTCTCATAACACTCCTTCTCGAAGTGTTATGACGAAGGGTCTTCTCGTGTGTCTTCAGTGTAGCTGTGACATTTCTCTCCAGGAAGCTTCTCATTTCTGGATTGTTTAGACAATGTCACGAGATGCGGGCAGACAGGACAGAGGGGATCACCTCAACTGCTACTTGGTCCTCTTTAGATTTGGCTTCCTTCTGTGGTCCGACAACTTCTTCAAGCTGTGCCTGAGTCTCCGCATGTTTTCTCTTCAGCACGACGTTCTTCTTGTGCCTTTTTGGTAATGGCCGAGTTGTTCTATGCCTCTGTCATGAAGCCAATACGCATCAAAAATACATTTCTGGGTCTCACTCACACTCAATTGCAATTTAAACTCCCCCATGTCACTCCTCAGATTAGGGTTGCTTTCCTCCCAAACGGCGGTCAGGTTCCCTCTGCCCATCTAAGTGTAGTTGGGAACGATATAAAAACGTGGCCAGGCCCACTAGGGGAAGGACTAGAATTGACATAAATTCCCCCCCACACACATACACACACAAACGAGAAGAAAAGTCAACCACTACATTACTTTCAGCCAAGCAGATTTTGATTATCCAGCGGAATAATCCAACTAGAAACACTCAATTGGACACTTACTTCGGAAAAGAGGGAGTATATTTTATACATTTGGATGGGATGCTGACCATCCAAATGTTGGATGGGATCCAGTATACATTTTTTAGTCCAAATTTTGCAACCCTCTGTTTTTGGGAGACAACGGAGCTCAACATTAGTGGCCACTTTCTCCATATAAAGAACAATGGGACTTCCCAAAATTTACCCTAACTATCCACTGAAAGGCATGAAAGTCAATTTCACGTGAGACCTGAGGAAAGAGCCCCCCAACTTTTTGTGCCACATTGTTATCATTTCAACTCATCTTTATCAGTTCATTCCATTTAGCGGTATGGGAAACTGCAACTGTATTTTGAAGATACACTTTGAATATTTTGCGACCAGTAAGTCATGATCTCCTCAGTGCTGTACTACACAACTTTTCTCATTGTTTCACTGCACAGTTAAACACCATGAAGTCCTATGTTGTGGTTGGATTCCTTGCGCTTTTCTTCACCTTGGTGAACGCCAGTGGTGATAATTGCTGCTGCGGAAGTGAATGCTGTCCCAGACCTGGGTCATACTGCCTTTGCCCAGGCGCGGAATTTATCAATAAGTACTGCTGCAAAGAAGGTGTCATAAGTTGCTACCATTGGGTCTGCGAGTGAGTATCACGCCCCTGCAGTCAACGTTCCTGTAACGAAGCATAAAAACCCTTTTCTTCACAGACCAACAGATGATCAGTATATGCCAAGCGTGTGGGTCTGTAGAGACTATTGCGACATGTGATTGCGAGTCAAAGGGGAAGACCGATGACCGATGTGATCCGAGAAAGGAGGAGGCCCAACAAAGATGGATGAAGGAAGATATGCAAGTTTGTGTATATTTAATGCACTGAATACACTTTCATATGCAGAGAATGCATCACGAGTCTCTAAGTTCTTATGGAGCAGGCCGACTTTTCCATGGCTGCGATGATATTGTAGAGATACTGTTTTCAGAGGACAATTGTGCCGGAGTTCTCCTTTCTCTCCATACGGTTCAGGCGACAGATATCGTGGAATGTGAATGGACCTTTTGCTTTCAACGGCTGAAACTTTTCTTTCTACAGGCAGAAGGCTGAATTCAGTCTCCGTTGCTGAAACTGCGAGTGCGATTGCTGCAAACACAGTAGCGCAGACTCAGATCACAATCTCGAAGGCTCAGACAAAATCCCTGAGGTGGCGGATTATCGACGTTTTGGCCGGGGTCAAGTCAGGGGGGGGGGGGAGAATTGGAAAACGACGGAGAATTTCATAATTAACAAGAATTATCTATGTCATGGCATTTTCTTGACTTCCATTTTCTTTAACTCAGTGCGCACACAGCGCACACACGATATCCTCAATTTCATGCTTGGCGCAACGGACGATGTCGTTAAGTCAAGTATTTTATCATTGGCAGATTCTATATTTCTCACTGTTGTGCCAAGAGAAAACTGATGAATTTGGTGCCATTTTTCCTTGAGTGTCCGGTGGCAACCCCTCGCTTCGACATCTCCTCACTACAGTACAATAGCTATGGCGATATTTCCTCACCACGAAGCCATAGCAGCCATACCAGACTAGTGATGTGTGTAGCGAGCTGGACGACTTGAAACGAGTAAGAGAATGCCCCTCCCCACCATGCTCTTCTCTCGCAGGTGTCAACTCGCCCGAGACGCCTGACTGAGACTAAGACGTACCAGTGAACATGCGTTACTGACGAGAAGAAGCCCTGAGCCCTGTCCAAAGATGCCTCGATGGAAGGGTGTTTGCAAAGAAAGTGTCAGTTCAAGGTGTTGTGCCATCCTGCACAACAATTAGTTTCCAAGTTGTTCTGTGATCACCAAGGGTAGCAGCAGCATGATGATTCCAAAGCTGGATGGGAAAGAGTGTGCCACACTCTCCCGAACCTCTAACAAAGGATGCATCAAAATAAGCCAGGAGGAATAAGCCTTGTTCTCATTTGGAAACAAGTTGCCGAGCTCCGGGGACTGACTGGCATCCCATGGAGAGACAAATGACAGAGCTGAAAGACCAAGAGCTTGAAGTCTGGATCATTTTCATGGTGATGCTTCAAACCAAACTGCCCTACCTTAGGCATAAGACACTGGTTGAGGTGGAAGTAACAGTGCTGATGCCGACACTGGGGAAAGGAATGGCTGAAGGAGTTCAGTGAAGCCAATTCAAAGTCCAACAAAATCCTCTATGGAACAGCAGTGAGAAGGAGATAGGGTTGAAATGTTAATGAACCTATTGCAGGTTAGTTCCTGTTTGTTGGAAAGGAGAGTGTACTAGCAACATACAGTCCTGGCCGCCAGTAATTGCGTCGAGCATGACAGACGCTGCACTGAAACATGTTGAGGTGGAACTTTCATGCGGAACATGTAGATGTGATAGTTGGGCACAATGTTGAGTACATAGGTCAGTGTTGAGGCTGCCCATTTTGGTGTTCGAGTGCTCAAAAGGAAGCCACCTGGAGGGGGGGGGGGCATGCCAAACAGAAGAGAACTCTGGACAACTGCACTCTGGATAATAACACTTTCACGCTACCCTTTTTGTTGGGTAGAAGGAATGTGTGTGTGTGCAAAAGTCGGAAATCAGCTGCAAAAATCAGCCGCGAAAATAGTGAGAACCAGCCGCGAAAAAAATGAGAATCAGCCGCGAAAAAAATGAGAATCAGCCGCAAAAATAGTGAGAATCAGCCCCGAAAATAGTGAGAATCAGCCCCGAAAATAGTGAGAATCAGCCGCGAAAATAGTGAGAATCAGCCGCGAAAATCAGCCACGCTTTCGCCTTCTCACAAAGAATCAGCCACGAAATCACTTCACCCACGTTTTTTTGACAAAAAATCAGCGTCGAAGATTAAAATCGGCCGCGCAAAACCTGGAAATCCGCCGCGAATTAGGCCGATCCACGTTCATTCCCGTAATCGGCCGCCAAAGTCAGCCCCGGAAAACGGCCGCAGAAAGTGGAAATCTACCGCGCAACAAGTTGAACGCAGCAGCGGAAAGTGGGAAAGTGACGTGCAAAGTTTGTACGTGTGTCTTTAAACGCACAAACTTTGCACGTAACTTTCCCACTTTGCTCCCCACATCG
>JAAUXU010010884.1_pt1 | contig 10465 bp, 10 predicted proteins | sample 7278151 | NCBI WGS metagenome assembly JAAUXU01 (sample SAMN14350113, study PRJNA611818) | marine sediment metagenome | isolation source: surface marine sediment (1.8m) | place: French Polynesia: Moorea | collected 2018-08 | reverse complement strand
TTATGCTGTCCATGCTGATCGGCGGGATGGGCTTTTCGCTATTGCTGTGGGTTATCGGCAGCGACTCGAATCCCATGTTCCTGATGCCGCCGTGGTGGCACCTGGTCGTGGGTAGCTTTGCCTTCGGTCTGGTGTTCTGCATTACGGATCCGGTATCGGCAACCCTGACGCAGCTCGGTAAATGGATTTATGGCGCCCTGGCAGGCGTCTTGACCATTCTCATCCGCGTTATCAACCCGGCCTATCCCGAAGGGGTCATGATGGCGATTCTGCTGGCCAATGTGTTTGCGCCGCTGATTGACTACTTCGTGCTCGAGGCCAATATCAAAAGAAGGAAAATTCGAAATGGCACGTGAATCTGTTAGCAAAACGTTTGTAGTGGCAATCGTGTTGGCCGCGGCCTGTTCCCTGCTGGTTTCGGGCGCGGCAATCGGGCTGCGCTCGATGCAGGAGGCCAACAAGGTGCGCGACCGCAAAAAAAATATTCTGATCGTAGCCGGCCTTTACGATGCCAAAGCAGCGGTGGAAAAATCGTTTCAGCAAATCGAGCCGCGCGTTGTCGATCTGGCTACCGGCGAGTATGCTGCCGAAGATCAATTCGACCCGGAAACATTCGACCAGAGAGCGGCCGCCAAGGACCCCAATCTGAGTGTCAAAATTCCGTCCGAGAAAGACCTGGCGGGCATCGGGCGCCGGGAGAAGTATTCCCTGGTGTACCTGGTGAAAAAAGACGACAAGCTGGATCAGGTCATCCTGCCCGTTGACGGCAAGGGCCTGTGGTCCACGCTGTACGGCTTTTTGGCGCTGGACGGCGATTTGAACACGGTCAAGGGCATCACGTTCTACGAGCATGCTGAGACGCCGGGACTTGGCGGCGAAGTCGACAACCCGACGTGGAAGGCTAAATGGGCGGGCAAGAAAGTATACGACGACAAAGGCGGCGTTCAACTGGTCGTGGTCAAAGGCGTCGCCGACGAGAGCAGTCCCCATCAGGTTGACGGCCTGTCCGGAGCGACCCTGACCGCCAACGGTGTCACCAACCTCGTGCAATACTGGCTGGGCGATGACGGATTTAAAAAACTGCTGGAACGGCTGAAATCCCAAGGAGTATAAAAATGGCAGAACCGAAAACTAAAGAATTGTTGTTAGAGCCGATTTTCAACCGCAATCCGGTTACCGTGGGGGTTTTGGGCATTTGTTCGGCCCTAGCGGTAACCGGCAAGATGCAAACCGCCTTCGTGATGATGATTTGCGTGACCATCGTGGTGGCCTGTTCCAGTGCCGCTGTCAGCTTGATTCGCAACCAGATTCCGGCCAGTATTCGCATCGGGGCCCAGATCACCATTATTGCCACCATGGTGATCGTGGTGGCCCAGGTCCTGGAGGCCTTTCTGTTCGACATCAGCAAGCAGCTGTCGGTGTATGTGGGACTGATCATTACCAACTGCATCGTCATGGGCCGGGCTGAAGCCTTTGCCATGAAAAACCCCCCGCGGATGAGCATGCTGGACGGCATCGGCCACGGTCTGGGCTACGGTTTGGTCTTACTGGTAGTGGCGTTTTTTCGCGAGCTGCTCGGCTCGGGCACCATTTTCGGCTTGGAGGTCCTGAAGTCCGTCAACAACGGCGGCTGGTATTACACCAACGGCCTGATGGTGTTGCCGCCCAGTGCATTTTTTCTGATTGCATTTATAATCTGGGCCATCAGAACCTGGAAACCCGAACAAAACGAAGAGGATTAGTCCCATGGAGCATTATCTGAGTTTGTTTATCAAATCCATATTTATCGAAAACATGGCGCTGGCATTTTTCCTGGGAATGTGTACGCTGCTTGCCGTGTCCAAGAGCGTCAAAACCGCCCTCGGATTGGGTGTGGCAGTGATCCTGATCGAAACCATTACCGTGCCGGTCAACAATTTCCTGTTTCAGCTGCTGCTGAAGTCCGGCGCTCTGTCTTGGGCCGGCCTGGGCAATCTCGATTTGAGCTTCCTGGGCCTTTTGACCTACATCGGCGTCATTGCCGGCATGGTGCAGATTCTGGAGATGGTGCTGGATCGCTTTGTGCCGGCCCTGTACAACGCCCTGGGCATTTTTCTGCCCCTGATCACCGTCAACTGCGCCATTCTGGGCGGTTCGCTGTTTATGGTTGAGCGGGACTACAACTTTGCGGAAAGCGTTGTCTACGGCCTGGGGGCAGGCACGGGCTGGGCCCTGGCGCTCGTGGCCCTGGCCGGCATCCGGGAGAAGCTGGCCTACAGCCATCCACCGGTCGGTATCCGTGGACTGGCTTTGACTTTTGTCATCACCGGCCTGATGGCGATGGCGTTCATGTCGTTTTCGGGGATCAAGCTATAAGGGTTCAAGGGTTCAGAGGTTCTGGGTTAAGGGTTGAAAGAAAGGTTTCAGTGTTCAGGGTTGAAGGAAAGGTTTCAGGTTTCAGTGTTCAGGTTTCAGGGTTAAAGGGACCAGGGATCGAGGTTCAAATGATTAAATGATAAAATCCGGTCAACCCTGAACGGGGAACGTTGAACCTATCAACCCGAACCGCGATGCTAGCTAAGTTGCCCTAAACATGGAAACAAATTTAACAAGGTTTGAAATAACCAATAATATGGAGATGCGGTTATGAGCGAGTTATTTATTGCCGTGGGATTGTTTACCTTCATCGTTTTGATGTTGGTTACTGTGATTATGTTCTCAAAGGCAAAATTGTTGCCCAGTGGTGACGTCAAGATGACCGTCAACAAAGAAAAGGAGCTCGTCTCCCAGCCCGGCGGCAAGCTGCTGGGAAGTCTGGCGGACCAGGGTATTTTCGTTCCGTCAGCCTGCGGTGGCGGCGGCACTTGCGGTCAGTGCAAGGTCAAGGTGTTCGAAGGCGGCGGCGACATTCTGCCGACGGAATTGGCCCACATTACCAAGGGGGAAGCCCGGGAAGGGGATCGGCTGGCCTGCCAGGTGGCCGTCAAGCAGGACATGGTTGTTGAAGTGCCCCCCGAGGTGTTTGAGACCAAGAAATGGGTCTGCAAGGTGCGATCCAATGACAGCGTGGCTGATTTTATTAAAGAACTTGTCCTGGAACTGCCCGAAGGGGAAGAGGTTGCTTTTAAAGCCGGTGGCTACATCCAAATTGAGGTCCCGCCCCATGAGCTCAGTTACAAAGAGTTTGATATCCCGGAACAGTTTCGGCCCGAATGGGACAAGCGCAATTTGTGGGAGTTGACATCCAAGATTACCGAACCGATAACACGGGCCTACTCCATGGCCAGTTGGCCTGGGGAAAAGGGCATCATTATGCTCAACGTCCGCGTGGCGTTGCCACCCGGTCCGGGGATACCCACGGGTATCGTCTCATCCTATATTTTCAATATGAAACCCGGCGATGAGGTCGAAATTTCAGGACCTTACGGGGAATTTTTCATCCATGAAACCGAAGCTGAGATGGTCTACATCGGCCGCGGAGCGGGTATGGCACCTTTGCGCAGTCATATTTTTGAACTGCTCAAGGGCCGCGACAGCAAGCGCAAGATTTCATACTGGTACAACGCCCGCAACCTGGGTGAATGCTTTTACCTGGACGAATTCGAGCAGCTGGCTAAAGATCATGAGAATTTCACCTTCAAGCTGGCCCTGTCCCGTCCGGCGCCCGAAGACAACTGGACCGGTCTGACCGGTTATGTCCACCAGGTGCTGCACGACAGCTATCTGGTGGACCACCCAGCCCCGGAAGACATCGAATATTACATGTGCGGTCCACCGGTGATGAGTCAATCCGTGGTGCACATGCTGGAAAATCTGGGGGTCGAACGCGAAAACATCAACTTTGATGATTTTGGAGCGTAGCCAGGCGAATTGAAAAGTATGCTTTCTATGCAAATGTTAATTTTGAAATTTGATTCAACTATTATTCCTGATAGATTGCGGATTGCGGATTGCGGATTTTGGATTTAAGGTATTCTGTCGATTTAATAGAAATCAGTATGTTGGGCTGGTCCGTCGAAGGTGGAGAAATCCAACTTGAAAGGAAGCGATTTTGTTAGAAGTATTGATCACATTTGCTGTTATACTGTTTGCCGGTTTTAGTGTGACATTTGGGGTTCTGATTGGAAGGCGCAAGCCGGGGCATGGGTGTCACGCCGAGTTTGATGCCGCCGGTAAAGTGCAGTTGTCGAAATGCGAATCATGTAACTGCAGTAAATGATTTTAATCATTTTAGGAGGTACGGAGATGTTTTTTCAATTACTCCAATGCTCCAATGCTCCAATACTCCAATGTTCTATTACGCTTAAGACTTACTAACCATGTCTGGCGACGGGCCTGCCGCTGGACATCGATGGAGAAAAACCATGGTAAGAATATTTAAAGACAAGAGCCACCGCGACAAACTGAAGCATGCGATCACCACCGGATCGCAAAAGATGATGGAGAGAGTGCCGCGGGTCAGAGATGTCATGACGGAAGATCCGCTGATCTTCAAGCTGGGAACGACCGTTCATGATGCGGCCAAGAAATTATTGCAAAAAAGTATCGTAGCCGCCCCGGTGGTGGACGCGGACGGTAACTTCGTTGGCATCTTTTCACAGCAGGGGTGTATGGTTGGCCTGGTGGACGGGGTGTATGACGAAGTGCCCCAGCCGATTTTCGTGGACGATTATCTGGAACCGGAGGAACGTGTCCTGACGGTTGAAGACAATGCGCCCATCATGACAGCCGTTTCAAAATTTGCCGGAAGCAAGCACATCGTCTTCAGCATGCCGGTTATGCGCGCCGGAAAAGTTGTCGGCATAATTGCCCGCCAGGATGTCATTCGCACCTTTTTTGAAATGACGGCCAAGATTCCGGACGCAAAAGCCGCCATTCTGTATATTAGCGGGCTTGAAAAAGAGCAGCAGGATTTTAAAAAGCTTCAATGATGTCGAAGACTGGATTGCATACCGGATTGAACCGGAGCCAGAGAAATGTACGCAACCGAGTGGCGGCCATGGGCGACGCGCCGGTCTGGAAGCTGTTGTTCCGGTTTTCGGGGCCAACCATTCTGTCGATGGTGGTGGCCGCCGGCTATACGGTAGCCGACGCTATTTTCATCGGTCAACTGGGGCCGGAGGCGCTCGGGGCATTGCCGGTGGTCTTTCCGCCGATCCTGATATTCATGGCTCTCAGTATGGGCACAGGGATTGGAGCGGCTTCGTTCGTATCGCGCGCTCTCGGTGCCGGAGATCAAATAAATGCCAATCGATGCGCCGGCGCGGCCATTACGTTGGCGATTCTGATCGGTATGCTAGTCGGCAGTTTATACCTCGCCAACCTCGAGGATATTCTTCGTCTATTCGGTGCTTCAGGTGCCGTCCTGGCGCCGGCCAATAATTACATGTCCATTTTAGCCGCGTTTGCTTTCCTGCACTCGGCCGTTATTGTCATCGGATACCTCATTAGAGCCGAGGGCAGTCCCGGCATCGCCAGTGCGGCCTTGATTGCCTCCGCAATAACGAATATTATTCTGGATCCCATTCTGATTTTCGGTCTGGGACCGATCCCTCGTCTGGAGGTGGCCGGCGCAGCGCTGGCAACCGTTATTGGCCACGGTGTAGCGGTTTTGATTTTTTTGTACTATTTCCTATCGGGTCAAAGTGCCTACACCTTTGGTTTTCATAATCTTCTTCCAAACAAACAGATCATCTCCGAAATATATCGCGTTGGATGTGCCACCATCTGTAGAATGGGTGCCCTGTCGGTGGTGATGGCCCTGGCCAACACGATCGCGGCTTCTTTCGGCGTGATACCGCTGGCCGTACTGGGTGTCGTATTCCGGCTGGCGCGCCTGGCATTTATGCCGACCATGGGGTTGGGGCAGGGCATGCAGCCGCTGATCGGGTTCAATTATGGTGCCAACCAAAATGAGCGTGTGCGTGAGGTAGTTGTCAAGGCCGGAATGCTGGGATTGGGCTGGGGAATGATTTGCTGGTTGATATTTATGCTGTTCCCGGGCCAGGTCATGGCCGTATTCAATTCAGATCCCCTCTTCATCGCTGAAGGAGTCCGAACCCTTCGAATTTTCGTTTTGCTGTTCTTTGCGGTGCAGCTGCAGATCATCGTCAGTTTTTTCTTCCAGGGCATCGGCAAGGCCATTCCGTCTTTAATTCTGGCATCTGCCCGGCAGGTGATCTTTCTAATTCCGGCACTTCTGATCTTGCCGCGGCTATGCGGTGTGGTGGGACTTTGGATTGCTTTCCCTGTTGCGGATTTATTATCCATACTTTTCACCCTTATTTGGATCGGAATTGAATTCCGCAATCAAGGCCTGCCGTTTCAGCTACGGTACGCCTGACCCCGAGTTTTGTAACTGAAATTCAAACATTAATAACTCGAATAATGTTCGCAAATTTCATAACATATGCAGCAGCAGAAAGTATCCCGCTGCCAGCTTAAACTTATATTAACCTGTTGAATTATCAGAAGGAGAGGACTATGACAGGAGCATCCAAAGAAGAAAGACGTGAGAATGTCATTACCGTGCTAAACAAAGCCCGTGCTATGGAATTGCATGCTATTCATCAGTATATGAATCAGCACTACAATCTGGACGATATGGACTTTGGGGAATTGGCAGCGAAATTAAAGCTCATTGCCATCGACGAGATGCGGCACGCGGAAATGTTTGCCGAGCGTATCAAGGAGCTTGGCGGCGAACCAGTTAGCGAACATGGGCAAAAGGTCGAAAAAGGCCAGGCAGTCGAACAGATTTTTCCGTTTGATGCCAATCAGGAAGATGACACCATCGATGTTTACAATCAGTTCCTGTTGGTTTGCCGCGAAAACGGCGACAGCGTCAGCATGAAAATATTTGAAGACATTATTGAAGAAGAACAAACCCACTACAACTATTTCGACAATGTCAATGGCCATATCGAGAAACTCGGCGATACATTTCTAGCTAAAATCGCCGGGACATCTTCCTCGACCGGTCTGGCCCCTGCCGGATTCGCTGTCAGTGGCGAAGGCGAATAGACGTTCCAGTTTGGTGGCGATCCGCCAGGCGGAATAACCCCACTTTGTTTCGTTTGCTTTTACATCAGCGGTTTCTTGTAACAGGTTGATATTGCTTGACATACAAATGCCTAAATTGATCTAAAATGCCTAAAATGCCTAATCCTCCAGAGGAGGACAAGAATTATGGAAACGCTCTCCGAGGCGTAGGCGCTACAATCCTTACGAGCCCGCTTCCAGCCCGTAGGCTTAATAGGCTTACAGGCCGGAGGGGAGGCTACGCGTTGTCTATTTTTATAAAATCGACAAAATACCAAAATTTTAGCTCATTCTTGTCCGCCAGGTTTTAGGCGGATTAGCTCATTTTAAATTTTAGATCATTTATATTGGTTAGAATGAAAAACCTTTTGAAATTCTGTGAAATATTTGTTTGTAATAATGTGACAAAGTAGAGATAATCAGGATTTTTTACAAGAAGGAGGACAAAACCATGATTCGGAAAACGATCCTACTCATAATGTTGACAGTATTCTTATTGCCCGGTTTGGCCGCGGCAGTAACGGAGGAGGATTTTGATGCGCATACGACCAGGCAGTTTATCAACTTATGCACGGTATCGCCCGACAATCCCTTATACCATCAGGCCATCAACTTCTGTCATGGCTATTTCGAGGGTGCTTATCAATACTACGAGTCCATGACATCCGGTCCGAAAGGTATTAAATTCATTTGTGTACCTGATCCGCTGCCGTCCCGCAATGACGCGATCAGCTGGTTCGTCGAATGGGTCAAAGCCAATCCGCAGCACATGAATGAGCGACCGGTAGAAACGCAATTTAGATTCCTGATGGACAAGTGGCCCTGTAAGTAAAAGCATTGAAGATTGAAGAATGAAGATTGAAGAATTGTGGAGATCGCTTTCAGCCGTCGTAGACCTCGGCCAATATGGCGACGTCTGCTCACTCCAACTTTTTTATTATGGGTCCATATCCAATCACCAATAACGAATAACCAATAACTTCCTATTTCTTTCTATTGGGGGAAGGAGTAAATTATGAAAAACATAATCATCATCACAATTCTAGTAGTCGGCCTGGCGCTGGGTGGTTGTTCCAGCATGTCCGATACCGAGAAACGAACTATGGGTGGCGCCGCCATCGGCACCGGCGCGGGAGCAGCGGTTGGCGCTGTTGCGGGTAACACCGCTGTGGGCGCCGTCGTTGGGGCGGCCGCCGGAACAGCCGGTGGATATCTTTACGATAGGCACAAGAAGTCGGAAGAAAAAGCCAACAAAGATGCCTATCAAAAAGGCTATGAGGAAGGCAAGAAGAGTAAAAGCGAGTAGGTTGCCCGATTTTTATTTGATCCGGAGCCGGATTCGCACCTAATTGAAGATCAAATCCGCCCGAGACAGCCAATTTGATCAAAAAAGAAACTTGAAGAATTCACCGCAGAGTTCGCTGAGAACGCTGAGAAAGTATATTTTAGATAAACTCTGCGTCGCTCTGCGGTCTCCGCGGTGATAAATTACAATGATGAAGTTTCACACAAGCGTCGCCTCTGGCCAAAAGACCGGCCAGTATGATCGGAAAAGAAACTAACGAACATCGAATAAAGGAATTCTATCAATTTTAATCGCGGTTACAAACCGCTCCGACACGAACTTAGAATGAACTTTCATACGAGCGCGGCCTCTGGCCAAAAAAACGGCCGGGCTGATCAAAAAAAAGCTTAAGCAAATCAATCTCTCACAGAGCCCATAGAGTTCTCGCAGAACAATTTAAATATCTCTGTGTGCTCAGCGGGCTCTGCGAGATATTTAGTTGCGACGATCGGCATTCCTTCCGCTACCGATCGAGAGGTAAAACCACATGTCAGATCCAGGTGAACTGCTGTTCGAACAGCCCTCAAAAGGTACCTTGCAGGTGATTCTCTCCGGCAGTTGGAAACTTGGTGAACCGCTGCCATCGACGGACGACGTCCGTCAGAAGGTCGAGTCCGGCGAATCCATCCGTCAAATATCCTTCAACGCCGAAAAGCTTGGAGAATGGGATTCCGGCCTGGTGACCTTCCTCAGAAAACTGTGGAAGTTTTGTTCGAGCAGCGACATCACCCTGGACAGCAGCGGGCTGCCGGACGGGGCGCGGCAGATACTGGAGTTGGCAGCGGCGGTGCCCGAAAAAAAAGATGTCCGCAAGGCCGAAGACAAACCCATTTTTCTTACAGAAGTGGGTAACCAGGTTGTGGCGTTTTTTGGCTCCGCCGGCGATATTTTGGAATTTATCGGCGAGGCCACTGTTGCCTTTGTCAAATTTCTGCGGGGCAAAGCTTATTACCGCCGCTCGGACCTGTGGCTGATTATGGAGACCTGCAGCGGGCAGGCACTTCCCATTGTCACCCTCATCAGCTTTCTTGTGGGCATGATCCTGGCTCTTATCGGGGTCATTCAACTGGCGATTTTCGGAGCCGAGATCTTTGTGGCCAATCTGGTGGGCGTTTCCATGGTGCGTCTTATGGGGGCCATCATGACGGGGATTGTCATGGCAGGCCGCACCGGGGGGGCTTTTGCCGCTCAGCTCGGGACCATGCAGGTGAATCAGGAGATCGATGCCCTGAAGACCCTGGGACTGTCCCCCATCGAATTTCTGGTTCTGCCGCGCATGCTGGCCCTGGGCCTGATGATGCCCCTGCTGGCCCTGTATGCCAATGTGATGGGGATTCTGGGCGGAGCGGTGGTAACCCTTACCCTGCCTGACATGAGTGCTGTGCAGTATTTCGAGCAGTTAGTCCAGGCGGTCCGTATCTGGGATCTGTGGATCGGGCTTTTCAGCAGCGTTATATTCGGGGTGGTCGTAGCGGTAGCGGGATGCATGCGCGGCATGCAGTGCGGCCGCAGCGCCTCGGCCGTCGGTGACGCGGCCACGTCGGCCGTGGTCACGGCCATCGTCGGCATCATCATTAATACGGCAATTATCACCATCATGACGAAGGTGTTGGGGATATAAAGATAGGTTCAAAGGTTCTGGGTTCTGGGTTCAGGGCTGGAGTATAGGTTTCAGGTTTCAGGGTTATTCGATTGCGGATTTTGGATTGCGGATTTCGGATTTATGGTTTCGCTCTCCGAGGCGTAGGCGCTACATCCCCTACGAGCCGGAAGCTCCGCTCTGTCTTACTTATAAATATCCGAGATCCTAGTTACAGGTTCCAATGATTAAATGACAAAATCCGGTCAACCCTGAACGGGGAACCTGGAACGGGGAACCTTATAGTGTTCAGGTTTCAGGAAGAGGACGGAAAGGATTTCAGATAACAGAACAAATAATTTGGGAATTGCGAATTCAGGAATTTAGGGATTGAAGGTATTCTGTTGATTTAATCGGTTACTATTTGATGTCCAAAATCCCTATTCGACGTTCGACGTTGGACGTTCGATGTTGGAACTTCGTTAGTTTCTATGTCGATCAAACTGAGCGCCTTTCAGCCC
>JAAUXU010097426.1_pt1 | contig 10467 bp, 6 predicted proteins | sample 7278151 | NCBI WGS metagenome assembly JAAUXU01 (sample SAMN14350113, study PRJNA611818) | marine sediment metagenome | isolation source: surface marine sediment (1.8m) | place: French Polynesia: Moorea | collected 2018-08 | reverse complement strand
CAATGCAAAGTCAGTCTTCATTGCAGCCGCTTTTTTGCCAACTTTTCTTACCAGCTTCTCTTGTCGCAATATTTTCTACGACTACATTTCGCCTCAGCTTCTTGTTGCAATGTCCTTTTCGCAGGACATTTTTGCTGCCGGCCTCTTATCACCTACTGTCAAGAGGAAAATCTCAATCAACAAAGTGTACTTTTATGCCTTGAAAAAGACTTGCCCAACTGTTTTTGACATTTTCAATGACTTTTACACATCTTTTCTATGAGCATGCATGTACGTACACAAGTGCAGGAAACGAAGAAAAAAATTAAAGACGCAAACAAGAAATTTCCCAGTGCACACGATACTATATTATATCTCCGGGTGTGTGAACTGCTTTTTTTTCGACCTTACAAAAATTACTCCCAATTTTTATACTCTTAAGGTGCGGCCGTGCGCGCGATGGCCTTTCTATATAATAACTTTGTTCACATTGGCGTCCGATGGAGGATATGCCAATCAATCGCGAAAAAAAGGAGGGAAACAGGACGATGAAAACCTCATTCTTCCACACTTTCGTCTTCTTTTTCCATCTAACAAAGGGCGGGCGGGCGGATTGGGGGTTGTTGGACTGTGGATGGGTATAAATACGAGATGATGCGGGGGAGCAGTGGGGTTTTGTTTTTTCCTTGTCTTTTCTATGCGTCGTTGGTGGGGTATTCGCTGGCGGCGGACAAGAGGCTGGGGTACTCTATCCCAGTGGACTCCATGCTGGCCAGCGGAGCCGGCTCAGGAGCCTCCTCTTGATCTTGAATCTGCATCTCCTGGATTTCCTCCTCTTCGTTCTCTTCTACTGTGCAGCAACGCTCGGTCACCTCAACCTGGAATGAAAAAGAAATTAGCACTATTTAATCTCAAAGACTAGCATTTTTAAAATATGTAAAATACTGTACCTTGTCAGAGGTGGTAATTGAAGCATAGTTTAGCTTTTCGCTCAAACCGTTAAGGGTGGTAGTGGCTGCACACAGAACTGAAGCATAACACAAACGAGGGTTAACAAAAGCAAACGAAACGAAAAACATGCAAGCAACTGTGCGAAAACAGGAAAATGGACGCAACACAACATTAGACAAGTACTAAATTATTACTGTAGTTTGTTGCTTCTCACCTTCAGCAGCATCTCCCGAGCCATTGACACTGTTTTCCTGAGAAGACTTTACAACCGTCATCGAAGAAGACTGGGACGTTGTCGTTCTGGTTGTTGTTGTTGAAGACTGTTGCTGCCGCTCTCCGTCGCCATTGGTGGCCACGGCGGCCGAGGACGACACGGTGGTAGAGCTGGTCACCCGCTGCGAAGAGGCAGATGCCAGGGAGGCGGTGGACTGGAGCCCCGCCTGTGTGTGGTCCTTGACGGAGTCCAGTGTGATGTCGGCGCTAATCTCGGACACGGTCGTGTCGTTGTGCTGGTCGCTAGGAGAAGCCCTGGCGGCGGCGGCAGTTCCAGCAGTGGCGGTGACTGCGGCAGTGGACGGACTGGCCGCCGCCGTCTTCGTCGTGGCCTCTTGCTTCTTCTCGTTCTTCTCGTTCTCCTCCTCGGGTGCAGTCACAGTCAGCGTGGGTTGCGGCGACGACGACGGCGCGGCGGCGGCGGCGGGCTGCTCTTGCCTTTTGGGAGGAGGAGGCGGCGGCGGGTCCGGCCTGGCCCCCGGCGGGAGGGCAAGGACTCCCGAGGGCCTGAGCACTCTGGCGGCGGAGACGGAGACGCGCTGCAGCTCAGAGGAGGAGCACATGTAGAAGGCCTCCCCGGCCCTGGTGAGAACTAGCGAGGATATGGCTATGACGTCCTCCTTCCGCACACAGTTGGTGAGGACCTGTCGGCGGAGGTCGGGCAGGGAGTGGATGCACAGGTCGCCCTGGTTCGTCAGGCAGACGAAGCAGTTCTCAGAGTGGCTGCGGTCGGACTTGGAAACGAAGGTCGTGTATCCGAGTCGTCTGATCCTGGAGCCCTCGTGCGCGGTGAGCTTGTACTTTCCGGAGGGCTTCAGCATCGGGAGGAGGAAGGTCTTGAACTGCTCCTCCGAAGCAATCAGCACCCTGTGCGGGGCCGGCGCCTCTTCCTCCTCCCCCTCGTCCACAGGAGAGCCCCCGGCGTCCAGCACTCTGATGTCGATGACAGGCGCCCGGTGCTTGAGCTGGATCTCCTTGGCCAGGACGGCGGTGGCCTTCTCGCCGGACTGACGCTTCTCGGCATTGGGTAGCGTCAGCAGGAAGACCAGGATCTGGCCGCTGTTGGTGCCCGCCCACAAAGTGTGGGATAGGGTTTGAGCTGCGTAATTGAAAGAAAAAAATAATATTGCACAAATACCACACACTTTAATATGATATGAATACTCACGGTTGGCGATGTGCGTTTTGGCAAATTGAAGGCAGCGGACCATGGATCCCAGTCCGTCCTCCGACCCCGAACGTGCCTCTATCTGCCTCTCTACTGGTCTGGAGTCCGGGGACTCTGACCGGGGACTGCAATGGAAGAGTGGGGGAAGGGTGATCTGCGTGCTGGCGTCAACATACGTGCTCTTTTTAGATAACTGAGATTTGAACATCCTAACTACGTTGCTAAGAACCGCCTCGTTCACTTCTGGGGAAGGAAAGCTCGACCTGTTTGGACTGTCATCTTGCTGTTGGTCTTTGCCTCCTCCCTGCTTGGGGTCAAGGTGCAGGTAATCGACCGCGCCGCTCTCTATGGACGCCGACTTGGAGAGCCTGGGGATGTGGGAGGGAGAGGAGTCGTCCACGATGGACCTCCGGCTCTGCCTCACAGTGCTGGCTGTCGTTCTTGTTCTCCGCACGAACCCGCCGCCAGGTGGAGGAGGCGGAGGAGGCGGAAAAAGGTCTGCCGCTGAGTAGTCCACGCTCCTCGTTCTCAGGTTTAGGCGCAGCTTTGGGGAGGCCAGGTGCGAGTGCGTCAGGGAGACCTCCTCAGTGAAGTCGATCTCCTGGACGCTGGCCTTGATCGCTCGCGGTATTGTGTCCCGTCTCTCCCCTTTTTCAACGGCATTATCCTGCTCGTCACCGCTGGACTCGGCAGACGTGGGGTCTTCATCGTCGTCGACATGGTAGAACTGCTCCGACAGGCCTAAGAAGAGCCTTTTCTCCTTCTTTCCTAAAGTGTCCAGTGGACCTTTGTCTTCTTCATCCGGCTTGGTCTTGGCGTCCGTGCCAGCGGCAGCGCTGCTGATCGGTTTGACCGACACCTCCTCCTTGTCCGCTTTGTCTATGACGTGGTTGAGGACGGCAGCCCTGTTGCACATACCTACGTAAGTCTCGTCCCACATTTTCCTAAGCCTTTTGGCCCTCTTCTCTTTCTCCGTCTCCATACCGGGCAGAAGGCCCAGGCTTACGATTTTGGAAGTGAACCTTAAAGACTTTCGTCTCTTTGGACTGCCTCCTCCTCCTTCCTTCTTCTTTCCCCCTCCGACGGTCCCTAACGCGAACGAGTCCACGGTAAAGGATCGCTGGATTCGCATTGGGGGCCGGTTCCTTCGCCTGATCGACCCCCTAAGATCCCCGACGGAGGCGTCCACGGTGGTAGTCACCGTGTTGTTGGGAGAGGTCGGGCCCGGGCCGTCGTCGATGGAGAACTTGCTGATGCTCTGGTGGAACTGCTGCATGACCTGCTTCTTGATGGCGTTGCGGGAGAGATAGGGCGCCCGCCTGGCCTCCACTTGCTCCAGGATGGACCCACGGCGGACGCCGGGCGGGCGAGGTTTGTCTAAGTCTCGCCGTTCGGCGGCGCGGAGAGGACGGGTAGGGGCCGGGAGAGGAGGGGCTTCCCTGGGGTTCGCTTCTTCTCCTCTATCTCGCCGCCGGTTGCTAGAGGTTACCAGATCTCCCTTGAACTTGGAGAGGGATTCTTGCATGTCGCTCAAGCTGGAGGTCATCCTCCGAACGGGCTGGCTCTTGGATACGGCGGATAGCGCTCCGTCCATTGCAGAGACGCTGTTCCTCATGGCGCTGTTAACTTTCCTGATGTTGACCTTAGGGGGTGGGCCCACCTTGGCCGGGACGACCATATGGCCGGTCCAATACCACTCTGGAAGGCTGGAGAAAATCCTATTGAGGACGTTGTGCCTCCGATCGCACTCGGAGCCGGAGGAGACCCTCCTGTTTGACATGCTCGGAACCGCGTCCGTCTGGCAGCTTGCGTCAACCTTGGCCGCTGCTCTAGTCAGGTCTAATGTCACCGGGCGGGCCTTTACAATCAGTCCTCCGCCAACCTCGCTCTTCTTGCCGATTCTGCTTCCCTTGCTGCTGGCCTCCATGGCGCACCTCCTGGCCTTCTTCCAGTGGTATCCGACTTGTTTGGCCACAAGAGCCTGGTGCGGAAGGGCCTCAGAAGCAGATTCCGAGGTCGCACCAACAACGGTGCTCACCGTGCTCCGTCTCGCACCAGAACTAGAGATGGACCTGCTACCAATACTTGCGCTGCTTTCGCCTACGGTGGTCCAAACGCTACTGGAAGATACTCTACATTTGGGTTGGATGCCGCTCGATCTACTTGAGGAGGACGAGGGCAATCGAGAGTTGTGAGGAGGAGGAGGTGGGGGTGCCGAGGAGGGGGCTTTGATGTCGGCGGCGGGAGGAGGAGGAGGGCGCCGCCGTAGTTTGAAGGGGGCAGTGGCAGAAGTTGGAGCCGGATGTCGAGGAGGAGGAGGAGGCTCTCGAGGACGGCTGAGGAGGAGCGAGGAGGAGGACACAACTCGATCAAAAAAAGGGAGGAGGCGGGTACCCGCACGTGCCCGAAACTTCCGCGTGTGGAATTTGGGAACTGGACTGTAGGACGTTTTCGAAATATAGACTTACAGTTCTCTCTTGATGGGATCGGCCCCCGCTCTCGTGGTGCCCTTCTTGTCCACGTTTCGCTGAGATCTCCCCTTGCGGAGTCGCCGGAAGGACTCGCGCAGAGACTTTTTCAGTGATTTGCGCCGAGACATGGGGTTGTCGTCCGCATTTGCAATGTCTGGAAAAGAAAAAATACAATTGAAAAACTCGCATACTTCTACCATGCCTACTTTCATAGAGGAGATTTTGTGCACATGTCCCTTTCTTCAGACACTTACAGAAACATCAAGCCTCCTCGAAACTTCGCCCCCATTCTTGTACTCCAAATTCCCAACTTCTCTGTCTTGTGCACAGAGAAAGCCACTTTCCCAAACAAGTAACCACATTGTGAGATGAAGCATTTTTCTCCTACCTTGCGCGTTGAGCGTGCACTTTGCGACGACGGCAGCGTTGAGCAGGGCGTCCAGCAGCACGAGTCCGTGCGCCGTGCCCGCCGCCACCAGACCCCAAGAGTTGCTGAGGGCCAGGGAGTTGATGGAGGCTGGCGGGGACACCTGAACGATGGTCTTGGCGGCGAACGCCGCTTTGGCTCCCTTCTGCGGCAACGCCTTTTCCCTGGCCGCCAGGGCCGAGTGGCCCTTCCAGGTGAAGCCCTCCTTCTCCGTCACCAGGTCGGCCTTCACCCTGATCGGTTCCGCCGTCGACGGCTGGTCGGCTGCCGAAGGGTCCGAGAGCTCGAAGACGATGACCTGCCCGGCCGTCCCCCCGACGACGAGGCGTCCGCTCCTGCCGCACAGCGCCACCTTTTTCACCGCCAGCCGGGGGTCGTCGCTGTAAGGGTCGTAGTGTCCGACCTTGCGGAAGGGTGGCCACTCGTCCTCTTCCTCTTCCTCGTCATCCCCGTTCTCCGGCGGCGGCTCGTCCAGGTCGTCCCCGAGGAAGTACCTGTTGGTTCTGACCACTGCGAGCGGAGAGAGGGAGACGCCAGCGCAGGACCAGATCTTGACGCTGCCGTCCTCGTGCCCCGTAACCAGCAGGTCTTCTGTGGCGTCGGCCGCCCTGGACTCCTCAACCTTGCCCCCGACGGCGGGCCAGACCCCCTTGCCTCCCGTTCCCCTTTCCTTGGCGGCGGCCTCCCTCAGCCACTGTGCCACCCGCGGGGTGACGTCAGTGGCGTGCGCCAGGCAGGTGACGGCACTGGCGTGAATGGCGTTGAGATAGGGCGATGGGACCGGTGGCCAGGACTCTTCCGACAAGTCCACCGCCACCAGCTCCTCCTCTGCCAGCACGAGCAACGTCTTTCCCGCAAGGAGGAAGTCTACCACCTTGGAGGTGAGGTCCAGCACCGAATGCTTGCTGCCGTCGTCGTCGTCCTCTCCGCCGCTCTCGCCGCCCCCGTCCTCGTCAGATCCTGCGCTGCCGCCACCGCTGTTCTTCATGACGGTGACGGTGAACTTGTCTCCGTAGCTCGCTCTGGGCATCCCTCCGCCGAAGACGGTGAAGGAGGTGCCGCTGTCGTGCGCCCACAGGATCTTTCCGATGGCCTTGCACGGGTAGGGCCCGTACGGCGTATTGGGCGGCTCCAGCGGCTCCGCGCTCTCGGGGCCGGAGTTTCCCTCGGCGGACCACACCACGAAGGAGCCGTCGTTGTGCGAGGAGACGAACTGGCTTCCGTCCGAACGCCAGGCAAGGGACTCCAGCTGCTGAGAGGCGACGAAGGAGGCGACGGCGCGACCTGCCAGGCGGTCCCAAAGGACGATTAGCCCCCTTGCGTAGCCGATGAGGAGTCGTCCGGGCTGACCGGGCTGTGCAATGAGAGCCTCCACCGCTCCAGGGTTCACCTTGAAGTCTGGTGCGCCCTTGGCCACAAGGTCCTGGTAGATGAGGTCCTCGGTCACAGTGAACCTGTCCGCATCCAGGTGGTAAATGTTTCCTCCCTCCGTGCCCAGCAGGATCAGGCTACCGGCATTATCAGCCGACGGCACCAGGCAGAGCACCGAGATCTTCTTGAGTCTGCCGTCCAGGTGCGTTGACTTCTTCTCCTCCAGGCTGAGCCCGTTGATCTCCCACAGGTGGAGGAAGTTGTCCTCGGTGAGAGTGACCAAGCGGCCCTGACCTGGCAGGAAGAGGATCTGGGAGGTGGAGACCTCGCTCTCGTGCTCCCCGTAAAACTCAACGCCCGGAGCCCCGTATCTGAAAGTACAAAGTCGCGAATATAAACTTTGGAATAATCATACAAGCGGTTGCGTCTCTTGTGCAAGGGGCCAAAAATGTAACTTTTTTTCACACAAGTTTTCTTCTTCCTCAATTTAGTAAGAAAGCCGCTCCTTTGTTTGGTCTCAAATAGTAGTAGGGCTTCCCCTCTTTCCCTGAACGGCAGTTTTGGGGCTTCCGGAGATTAGTAAGAACTCCGCCCGTGTAAATTAGATCCAGGGGAAAATGTGACTCGAATCAGCGAGCGCGTACAGCATTCATCTTCTTCCCGCACGCAAATAAATACTTACACTCGGAGGGATCCCTGCTTGGTGGCCAGCGCCACCAGCTTGAGTTTCTCATCAAAGGCCAGGGCCGTCGGCTTGCTCGGGAATCCATGGCGAACCTCCTAAGAAATAAAAGCATGAAGTAAAAGAAAACTACGGCCGACACTCCCCCTCCCCCGATCACCCCCCGCTCATTCCAATCATTTTCGCCCTCAGGGATGAAATTCGATCATCGTCCCAACTTTGGAGGCATTGGCTGCGACTCCTGTTTCGCCTCCCTCCTCCCTCCAATGCCCCACACATGTGTGTGCAACACCGAAGCAACGTAGAACTCCCAATCCAATCCCGTTCGTTGCCATGTTCCCCCCTCCTACAGCTTCCAACGACGGAAAAATTGCTCGGTCGTAAAAATGCACCTGTTTGTTCCTCTGTCTGTCATGCAAGCATTATCGCGTTCGTTTTCCCCCGCCTCTTTTTTGGGATCCCGCATGACTCAGTCGCCATAATACCTCGATTATCTGCAGGGAAAAGGGGGAAAGGGGGGAAATACGTGTGCGACCTAACACACAGGTACCCCGATGTCTTTTCCACAGGTACACACCTTCGTGACTCATCTGACTGCCAACACGTCAAGCAATGGCGGAGTGCGACCGTTGTTAAATCAAACATGTAAAAACTCTCCTCCCCTTATCTCGACTTTTCTTTTGCGAAAAATGACCGCGGAAATTGTTGCACACAGCGCGACTGAATGCCAAACAGTGCTGCTCCCCTTCTTTCTTATATGATTTCTTTTTGTGTCTTTTTTCGCCTCGGTTTCTCCGCGAAGCGTGTCTGATAATCCCTCCTCCCCCATCGTCTTCGTCTTGCTTTGTGCCTCACGAAAGAAAGAAACTGGAGGAGTGGTTGCTCCGCCGGGGAAGGAGGAGGAGGAAACGGGAGGTACTGGAAGCAGTGATTTACCTGCGTCCGTCCGTCCGACTTCCCAACCCCGGCGGCAGGAGGCACCCGTGTGCACTCACCACCGGGCGGACAGCCAAGACGCCGGTTCGTTCGTTCGTTCACCGGCAAAAGGGAGGATTCTGTTCTGCAAGAGGGAGCAGGAAGAGGAGGAAGAGGAGGGGACCCCCACCGGGAGAAGGGGGCCTTTTTTTGCTCGTCTTTTGCTGTAGGAGGAGGAAGGCACGTTCGTCCAAGCCCCCCTCTTCCACCTGCCCGAGTGAGTCGCCCACCCTTCCTACCTTTAAAACCCCTTCTTCCTTGTCACCGGATAAGAAAAGGCAAGAGACGCTTTTATGGAAGAAAGGGAAGACGGAAGAAAGAGATTTGCCCCACAGACAAGCGGGGAAATTGCGGAAAAGGAAAGGAGGGAGGGAGTCTTGTCAAGCAGGTTTTTTTAGGCATAGCGATGCACCAAGGAATGTAGGGAGGACGGGACAGCACTAAATTTTTAACGAGTCTCCGCAAAGGGATTACATTCGAGAGGGGGATGACGGTGGGGGAAAGAAAGACGTGGGCGAGGGGGGGGACCAAAGATGGAGGTGAAAGCGATCGAACGAACCCCTGGCCAGCACAAGCAGCAATTGCCCGGGCGGGGAATGACACATGTACCAAGAAGCAGAATGCCACACATGAGCCCCCTCCCACACTGACGTTGGCAATTTTCATGTCATAAAAGGAGATGTGGAGAGGACGCTTCGTGACGAGGCATCCCCACGGCTTTAAGGGCCCCCTCACAGGTGTCTGGGAAGGGGAGGGGAGCTCTTCCCTCGAATCGCGGGTGCAGGGCCACGTCAACGCGGGGAATCCCGCCCTCATCCTCACCTGCTGGAACCCGAACAGCTCCTTCTGCATGCGGATCCTGTCGGCGCTGGGCTGGTGGCCTTTGCCCAGGATGAGCTGCTTGAGCATGCGCCCGCCGCCCGCCACTCCGCCGCCGCCGCCGCCAACGCTGCCGGACTGCATGACGACGCCGGACCAATTGGAGCTCCTGACCGTGTTCGCGATGTCCTTTTCGTCCTCCACCAAGCTCCCGACGTGGATGTTGTCGCCGAGGAGGGCCTGGAGCACTTCCTCCTTGGGCTCTTTGGGGGCTTCTGAGCAAAACAGAAGCGAAAACAGCGCAAGCTGAACAGGAGCAGAAGAAGGGGAGAGGAGAGGGGGGAGAGAGAGCGCACGCGCAAGAAGAAGAAAGAGGAGGAGAAAAGAAACCTCTTCCGTAACGACATCTACCGACAAAAAGAGTTTTCGCCAAAAATAACTACAGTACAGGCCAAAAGTATTACTGGAATCTCAAGCAGAAACAGAAAGCCATACGAAAAGAAAGACTAATATGCGAGCAATTTTTGGGGAACTTCTAATTCATCCTTCCCTGGTGTGTAGTAGGAACTACTCCCTTTTCCCCGCCCTTAACTATTCCGCCCCTGCATGTTGCCGTGGCCCTTCTCCCTCGGCAAGGCTCCGCTCTCCCTCATGTGTGTGAGTGCGCTCCCCTTTCTCCTCGGCTTGGCTTGGCTTCTCCGCGCCTCCCCCCTCCATGTGTGGAAGCCGGAAGGTGTGTGGCGGAGCACAAAGGCAAACATTTATGCGGTGAAGCAGGGAAGGGAAGGGAAAGAGAAGCGAAGCCGTAATGAGCGAATAGGAAGCGTCGCTTCTCTCCTCTCGCCGCCGCTTCGCTTGGGATTCTTCACTTTCCCACTTTCCAGTCCGTTTTCCCACGGGACTAGGATGGGAAGCGAACGCCGCCGGCGAGCTGCAGATACAGTAGTCCCAAGGGAATACTTAGGAACAATTCCAAAAAGTAACCAGGGCAAAGGGAAAGTAAAAAAAAATGCACCGAATTTTTTTAAGAATTAATTATTGACAATACTCATATAATTCGATACGCATGAAATGTCTCAATATGGCGACAACGAAAAACCCTTTTGGACTAACCACATAGGTGGGCGAACAAAAGTCAAATTTTGAGCTTCAGGGGGGGGAGTACAGTACATAAGGCCTCAAAAAAGTTCGTACGTTACTAACTAAGAAATGGATCTCAGGGGGGGGAGTCCCCCCCCTTTCCCCCCCCTCACGCCCACCTATGACTAACCAGTAAATGCAACAATATGCAACAGCTAATTTCTCCCGGGTATTTTTTCTTCACCCAAGATCATTTTGTCACTTTCTTTTT
>JAAUXU010035493.1_pt1 | contig 10470 bp, 10 predicted proteins | sample 7278151 | NCBI WGS metagenome assembly JAAUXU01 (sample SAMN14350113, study PRJNA611818) | marine sediment metagenome | isolation source: surface marine sediment (1.8m) | place: French Polynesia: Moorea | collected 2018-08 | reverse complement strand
TTGCACGCCCGCAATCCCGAGCGGAACCTGAGCGTCGGCGAGAACCACCTGAACTTCATCCTGATCGCCAGCGCGCCCAACGTCTCGGACCTGGATGGCGGGCGCCGGCCTGGCAATTTCCCGGATTATTGCGACTTATTGCGGCTCGGCCAGATCCTGAACATCGTCCATCTCTACGGCGGCTATCCGGTCGAGCCGGTCGATCTGCCGCCGGAGACCCGGCACCTGGATTGTATCCAGGCCTTCGTCGAATTGGGCGACAAGGTCTTCCACGGCTATTCCCTGGGTCGGACCCGGATCTGCGACGCCATCGAGATGACCCGAATCGCCCATGGCATCAGCGACGAGGAGCTGAAGCGGCGGCCCAGCCTCTATTCGATCATCAACTCCAGTTCGCCGCTGCGCCTGGACAGCCCGATGCTGGAGGGCATCATCGAGATGGCCCGGCACAATCAGGTCGTGGTGCTGACACCCTTCACCTTGGCCGGGGCGATGAGCCCGGTCACTCTCGCCGGGGCGCTCGCCCAGCAGAACGCCGAGGCCCTGGCCGGTCTGGCCTTCGCCCAGATCGTCAATCCCGGGGCGCCGGTGGTCTACGGCGGCTTCACCTCGAACGTCGACATGAAGTCGGGAGCGCCAGCCTTCGGCACCCCGGAGTACAGCCGCGCCGCGCTGGTCGGCGGCCAGCTGGCGCGGCGCTACGGGCTCCCTTACCGCTCGTCCAATGCCAACGCCTCCAACGTGGTCGACGCCCAAGCAGCCTACGAATCCGAGATGTCGCTCTGGGGCGCAGTCATGGGCCACGCCAACCTGGTCAAGCACGCCGCCGGCTGGATGGAGGGCGGGCTCTGCGCCTCCTTCGAGAAGGTGATCCTGGATGCCGAGCTGCTGCAGATGATGGCCGAGTTCCTGAAGCCGATCGAGATCAGCGAGGAGACCCTAGGGTTGGACGCCATCGCCGAGGTCGGTCCCGGCGGCCATTTCTTCGGTGCGGCCCACACCATGGAGCGCTACGAGACCGCCTTCTACGCACCGATCCTCTCGGACTGGCGCAACTACGAGACCTGGCAGGAGGCGGGGGCGGAGACCGCGACCCTGAGGGCCAACCGGCTCTACAAGAAGCTGCTGGCCGAGTACGAGCCACCGCCGCTCGACCCTGGGATCCGCGAGGAGCTGGCTGCCTTCGTCGCCCGGCGCAAGAAGGAGGGTGGCGCGGCGGCCGCCTGAGCTCGCCCTCGAGGCTTCAGCCCGACCCGGCCTGGCGGGCCAGGGGATGCAGGACCGGCTCCTTGGGCGTCAGGAAATGCCGGCGCAGCACCTGCCAATAGCTTCGGTAATGATAGCCGCCATTGGCGGCCAGGATCTGGTCGCGGCGATGCCGCCAGACCTTGGGCAGGCGGTACCAGGGCAGGGCCGGGGCGCCGTGATGTACGGCGTGCAGGTTGTTGTTGAGGAACATCAAGGAGAGCAGGGGGCCGCTCTCAACGATCGCGGTCCGCTCGGCCACGTCCCTCGCCGCCTGGTGCTCGAGGAAAGAGCGCAGGAGAGTCAGCGCGAGTCCCGGATAGACGAAGAGCAGAAGATAGGCGCCGAGTGGGATCTCGCAGACCCCGAGTACCCAGACCAGGACCACGACGACCGCGGGCAGGTGCCAGAGCCAGGCCCCGAGATGTGTGAAGTCGCCGCGGCGCAGGCGGCCTGCCTCGCCGTGGAGGAGCCGCAGGACGGCGACCGGCGGACCGAGCAGCAGGCGCCCCAAGGCGCTATTGTGAGCGGCGAGCAGGCGCCGTTTCAGTCCGCTGCTGGCCTGCCATTCCTCCTGGCTCAGGTAGAAGGATTCGGGATCGCTCAGCGGGTCGGTCAGTTGGCTGTTGTCGTGGTGCGCGAGGTGGCTTTGACGGTAGATATGGAAAGGAAGCCAAAGCCAGAGGCTGGGATAGACGATCAACTCGTCAAGGAAGGGCTTGCCAGTCGGGTGTCCATGGACCACTTCATGCTGAAGCGAGCCGTGCCAAGCGACCAAATAGCCTCCCAGTGGCAGAACCAACCACCAAGGAAGCGCGTGATAGTTCCAGGTCAGCACCAGGAAGCCGCCATAGACGGCCAGGGCGACCAGGAGGCTGGGCCATTCGAAGCCCCAGGGGTGTTGGCGTGGCTTCGGCGCCTTTCGGATGCCGCCGTTTTCGGGCGCCGCGTCGATTCGATCCAGCTGTGTCAGCCTGTAAGAGCCGAATGATCTCCTGAGCATCTACACCAAAATTCGATATGTTGCCGCCAATATGGTGATTATACACAACAGATGTTAATTTTCTACAACAGAATAGCCCGAGCCACGACTAGGGAGGCGGGTTGTGAACCGTCAGGAAGCCGTCGAGAAGTTCCAGAAGCGCCTGAGCGAGGTGATCGAGCGGAGTGGCTTGAGCCGCTCGGCCTTCGCCACCCAGCTAAGCCTGGACCGTTCAACGCTATCGCAGCTGCTGTCGAGCGGTAATGACCGCCTGCCGCGGGCCGAGACGATTGTGGCCATCGCCTCGATGGCACAGGTCAGCGTCGACTGGCTGCTCGGCCTGTCCGAGGACGAGGAGAGCAGCGAACTGGTCGCCAGTGACCTCGAGATCGAATCCAACGCCGGGCTGCCGATGGACGAGCGCCTGCAGCGCTGGCATGCGGAGGCGGTCGGCTACAAGATCCGCTACGTGCCGACGACCTTGCCCGACCTGCTGAAGACCAAGGAGGTCATCGACTACGAGTACCAGGAATACGGCGACCCGGTGCACGAGGCGCGGATCGAGGAGGCCGAGCGGCGCCTGGCTTACAGCCGCCGGCCGGAGACCGACATCGAAGCCTGCTCCTCCTACCACTCAGTGGATTCCTTCGCCCACGGCGAGGGTATCTGGCGCAACCTGCCGCTCGAGGACCGGATCTCTCAGCTCGACTGGATGATCGAGCTGACCGAGGAGCTTTACCCAACCTTCCGCTGGTTTCTCTACGATGGGCTGCAGCGCTTCTCGGTGCCCTACACGATCTTCGGCCCGACCCGGGTCGCGGTCTACGTCGGCAGCAGCTTTTTCGTGTTCAACGCGACCGAGCAGATCCGCGCCCTGACCCGGCACTTCGACGACCTGATCCGCGCCGCCGTCATTCAGCCGCCCGACGTAGCGGACTACCTCAAGGGACTGAGGCGCAAGGCCGCCGGTGGCAAGGCGAAGATCGCGCAGGCGGTGCCGAAGGCCAAGGCGGCGAGCAAATGAGCTTTGCCCTCGGTCGCGCGGCCGGAGCGCGCCGATGATGCTGGCCTCGCTACCGATGTACGATCTCCCGGAACTGCGGGCTTCGACCGATGCTTGGTGGCGAGGGCTTGCCAGGGCCTTTCGGCGGCAGGGACTCGAGGACGTGCCCGAAGCGCTTGAGCGAGGCGAGAGCCTCGAGGGGCGCAGCTATCGAAGGCGACTGATCTTCGGCCAATGCTGCGGCTACGACCTGATCCGCCACTCGGACTCCCTGAGCTTGGTTGCGACCCCAGCCTACCGCAGCCCCCATTGCCGGGGCGCGAGCTACCGGAGCTTGATCGTGGTCGCCGAATCGAGCCCGGCGACCGGCTTCGAAGACCTCAGGAGTAAGCGCTGCGCGATCAATGCGCCCTGCTCCCATTCGGGCCATACCGCCTTGCGCCACATGATCGCCTCGCTCGGCGCGCACCCGGCCAGGGGAGAGGGCAGCTTTTTCGCCCGGGTCGAGGCTTCCGGCTCTCATGCCGATTCGCTAGCTTGGGTCCGGGAGGGCCGGGCTGACTGCACCTCGGTCGATTGCGTCACCTTCGCCCTCCTCCTGCGGCACAGGGCGGACGCGGTGCAGGGCCTGCGGGTGCTTGCCGAGACTGCGTCGGCCCCGGGCCTGCCTTACGTGACCGCGGCCGCAGCCGGCGAGGGGCAGGTCACACGGCTTCGCAACGGGCTGCGAGAGGCGCTTGAGGATCCGGAACTGGCCGCGGCCCGAGATGCACTCTTGATCGACGGGATCGAAGCCCTTCCCTTGACTGCCTACGATCGCATAGCGGCCATGGAAACCGAGGCCGATGCTGTCGCGCCGCCGCTCATTCGGTCTTGAGCGCGTTGTCCCGGCCCGGACTGGCTTGGTTAAGCGCCGGCGTAGGCGGGACCGGTCCGCGGTCGACAAAACCCGCTTTTCTGCCGTGGAGGCAATCAATTTCAATATCTTATGATTATTTCTGAAGATACTGACTGCAAAAATTTGCATAAACTTGTGCTAAGCATGTGCTCTAGAAGTTCGGTCTCCGACCTCGGCGAAGCAAGTTGGTTAAAATAAAGGGACTTGTAATCATTATCTGATTGTCTCCTCGGGAGGTGTCAGGCCGGTTGCAACGGCTCCCGCGATTAGGCCCGACGTCCTGATCCTCATCAGGCCGGTTACATCGCCCATTGCACGAGGAGACGACCCCATGAGGCGGGGCAGGGCATCAGGTTTTGGTGCAGTCGTGGGTCTTGCGCTCTCGTGCTTGATCTTGCGGCCGGTGGCCGCCGAGGAGGCGGTCTCGACCCAGCTGGCTGAAGGCTTTATCCAGACGATTGGCGATCGCACGGTCGAAGTCCTGAAGTCCTGCGGCGAGGACAGGTCCCATGAGGATCAGGACTCGCTCGGCGAACTGATTCGCTCCGGCTTCAACATCGATCTGATCGGGCGCTTCGTTCTGGGCAAGTACGCCCGCAAGGCCACGCCGGCTCAGCTCCGTGAATATAAGAGGCTATATCACGACTTCTTCGTCGGCAGCTTTTCGCGCCAGCTCTGCCTTTTCCGTGGAGACCTGGTCACGGTGCTCGGCAGCCAGCCGGTCGGAAAGCGGGACACGATGGTCAACACGCGGGTCGACCGTGATGGCCAGTCGCTGAATGCCTCTTGGCGGGTTCGGCGCAGCAAAGGGGACTACAAGATCATCGATCTCGTCATCGATGGAGTCAGTATTGCGCTTAGCCAGCGCCAGGAGTTCTCTTCGATCCTGGTCAACGGCGGCATGGATCGCCTGCTCGATGTCCTTCGTAGCAAGCTGAAGCTCAATGCAGACGCCGGGTTCCCAGGGTCTGAGAAGCGAGACACGATCGGGCCGGGGCCGGCCGCCGGGACCGCGTCCACGACGGGCCGGATAGAGGCCTATGTCAGTCAGTCGGAGCGCGCGGTGACGACCGTGCCAAACGAGCGGTAGGGCTGGCGGTTATGGCGATCAGCCTCATTTTCGGCCTGCTCGGAGGTTTGGTCGTCGCTGGAATCGTCGCTTTCCTGGCGTACAGGGCTTCAGACCGCGACGCGGAAGAGGACGACTACGACGACTATGACGACGAGCAGCGTCCGGTCCGGCGCAAGCCGAAGCGCAGCCTGTTCGGCGGCTTCAGCTTTGGCTTTGGACGGCGCAAGGCCGCACCCACCGTCGAAAAGCGGAGCGTGAAGGTGGCCGGTTGGCGCAAGGACATCGAAGAGGCCTGCGACGCCACCGGCCTGATCAAGTCGGAGGCCGTCACCTGGATCGCGCCTTTGATCATCGACGGACACAAGCGGGGCAGCGATGACCATGCGATTGCCACCAAGATTTCCGGATGGGGTTCTTCGCTTTGCGAGGATGACAAGGCAAAGCTGGGCGTGCGGGCCGACGCCAAGCTGGGACGCGAATACGTCGATTCCTTGACCCGCAAGGGCCGAAAGCGGCCGCTGGCGGCGGCCTACTTCGTGGTGCAGCGGGCGACCCATGCGCATTCGCAGTCGGAGCGTCTCAAACATCTCTGCGGCGACGAAGAAGTCGAGGGCGTGGAGATCATCGCGACCGAAGGCGCCCTGACCTGCCTCGCCGCCCAGGACATCGAGGGCCAGGTCTTCGAGCCGAAGAAGGCACCTGCCTTGCCTCTGAAGCGCTGCGATGCCGAGTCCTGCCGCTGCGTCTACCAGGGAATCCACGGCTAAGACGTTTTCCGATTCAGATGGACTCGCTTCGCGATCCCTCTGATTCGATTTAGAGCCTTCGCCTCCAGGTACTAGCGCAGGACTCCCGGCCAGACGCGAAGGCGTCTGATCGGGACGTGCGCTCGCCGGATTCCAGCAATCTCGGAGCGTCGCGACCTGGCAGGTCGACCCCGCCCGACAGCACTGCTAGTTGGGCTGGTGCAGGGTTTGCGTTCGCTTCTCCACGCAGACCGGTGCCGCTCGGCCTCCCGACCATATGTAGGCGTAGTCGCAGGCGGCCTTGCCCGACTCCTCGGAAGGCGCGGCGGCGACAACCATCTTCACCACACGGATCTCGGCCCGTCGATTCGCAGCGGCCCTCCAGCCGTCGGGGGTCTCAACCTTCGGGCGAGCTTCGCCGAAGACTTGCATCTCGATCTTGGAGAAGGGCAGGCCGGAATCGACGAACTCGGAAGCGACGGCCTCGACCCGGGCCATGGAGAGCCGCCGGTTGTAGTCAGCGGCGCCAACGCTGTCGCTGTGGCCGCTGATGACGATCTTCTGTACGTTCGATGCCTTCGCAGACGCCACCGCCTCGGCGACCACGGCGCGGGCCTCGGCATCCAACTGCTCGCTGTCGAAGCCGAAGTAGGTGGTGTAGGCCTCTTCCTTGACCTGTATTTCTGGCATTACCGCTGCCGTGCCGGCCCTGGGCGCTGGGGCGCAGGCCGTCGCGGACAGGAGCGCCGCCCCGAAGAGCGCGCTCAGCACGGGCGCCGCAGCTGCCGATACCGTGGCATCGCCGCGCTGCCGCGGGATTGGAGGCGTCGTTTCGTCTTCCTTTGGTCGTGGACAACGTGATTGTGCAAGCATGGCTGCTTTCACCTCGAATCGGTTCGCGATCGGGTCGTCCAGTCGCCCCTCATGAGGTGGTCCGGAAGTAGCGGGCGAGGGGGCCAAGGGTGCTCGGCGGAGTTCCCATCGGGTCGCCGGGCTCAGTGAGGAGCGTGACAATACCCGCTTTTGCCGGCCGCAGGAAAGCGCCCGTTGTGGTTAACCCACCAGGAGATCGAAAAGGGCCAGAGCCACGATTTCCGTCGCTTGGTGGAGCGACGTCAGCGGCAGGCGCTCGTCGGCCCGATGGGCATTGGCCTCCTCAATCGAACGCGGGCCGGCGCCGTAGAGCACGCTGGGAATGCCGGCCGCGGCGTAGTGCCGGGCGTCGGTATAGAGCGGTACACCCATGGCTTCAACGGTTTCGCCCAGGACTTCGCTGGCCCGCGCGCAAAGCAGTTCGGTCAGGCGGTCGCCACCCTCGGACGGGACCAGCGGCTCGGCAAGCAGGATCCGCCGCTGGGTCACGGCGACCCCCGGGAAGGCCTCGGCGGCCTTCTCGATCAGGGCCCGTAGCTCGGCCTCGACCGCCTCGGGCCGTTCCTCCGGAATCATCCGACGGTCCAGGCGAAGGGTGACCCGGTCGGGAACGACGTTGGTATTGATGCCGCCTTCGATCAGGCCGACCGTCAATTGCGGGCTGCCGATTCCCGCGATCTCGGAGACCTGCGCATCCAAACCCTGGCGCCAGGCATAAAGCGTCGAAAGGATTCCGTTCGCTGCTTCCAGGGCATCGACGCCGGTTGCGGGCATGGCGGCGTGGGCCGAGCGGCCCCGGACCTCGACCTCCAGATGGAGGCAGCCGTTGTGGGCGGTGACAACGGCATAGGAGAAGCCGGCACCGATGGCGAGGTCGGGGGTAGAGATCCCAGTCTCGATCAGCCAGCGCGGGCCGATCTCGCCGCCGGCCTCCTCGTCGTAGGTCAAATGCAGCTCGACCGTGCCCAACAGCTGGGCACCCGCCGCGACTGCCGCGTCTAGGGCCAGCAGGGCGAAGGCGTAGGTCGCGAAATCGGATTTCGAGACCGCAACGCCGCGACCGTACATCCAGCCGTCCACGATCTCGGCCCCGTAAGGGTTCTTGGTCCAGCCTTCACCAGGCGGCACGACGTCGCCGTGGGCGTTGAGCGCGACCACCGGACCATCGCCAAAGCGCCGCCGCACGACCAGGTTGGTCGCTGTCAGCATGCCGTTGGCCCGTACGAGATCCTCGGGCACTGGGTGGCGCTCGACGGTCAGGCCAAGGCCTTCGAGCAGGGCCGCAGCAGCCTCGGCATGGGCGAGGCAGTCTCCCGGCGGATTATCCGAGGGGACCTTGACCAGCTCGGCCAAGAAGCGGGTCTCGGCCTCCTGCTGCCCGGCGAGAAAGCGGCGAATGGTCTCCGGTCCGGCAGTCATCGTCTGTGCCCCTTCTCGACGGTCACGGCAGGAGATCCTCGAGGCGGAGAAGCGCGATCCGCTCGATCTGTAAAAGCGCCTCGGCGAACTCGGCCTCGGCGTCGTTCCGGAGCCGGCGCTCGAAGGCGGCCAGGATCTCCGCCTTGTTCCGGCCTTTCACCGCCATGATGAAGGGAAAGCCAAACCTATCTTTGTAGGTGTCGTTCAGGGCGGTGAAGCGCGCCAGCTCATCCTCGGTGAGCGCGTCGAGGCCCGCCGAGGTTTGCTCCTTATTGGAGTCGGCGGTGAGGCGGCCGGACAGTGCCAGGCGTCCGGCCAGGTCCGGATGGGCGTCGATCAGCGCCTGCTGACTGGCCCGCGGCGCGGCCCGCAGGACCGCGCAGAGCGCGCCGTGCAGCCCGCCGGCGCTGCCCGCCTCCGCCGGCAAGCCGGCGTCGAAGGCCGCTTCGGCGATCCAGGGCGAGTGCTCGAAAATCCCGCCGAAGGTTGCAACGAAGTCGCGGCGCGACAGCGCTCGCGGATCGAGCGGACCGGTCATGTCGCCGCGCCGTGCTGGTCGTGCCAATGGCGGGCGATGTCGAGCCGGCGGGTGATCCAGACACCGTCGTGACCGGCGGCATGGTCGAGGAAGCGGGCCAGGGCGGCAGCGCGCCCGGGCCGCCCGGCCAGCCGGCAGTGCAGGCCGACCGACATCATCTTGGGCGCTCCCTTGCGGCCCTCCTCCAAGAGCAGGTCGAAGCTGTCCCGCAGGTAGGCGAAGAACTGGTCGCCCGAGTTGAAGCCCTGGGCGGTGGCGAAGCGCATATCGTTGGCGTCCAAGGTGTAGGGGACGATCAGATGCGGGCCCTTGGGTCCTCTAACCCAATAAGGAAGATCGTCGGCATAGGAGTCTGAAGAATAGAGGAAACCTCCATCTTCCATAACCAGATTCAAGGTGTTCTCGGAACACCGGCCGGTGTACCAGCCAAGCGGCCGCTCGCCGACGGTGTCCGTATGCAGTCGGATCGCCTCGGCCAGGTGCCGGCGCTCCTCGGCCTGCGGCAGATCGCGATAGTCGATCCACTTGAGGCCGTGTGAGGCGATCTCCCACTGGGCCTCGCGCATTGCGGCGACCGCCTCAGGATTGCGCGAAAGGGCGGTCGCCACGCCGTAGACGGTGACCGGCAGGTCGCGCTCGGTGAAGAGGCGCCAGAGCCGCCAGAAGCCGACCCGGCTACCGTACTCGTAGATCGACTCCATGTTCATGTGGCGCTGGCCAGGCCAGGGTTCGGCGCCAACGATCTCGCTGAGAAAAGCCTCGGAGGTCGGATCACCGTGAAGGATGCAGTTCTCGCCGCCTTCCTCGTAGTTGATCACGAACTGCAGGGCGAGACGGGCACCGCCCGGCCACTTGGGGTCCGGCGGCCGGCGTCCGTAACCGATCAAGTCCCGGGGATAGGCCTCCACCATCGCTCCTCGCTTCCGCTCGCCCCGACGGGCGAGGCTATTTCACTACGTCCCGTGGATCGGAGTAAACTGCTACGCTATCGACAGGCGATTCGATCGGATGGAAGAGGCGAAGGCATGACTCAATCCCGGGCCGAGGGAAAGGGCCGTCTGACCACTCATGTGCTGGACACCGCACAGGGTCGGCCGGCGGCGGGTGTTCGGATCGAGCTCTACCGTGATGAGGCTGGCGGGCGCCATCAGCTGGCCGACGCCATAACCAACGCCGACGGCCGCTGCGAGGCGCCCTTGCTGGCGGGGCGCGCGTTCGAGACCGGGTCCTACGAGCTGGTCTTCCACGTCGGCGCTTACTTTCGGGCTCAGGAAGTCGCGCTGCCGACGCCGCCCTTCCTGGACCAGGTGCCGCTGCGCTTTGGCATGGCCGAGGCCGACGGGCATTATCACGTACCCCTGCTGATCTCGCCTTACGGCTACAGCACCTACCGGGGCAGCTGAGGGGGTGGCCGGAGCGACGATGCGCGAGGAGATCCGCTTCCTGCTCGGCCACGAGGCCCGCGTCGTCAGGGCACTGGACCCGACCATGACCGTGCTCGACTACCTCCGCCAGGAGGAAGGCCTGGTCGGGACCAAGGAGGGCTGCAACGAGGGCGATTGCGGCGCCTGTACGGTGGTCCGCGTGCGGCCCCGGGATGGCCGGCTGCAGTACGAAGCGCTCAACGCCTGCATCCAGTTCCTGCCCACCCTGGACGGCTGCCAGCTGCTGACGGTCGAGCACCTCGCAGCGCC
>JAAUXU010001691.1_pt1 | contig 10475 bp, 14 predicted proteins | sample 7278151 | NCBI WGS metagenome assembly JAAUXU01 (sample SAMN14350113, study PRJNA611818) | marine sediment metagenome | isolation source: surface marine sediment (1.8m) | place: French Polynesia: Moorea | collected 2018-08 | reverse complement strand
TTCGCCCAGATGTTTTGTTGTGTCGGATTTTTTCTTTCTTTTCGCTGCTGCTGACGCCGCCGGCAAAGCGCTGCCAGAATGAAAGTTTGCACCGACAATTTCGTTCAAATAGACAAAAGAATATTGTTGTTTGATTTACTGCATCGCGAGTTCGTAGAGCTTCATCATCATCTTCATCATTTTTTAACATCTTAGTTCATTAACTTGTATTTTTCATGGCCTTTTCGAAGTCCAAATTGCAAATTGTGAGCTCCGTTTCCGCCCATCTGTTACCTCTGAAAAAAAGACGCGGCTTTCTTTCTCCTGCGGCGGCGGCGGCGGGAATAAAGCAGCGGGCGACAGCAGCAGACAGCGCCCCTTCTACAAAAGGCGGGGAATTTGATTGGTGGCAGCGCGATCAAATTATAGGTCTGGAGGGTCTGCAGTTAACTGTAGGCCCATATTTTTGAGAGAATTTAATTTATAGTACGATGAAATCTTACTAAAATGAAGAAACTACAGTATGCATGGCTTCAGGCCGCTTGGTCATATATCTCCCTCGGCAGCTTCTACGATCTACTTTTCCCCCTCGTCCGCCTCTTCATCTTTCTCGTCCAGCCAGGGGTACTTTTGCGGGCACTCGCTGCACGTCCTGTAGTATCGGAAGTGCGCGGGCCCCTCGCCCTCGTCCTCGCGGTCGTGGGACGTCTCGCAGGTGGTGGGCTTGTTGCATCTGCAAAGGAAAAACAGCAGGCACAACAATTTAAGAGAAATTGTAGGAAATAAATGAGATAAAGTATTTTTTAAAAAAAGAGAGAATCCTCAGACCTTATCTGGTCTACCGACGGCCTGTATGGGTCGGACGGGGTTCTGGATGTAAGGTTCTCCGGATCGGTGATCCACAGTAGGTAGCTGGTGATGGTGGTGTGCCTGACGTCGTCCAGCGAGGTTGTCCACTCCAGGAAGCGCTTGAGTCCTACGCGCTGGTGCTCGGAGAGGAACCAGTTGGTGTGCAGGGAGAGGACGTAGGGGGCGCGGTTGTCCTGCAAGAAAGTCGAAGTCGGCTTTTAATGGCGATTTCTCTTCACAGTTGTTGTAGTAGGCTTGGGTGGAGCTTCAAGTTTATCAACAGCAGCTGCAAAAGCAGCTCAAGGAGTAACAACAATAGAATCAATAACAGCAGTATAGGAGCAACAACAACAACAACAACAAAATCAGTAGCAGTAGCAGTAGCAGCAAAAATAGCAGCAGTAGTATTAGCAGCAATAGGAGCAGAGACAAAAAGGATTGATTTAAACACCAACAACAGCATCAGTCGCAGCCATAACAGTAGGTGTAGCAGTAGCAGCAATAGGAGGAGCAACAGCAGCAGCAATGGGAGCAACAACAGCAGCAGCAATAGGATCAAGAGCAATAACAGCAGCAGCGATAGGAGCAACAACAACAATATCAGCTGCAGAAGCAGCAGTGCCAGCACCGTAAGAAACAATAACAGCAGTGGCAGCAACAGCGATAAAAAAGTAGCAATAGCAGCAGCAGCAGCAGCAGTGGCAAAAGCAGTAGCAACAGAAATAGGACAACAACTGCAGAATTAACAACAGAGGCCGAAACAACAGCAGTAGCAGCAGTAGCCAGAGGCGTCAAATCGTTCAGGGACACTTACCTCGTAGTGCCTATTGAAGTCCTCCTTGAGCCACTCGAATACGTGGTCCGACGTCTGGTGCGTGAACACGCACTGGTCGAGATGGTAGCATACACCTCCCGTCTGGTCACCAACAAAGTGCGCGTTCAGGGGCACCTCCCACACCCCAGGGTAGGCGGAAGTGGGACAGGATCGGATCTTGCAGACGTGCGGCACCCGGAAGTCGAGGGTGTACGGCCAGACGGGCTTCTCAGGACTGTCGGCGGAGGCCGATGCGTCCCACACCAGTCCCTCCTCCACCAGCGCCTCGAACTGCGCGTTGTACCCTGGTCGGGCCTGGGGCGCCCTCATCCCCAGCACGTCGTCCGGGTTCACATTGGCGTACTGCTTCATGATCCTGCGCATGCTCCTGATCTCCCTGGCCCACTCCTCCGTGGAGGCCTCCTGCATGCTCCTGCCTCGCACGGAGAGAATGGCCATCTCGTGACCCTCCACGTAGAGCCGCTCCACGTTGTAGTAGTCGCAGTACTGGTGCTCGAGGAAGAAAGTGGCGCGCAGCTTTTCCGAGACGTTGAAGAGGTCGCGGTACAGAAAGTAGTTGTTGTTGTTGACGGCGCCATCCAGGGTAAGGAGGACGAACTGGGGGAGCTGCTTCGGGTCGGAGTCCTTGCCGGTCGGAGGGTCAATCCCCTTACGGGAGCAGTAGCAGAAAGGGAGCTGCAAGAATAAATGCTGTTGAGAAAATAAAACGTATTCCTAGAGAACATCTGACCTGACAGGCATCACTGTCGCACCTTGGCGCCCGCTCCCTCTCCGCCTTCTCCTTCTCCTCCTTCCTCTTCTGCTCGTCCTCCTGGCTGGCGGCCTCCACCGGCCCGCAGACGGCCTCGTTCTTGTACGTGCAGAACTTTTTTACGTCGTCCCAGTACAGCGGGGACGGACAAAACGACCTGTTTCAAACAAAAATAGCCCAGTATTTCCAGGTTTTGTACCGGTAGGATTTGTCCAGAATTACCTGTGCGGACTTCCATCGTGACACTTGTAGAACCTTCGGCAGGTGCATGGATCTGCGTACGATCCCGGTCCCGGACACACAAACTCCTCGTCGCAGTCTGGGTTGTCGGACGAGGAGGGGGTCCCCATGGCTACAACCATAGCGGCCACGAGAATCGAGCGGAGGTGTCGACGCATCCTGCTCCTTTTTTAAAATGACTCCTTCGCTTGCCCATGCAGGACAGGAAAGAAAGGGGAGAGATTGCACACCGGGGCGCGGTGAGCGTAATATCTTGGTTTTATAATGGGTGGCGGGTGGAGAGTGGACGGGAGAAGAAAAGGGGAGGACAGGTAAAGCAGACCCACCGCTACTTCTTCTCGTCTCCCCCTACCCCGTCTCCCCAGTCCCCGTCCCATTTCTGCCCTTCCTGCCATGCCCCAGTCTCCAATCCATCCATCGATTCAGCTTGCGTACTACAAGGGAGTACATCTCGTGGTCTCGCCAAGGACAACGGGAAAAAGGTTTGCTGTCACATCGTCGAAATACATTTGGGTGACGACAGTACTCACATCGTCTAGAGGCTGTCACATCAGCGAATTTTTTTGACACTGCAGTCACATCGTCGAAAAAAAAGTAGAAGAAAGAAGAATTATGATGCAAAACAGGATCACTTTGGGATTTTGGATACATGCGGGGGAAGGGGGCGATGGAGGGGTAAAAGCCTTTTAAATGGATAGGGTCTACAATTACAATACCATTATTAAAGAAACCCAAAAACAAAGTGAACAAGTATTTGCAAGAAAAATTCCAGAACAGGGGAAAAAATCCACGAAAATTTGACGTACAGTGTACCGGTATATGCCCACATACGCCCGCGACAGCGCTCTTTTTACGCTTTTTTGGCGCAAAATAGCCGCAAAATATCTACGCTGCGACGTTTTATACGATGTTATTGCGCCCATTATAAGATCAAAGAAAAAAATAACAGGGAAATAATAGACCGTAAAAAGAGGATTTTTGAATATCTATACATATAAAACAGAAAGGTGTGTCTGTTTGTCTGTCTGTCTGCCTCCATTCTCCTCCCAAACTACTGAAAAAAGATCCAGACCAAATTGGCATGGACCCCGGGGTGTCCTCCACATACTTCTTTGGGGTATTCCCACCAGGGGGGGTATGATTTTTGAAAAACTAAAAACTTGAAACTTTTCCTGATTGCTCTGAATTGAAATTTAAATTCAAAAAATATTCGGTGGAAGAAGCCAAATTTTTAAGGAAAAAATGTAGGAATAGGCTAAAAACTTGAAATCATGGCGTGGGGAGGCAAAAATTGGAATTTGAATCAAAAGGGTTGGAAATAATAAAAATTGGGAAATCAAGGTGGGGGGGCAAATTAATTTGAATTTGAATTAAAAGGTTGGAAATCACTAAAATTGGGAAATCAAAGTGAAAGAGGCTAAAGAATTTAAATTTGAATTCTTTTAAACTAGAAGCTGTGTTCCCCAGGCCCAACGGAGCCGGCCAACCTTGCTAGTATGTGCTATAACTAAAAAAGCTTATTTAGCTACTCGAAGCATATTATTCTTAGAACAAGGAAGCTAGGTAGCATGAGACTTTATTCCAATGCTATCAAAGAGCCTATGAGAAGCAAGAACTAGTTTTCAGCCGCTGAGGACATGATTCCAATCATCTTTTTCATGATTTTGTGATAGTCCTCAAGCACTTTGGATTCACTGGAAGGAAAATTGTACATGTCAAAGCAAGGACCCTGGGCATCCTGCAGACCATTAAAGTCCTTTAAATCTGATTGAACAGGGGAAACACCATCGTTGAGGGATTCAAATATTTTGATGCGGTTGCTTCGTTTCAGGTCCAGATATGAAAGTGTCCCTTCTGTACTCATAAGAGGTTTCAATGTTTTTGTACTTGATACGCACGTCATAGCAAGAGCTGAAGCTGCTCTCTCCATGTCTTGTCCCATGTGCCAGCGGTCCCCATCAAACCATTCACATTTGGCAGTAGTTGAGGGATGTTCATATCCACCTGCGACTACGATTTGGTTCTCAATTGTGCATACTCCAAAGTTAGAGCGGCAAGTAAGCATTGAGGGCATTTCCGTCCAATCCGATTCTGTGCCTCCTGAGATGTCAAAACTTTCCATGGTTCTAAGACGGTTGTGACCGTCATGCCCACCAATAGCATACACGGTGTTGTTCAATATGGCACAACCAACTCCACCTCTCCTTCGCTTCATCGGCTTCAACAGGAACCATTTGTCTTCTGCAATACTGTATCTCTCAACAGAATTCAAATATTGGTCACCGTTGAAACCTCCAGCTATGTAAATATCTCCTTCGTGAGTCACTGCGGATGCGTCTGACCGCGACTTCTTCATATTTGACATGAGGGTCCACTGGTTTGTGCTTGGGTCAAATCTTTCGCAGGCTGTCAACCTTCTGTTTTCATTCAAACCATCATAACCACCCATCACGTAGATGTATCCATTGTGGGCAACAACGCTAACATAGCACCTCTTGAAATGCATAGGAGGGAGCTCGATCCATTTCTTGGAGGCCAGATCCAAGCAGAAAAGGCTTTTGTAGTAAGTAGTGCCATCAAATCCACCAATTATGTATACTTTTCCGTTGACTTCAATGCATCCATGATAAGCACGAGCCCCTGGCAACTGGACAGGCAAGTTGAACCACATGTCATTTTTGTAGTCATACATTTCTATGCTGGTTGAAGGCTGCAGTTGGGTCCAACCTCCTGTTACAATGGCGCACTTTTTTGACGGTCGAATCGTTATCCAATCAAGGGGAAAGTCGGGTCTTGGCATTGTCGAGTCTATGGTGTGCTTCCAGCGTTGGAAATCTTCAATTTTATCCATTGATGGAAAATCAGCGTCCCCGGTCAGAATGTTGTATTCATAGCCCAACTTCAAGCAGTCGCTGTGGGTAATGAGACCAAGACGGACAACTTGGAGGAGCTGTGGGAGGTGACTTTTCCGGGCCAGATCTGCTTCCGTCCATTCCCTTATAGAACTCCAAATGTTGATCTCTTGAGTTATATCCAGATTCGTGGACGAAATAATGTCCTTGAACATTTGGAACGGAAGCTTGGCGAAATCCTTGTTCTTCTCGTACACCTCTTGAAAGTTTTCTATGACGAATTCCATCAAGGTTCCTTCCAGGCTTGGGAAATGCTTGGCGAACTCCAAGACGAACATGCAATTCTTGACGTTCAAAGAGGAGAGAAGGACATCCTTGGTCATGTCTTCCAGTTCCTTAAATCCAAAGTAATCCGCAAGCAGCAACAAGTCGGCCACATTGTCTTCTGATACATTGTCCGTCTTAATGTTGTAGATTCTGTTGAAGAACACGTGCACCACATCTTTGTCTTGGGCAAGGTGCGGCGGAAAATTGAACTCCCGCTGTTCCCAGTTGTGTCTGAAGAGAGCGTTGAAGAAATCTGACTTTCTTGCTAGCGATATCCTGTGCGCCCTGATTGATGAGCCATCTTCAAGGATAATGGAGAAGTCCGTGAATTTTCCTGTCACAAAGAATTTTGCCATACGGTTTTCAAAGTACTCCATGGTTAATTTTCTTGTAGGAGCCAAAACATCCAATGAGTAAAGATTTTTTGCCAAACAATATAAACTGCTTTCCCTTAAAAATTTATGTTAATTACAATCTCTACATATATAAATTTGGTGTGCATGTATGTACCACTAGCTGGGTGCGGGCCGCCAACAAATAAAAACCCGTTGGATGGCACTTTGACTGGCCTCGCTCCGCTCGGCCGGCCCATTGAAAAGTATCTAAATTAGAAAAAAAATAAAAAAAATTGCGCAAAAGGTGCCACAAAAAGTGCCGCAAAAGGATTCCATCTTCCATATGGGCCATATGGGGAAAGTTAGGATTTTTGAGTTTTTCCAAAATTATACCCCCCCTGGGGGGGTCAACCTAAAAAAAGTATTTTGAGGTTACCCACAGATACCAGGGGGTGCTCCATGCCAAATTTGGTTGGAATCCATCGATTAGTTTGGGCTCCAAATGGGAAAAAACAAACAAACAGACAGACAGACAGGCCTCTTTTGTACTTTTGTACTTTTAAACGTCGCGCAGAATCCGCATTAATTTGATCGTGTTGGTTTCTTTTTCCCTCACGGCGATCGACCTGAAAAAAGGCTTATAGGATGAGGATGAGTCAACGTCGAACGGAAGAAGAGTTGTGTCTTGGCGGAAAGAGGACGAGGAGGATGAATTGGGGAGGGGGCCTGGAGTGTTTTAGCTTCCATTCAGAGAGGAAGAACTGCACAGGGGAGCCGCCACCGCCCAAGGGGAAAATGAGAAAGGAAATAAATAGAAAGCAGACGTCGTCCTCCGGTTTTCATTTCCAGATACTGCCGCACCCGCGATTTCAAATCTGGTCGGGTCCAATGAGTCCTACTGAGCAACAAGGACGGTGGAAACGAATAGGAGGAGACATGGAGTGCGAAGCGAAAGATAAGGGTGATTTACCAACTACGTACAGCACAATCTCCATCTTTTTTGTTGAGAGTCCTTTGACCATAAATCTCGTTGCTCGACGTTCTCCAGATTTTTGACCTTGAGGGAAATGATGAGAATAAGTGTGTAGGCGATCGCTCAAAGCGGGAGGTGGAAGAAGGAAGGGCCCATAAATACGTCCTGCATCTTCGTCAGGGCTTGTGTTTGTGTGTGTTGTGACGGGCTTCTGCTTTCTCCTCGTGGACATTCGCGCAGCGTAAGATATGCGTAATGTTCAGTCTTAAGAGGAACGGCGAAATAGAATGATAACTTTTTACGTTCAGCCAAATCCATTCCAACAAAAACTTGACGCTCATGTGAAAAATAGTATTGGGATCGATATGTACGTACGTATTCCTCAGCAACACCTGCGCCTCTTTTTGCCGCCTACAATCGCCTCCACTTCCAAAACATCGCGGAGAGGGGTGAGTGTGACAGACAGGCCCTCCCCTCCTCCTCGTGCTCGTTCGACGAAAGGCCATAAACCGATCTCTTCGTCCTCAACGCCACAAACAAGCCTCCCTTGGGCGGCGTGGTAATTGCGTCTCTTTCTCTCTTGCTTTCGCACTCCTCTTCGTTCCCTCCTCGCTCGGGCAATCGCCGCAGCCTCAGCAAAGGGAAAACGAGGAGGAGGAGCGGCGGGCATGATGAAAGGCGAATCTCCAGCGGGGACCAAAATTTGCCCACGATATAGGTCGCACAAAACACACCACATTTGCCCTGTGCTTGATTAAAGAAAGCATTCAAAGAGGACAAACTTGTTCTTCAAGAAAATTGAAGTTTGGTCTATTTCCCTATTTTGCGGATTGATTGGCGACGGACGGAGGAACGCTTTTTTCCGTAGAGCGGAGGACCGACTCTTTCTCCCTCGCCACTCTTCCAGAGAGGCCGCAAGAGAGGAGAGAACAACATGAGCTGGGCGGTGTCTGCTTTCCTGTCCTGCGCTGCCGCCGCCACGGTGGCCTCCAACACCCTTGTGCTCCTCGCCTTTGCCGCCCGCCCCTCCCTCCGCGCTGTTCGGCCCAACCTGTACATCTTGTCCCTGGCTGCCACCGATCTGGCAGTGGGAGCCGCCGTCATGCCCCTCAACGTCGATTACCACCACCACTCGCCTTCTGTCGGGTGGCGCCACCACGACGCCGCCTGCGTCTTCTGGCTCTTCACCGACACGGTCGTGTGCACCGCCTCAGTCTGGACTATGGTGGCCATCGCAGTGGACAGGCTCATGGCAAGGGGGATTTTATTCTCTTGTTGCAAACATTGTATAGCAGATCGAGAAAATGTGCTATAATTTAAACCTGGCCCATGATTTCTTGCAGTTGCTGTTCCCCCGACTATTAAAAGTGCAGCAGATGATTATTTTTTGTTCCTACTACTTTCACCTGGCATAATTCTTTGATCGTCGATTTTGCTACGTGTATTTACAGGCCGTGGCCTGGCCCATCAAGTACATGAGCCTTGGCCGCGGCTCTGCCGCCGCCGTCCTGGCCGCCGTCTGGACTCTCAGCCTGGCAATCTGTCTCCCTCCCTTTCTCATCCAGAGGCTGGACTTCTCCTTCTGCCGCATCATCAACGACCTCTGGTACGACATCTACACCCCGCTCGGAGCCTTCTTCTTCCCTCTGGCGCTCATCCTGGCCTGCTACGCCGTCATATTCTGGAGGCTGTGGAGGAAGATGCAGAGGAAGGCGGAGAGGGAGCGGAGGAGGAGCGAGCTGGAGAGGAGGATGACGCTCGTCTCGTCCAGCGTGGGAGGTCCCGTAGGAGGAGGAGGAGGAGGAGGAGGAGGTGGTGGTGGTGGTGGAGCCACAGAGGGAGAAGCGGCAAACGGAGGATCCAACCCCCTTGCAGACCGAGCGAGGAACAGGAGCAGGGTAAATAAAGTTTATTTTAATAGTAAACAAGAACAGACTTTGTTCAAAGACCTGCGGCGTTGACATTGACATTGAAGATAAAAAAGATCAACCCCTGGATCCCACCCCGAAGAGAAATCTGATCAGGGAGCGACGGATCCCACCCCGAAGGAAATTTAGGGTGCGAAAACAGAATGGAGAAAAAAAGGGAAGTTGACCTCGACCAAAAAAAGTTGACCTTGGCTTTTAAGGTAATGGCCTCAAAGTAGTCCAACAACAACAACAACAACAACAACAACAACAACAACTCTCACCGTTCTATGACCTGTCGGCTTCGCCGCAGGTAAAAATAACAAAAACAGCAGTGGCGGCAGCGGCGACGGCCACAGCACCCAGCTAGAGTCTCAGCAACAACAAACAGATCTAGCAACAACAACAACAGCAGCAGCAGCAACAGCAGCAACTGGAACAGCAACAGCAAAAAAACAACAGCTGAAGCAGCATCTGGAGCAACAGCAACAACAGTTGGAGCAGCAGCAACAACAGCCCAAAAAGCAACAATAACAGGAGGAGGAGGAGCAGCAGCAGCAACAACAACAACAACAAAAGCTGGATCACTAGCATTGGCAACTTGCACAACACACAAAAGCAGACAAAAAAAACAAAAGCAGCAGCAGCAGCAAAAGAAGGCTTCGATATTTTCCCCCGTTTCAGAGCAGCGTGGTCCGCAGCTCGCTGACCCCTTCCTCCCACTTGAGCACCGTTGCCACCCACCTTGGTGCGGACGACCCCTCCTCCCCTAGCAGGAGATCCTCCGCCTCCGCCCGACTCAACCCGCTCTCCGACGGGGGCTCTCCCAGGCTCAGCCAGAGGGGAATGCCGCCAAAAATATCGGTCGCAATGTCGTCAGGCGCCAGCGGGGGAATCAGTCCAGCGACTGCCAGGTAACTGAAACAACGGGTATACACGGAGTTTACACGAGAATCATTTTTCTACAAATCTTCCATTTCAGGACGTCCGTCTCCACGGCGCCATCCTCCGTCTTCTCCTCTCCTAAGGTATCCTTGACCTCGGCCTCTCCCGCAATAGTGGTTGAAGTGGAGAAAGATGATGATGAGGAAATAAGGGAACAAAGCGTGGAAAAAGAAGGAGGAGGAGAAAAGGCCGACGACGACGACGGAGGAACCGTTTCCGCCTCCGAAATGCCTTCTTCGCCGATGCTGACGATGAGGCTGGCGCCGCCGCCGAGGAAGAGATCCTCAAAGTTGTACGTCGGCCTCCATCAGCAAGGGCAACAGGTAGAAAAAGATAACTAGTGACGATATTTGAGAAACCGTTAATTGTTGCTCCGTATATTTTCACCCACATTATTCAAGAAGCAGAGTAGCAGACCTAATTGAAGAGAGCTTTGAATTCATCCATGGGCATGTCGACCCTGAGCGGCAACCCCATGTCCT
>JAAUXU010066354.1_pt1 | contig 10477 bp, 11 predicted proteins | sample 7278151 | NCBI WGS metagenome assembly JAAUXU01 (sample SAMN14350113, study PRJNA611818) | marine sediment metagenome | isolation source: surface marine sediment (1.8m) | place: French Polynesia: Moorea | collected 2018-08 | reverse complement strand
CCCCCCTCCCGTTATCGTGCTTGGAGATGCACGCGGACAATGCGAAAACGAGAACCCTCTCAGAGGGGCCCCAAAAAAAGCACCCGCAAGCCAAGAATAAGAAAAAACTCTTCTTCTTGGGCTGATAAAAAGTTGTCCGGAAATCTGACCTTTTGCCTTGTCTCGTCCAGACGTGGTCGGAATGCGGCGTCAATTTCGCGTCAGTGACCGCGGACGCGACCGCGGACGCGTCGCAGGCCTCGATCGATTGTCTCTGGAGGAGAAAAAGAAAAAAAAAAAGCTTCCTCATGTGCTACTAAAAGCATTCGACTACACTAGGAACTTTTTTTCTTCTTCCTTATCTAAGTGGTCGTTTGTTGAAAGGCAAACTTTATCCTCGCCAGTTTTTTGCTTAAGGGACGTTCGAACGGTAGAATTTTTTGTGTTTTGACTTTTCACTGTCCATATGTTAACACTGCAGTATGAATGAAAGTCTGTTTAGTGGGAGTAACAACCTTTTAAAGGGAGTAAGAACTTTTATAGGACTGAATGCTATTTTCAAGGGGGTAAAGTTCATTTAAGACCGTAAAGTTTGTCTAAACGGTCTGTTGAAAGGAGTTCAAGTTTTTTATGCAAAGAAGCAAAGTGTGTTTAGAACGAGTAAAGTCTACGTATATACGTGGAGGAAGTAAATGCTATTTGACGGCCTTAAGGTCATTTGTAGGCCATAACACCATTTAAAGGAAGTAAAGTCCATTCAAAGGGTGAAAACTGAATTTAAAGCGTGCAAAGTCTTTAAAGTCAGAAAAGTAAAGCTTGTTCAACGGGAGTTAAGTCTTTTTAGAGGGAATAAAGTCTTTTTGAAGGCAGCCTTGAGCCTCTTTAAAAGGGAGACTTTGAAAAATTCTTAGGGATTTTACTTACCAATTTGTGTTCTAGTGCATGCCCGACTTTTATTCAATCGATATACTCATTCTCACATTTGGCCGTGGTCACCTTGACGCCCGCTTCGAGGCAACTCCACTCGTGCTCCGCACCATGACGAAGGTGGCCTCCAACGTCCCGTTGTCGTCGTTGCTGCTGCTGTTGGCCACCTCCGGGTGTCTGGCGCCCCTGCCTCCGGACGCACCCGACTTCTGCTCCTGGCTGGGAAAAGAGCAAGTGAGATTTTGGAGTCAATCCTGCCATGAATCACGCGCGCATATGAATCGAGGTCTGGAGCAGTTGTTTTCTCAGAAAGGCTTCAAGACTTTGCAGCAATATTTCATGGAGTAAAAAAAAAAAAGTTAAGGACTACCTTGAAGACAAGCACGCGTCACAGGTAGCACAGCTGGCACAGGTCTGTTATTGATGCCGCAGATCTTGGACCCGTCCGAGCCCCCGTCGTGCTTGCCCAAGTGCCACTCGTTGTGCCTGCAGCACCCTGGCGAGTACTTGTGCTCCGGCTCCCACACGCACACGGACACGCAGGAGAAGCGCTACGACCAGAACTCCGACGACTTGTTCGTCTATTGCTTCTGCCAGCGGTTCAAGGTATTCAACTTTCGCATGGTCGACCAGTTTAGGCGCTTCTTGCGCGCTTCTTGCGCCCTTCTGGTACGTACGTATGTACGTAAAGCCAAGACTTTGCAGATTTACATCATGACATTTCAGTCTCATTTATTGCTACTAAAACACCCTTAGGTGAATCGGGCTCCGGGCATCGTCTGCGGCCCGAGGAACCGAGCGTGCACCGGCGACGAGGAGTTCGTGGACGGGACAGATGCAACCAAGATCGAGGGGTTCCAGGGCGACCGCGCCCGCCTGGCCGAGCAGCGTTTCCTCGCCGGCGATTTCGACTCCGACGCAGTCGAGGAGTGCGCCGACGACCTGGTGTCGACCATCAGGTCCATGTTCCTCCTGTGACCGGGCCCAGAAGGCCATGGGGTTCCTGTTCGTGCGAGCGGGCTGAAAACGTGACAGGAAGAGAAGTGATCTGCGATAAATAAATGTCCTTTTCTCTCTCTCTGTCTCTCCAGACTGCATTCCTTAGATTGGACAAGAGGCTGGAAGGGGGATGCAGAAATTTCAGGGGCGAGAGCGCCCCTCATACGCCCGCGCAGGGGAGAGAAGCCTGGCTTTACCCCCTCTCCCCTCAGGCGCCATTAAGAGCGAGCGGTCCCCCCCCCTTGTAAATTTCACCTCGACACCCCCTCCCCCCACCTGGCGGCGATGACGAATTCTCCCCCCCTCCTCATATTGCACCGCGCCATCAATCAGGTCCATTCCGACGTCGTTCAAGGCATTTTCCCGGAGACTCCAAAAGACTGAATAAAAAAGCAGAATAAAATAAGGCCTTCAAGCTTTGCTCTTTGGGTGGTTACTTTTATCAGTCATTCTCCCCTGACTTTTTTTCCGGTGTGTTTGCCTTCGTCATGATGTTGGTGTGCGCTTCCTTGATGCTGTCATGCCTGAGAGAGGAGGGACAATGGGCAAGACAATTACCTGCCCACACCTGAAACCATTTATTTCTCAAAAGCTGCGTTCATTTTTGTTTCATCACACGTCCCAAAAACCATGAGTGGACACAAAAAGTTGCTTAAGTCCGGAGGCTACCGAAAACGTCCAAAGATGAGCTGCGGACCCCGATGAAGGTCGGGTTCAGGTGGCAGACCCGGAGTTGGACAAGGGGTGTTGGTGCGGATCAAAGAGGTGGGGTTACCCGGGGCCTAAAAATTTCATCCCCCCCCTCCCATTTTTTGGCCGAGTAACTGCGGCCTTAATCCGTTTGGCCCCAAACCCGTTATATCCCAAGGATTTCCACGCCAGAGACTTTTCTTTCTTCTTCTCCCCCCCCCCCATGAATTGAATCCCCAAGAGCTGCTCAAAAATCTTTGCATTTAACTCGTTGCTCAGGCTTTTGGCTCTCATATTCGTGCGAGTGCGAGTGTGTCACTGTTAATTCTCTCCGCGCACGCGCGCACGCACTCGCGCACGCACGCGCGCACACGCACGCACAAACTCTCTCTCTTTCTCTCATCATCGCCCATATTGCGCTCTTACGACACCGACGACCGAAGAAAACCTACCTGGTTTCGTGCACAGGTGATCTCCTCACACATTAGGGATGACCGAACGAGTGAGGAGCAAAAAAGAAGACAAAAGGTGATCATGGTCATCTTGGCACCGGGACGGACTGATCAGGACTCCTCCAGATGCTGGTCAGGTGTCCACTCTGGGCTTGGATTCGGACTCTGCTCCAGCTCGAGACTCCAAGCTGGGACGACATCCCTAAGCATCATCCCAGGGAGGAGAAGGAGGAGCGTCTTCCTCTATGTACTACATGCCCTAAGAAGAAGACCAAGCCCAACAATCTCCGAGACGTGTGAGCCACGAAGAAGTGATGGGCGCAAGAAAGGGGGAGGGTGACCGGGCTTCCCTCCGTCCCACCCACCCGTCGACGACCCGGACAAGTTGTCCCGCCGGCCGGTGCGGCGCCGGACTCACTGCGTCCACTTCTTCGCCGCTCACACTGCATGGCCTGAGCTGCAGAAAGAAAGTGGGCGAGTCAAGGCAAGAAGAGCGGGGAGAATTGACCCTGTGACCCCGAGGTTCGCTCCATACAAAAGAAGAAGGCCTCTACCTGCCTCCCATCATATGCACACACACACACACACACCCTGTATTCCTATTTGCATACACACATTCCAGAATGCTGCTGATACAAAGGAGGGCAAAAAGCAATTTTCGTGGAGTCTTCGCGTGCTGATCTTTCACAGAAAAAAGGGGTGTAGCATAGGAGAGGCCTGAAGACTCCTGGGCCCAGCAAAACAATAGGGGAACTGAACAAAACCAGAAGCCATTGAGAATAAGCAGAGATCCGAAACATGTGTACATAAAGTCTGGTTCTCACGGGGGGCGATAAAACAGAGCTTTTATGCAGATAAAGCCAAGCTAATTTTATCGCCCGGGGCCTCCTGAAAGGGTTGTGGAAGGGTTCGAGCGCCCCGACGGCCGTGACTGTGTTTGGGCAAGGAGATTAAATTGCCTGGAATTCTGCGAACTGAGAACATTTTAGGGACATTTTGCCAACCCTTTTACTACACCATAAATTGCCTGACTGATACCAAGGAGAAGGGTTTGAACGCGCATAAAAGGATGAGTCCAGAAACCTCTCGGCCCAAATGAGCTGTGACTTCACATAAATAACAACTGTTAAGTATACATTTTTTTCCCTTCTGCTGCCTCCTTCAAGTGACATCTGTCGAGGGAGCTTTCAAGGCTGAGCCATGACAAAGCAGCTTTTTGCACCGATAACGGAGCGACTTTTTGCACGCGAACTTGACTTAAAAATTTTGGGAGAATCTGCTCGAAAACAAAAAAAATTCCCCCTCCAGCTCTTCTTCAGTTCCTTAAATTAATCACGTCAGGGGGGGGGAATCCAATATTGCACAAGGGGGGGGGGGAGAAAGAATAATTGATCATGAAGATTCCCCCCTCGACGACCCCAAACTATACTTTCTAGCATAGGGATGTGCTGAGTGCGGGATGTGCCCCCCCCAAAAAAAAGAAATAACCCTTCTTTAAAAAACAAAAAATGTTCCTTTCGCACCGATAATTTTTATTTATCTCCCTCTTATTGTAGAGGTCTTGAGCGAATAAGTTGCGCCTGCTGCATCGAGTTTGGGCCTTGCCCAACCTCTACCCCCTTCCTCCTCCAGCCTTATGTGTGTCATTTCCGACCCAGAAGAGAGAAAAGAGGCCTATAGAGGCCGAGACCGTGAGGTGAAATTAGTGACAACCGCAAATTTCGCAGAGAGAAAGGGAATGAATGCAGCTGAGTCAGAAGATTCTTCTTCTCTGACTGAATAAATCTGAATGCAGGGACGGACCTTTTTTTTTTCTTCCAGCCACACCAGCAGATGTGAGTGTGTGGTTGCGGCGTGCGCGCGCGTGTGCACGCGTGTGGGTGTGTCTGTGCGCCAGTGCGCGTCTATGGTGCTTGTGCGCGCGCGCGCTAACAAGAGTTGACGCAGAAAGTGCGTCATCCTGCCAAATGTGAGCAGCAAAAAAAGAAGTGGACTCCTCAAATGCGTGACTCTTCCATTTTCTGAAGGTTTTAGGCACGAAAATCGGAAGGAATTCGTACAATTTTTCGTCCTCGCCGCTTGCCCAACTTGGTTTTACAGTCATATTTTTCATGAGTTCCACCTCAGGAGCCCAAATTGACCAGAGAAAAAGTGTGTTAAGCGATAGAGAAATAATGAGACCTCCTTTTTCAGCTGGGTAAATTGATCGGCGGAAAATTCGAAATCGGGCGTGCAATTGATGGCTTCTTTGTGGGCCTTTGAAGGCGTCACCGACCAGGGAGGACTTGCCAGAAGTACTTTTTGGGGGAAAAAAGATGGGTGCGTCGAAATAGTTCACAGCTGCTTCCAGAAAATGCTTTGCATTTCCAACAGTGCCGAGAGAAATGTGGCTGGACTCCCCGGGCTGACTCGGCTCGTCCGGCTTGGGCTGCAGCTCGGGCCCAGCTCAGCAGACGCATTTCCGCTGGGGAACAGTTTAAAAGATTCCTTCGGTGATGCTGGTGATGCTCATCATATGTTTTTGACTGGGGACTCCCAGTCCAGAGCAGAGAACCCTTTCAAAACGAGACGTTCCAATGTCAAACAGATGATGCTTGGGGACTGTTTACATGTATGTATATGATTCAAGGCAGCTCAGCATGTGGCTCGTCAGCGTGTTGTGCAACTGGCTGGCGAGCTCGAGGCGGGACAAGGCCGAAATGGTCCGACTCGAGCCCGAGCCGCTCCTCCTCAGCTCGGGCCCACCCCTAGTGGGTTTTTTTTTCGCTAACATCTTCTTCGTCACCATATGACTGACACACGTGTGTGATGCACCGGCAATGGCAAGATACGACCTGATGTGTCAAGGGAATAGGCAGGGACCAGAGTTGCCAGAGTTTTAGGGCTGTTTTCAGACCCTGGACAACATCTCAGAGTCATCTACTGATCTTAAATCTTGCATTAAGTGCTTTAAGCTTCTCTATGCGTTCAGTGCTTCTGCTCGTGACATTTGGCGTCGTCGGTAAATCTGGCAACGCCGTTGGGCTCGAGCTAATTCGCGAAAAAAAAGCATTTTTTTGACGGTTTCCAGCAGGTGGTGGAAGAGCTCGACTTTGGCTTGATTTTGACGAGTAGAACTTGCAATTTGAAGTAAAAACTTTTCAGGTTGCAAAGCTTAAGAAATGCCCATTTTGAGGCCCCAAATCTGACATTGATGGAAATGCGGTGGAAAAAGTGCAACAGGAAGTGCAGAAAAATGACAACTAAGACGCGATTTTCGTGCAATTCCGGGTTCTGTTAATATGTGCAAAGGTACTTTTATCCTCAACGTAAGAACAACATTTTTTTTACCTTCCAAAAACAGTTACACGTGTGTGATTGGCATAGTCTGACCTGAGAGTCTGGCCTGTCCAGAACAAGACGCTGTTCAAGAGCATTGTTCTGTCCTAAATGTGTTGTTATGCACTGCAGTGTCTGAGAATCATAACAGAGTCAGTCACGTAGACAGGTGGGATCGCTGATCCTGGACCAAGATCCAGAAGAACAGCCGAGCCAGTGATGCAGAGCACGATCAGTGATGAAGGACTCGCATCAGCAACCCTTTTTTTGCATTAGTCTAAACGTGCAAATTCGAACCTCGACCACCGACAGTTGGCACGACTCCAAAGTGCACAGACTTCGTGTATTTGACAAATTTCCACACTCCTTTGGGATTAAACATTGCAAAACGTGCAAAAGTTAGTGGCGAAAAAAAAAATGTCCCTGGGGGGAAAGCACGAATATTCATGTCTTAAGAGCCACCCAGAATGAAACATCTTCTTCTCCGCATTCTTTGGCAGTGGGTTTTTTTGGGTCCTCGCGTGCATGACCCATAATGAGATACACCCAGGGCAGCAGAGCAGAAAACAGCTGATTGGACAGAACAATTTACGCAGGTTTGACCTCGACCTCTCGGAGGAGGAGGACGAAAGGCATTTCTCAATTCGAACCAGAAAAGAGAAACTTTCTGGGATTGCAGTTGGAAAAAAAATGCAGTTTCTGCCTCTTCTTCTTCCCCCACCTTTGGCGTCAACAATGGCAAAACTGACACCTCTTTGTTCTGCCTCGGGGGGGCTGAGTGGGAAGGGCGAACTCGGGGTCAGGTCAGGTAAGGGGGGCCCTTATGGGTCTCTAACGAAGACAGCAGGAAGAAAAAAAAAATGCTCGAAATTGCATGCGTGAGAAAAGCCCAAATGAAGCAGCTCCATTGTTTCCAACTCTCTCTGCGTGTGTGTGTGTGTGTGTGCGTGTGTGTGTGTGCGTGTGTGTGTGCCAGGCATTTCCGTTCAATCTTCAAGGATGTGGCAAAGTGCATCGTGCACCGATGTCTTCCCTGGGGCAAAGCAAAGCCAGCAAAAGGGGGAAAAAAGACTTTCGGTTTCTGGATGGATTCCCCCTCCTCCCCAAAATCCCCAGGTGTGTTTTGAAATGTGTGGCAGCCCTTTTCTCCTGCTGAGATTCTTTGAATTCGCCCAAATGCAAATTGTGCGCTTAACAAATTCCTGTGCTTTGACTGATTTTCTCCTACCCTCCCCATTATACGGGGGCTCCCGACACATGTGAGGTGGAACAGGGTGGCCCCGCAGGCTCCCGGACTCTCCTCTCATAAAGCACCCGCCATTTCCTGCTCGTCCACCCTGTAAAAGTGTGCACACAACCAGTAATGAATTCTTCTAATTTGCCCCGGAGGCTTTTTGGGTCCCCTCCTCTCCTCCATCACCTCTTCCCAGTCAATGCTCATCCATTCTCAAGGGGGCAGCACAAGGAATTTCTTTTCACGCACGCACGCGCGCGTGCGCGCGCGCAAACTCCCTCTCTCTCGAATTTTACGATACTGTTCTCTTCACAACGTGAGATCTCCTAACTTCTTAAGGCCGCGTTCGCCAGCGCAAACTTTTTTGCTCACAGGGATCTTTCAGTGCGAAGTTTACTAAGAGACTCTCGAGCACCTTTCACACAAGGGGGGGGGGGACAAATTCACCCTTGGGTGGCCCCCAACGCGCTCATGATGTGATGAGCCATTGTCACAATGAGTCCGGAGGGGCGAAGATACAGTTACGCGCGTAGACGCCCGAGCGCGTGTGCGCGTGGCTGATAGTGACCATAAAACACCGGGAGGTCACGGAGAAGGAGAAGAAGAAAATGTGGGGAATGGGAAGGTTGTTGTGTTTTTTTTTAAAGAAAGCTAATTTTGCATGCAAGCTTTGTCGGGCCCAGGAGGAAAGTTAATGGCCGAAATGACAATGCTTGATCTGTCCAGCATGAAAAGAGTCCACGCGACCACTCCACTTCCCTGATTTCCAGGGCCCACACGCACAAGTGCTGTTTATGCCTTGCAATGGCATTTTGCGCCGAGAATGTCTAAGCAGGAAATCTTTATGGGGACCGTGTGAGGGTTGGAGAACGCGCACAGCGGCGTCCGCGGCGTCCGCGGCGTGCGGAGGCGCGGGTTCAGCGCGGAACGCACGTCCGACGCACGGGGATCGGAGACAGATCAAGATGGTCTGGTGGAGACAAAGGAGACGACGACGCAGACGACGACGGCGACGACGGCGAGACTCTTATGGGGGCTCTCTGGTCAGGCGGACCTCGTGCTCCTCCTTTTTTTTGCTGACTTATGGCATATCTGGAGTTCTTTGTAGGTCAAATTTTCTCGTACTTTATATTGTCGAGTGCAATGTATTGTTGAGCAAGTTTCTCCCCATTCATGCGCACCCTACTTTATGGGTCCTGCCCATGTGGGCGCCCATGAAGGGGTGATTTGTCGTCGACTTCTCGCCACAATCATTACAGGGAGAAGCAATAACTGGGCAGATACTTCATGCTCACCCCACAATAAAGATTTCTTTTACACCATGTCGAGCTGCAATTCTATATATTCACAATACTTTGAACAAATGTGGGGCGGATGCTCCATTCGGTCATTGGATCCCTACGAGTCAGTGAGTTACTTTTGTGTGGGGCATCAAAGTTTCATACTAATAACACTGCTCTTTTCCGTAAAGTATTAAAGTTCTAAACCAGTGCTGTTTGTTGAACCCTTGAAGTTCTAACCTGGAACTCTTTAGTCTAGATTGTTTCTGCAACACCTGCGCAGAGGTGCTCAAAAGTAGTGACCGCACATGAAAAATGACTCAGAAGTAGAGCAATCAAGGGTTCTACCCTGACCCCAACTGCTCAGTGCCGCTGACGCCGTCCGGTGCCGACGTCCCCGACGTTTCTGGCCTCGTCCGCCGTCGAGATGGCGTCCAGGCTTCGTTCGTGTACTCGCGGAAGTGAAGCTTTCAGATGAACAAGTACTTTTGGGCGTCCCTGTCCGTTGCCGCACTGGGCTTAGCATGACGCTCTTGCCACCAGGCAGATTTTTTTTTTCAACAGGGTGGGCAGACTTAATGGACGGAGTACTAAAGACTTTGATGGCGATGACGATAGAAGTATAATATGTCAGGCCGTTTTTTCTTCTTCTTCTTCATTGTATGCTTGGGCGCACTCTGATCTCGGCTGTGGAAGTCGTGAAAAGTTGTCTCATGAAGAAGACAACACGCGATCGCTCTCTTTTTTTTTATGACGCACACGGTATGGTCTTCCGCGGACAGGGTGGACTCGGGGGATTTGCAAAATCATCTCATGGGTGGAAAACAACGGCAGGGAGCTGCGAATTTCCTCGGTTCACCCTGTGCCTCGGCGTGTTTGCACGTACAGGGTGGGCTGAGCAGATTTGCAACTCATACCGAAAGTGGAAGATGACATGGGGAAGTTGCTAATCCCCTTAGGCCACCCTGTACAGGTGCGGGGTGGACTGGGGAGATTTGCGGCTCATCTTAAGTTTGGAAGACATGGGCGGGTCGCAAACCTCCTTAGGCCACCCTGTATTAACCCAGGCCTTGGGAATGTTGTGATTTTTTTTCTTCCATGGAAGCAAAGTTGCATTTGAGGGAAAAAGGATTTTTGTTTCAGGTTACCAATTCAGGGCGTGTCTCTCGACGGCTTTTGTGACACCTGTACAGGGGTGTCCAAAAGTACATAAGCGCATTTTAGGTGTGCTCATTCGACACGGTTAATGAGTTGATGAGGTAATTTAAACGACTTTTATGCGGTACAACGGTGACTCTGATACCATCATAGCTGAAGCAGATGGTCCCATTGCCCCAGACGATTTTGGTATTGCTCCCCATCTTGTCGGTTCAGATCACGCCAATGCTTTGTTCCTTCACTCATCACACTCAGAGTCAAGGGTTGACACTGACCTTTCCCAGAGCAATCACAAAACTGTGTTTACGTCATTGGACAATTGCTCGGGAGCTCTGACACCAACGCACACAGGAGGTGGAACAATTTCATTCAAGTACCGTGGTACTTGTACCGGCATGGCTGTACTTGCACCGCGCTGTTTCGGGGGGGGGGGGGGGGGG
>JAAUXU010160706.1_pt1 | contig 10478 bp, 2 predicted proteins | sample 7278151 | NCBI WGS metagenome assembly JAAUXU01 (sample SAMN14350113, study PRJNA611818) | marine sediment metagenome | isolation source: surface marine sediment (1.8m) | place: French Polynesia: Moorea | collected 2018-08 | reverse complement strand
GAAGGAGGGAAAATAAATGTCTGCCATTTATCCAGGTTTGAGGTCTCTTTATTGATCTTGGTAGACTAGGAACACATGTAGGACGACGTCGCCGGGTCCAGATCGTTTCATGGCGCCCAACGTGTTTTGAGGCCCCCAGGTTTGCAAAACCAGGGGAGGATCCGCCGAGGCACTCTCGGCGACGACGTCATCATGTTCCGTACTCCCCACGACAAGGACAAGAAGCCGAGGTCGGGCCGTCTTCCCGGTTGGGTAAACTCCCTCATTGGCAACACTTTCACTCCGGAGAGGGTTGTGAACAACGGGGAGGAGGAGACGCGCAGGCTGGGGGAAGATGACCCGGGGGGAACGGAAGGAAATGGAGGAACCGGGGGCGGGGCCGAGCCGAGGGCAGCGGAGATAGACGACGCGCAGACGGCACTGGAGGCCCTATCGCTGGTACGTCTCCCCGTACTTTCGAGGTGCAACAACAAGGAGAGGGAATGGCTCCGGGCGGCGGCGGACAGAGTAGACTACTTCTTACATGCGGTAGGCGCGTTTCATTCCGGGGAGGAGAAGGAAGCCGGGGAGTGGAAGGGGCTGCTCGAGGATGGGAGGAAGACTAGGGCGGAGTTGTGGGCCAGATGGACGGAGTTCGACGATGACTTCAAGGTCAGGAAACGACTGGAAGCCAAAGCGCAGGCTGGAGAAGTCTGGGACCAGATCGAGGATCGACTGCAAAAGGCGGTGGAATACCTCCAGCAGTACCAGGGCATGTTCGCGGCCCCCGGCGCGACTGGCGCAATTCCCAAGGTCAGGGTTCATCCTCCCTCCAATCCACAAACGGCTGGTAGTGTAAGAAATGAGACGAACGAAGGAAGTAGGGCTGTAGCTAGGGTCGCCCCGGAGGCCAGCGCACCAGATCCCAGCCGGCGACTAGGAGACCGGAATACCCAGGGGAGTTCCAACCCCAGGATGAGGGACACTGAAAGGACCCAGGGGAGTACAAACCCCAGGGTCACCCGTCAGAACGCGATTAGAAACGATGAGGCACTCGTAGTCGCGGGGGGAGAGGAAGACGAAGATGACGAATGGATGATTCGCGCGCAGCAGGGAAATCTCTTACCTCTCTTAGGTGCGACGGGAGGAGCTGGCGGAGCCCAGGTAGCTGGAAACGATGAGGTGTCCATACCTCCGTTACGCAGGGCACCAGCCAACGGTCGACCTCAGGCGGGCCGCGGAGAAGCAGGCGGAAGAGGAACTGAGGGCACTGCTCGGGGGGCCCTGGGCGGGACCGGAGCGGTGGCGCAGGAGGCTGGGGGAGCAGGAGCGGCGGCGACGACCGGAAGGGGAAACCGGACGGCAGGGAGAGAGGGGATGGCCGCAGTGGAACCTGCAGCAGACGGACGGCCAGTCCAACCGGGACCGGAGGACCGCAGGAGGTTGAGGGAGCAAGAGCTCGCCGAGAGAGGGCTGGGGCCAGTCCTAAATCTTCTCCATCATGGAAACCGCACACCACCGGGCGGAGCACAGGCGAGAGGCCGCGCCGCAGGAGCCCCACCAGATCTGCAACATAGAATGTACGAAGAATTAAACGACCGACTCACGCAGCAGATTAGGGAACAACATCAGAGGGTACAGAGGGAAATATACGAAGACATTGCGCGGCGTTTCGATGAGGGTTGGGAAGGGCTTCAAAGGCACACCCAACAGCAGTTCCAACAATTAGCTCAGCTAATCAGGGAGGGACAGGTACCACCGCCCCCAACAACGGGAAGTCCCACCAGGAGGAGGGACCAAAATCCCAGGGAGTCCACTCCCAGGGACGGGAGGAGAAGGGGAGAGGAGAACGGCAGGATGGAAGGACCTTCCCACTCAGACATCCTTCTCGCCCCGGCGGCAGACCGGCAGCCGGAGAGACAAGCAGCGCAGACGAATGTAAGGGCGGCGACAGCGCCAGCGCCCGCACGAACGGGAGCTGCGGCGCAAGACCCAACACGGAGAAACACGGGAGGCAGGGTCCAGTCCTTTCCACTGCCGGCCCTCATCCAAAGATACGCCCAGGACATTCCCAACTACGGCAGGTGTGCCCCCAGGACGGTTTGGAATGTAGGAGCGGCGGACGAACCTGCACAATGGTACAAGGACAACTTCCCACCACCCTGGGATGAACCGCCAAATTCGGAGTCGGAGTTCATCAGTCAGATCAAGAATCTTCGCTCGGTTTGCCCGAAGTTCAGTGGGGAATTGGCTGACTACTCCCCGTGGATGTACAGTTTCATCCCCAATGTACATAAGGCCAACACAGCCGTGGGATACAAGGCCACCTGCCTAAAGGAGTGCATCAGCTCCGCCAAGGACCCTAAGTTGAAAGAGTTGGTCAAAGGGATGGGTACCTCCAGAGAGGACTACGCGCACGCCATTGAGCACCTGGATAGGTGGTATGGGCACCCGGAGGGACTTCTGGCGACCAGGCTGCAGGAGCTGAACAAGGTCAAGCAGGTGCGGTACGAGCAGCTGGAGGAGGCGGAGATCTGGTTTCTGCGCTTACACAAGTATTGCCAAACCGCCAAATCAATGGGGAGGTCGGCGGACCTGGTATCCACAGCGTTGTACGAAGAAAATTTGGCCAGGATGGATAGAACTATGAGGAGATCGTACCTGGACTGGCAGTCGAAGTACGCGCCCTGCAGGGATCTGTTGTCCATCATGGCCTGGCTCAACGACTACCTGGCGGCCTTGAGAGAAGCATCAAGACATGGCCAAACGCCGGAGACGACGTTGCAGGGAGTAGGGCTGCTGGCCAGGGACGAGGAGGACGAGGAGGAGACTCGGAGCAGGAGAAACCCTCGACCAGGGCCAGGTGGTGGAGAGGCCCGGACTCCCAGGCTGATGTGCCCGCTCTGCGACACGGGACATGGACTTGCGCTTTGCGACCGATTCAGAAGGGCGGAACCTGAAGAGAGAAGGAAGTGGTTGAACGATTGGCAGAGATGCTATTCATGCTTGCAACCAGGTCACCGCATCAGTGAATGCAGCGCGGGGGTGAAGTGCGGCAAGTGCACGAAGAACCATCACACCTTGGTCCATGACATCAGACTCACCAGAAGGAGAAGAAGGGAGCGAGTACACTTCGTAGGGGAAGAAGAAGAGGAAGAGTGGTCGGACGACAGTTCAGTGGTTGCGGACTCTTGCTTCACGTCCAGGGCGTCTAAGGGCGGGGTCTCTCTGCAGACAGCGCCGGTGGCCCTCATCAACCCAGAAACGAATGCAGTAGTACACTTGAATCTTCTCATGGACCCGGGAGCCACAGGAGCTTTCTTGAGCAAGAAGGCGGCGGAAGAAATTGGCGCTACCGGCCGCTCCATCAGGACACAGATCACGGGTTTTGGCGGCCTAAAAAAGGAGATGACGGTGGCAGTGGTGAAACTACAAGTCCGGGCTCTACAAGGGAAGAAAAAGTACTGGGTGGAATTCCAAGTCACGGATAACCCGGCCGCATCATACACACCACACGACTGGAACGCAAAAAAGAAAGAGTTCGAACATCTTAGATCACTCCCCATTCCACCACCGGTGCCTGGGAAAAACGTGGATATCCTGCTGGGCATGGCAGCACCACATTTACTCACCTCACTGCGGGCAGACGTCGGGGGAAGACACCGGAAGGACCCGGTTGCACGACAAACCAGGTTGGGCTGGGTAGTGGGAGGACCGTTGGGACAAGTGGAGAGGGAACAAGAGGCGCAGTTGGCCTTCTTCACGAAGAGTCTCCTCACTCCACCCCCGACGGATGATCATCCTTGGGCGACTTGGAACCTGGGAAAGAAGAGAGAAAAGTCAATTCAAACAGTACATATGCAAGCAGAACCAGACGCAAGAGATCAAAGCAAGCTAACTAAGATTGCAGAAGCTGAACTGAACGCAGTCGTCACCAGAATGTGGGAGATCGACCAAGCTCTCAGGCAGAGACCAGAGTCACCGTTGGATGACGCCATTCTGGCGCAGTTGAGGGGGAAGCTGCGCATGGTGGAGGGGAAGTACCAGTTGCCCACACTGTGGAAGTCAGGACAGCCAAAGCTACCCAACAACTTCTCGTTCGCAAAGAAGAGGCTGAAGTCGCTAGTGGAGGGAAAGCACTTTAAAGACGAGAAGATTCGGAAGGAATACTTGGCAAACATGGACGGATGGATCGAAGAAGACCAAGTCGAAGAAGTGCACACCTCCCAACCGGAAAAGGATAGGGCGAACTACTTGCCCCACTTCGCGGTAGTAAATCCACATAAGATCTCAAGCTCGGTGCGACCTGTCATGGACGGAAAGGCCAAAGGAGCAACAGGAGTATCTCTCAACGATTGCTTACACAAAGGCCCAAAACTCATAAATGAGTTGACGCTGGTCTTCCTCAGGTTTCGACACAAGAGCATCACCATTGGCGCGGACGTACGGAAGATGTTCTACCAGATAAGGATGGACCCGGAAGATAGAGACTGGCACCGTTTCCTATGGCCAGAAGGAGATGGGTACAAAGTATTCAGGTGGAAAGTGCATCCGTTCGGCAGCGCGGCGAGTCCATGCATCTCCATGTTCACCATTAAGGAGCACGCCAGGAGACTCAGGGAGAAGTTTCCCAGAGCAGCAGAAACCGTCATTAGAAGCACTCTGGTAGATGATAATCTCGACTCTGTGGACACGGTGGAGGAAGGAAAGAGGTTGGCGGCTGAACTCAAAGAGTTGTACGCGGAAGCAGGAATGGAGCTGAGGAAGGTGGTGTCGAACTCCGAGGAGGTGTGGGAGCAGTTCTCTGAAGTGGAGAGGTCCCCCTCTATCAATATGGCGGAGATCTGCACCAAGGACCTCACACTTCCGCTGGTGAAGACTCTGGGGGTGATCTACATCAGCGCGGAGGACTCGTTCTCGTTCCACATGAAAGAGCCGGGGGAGATGCAGTGGACAAAACGGACGGTGTTGAGCTTCGAGGCCCAATTGTATGATCCGCATGGACTCGTCACGCCGTTCATCGTTCTAGCCAGGATTCTGGTCCAAGACATGTGGAGAGCGGGCCTGGAGTGGGACCAACCGTTGACGGCGCCCCTGCTGAAGAGATGGAAGGCGTGGTTGGAGGAACTTCCCCTGCTAGCCCAGCTTAGAGTACCTCGTTGTCTCCATGGATTGTGGGATGAAGCACCAGGGGAGGAGGAAGCCCACATCTTCTGTGATGCATCGGGAAGTGCGTACGCAGCGGTGGCATACTGGGTCACTACGAAGGGGTCAGTAAGGACGTCCAGGCTTGCAGTGGCCAGGACAAAGGTGGCACCTCTCAGTCAACAGTCTATCCCGAGGTTGGAGCTGCTGGCCACACAATTGGCCCTGGATATCGCTGAGCTGTTGGTTCAGGCGCTTCCGATTGACATGGAACACATCTGGATGTGGACGGACAGTACGAATGTACTGTGCTGGCTGAGATCTCCGTCGAAATCCTTGCATACGTTTGTCGGCCACAAGATTGCCAGGATGCAGTCCACCTCACCGAAGGGACATTGGCAGTGGGTACCGACGGATCAGAACCCGGCCGATATCCCATCCAGGGGAGCGACAATTAAGGAACTGAAAGGGAAGAGCTTGTGGTGGAAGGGCCTGGAGTTTCTCCAGGCTGGACGCAGACACTGGCCTTCTCAGCCTCTACAGCTGCAGCCGACTGAAGACACTCTAAAGGAGGTCAAAAAGGGAGACACTTTCGCACTGCATACTGTTCAGCAGACGGAAGAACAAGTCGCTCTAGTAAACAGACAAGTGGGACATTTGAGAGATGGATATTCACTGGAGAGAGATACCTGGCCGATCCTGTTCGGCAGCTGGCAGAAGACCCTCAGGGTTACGGCCTGGTGCCTGAGATGGAGAAATAAGCGACGAGGCAGCCATCTAACGGGGCAGGAACTTCGCAGTGCGGAGAACTACATCTGGGCGAAGATCCAGGGCTGTTGCTTGGCGAGAACGAAGGAGGATCTGCTGGCAGGGGAAGGACTCTCCACATTCAGCACGGTGGCGGATATGAGGCCGTTCCTGGATGGAAAAGGAGTTATCAGAACAAACGCACGTCTCAGACTACTACATCATCTACCGTTCGAAACGAAGCATCAAATAATTCTCCCAAAAGATCACCCCCTTGTCAAGCTATTCCTGCGGCACATTCATGAGAACGTTCTACGACACGGAGGAGCACAACAGATACTGTCGCACCTGCTCAGGAAGTACTGGGTGGTGAGGTCGAGGGCACTTGTACGATCTGTGGTGACGACGTGCATCACGTGCAAGAGGAGGCGGGCCACTCCAGAGGGACAAGAAATGGCTCCACTTCCACCAGTCAGGGTGCCGGAGATGAGGCTGGCTCCGTTCCTGCATACTGCCCTGGACATGGCAGGACCATTCAGGGTCAAGTATGGGACCCAGGGTGAGACGCACAAGTCGTACTTCCTCCTCCTGACGTGCATGGTGTTTCGAGCTGTCCATCTGGAGCCACTCGCAGACATGACGACGGATTCTTTCTTGCAAGCGTTCGACAGGTTCACGGCGAGAAGAGGGACTCCAACGGTGGTTCTCTCAGACAACGGCTCCAACTTCATCGGCGGCTACAACGAACTGAGGAGGCTCTGGAACAGACAGAAGAAGGAGGATGTGATCAGAAAAAAACCCTTTATAACATGGGATTTCACGCCGCCGAGAGGCCCCCACTTTGGAGGAGTATATGAGCGGCTCATACAGTCGGTCAAGCGAGCCCTTTATCATACCTTCACTCCAGAGGAAGTAGTCCCTTGGGAGACCTTTCACACTTCGCTGGTGGTCGTGGAAGGGATCCTCAACACACGGCCTCTGGCCTACATAGGAGCGGATCCGAGAGACGTGGCTCCTTTAACACCTGCGGACTTTCTAGGCACGGCCCCATACCTCTCGTTCTGTGAACTTCCCGAGGGGGGCTGGAATGCACGAAAGGCATGGCATTACACACAGGAAAAGTTGGACCGCCTATGGCAGCGCTGGTGCCTGGAAGTTAGGCCTCACCTGCAAGCGGTGACCACGTGGAGGAGGCCGAGGCGGTCGGTTGGGACAGGAGATGTAGTAGCCTTCCTCGATGAGAAGAGAAGGGGAAAGTGGCCGATTGGGCGAATCACAGAGGTGACTCCGAGCCAGGACGGCCATGTGAGGCGGGTGGTGGTTTTGGTGGCCGGGACAGAGTACCGTCGCCCCATCCACCAGGTGGCGGTGTTGATCCCAGCTGATCATCTTCCACTTCCACCGCCGGCGGCCCATTGATATACCCGTGAGAAGATCTGACGACTGAAGAGAGAAAAGACAAAATTAGTAGTGTGGAGTGGGCGGCGAGAGAAGCAAGAAAGAAAAAATCGTCTATGAAAGCAGCTAGGCCAAGATACAAACAATTTGGGAAAGCGGGGGATGCAAATTGATTGGAAAAATCCCCAAAGCAGAAAAAGGACGTTCTTGGTCCTGATCAACTTATTGAAGTGGCTGGCAACGAGAAATTGGCGGGAAACAAGTTCGGCGGGGGTCAGAAAATCTATAAAAGGGCCTCGACCCCGGCCTCCGGGGGCACACTTCTTCTTCCACTGTGGACGGCGGCGGAGAGGAGCGAAGAATCCGGAAATTTCTAAGACAACCGGCGGACAAGATGGCCTCCAAGGACGGGAAGGAGTCCCCGTCCTCCTCCTCCAGCGGGGAGCACGAAGGGAAGCAGCTCTATCGTGCTGGGATCGCGGCTCAAGACGGAGTGGCACTCAAGTATGTGCAGGACTACGCCGAGCCGGGGCCAATGCGCGATCTGGTGGACTTCTTTGTCACTGCGAGGGAGAACATGGCCATCTTCCCCGTCTACAGGCAGTCCTTGTCGGCCTGGCAGAGGGACCATTTCTTCACCGCGTCCAAGTCGGGGCAGTGGGAGAACGTCCAGTTTGCCAGGGACTTCGCCGCGGAGGTGGAGAGGTACAGGCTGATATCCTTCGACACGGAATCCCGGAAGGACCCGGACACAGGGCTGGAAAGGGTGATCTTGGCGCATTTCGGCACGGCGACGGGGATGGGGGTGCTCTTTGACCTGGAGACCATGTCTTCTGGTTGCTGGGCGCCCCCCGACGACGCCTTGAGGGACGTGCCCAAGTGCTTCAAGTGCTGGCTGCGGGCCCCGGGTATCTATACGGTTGGGTCGGCCATCGCAGGGGACGAGAAGAAGGTGGGCCTCCAGATCAAGAGGATGGTGGACATGAGGGAGGTCTTCTACCACTACAGGAACATGACGTACGAGGGCAAGCCAATAGTGGACATAGGTCACACCACAAAAACAGGATTGGGGGTTCAGGCGTTCTACTCCAAGGGAGTCGACTACAAGCCCATGGCCAGGCACAAGCACGTCGCCTTGTATGGGGACCCAGGCTACAAAACCTTCAAAGGATCCAGAACGTGGCCGGAGTTCAAGCACTGGAACATCTATAAGTGGAAGCGGGATGAGACGGGGGCCCTCGCAGTCCCAGGCAAGTTCTATTGCTACCATGACCTCACCACACCGCAAGCGACCATTGCTTCCATCTTTCTGGACATGGCGGCAGGGCCAGGCGTCGTCGTGGGGGGTTCCTGCTCGGTGGCGGACGCCATCCACACCGTCCTCGGCCCCATCTATAACAAACAGGCGGAGGTCAGGTTCGACCTGGTGGAGGACGACGTCGACATGGAAGAAAAGCCAAAGGTGGAAGAGAAATCTGGTCCCTCCATTGCTGCTTCCGTCGCCGTTGCCCAGGTCCTCAAGGATCAGGGTGCTCAGGCACAGGAAGAAAAGGAGGTGGTGGCGCTCACGTCGTCGGCTTCGACCGAGGGGTCCGACACGTTGTCGTTGGACCACGGGGAGGAGCTGTCGGAGGGTGAGATTCGCGACGAGGAACCCCCGCAGAAAAAGGTCAAGAAGGTGAAGCAAGCGGTCATTCGTCCAGTTCCCCTTCCAGCGTACGACTGCAGGTGGGACTGGGAGGTGGACAGGCGCAACCCCTACGTCAGGCACCCGCTATGGGGCAAGCACTGCCAGGTGTGCGGCATTGGCAAGCATGCGGCGAAGAACAAGGAGGGGGACACCACTTGTCCGCTGTTGAAGGAGACGGGCTGGATTGGCTGCGGCTACAGACGCTGCCGCACCACGGGACATCGCACCATCGTGTGCCCAGCCCTACACCAGATCTGCCCGTTGTGCTACCATCGCGGCCATGACCGCTACGCAGGATGCGCCACGTGGAGCCCTCTGCAGTGGAGAGTCGCACTGGGGGACTTTGAGGAGTGCGCGCCGGAGGGCCTTTACACCACCAGTCGGCAGCATGATGAGCGATGGGGATTCTGGGCGGCAAAGTCCGGCACGCCCTACCCCTACCCGGTCGCCTACAAGGACCTGCTCGAGCTGGGAGTAGCGGAGGCCGACAGAGCTCTACAGGCTCAACGCCCAGGGGTCGTCGTCTCCGCCGCCGGCCCTCCTCCACCCCCACCCCCGGGCGCACCTGGAGGATCCCACGGCCGCCCGGTCACGGCACGCCTGGGGCCATCTCCCTCAGCTCCGAGTACCTCCAGGGGGTTTGTTCCTCGGGAGAGCAGGTTCGGCCAACAGGCTTCGGCCGGACGAGCCGCCAGAGACCCCTCGGCGGGCAACAGGAGGGAGGAGCCGCCTCGGCCGGCTCCAAGGGCCAGCACCGCGCGCTCTCGCTCAGCCTCGGCCGGCACTGGCCCGGCCTCAGCCACCCGCAGCCGCCGCCGCCACAGCCCGGAGGTCAAGTACCTGGGGAAGGGGAAAAGGGAACACTCACGGGGCCGCAAGTAGACGGGGAGCCGCCGGGTCTCCGGGTCGCGAGGAGGAGGACTCTTTCGCTGCCGCCGGGTCGGGAAACGGAAGAAGGAAGAAGAAGAAGGAGTTTGAAGATAAGTCATGAAAACAAAGTTTATTACACGTCGTCACCCGCCGCACTTGCTCGTAAAAAATTACGCCGCTGATATCGACAGCTGAATTATTGTTATTACGCACCGTCTCCCGCCTTTTAAACGAACGCAGCGTCCATAGACACCCACCATGAATTCCGGGTATTTTTATTTATTTATTTGTACGCATCGTTTTTTCCTTTATTTTCGCATGTTCAGTTTATTAAAAAACGGTTTCTAACATTGTACTTTGGGATATGTCTCTGGCTCTCTCTGCGTTTATCTATGCGCCAGGTCGCCGATGATCAGGTGCTTTCGTTCTTCCCCTCACGATTGAGTCTCTTCGAGGTTGCGTGGGTCGGGCCCGTTCTTTCCGAGATTGGTTTTCGTGGACACCTCGAACGTGGGGTCGGTGTTCACGACCAGGGGAGTCTGGATACACCGCAACGTCTACCTACAGGAAAAGAAGAAAAGAAGATGGATTTCTCTGAGGAGTGGAGAAGAAGATAAGAGCAGGAGAGGAGACCAACAAGAGAGGGAAG
>JAAUXU010098346.1_pt1 | contig 10479 bp, 11 predicted proteins | sample 7278151 | NCBI WGS metagenome assembly JAAUXU01 (sample SAMN14350113, study PRJNA611818) | marine sediment metagenome | isolation source: surface marine sediment (1.8m) | place: French Polynesia: Moorea | collected 2018-08 | reverse complement strand
TTCTCTAGAGGAAGGCTGGAGGAGTCTCAAAACCTACCAGCCACGAGCAGCCTTCAAGGCTGAGTGGGATGAAGTAGACCAAGAAATTATCTTTGGTTCACATGCTTGACTAAGGGTAAACGAAGTCAATAAAATGATTATGCAGTCATGTGAAATTGTCCACTAAGTTTTTCAGTGTCCCCAAGACGCATGCGTCACCCTGTAGAGCACTGAGAAGACACTTGTAAAAAGGTGCCTTTTTTGCCTTTACAGTGGCACAACAGTAAAAGCCGCCAATCCCTCTTAATGACAGCGTGGCGAATCGAGTCCCCCTCTTCACCCCAGTGCAATTTCACTTTTTTTTCAATCCCCAAACAACAGGAAGAAGAATGGAAAAAAGAACGCGACGACGCCACTGTGAAAGAGGTTTCCTGTCTAGCCGTTGTGGCGAAATAGGCCTGCCAAGCAGAAGGCCCCGTACAGTGTGGACCTCATATGTGCACACATTTCTTAGACGTCCACGCAAATGCAGCGTTCTGCCCTTGTTGCGTGTGACACCTGCATACCTCTCAGCTCCTTCCGTCCGTCATACAGTGACAATGAGGCAGACCTGGCTGGAATGACACAGATCTATGGAGAATCTGGCTCAGTCACACCACTGTGTGATCGCCTTCAGAAGCACTTTTTCTTCCGCGCCGGCTGCAGCAGCTGACAGACAGACAGACAGACAGACAGACACATTCCTGACCGGGGTCTCCTCTTCGGGTCCTTCCCCCCCCCCCAACTTTTGCACACAGAACAAACAAAAGTCGCACACGCGTCTTCGGATCAGCTCTCACTGGCCCTCGTCTGCACCGCGATCTCGACCCCTTGATTACCGAGCGGCGACTGAGGGAGGGAGGGAGGGGGGTTCTCACCGGGCGTGCGCGCGTGCACCATGCGTGCGCACGCGCGCAGTATGTCTGCATGTCAAGAAGGCTGTAGCAGGTAGAGTGGAAGGTGCTGCCCTAGTACGTACTGGAAGATGTGAGCACCTACTGAGTGAGTGCCTGGATAGTTATGGACACTGGCTAGCTACAAGGCAAGAAGTGTGGTATTCGCGCGCGGTTGGCTGGACTGTAGGAATCTGGCTCTTGGCGGGAGAGAAAGAAAGAAAGAAAGAAAGATGTGTAGCACCGGAGATACACACAGGGTGCAACAATTTTTTTTCCCGACCACCACCACCACCCTCAAGAATCAATTCCTTCCGACCTGCTCATACGTACTCTGTTTCTGTCTGACAGAGGCAGGGTTGCCAGAGTGTTGTTCCTATTGGGAAGGTCGTGGCCAAGGATCAAAGTACCACCTGCTCATTCAAATATACTCTGTTTCTGTTTCTCACTTTCGGGGGTTGCCAAAACGTTGGCCCTACGTGGAGCACTTTGGGTGCAGGAATCAAGTCGGACATATTATACATCATGTGCTCCTTTACTGTCTCTCGAAGTCAGGGTTGACAAAATGTTGGTGCATTTCGGATGGGCTCACTAACTGATGACAAAAATAATCTGTAAGAAATAAAGCAACAAAATGAATAGAAAAGAACACCAGGCTGCTTTGTCAGAAATGCTAGGGGGTTGGGGTTGGGAATCTATATTGTTACACCCCGTATGCACTTACAGCACAAGGGAAGAGCATGATGTTAACTAGTGGAGGATGCTGGTGAGAAGGTTCGACAACAAAAGGGAGAATATGAGCAAGAAGTGCTTTGGGTGCAGCGGACGTCATCAACAATATATTGCCTGTCACTATTGTGGGCCTTTATTATTTGAATTTTGACTGAGGTGCTTTGACCTGACCGAGGCCTTGTGTGTGTTGGCCGTTGGAGGACGGAGCCTGGAAAAGCACAGGATGAGGCCGAGGACGGGGAAAAACCTCAGTCAAAGCGAGGAATATCTCGTGCACATCACGGCCAGGCAATTTGTCACTTAACGCGAAATTGATTTTACAAGCTTTGTAGCATTACGAGAATTCTGCTGCTGTTATGCTCGCTGTCACAATATAGCGCAGTTTCTGGGCTATGAAGTCCAAAAAAATAAGACGTATTCAAATAATTTCACGTCTAGCAATATACTTTCGGGCTTTGGGGGATGGGTGGGTGGGGGAAATATAGTGATTTCAGCGGATGTGATCACGAAATATTTCCCCTCGGCATTGAAGAAGGACCTAAGATAAACCCAAATGGCATTATTTTTTTAGTTTTATTATACACTCCTTATTCTTCAAGTCTGACGTGTGAAGTTTATAATTTTTCTCTTTCGTGATCGTCACAGCAAATTACCTTTTACTACTACATTAGCTAAGTGCTATTAAGGACTTCTAATCGTGCTTCTTGGCTGCCGCGGGCTGGATCGCTGCCAGGGCCTTGCTGGCGTCGCCTCCCTTGGCCATCAGCAGCTGAGTGAGCCAGCCGCCCTCATCCGTGAAACCCATCTCCGTCAGCTTCTCCAGACTGGTCTTCACCTTAGCACTAAGGTCATCTTCGCTGTCGCTGTCGCTGCCGTCATCGTCTTTCTTCTTCTCAAGAGCATCCTCCTTCTTCTCTTTTTGTTCCTTCTTTTTATCTTCTTCCTCATCTTCCTCTTCAGCTACAAGTGAATCCAAGGAGTCCACAGCATCGGTAATCATCTTTCCCAGTTGCCTCAGATAGTCATTGCCCTTGGCACTTAGATGATTAAATATCTCCTCCAGTGACTCTTCTTCAGGCTCTTTCGACTCTTCCAGGGCCTTCTGGATCTTCTCTTTGGCTGAGGAGGCGTCATTGGAGCTATCCCACGGCTCCTTGTTGGTCTTGCCTCTGACTGTAACGTTCAGTTTGAGGAGAGGTCCCTTGACTTCGGCCAGAGCAATCTTGAGGGACTCGTCGGAGTTTACCACAATTTCATCGCCATCCACGTCTACCCAGGAGATCTGATGACAGGAAAATATGCATTGGCGCTTTTATGCGATCCATTTAGACAAACTCACAGTGTAAATCTTATCCTTTAGTTGGGAAAAGACGATGCTGAGTTTCTCCTGTAAGGCGTCAAAGTTCCCTCCAAGGCTGTCCTCTATCCAGAATCGCTGTACCTGCAAGTACAGGATGACTAATATGGCTCATTTTACTGCTGCTACGTCGATAGATGTGAGTGTGACACTAAGCTGTATTAGCTAAGCCGGCTCACTGAGAGAAAGCAAGAAATCTTACTCTTCTCTTGGTTTGTTAATGTGTCTCTTAGGTCCGCAGAGGATTAGACCACTGTCACTTGTTTTTTTTATTTGGTCTCACTCTTTGTACATATTACTTTAGCCTCATGATATCATTGGCGAAAACCAAACTTAACCTTCTCCTGCTCACCGCTGGTGCCAAAGTGGTTGAGGCCGACACTTTCCTTTTAAGCTGGACTTGACCAAGAAATATCTTTTGCTGTCCCTTCTATTCCCTGTTCGCTTAGGGTTACCTAAAAACCTTAGGACGCCTGTTAACTTGGTCCCATATTCTCCGCTTTAGAATCCCATGAACTCTGGCATGAAGTCCTTCTTGGAGACCTACGACACTGCCAATCAGGTACAAGAAGCCATCACGGGACGCACTAGACGAAGAAATGATCTCTGACTTAAGTACTGCAGGGCAAAAGAGGCAGAAGGCTGTGATGATGACATAAGGGGGTTAAGTAAAATGGCTACGCACGTATGTGAAACTGGCCACTGATGAGATGAGTACGTCCAGAGATATGACCATATTTCTGTGTCCTAAGACATACGGGCCAAGCTGTTTACTTTACAGAGTATCGATCGGACTAGCACGCGCAGTCCAAAGTACCTCGGGGTCTGCCTTGGCACCAGGCAGCTTCAGCGACACTTTCAAGTTGATGCGAGACTCCTCGCTCGGAGTGGCCATCTTAAGCAGCCCAGTGGATTACGACAGATTTGACACAAAGAACGGTCTTATTTTTATAATGTCGCACAGAGAAAGCTGGAGAGCAGGTGTGGATGGTCTCTTGCTACTGATCCCGAGGTCCTCTGTGCAGTACTGACACCCTAAAGCTGCGAAATTAACACTTGTCTGCCCTCTAACTACAGCTTCACAGCTGTTGTTCCAGTACCTGCTGTCTGTCAATCCCCTGCGACGGAATTTGTGACCTAAATGCGCAGTTATCTGGGAAGTAGTTTGTACAAAAACAGACAAATTATTATTAGTGACAGAAATACTTAACTGGCTCACCGTATGTGCCTACAGCATCCACAAATGCAACAACAGAGTTTGAGCTTCTTTTCAGTGGTTTGACGTTAATTTTGCCTTCGTCTCGACATCCATTTGTGTGCTCAGGTTCACGATTGTATGTCAATGAGAGACTATTAAAACAGCGATTTTTCCACTGTACACGACTTGAGGACTTTTGTACTTCCCTGCCAACAGTTTGCGGGTATTGTGCAAAAACAGCACCAATGCAGGCCGACTCACCGGCACAAATGCTTCCTCCGCCGTCCATTGGTCGCGCAACCTCGTTTTTCATTTCACTGAGCGTGAATAATACAGTGAAATGATCAGTTCTGACAAAATCAGTCATCTGGCAGTGATTCCAGTTAAGGTTTGTCATTTCACAGAGGTTTCGCGGGAGAAATAAGACAAGTTCTACCAATGATTTTACTCATTCAAGATGCTGAACACAACCCAACACCTCCGTTCTCTCACCTAATGAAAATTTTCAACCGCTTTTTTTCCTGCACCCAAGCTTTTCAAGGTTAGTGACGGTTTCGACCATGCCCGACTCGAGATGGTTCATGAATAGAACTTGGATAAGTTTGCAAAATTCCACTTCTACCCTTAATCGCAAATTTTGGTGCTGCCGACGACTTCTTGAAATTCCCTGCGAAGTTGCCCCTTCCGGCTACGGCGGCGGTTTGGGACCAGAAATATGCGTGAAAGTTTGCTTTAATTTAATGCACTCCTATGAGGTCGATGTAAGCATCGACACTGCCAATAGAAGCACTGGAGCTACATCGGACGGGAGTTCCTTGAGCTTGGAGCCAACCTGTGCCCTAGGGAGCAAAGCTTGAGCCAAGCCCGAGCTCAACCCAAGTTGAGCTTGAGGGTCTTTGAGTCGAGTCAAGTCAAGCCCATGAATTTAAGGCCTGGGAGAGCAAGCAGACTGAACCTTCCCTGAAGAAATTCTTAAAAAGCGATGGTCTTTCAGTACAATATCAGTTAAAAATTAGTTCTACTACATGGTCTGACTAAATCTAAACGATTTTGAATTTTGCTGTTTTTTGTTTTCCCGTGACTGGATGGAATTGTGTCAGAGGGAAGAGTTTCGGAGCATCATAAACAAGCTGCTGAAAAAGCAAAACCCAACAAAAGCACCTTCCAGTAGTTCTAGGGCACGAATGAGGGTGACCAACAAGCGGCCATTATGGCAATGCTTGGGTGCAATGTGCAGCAAACGCTATTATGCACGGCCAAAGCAGCTTCAGAGCCACAGTTTATGCCATCAAAAAGCCCAAAGAGCAGGTTTAGCCAAATGACTGAAAAAGTTTGCCTGTAAACGTACTGAATGCTCATAATGTCTGCAGTGTTGTATAATTCACCAATTAAAATTTCTTGATGGCAATCAAAAGAAATAAATAGTCTTCCAAGCATCAATGTTTCTGTGTCATATAAGGGGCATGATGTTAATCATTTATTACAAGTCTTTTGGATTTAGTCACATCGTCTAGTATGCCACTCCAACTTTTATAGACTTCACTAGAAATTTTGCTAATATGATGTCAACTTTTTCGCAAAATTGACCCAAAACATAGCAACTTCTTCTGACTCATGAGCATAAGCAGCCAAGTGTGGCGACTTCACAAGGAGGGGAACGTTAAATCGACGGAAGAAGTCTTCCTAAGAGGTTCTCTCTTACTTTTGCATAATGCACTGCAAAATGGGTTCCTTAGAGAGAGCCCAATGAATAGAGGTTGGTCGGATGAACTACTCTTACTGCAACCATTATATGACCGAATCGTAGCATTATACAGTGGATTCTCGATATAACGATATTTCTGGGTAGCAAATGAGCTCTCAATTCACTTGCCGCCGACCAATTATATACCACCTTGAACTAGTTGTGACGATTCATATCGATACAAGGATCAGTCTGTCCTTATCATTACATCGGCAACCTAGCGGCCGAACAAATTACCGGACCTATTGGGCTGAACCTTGAAATAAGTTCCTCTCTTGTATGTGTACTTGACATGAGGATTTGGGTGCAGTCGAAACATATCATGGGGTGGGTGGGTTGAAAAGGACTTATTTCATGTCAAAAACAAAAAAAAAATGCATTTGGTGGCAGAAGAGAGCCTCCAATCAAAAAGTTCCGTAAACTAAAGGTTGTTCGGCACCTCCTAAAATGGTGAACTGGATACGTATAGATCTGGAATTCGAGACCACTTCGAGAATTCAGAATTGCACAGCAAGCTCATCTATATGAATACGATATACGACGATGCTCTCGCCGATGATGACTATCCCCATCTCAATCCAAGCTTCGGCCAATTCTCCGTCGATCGAGATGGAGGCTCTGGTACTGGCGCCGATGTTTGCCCTTACACCGATGCCGGCTCTGACGTTGACGCTGGTGCTCGTTCTGACCTCGTTCTGGCGCCGATACTGGCTCTGGCGCTGACGTTAGTAGCCGTGCCGGCCTCTCGGCCGGCGACGGCCCAGGCGGCGATGATGACGGCGAGGTAGATGGAGTTGTCATCCCTTGCCAATCTCATGCCTTCTTTCTCGGCGGCAATGTCGATGCTAATGTCCTCGAGGTCGATGCCGATGGCCATGCTCTCAAGGCCCATGGCGATGTCCCCCATATCTCTGAGCAATGCGACGGCCTCGGAGGTGACGGCAGGGGCATTCGGAAATGCCGTTCCTTGATTTGGCCTTTAAATCAAAAGAAAATCCCTTTGGCGCCCGTTTGTAAGCGGTTTGTTTACCGTTCACTTCATCACAATGGATTGCGAATTCCGCAAAGGGGACATATTCTGTTACAATGCGTCCCTATGACACATCCACGTGCAGGGACATATTGTTATTAACGGTCATTAATATTCAAATGTACTTTGTTGGGCAGTTTGTTTGAGACAGTTTAGTGGGTTCATCCCCTTTGCTTGTCTGTCCACGCCTAAGGACAAACAGAAGCATCATCACTATCGAAGGTTCATTTTCACGGTCTTTTTTTTAGCGTGCTTCTCCGTCATTGTTTTTTCTTCTTTTTATGCACGAGCTACTATACAGCTACCCTTTGGAACCTCTGTCCCCCACTTCCTTCCCGGTGAACAGCCGAGAAATTGCGTTTTGGGTGATAATGTGGACGTTAGGATTAATTATGTACGCTATAGCCTTGAACGGGAAGGGCTTGTGAACTCCTATTGGGAACATAATAAGAGAATTGCAAATAACACTCCCTACTATCGAAACGCTGCAAGCAATTTGTTACCAGAGGAAATGAGTTGCCACATGTGACACTCATTTGTTGACATAGTCAAGATAATATAATGACTACGAAGGGGTGTATTTGCTTGACTACTTGACAATGGAACTCAATAAGGATGGTGATCACGCTGTGACCAGCAGCCAAATCACCAAATCTGAGGACAAAATCACCAAATTATCCTGCTCCTTATATTATCCTGCTGTCCTTCCAACTCCGCACTTGAAAACGAGTCAACCATACGGAGTGAATCGAGACGACTTGTGACTCGGTGAAGTTTGGTTGGTGATTCGGCTCGCTTTCGACTTGCCTTCCATCATCCCCACCGCGTTGAAGAGAACACGAGAGGGATGAACGACGTTACAACATTTGCATCACTGACGGACGAGGCCGTGTAGACGCCGAGCAAGGGGACGCCGAGCAGTTGGGGACACCACACTCAAGAATGGGACACAAGAGCATTCCAACGCCCCATCTTCTCAGTCTAAAGAGCCAGATGACGAAAAGGGTTGGGTCGAGCCTCGTCTCTGCTTGACTCGATGTCCGAGAGATTTTTGGCGCGACTACACTTGGCACCAAGTTTTTGTGCGAGTTTTTGCCTTTTCGGGTTTTTTCGAGCCGACTCAAAACCCTGGCTTGACCCGAAGTTTTTTTTTCCAAAGTTCGCTGGGTTTGATCATCGTTGAAAGACAAAAATGTTCTCATGCTCATTTTCCTCAAATGAAGTTTTTGGGTCAAAAAGTTATGCTTTCCAGAAAAATCTTCAAAAGTTATAACTATCCGAACTCGACACCACTCGATGTCGAAAAAAAAAAACCCTTCTCGAACCAGTCCTGATCTGAATGTTGACATGACGTAATGGCGACTCGGGCCAGGTTCGAAGTATGTCGGCCCGACTCGTTCACTCCTGTCGGGCTCGCTCCACATTACTACTCTGTGGTGCGCTCATCTTTGCTCTGGGTCTCTCACTCGTTCTTTTCAGTGCTCAATCGTCAGATACCCGTGGACGGGATAGCCCGACATGAAGGTGCAGGTGACGTCGACGGTCGACAACAGAGGTGCTGTTGTGGAGCAGTGGAGGTAGAGAAGTCCTACTTGAAGTTGTTGGCACTCTTTATCACTGTCACTCACTCAGATCCGAAAGAAGCGCGTGATAAAAGTGTTTGAACTCAATTGGCGGCCAGGTTAAGTGACGGGTTGGCCTCTTTGACTTGGCGAAGTCTCTAGTGTCTTCAATGTGTCCTGATCATATGTACATATATATGTATGTATTACATAAAGCGACAGGCCCGTATGTGGGTTTGTCTGTCAGCGGCTGATCTGCGACCGATTTTCGCCGCCAATTTTGACTTTGTCCCCCTTCTGCGGCTCATTTTCGCGGCCGATTTTTTCTCCGCCTGGCTCATTTTCGCGGCTGATCCGTTTTCCGCGGCCGATATGTGTAAAGCAACAAGCCCATATATACGTGTGTCTGTCCGCGCGACTGATTTGTGCAGCCGATTTTGAGGCTGTGCGAGACTGACTGCGGCTGTTTTCGCGGCTGTACTTGGTTGATTTCTGGCTCTTGCGCGGCTGATTTTTGACATTTTTGCAGCTGATTGCCACACTTTGCGCAGCTGATTTTTGTGGCTGATTTCCGGCTTTTGCATGGTGCTGTGTGTATGGGTGTGTTGGGTGGTCAAGTTAAGTTAGATGAGGTTCGTCTGTGTGTGTCTGCCTGTTTCCGGTCGATATCTAGATTTTGGGCAGCTAATTCTAGTGGTGAAGTTCCAGCTCCACCAGTTTTTGTACATGGTGAGCACAAAGCGCATGGTCAGCACCAAGTGCGTGGATAGCGAGAAGCGTGTGGTGCAAGACAGATATACATGCCTTTGCAGAATCAGCCTGACAATGCGTGTGTCATGCTGCTGAAAAACAGAAAAGTGGAGTTATCTTTCCTTGTGGTGAAGCTAGGTCCACCAAAAATAGAAATATAGTGATGAGGATCCCCTTGAACTTGCATGCAAGTTTTAGAAGCTGTCAGCCTTAGCATATGAACTGTCCCGCTAAGTTACTGAAAAGACATATGTGTAAAAGAACTCGATATTATCATGACAACTTACTGTCATGCTAAAGTGTCACTGTTAGAAGGCTGGTTGATGTCTTGCTAAGACAGTGTGGGTGAACACCCACACCCAGTGCTTTATCGCTGTGCCATTCCTTCTCCCCAACAAAGTGGGTGGCGCCAAAGCGCTAGTTGTTATACATGAGGTCACATTTTCAGCCAAGTTACAACTATTCTCAAAATGTCACCTCCCAGACTGACTGATCACTCTTCCCAGGAAAAAAGGCAAGCGCTCAGCACTGCTTGTTTACTCAGACATTTCCTACTACAGTGCATGGCGTAAATAATGTCGCCTAGTACATATCGCTGTGAGATGCTGACTGGGGATGTTTCCAAGTGAAATTTTGACATGTAATTGATTATTGAGATACTGGGACGTAACTTTAAGTGCACAAGGTCACAGTTTTGACTGTTTGTTAAGGCACCAGAGCACTTACAATGTCATTAGTTGATATGACCCCCGTGCTGGATGCAACTGAATTTTGAAATTTTTTGACCACCAAATGAAAGTGAAAGAGGCTGAAACTTTCTGGGGGGCTCCAACCCCCCAGGCCCACCATCTTGTGGGGCTTTGCCCCCAACCCCCTCAACCCCCTCAGTGCGGCACCCAAAAACATTGTAGCACTAAATAAGCTGGAAAGGTTGAGAGATCTCCCTCTACATTCACAACACAACATGGCGACGAGCTGGTCCAAGACCTTATCAAAGACAGATCTCTTGTCCTGGAGCAATGACACCATCATCCATGCCTTCAAGAGGAATATTGCCACGTCCAACTAGCAAGTATTCAGTGGGAAAGACAAAAACTTTATCCAGGACAGACAAACAAAAACAGATTTTCCAGCTTATTTAGTGCTACGATGTGTTTTTTGGGTTCCACACTGAGAGGGTTGGTGGGCCTGGGGG
>JAAUXU010128910.1_pt1 | contig 10482 bp, 13 predicted proteins | sample 7278151 | NCBI WGS metagenome assembly JAAUXU01 (sample SAMN14350113, study PRJNA611818) | marine sediment metagenome | isolation source: surface marine sediment (1.8m) | place: French Polynesia: Moorea | collected 2018-08 | reverse complement strand
GCTGCACTTGGACCTCAACAGCACCAAACTGGGACAAAATGGTCATGAACAACATTGATGACTGAGGAAAAAATGCTTTCCATCGATGTCAAAACCACATAAAGCGCATTGAGTGTGTGAGAGTAAGAAGAAGAAAAAAGTAAGTAAAAAGTAGTCATTTAAAAAAAGGAAAGTGCGTTTTTAAAGTGCCTGCAATTCAGACGCACCCTGTACAGGCTCAGGAGACAACTTGTGCAGGTTAAATGCAACTTCTTGGCAATGGCTGCGAATCCTTTGCCACCCTGTACGAACTGTATGTGTACTACAGGGTGGGTGGCGAAACGGCCCTACTTGTGCACCGTTAACGACTGCCTCTCATCGATGCACTTGGCCTCCACCGCCGCGTGTATGCACAAAATGAACGTGGAGACTAAATGCAACTTGTTGGTGGTTGCCTCTCCCATGCCGCACATGCCCAGGGTGACGAAGGCCGAGAGCCGGTGGACTGCCTGCCTGGGCGCCCTGTCCGTGACTTCTGCGCCACCCTGTATGGAAAGGCGGCTGGCACTGAGACAAAGGAGCAACTGTGCAATTTTCATCTGGAGCCGAGAGAGGATTTTTTGCACAAAATTCGCCAGCGACGAAGGCCTGAAACCACCTTGCCTTTTTACTGAAGAAGCGCGCTAAAATCTGTCCGCCAACTGGCGCATTTGGACTGCGCTGAGAGCGGAAAAATGTGCAAAATTCCCACTTTTCCGCTATTTTTGGGAATTCTTCTTCTTTTTCCGGGTCACGCGCGAGTCCGCGCGTACCCAAATTAAGCCGTCAAAGAAGCAGCGCAATTAAGACTTCACGTGCGTCAATGTCAAAGAGCCGACGCAGCAATCATTTCAGTGATTGCGCGGTTCTGGCGGGAAAAACGCAGAAAAAGTGCCTGCCTGCTGAGGACACTGGAGTACAGGGTGTTCGGCAAAATGCGGGATTCACTCTGGTCCTGTTCGGTTTCACTCGGAAGTGACGCACGGCAAAAAGCGTCAGCCACCGAGTGGCAGGTCTGGGAGCAGGCAGGACTTGAGCAGGAGCATCTGGTCCAAGGCCACGGGGGACAGCGTCTGCGCCCAGAACGGTCTCGGGAGAGGCTGCACTTGCGACGCACCAGGACTGCGGGCAGAGAGCAAGATCATCTGCAAGTTCAGGGCTGCCAGATGCCGCATTGGGAGACGTCCCGGAGGGACAGCATTGGCTGTCAGGCCTTCTGCCACCGCCGGATTCTCATCTCACCCGGCTGGCAACGCTGACTCAGCTCCTCCGAGGATGACACTCTTTACTGGCCCACCCTGTGGTGGCCTCCACCAGTCTCGTGGGCAGCCGTCGTGGGTCCTTCTGGGCCACCCCGTGGTAGCCCTCCGGGCCGTCCTCCTCAGCCACGCTGTACTCGTGTTCCTCTTGCCAGTCCTGACGTGCATTGGAAGTGACGAAGCGGAGTCGTCGGCCAGACAAACGTGCGAGGAGAGAAAGAACAGAGATTTTTGCTCCCATTGTTTTGTGCGCTATGTTTTGGCTCCCCTTTTTTGCCACAAATTGCAGGTTGAGGAGAAATCTGCATTGGGCGAAGGCGGGCACGAAATCCTCGGGCTTCCTCCGGCGCCCGGATGAGAAAAGCAGGAATTATTTCTTCTTGAGCAATTTGGGGGGGGAGAACCAGAAAAGTGTTAAAAGCTGCGCGGCTCCGGAACTAGGGATGGGCCTCGAGTCAAGCCTGACGAGCCGACTCGGGCCCGTGGCTCCATTCAATTCTGGGCCCGACTCATCTCTGGGCTCCATTCATGGCTCAGCTTGATTCATTCCTGGGCTCCATTTATTCCCTGCTCGGGTCGAGCCGACATCACCACTGGCAGAAACGCTGTTGCAATTTGAACAATACGTTGCTTGGAGCCTTTGTACATTCCTGATATGGTTCTAACTGGAGAGAGCTTGAATTTGTCTGGCAACGTGGTCTCAGCACCTCCGACGACGAGAGCTTGGACGGGCTCGGGGTCGAGCCCGTCCCCGGACCCGGATGATGGCGTCCCCTCCACCAAAGGGTCGGGTCGCGTTGCACTGGCTTTTTTCGAGGCCGTTCAGCTCTGCCCTAAGTTGAATTCCAGACCTGCTTTCTGGGGTTGGATCCCACCAATACCTGCTGATATCGAATTTCCACAGGAAGAGAGAAGAAACCCCATAAATCTTGCCCAAAAACTGAGGGGAAATTACACGATTTTTGAGTGCCAGAGGAAGGAAGGAGAGAGGAATAAGCAAGAATTATGCCAGACAAAGCAAACACGCAATCTCCCACTTTTTTGGGGGGGCAGACGAACCCCCCAAAAAAGCCAGCAGAAGAATTTTGCCCTTAGGGGTGGGGAAGGAAGTGCAGATGAAAATCAGCAAGTGCCAACGCGTCTTAAGGGACACTTTCGATTCTCCCGCGCAAGGTCTGGAAAAGGGGCAAATACAGAAAAAAATCTGGGAAACGCATACATAATGTGACGATATTTTAGCAGTCAGCGTAATTGCCATTCTTGTGGGAAGCGGTTACACTTCTCGGGCTGTCCGACAGACAGACAGACAGACAGACAGACATGCAGACAGACGGACGGACACGAAACAGACGCCTCGACCAGACAAACTTGGGAAAGGAAACCTGGAAAGCATCAACAGCCTTTTTCACCTGTTGAGCTGCCCAAAATAACTTTATTGGGCGCCCATCTGGGTCGTCTCCAGCCCGATTGGGTTGTTGGGCCCGCACGCGCAGGCGCAGGCTTACGCGCAGGCGTACGCGCACGCGCTCCCCCTCCCGCACACGCACAGACAGAAATCAATCATGGGCGCTCACTGATCACCATCGATCGATTAAACGGGCACCCCAAACCCAAAAGTGGCAGCCCAATCTCTTCCTGCTGCATTATCAGACTGACGCCCTTGAACGTTGCACTGGAAAGTAGCGCACGCGCGCGCACACGCAGAGAGAGAGAGAGAGAGAGCTATTAGTTGAGAAAACTTGTTAATTTCCCCCTCATTAACTCCTTGGGCCTAATGACGTCGGAAGTTTGGGTGCGGGATTTTGGCAAATTAGGTGACGAAAATTCCACTTCAGCTCATCCTTTTTTTTCCGCATGGCAACTTCAGCACAGGCTGCCTCCCCCCCACACTTGACTGACTGCTCGAACACGAACTTCCCGCTCGTGTCCCTGTGCTTTTCACCCAACACAATGCCTAACGAACCAGCCCGACGTTCCGGCCGGTGTCGACGTGGCTGTCCGTGCCGCCCCTGCCGGCCCCGGACTCCGTGGCGACCCTGAACGACTCGACCAGACAAATGCCGGTCTCAGCTCATGGCAAGAGTCCAGCTCCATGACCCACATGAGACCTATCTCATGTTATGTGCCAAAGAGGATTAATTTGGTTCTGGCAAACGAGCTGCAATTTTCTCGCCTCTTCTGTATAACAGACATTATTCAACGTAGTGGGTGAAAAAAAAGGGGGCTGCTTAAGCCGCGCTTGAACGCGCGGGAAGTTTTCACTTTGCGGACCAAAACTTTCGGCGAAAACGTTTGCGGAACCCGAGACTTTTCTCCGTCTCCGGGCTTTCTGCCAGTTCAACTCGGCCTTAAAAGCAGCTCAAAATGGGATCGCGCCCCATTTTTTTTAACGGGATAGCTCATTTATCCTGTTTTCTCGAGCTCATAAATCCGCCAATTTGGGTGCACGCAATTTCTCTCTCTTCCTCTCACTCACACATTTCTTACCTGTGTTTTCTCTCTTCTCCTCCAGGGTCGAGGACGAGGTCGAGTACAGGGAGTTCCTGGACATCGTGGCCGTCGTCCTCTGCTCGGACATCGAGATCGGGCCAACCACCTTCCACAAGGCAGCCAGAGGACATGGAGTAAGTCTGCCTGAATCACCCTGTAGGGAAAAGAAGCTTGCTGAAGGGGAAAAAAAAGTCCCACTCTGTCAATCTACAGGGTGTCTCTGAACCAGGAAGAAGGTTCCAAAATCGAGTCAGCAGACAAGAAAAGAAAGATCACGTTAAAAAAACACCTTTCATCAGCCAAGAAAAGTGCAACACAAAAGATTCTTTCAATTTGTGCTGCCATTCAAAATTTATCAAGTGTAGAAGGTCCTTTGGGTCTCCCCCCCTTTACCCCCTTCCCCCTTGCCGGCAAGAATGTTACTACTCATAAAATTATGCTGCTTTTGATGGAGAGAAATGAGGAATCGTATTTTATCTCGCCACCCTGTGAAATTTATGGTCCGATTTCCGTAAATTGTTTCTCTGGCGCGTGTGCAAGACCAATTATGGCCAACTGATGCAGAGAAGAAGACAATTTGGCCTTTTTTTGCACCACTCTGTAGCAGTTTGAAGGGGGAAAAAAGAGCCACCCACAGCCTCAAAGAAAATTGGTCTATTTAGGGTCTTTACTGACTGGACTCCTACTTGGCCAGGGCCATTGAGGCCTTCAGCTCTGACATAAAGAATGAGTCATGAAATGTGGGAATGAATGGAAAATAACAGTGATTCTCTCTCTCACTTCGCAGAATTTCATGCAGAAATCGCGCGCAAACTTTGCTTCGTTGGCAGCGAGAAGGAACTGTGAAGGAATGAAAAAAGTAAACTTTTCTTGGCGGATGTTGACATTTTCTGCGATCTTCGCAGGGTTTTTCTTCGAAAAATGTACCAGAGATGACATTTTGGGCGAGTCCACACCGACCGGATTGCAGAGACCACGCCCAAATCAGGTCACCGGGACACTTTTGAACCGGATGCCCGGGTAGGAATCGGTCTCGGTACAGGGCCAAGGGAATCGGCGGGGTCACTCTGGGTGGTGACTGTGTCAAATTTTCGCCCAAATTGACCATATATCTTGGTAAAGAAGAACTATATTGGTTGCGAATCAGGCCCAGGGGCTTGGGATTGTCCTAGGGCCAAGCCCGAGGACATCTCGAGTCCCCTCGGGCGGTCGACTGATTGAAGGCCAATTCAGGCCTTTTACAAAGGTGCAATTTGTAAGTTGACGCCACCTTTTTTTGCTTCACTGGAGGCCTTTTCTGGGTCAGCAGGCCTGGGCTGGGTGGTGAGCACCTGCACAGCTGAATAGAGCGGCCAATAAAGTGTTTTCTTATAAGAAACGGCTTTTTTGTCCAGAAATTTAGATCAAGAACAGACTTTATTGTTCTCCTTTTACTTTACTGTCGTCACTTTACTTTATTGCCCTCACTTTTTGTTCCAACAATTTATGCAAGTTGGGAAGTCCCTTGAACACGACCCGGTGGCCCTGCAATGAGAAGACAGCACGACCCGATGGCCCCGTGAAAAGCCATTTCTTATAAGAAAATTGCACATTTCAAAAAAATAAAAAAAGTTTTTTATTGTCATGCTTGTTGGTCAGATTCTTCCCTGTTCAAGCCTCCCTCAAGCTTTGCAGAAACTGACTTAAAAAGTCAGTTTCAGTTCATTGGCAATCAAAGAAATGAAGCAGGACAGTTAATTCTTTTTTTAATAGATCGTCTTTCACATTTTCACATTTCCCCAAAACACTAAATAGAAGACTAACAACTTTATCTCGGATACTTTATACGAAATTTTGATCAGGTTGGCACAGCTCTGAGAGCTGAATACAATACCTGGGTTCTCTAATCCGCGCTTTATGGTACAGGGTGAGGCGCAATCCCCCTGAATAAATGTGTCAAAGGGATTTCGCCTCAACCTGTATGCGCCTATTGAACAAAAAAAAGGTCATCTTTCGGGCACATGAAGAGTCCCCCGCAAATTTTCACTGCTTACCCACTTCTGAATGTGTAGGAATTGTTCCCCGGAGTTGAATTTTGGGCTTTTGGACACCTCAACTTTATCAACTCAGTGATTTTTCCTCAAATTTCAGCTGCTGCAGAAGTCATATAGAAATCGAGCAAGGGGACGGTTGAACCAGCTCATCTGCGCTAGGCTCAGCTGATTTGTGTTTGACTTCAGCTGTCGATCGCAACTCGAGTGTTGAAAGTGTGTTTGAGCTCAGTGTTTTGCTTCACCCTTGAACAATTGTTTAAAGAAGAACGTGATTCTGGTGCAGATTTTAATCTGTCGGTTCCTTTTTCTGTTGTTGTTGTTGCTCCTTTGAGGTTGTTGTCACTGTAACATGAGTTGAGCCCCTGTTCAGTTTAAAATCCAGTTATGCTTGTTGCTCCCTTCGTTGCTCCCGCGGCAGTCAGACACTTCCGTGACGCACACGAGGCTGGCCATGATATAGATGCACCAGTGCAGCATCTCCTCCCCCAAAGAGCCCTACTCGGTCAGCTTTGTTGGTTGCCCGCCGCCCCCACCGACTCCATGTTGGCTCTGTGGGTCGCCACCTTGTCCGGGCTGTGGTCCTGGCCCACGTCCGTCCCCGCCGTCCCCCAGGTGCGCGCCCGCAGCCCCTCCAATCCCGGTGCTGGCGCGCGTCCTTTTGTCTGGTGGAGCAAAAGCGCAACCCTTTTTCTTTGCCTCCCTCCTGCAGCGCTAATGGTTTCCTCCGTAAAATGAATTTTAATCTGCTCTTTGGATCAGGAGTAACTTTTTTCTTCTCTCACTAAAGAAGAACTGGTTATGTGGGAACTTGAGGAAGCAGGAGAAAAATTTATTAGGCGAACTTGCATTTTGGGAAGATATAATAACTCTTTCATTTCCTTCCTCCCCTCTAACACATGTGTGTGTCTATACAGATATAAATATATACGCATACACACATTGTACGTACAGAAAGAAGCCTTGGGCAAAATTGCGGCCTTGTGGAAGTTTTGCTCGTCCTCTCCCTGCCAGACATTACTGCCACTGTCTGGCCGAGTGAGTTCGCCAAAGCAAACATCTCTAATAAATTGCATTTCAAGGGTCACCAGCGTTAACCCTGTATTTATTCCCCCCCCCCCCCCATAATAAGTACTTGGAAGTGCTTTTTCCGCGCAAATTGAATCTGCAATTACCTGCACGCATGCATGGATATTCACAAAAGCAGCAGCAGAGGGCCCAGTCAGGCCTAGGGGGCCTATCTTGCACTCTCTTGAAGATCACAGGCGAGCAATTTTTCCTGAAATTAAATCTTTCGTGCTCGCACTTCTCACATATATTTCATTTCCCAGCTGACAGCTCCGCCATACATACAGCACGTCTCATATATTATTATTTATGTAGATCTGCGAGGCTGGACCAATGCTTTAAGTCTTTAAAACATGTTGAGTGGAATCCTTGTTCGGCTCCTGGCCCACGGAGCCCGAGCTGTTGGGACAGACACACAAACTGACACAGTTAAAACACTCAAGTGTGTATTTGGCATTGGAAAACAGACCTAGGACGCACTCAAAGTCTCCACTGCTTGACCAAGCCCAATAGATACTATATAAAGGTCGACTTCATTAAGTCACCAAGGTCTGATAAGAGGGAAAAAGTGGCAGAAACCGGTGCAAAAAAAGAGAACTCGAAATAAAAAAAAAGAGACTCCGAGGAAGAAATCGTCCATTTCAGCTCACTTTGTCTTCCATACGTACACACGAGGGGGGAGGAGGGACGAAAATTCTTTTTTCCCACAAAGTAGCTGCTCATGTAAAGAAAACTGCCTGGGGGGGAGAGGGGTAAGTAGAAGAGTCCAAATGTCCGCACGCTGCCTGTGTTTATGTATGGAGATGTGCGTTCGGTCACTCACTCACTACATTTTTGTGCAGTTTGTCTACTGGGGAGGCCTCTTTGTCTCGGCCAGACACGAGACACTTTTGTCTCGGCCAGACACTGACGGATCGAGACCCAAGGCTCCAATGGAGGCGACGGCAGAACAATGGACGCGGTTCACAGGGACTCGCCCAAAAAAGTGGGCTTCTTTCCCTCTCCTCCCCTTGTGGGGAACGATGACGATCGGAAATTATCCTAATTTGACACTTATTGAGCGATCTCAAAGAGGGTTTTTTTTGAGGTTGCACCGCAAATTATGTGAAAAGGAAGAAGCATCAAAGCTCCTCCAAATTCAGCCTTGGAAACCAAATGAGGAGCAATTTTCATGTAGGCAGATTTTTCCCCGGCTCCAGAGTTGCCAGTTTGGCTCTCCGCTCTGCGGATTTTGGCACGCGGGAGACCTGTTTGGCACCGGTTTCTTGGCCAAGGCGGGACTCTGGCAACGCTGGTCCTTTTCTGGTCTCTTTTAAAACAATGCTCGTCTGATCGAAAAGTTTTCTGCTTCCTTGAACATATTAAGGCTAAAAAAGGCAGGAAAAGAGTATTTAAAAGCCTCGTGCAGGAGCCTCCTTGGTCATCACTTATCATTAACACACACAGGGTGGCCTATACCTAATTACACCAGTCTTGATGGATCTTTCTGCACTTCAGGGAAATCTGCAGCTTGCCATATTTTCTATTAGCAGTCGTACCCCTGTAAAAGGCCAATTCAACCCCCCTGCTGGGGTTACTAACTCTTCATATATCAAAAATAATTATGGAAAAAGCCCTTGTTAAAGGACGACCCCACGCTGGCTGTAGGGGGGGGGTGCAGGAATACCCCTTAAGGGGTGAACCCCCCCCTTCCCTCCAATTAATGGAAATACAGGTGGTTTTTTACGTAAAAATGCACGACAAATTTCGTGCATCATTACGACCAAGCCACAGTAGGTAAATTGCATCCATTCTGCCTGCAATTTTCTCTCCATACTTATGATTACGCCCCCAAAGATTGGGTGCTGCATAAATTGGGTGGAGAACAAGTCTTGGGGCTTCTCTAGACGTGTCAGTTGCGCCGGACGACAGCTGCCTGCCCGGCGCGGACCGCCAGTTCAAACGCGGCTTAAGCAACAACTTTCCGTAACTTTCCGCCCTCTCCTTGTGTTGCAGGTCCCCGACCGTCTGTACCAACTCGTGGATCGCTCCACCGACGGCTTAGTGACCGCCGACCAAGTCATGGAGTTCATCGCGGGCCTGCAGGCCATCAGGTACAATGAGAGGGAGGGACGGTGTGAGTGAGTACTCAGGACGTTTCGAAAGAAGTACTTGAAGGACAAGTTTTAGGAGTGCCTCCAGGAAAAAGGACAGGTTTACCAAATACATTTTATTCATAAAAAAAGTGCCAGAACGTGACAAAAATTCGGCGTCAGGATTTCGGAAGATTTAGCGAGTACCTGAAAACCTTGGTCAGTTTTGCCACGATGTCTGTGCACTGATGCTTCCCGAGTAGAGCGGAAAACCTGGCCAGGCACAGTACCCAAGTGGTGGCAGCTCGGCCAGTCCAAGCACCACCCTTTGTACTCCAAGTACTCGCGCTGCAAGTACAAAAAACGTGAAAGAGGTGGAGGCAAATTAAAATGTGCACGACCTCCACAGCTTCTCTGAGCATTCATTACTGAGGACTTCCTGCAGAGAGAAGAATCGGAGCTCGATCAGACAGGACGGGCGCGGTCGAGTCTCGCTCCACCAGACAATTTGCTAATGCTTCATTGTTGTCTGATCGAGCGAGCGAGCGAGAATCCATAAAATATGGAGAGAGAAGTGGCCTCGATTGGTCAATGCTTTAGTGGGGGCCTAATTGATTTTATGGCTGCCTGTAAATCAGTTTCGACCTTTCATCGACGATATTCACCGGCTCCCCCCCAGTTTCGTCCCCCTCCAGCCCCCCCTCGTGGGTGCGTATGAGCGTCAGCTGCCGCCGCGATTTGGCGAAATTGCGACAATCATTGCTGCAAACTTGGTTCCCACCCCTTTTCTCTCTGTTCCCCTTGAAATGCATTGGATTCCCTCATCAGGTTGATGGCATTTTTGCCAGCACCAGAAAAGTCATCTTCTTAATTGGGCGAGCGATAAATAAATCGTGCATTTCTGCATCCTGAAAGATGGGAGCGACGACAGCGGCGATTTTCGGTCCGATTTTCGGTCCGATTTCGTGGCTTTTGTCGGGATCGCACCAAAAGTCTGCACTCTGACCTGTCTTTGCCTTCCATTCGAGCTCGGTCGACGTAATGAATGGGTTCTTGCCTCAGTTTCTCTCTCTGCCACAGCCTTGGGCATAAAGCAACAACACCTCTGGTTTCAGCCATGTTTGTTCATTCTCCCTTCATTTTAAGGCCTCCCTCGGGCAAGAACAAAGAAGAGGCTGGCAAAAACTATTTATTTATACGCAAATGTCTGGCAAGAACGGGCATCTTTTAAAGCTCGGCCTTTTTTTGCCAAATCCTGCTCAGGTCGGTTCATAAATGAATCCAAGGCCTTTTTTATTGCCATTATCTTCCGTGTACAACACGCCCATTTTAAGACATCCCTTATTGCGCTGCTGCCCACTCTAATAACCCCTGCCCGAGCTGGCAATGTAAAAGCCCAAAATTCGCGCTTTGCAGGCCAATTTTATACCCCTTTTTTTCTCTCTCTCCTTCCTGGGCGATGAAGATGGGGGGGTTCTGAGGCCGGGGGGAGGGGGGGGGGGGGGGGGGGGGGGGGGGGGGGGGGGGGGGGGGGGGGGGGGGGGG
>JAAUXU010110480.1_pt1 | contig 10482 bp, 10 predicted proteins | sample 7278151 | NCBI WGS metagenome assembly JAAUXU01 (sample SAMN14350113, study PRJNA611818) | marine sediment metagenome | isolation source: surface marine sediment (1.8m) | place: French Polynesia: Moorea | collected 2018-08 | reverse complement strand
GGACAGACAGACAAGGACAGACAGACAAGGACAGACAGACAAGGACAGACAGACAAGGACAGACAGACAAGGACAGACAGACAAGGACAGACAGACAAGGACAGACAGACAGACAAGGACACACAGACAGACAAGGACACACAGACAGACAAGGACAGACAGATAGACAAGGACAGACAGACAGACAAGGGCACACAGACAGACAAGGACAGACAGACAATAGCAATCTCTCTGTTTCCAGAATATGGTGCAAGAAAGCACCACATTGCACGCACTTCTCTGCCGGGTTTTAAACGCCGCGGCTTCCGGGAAGAAGAAGGAGAAGAAGAAAAATTTGAGAGGAGGAAGGCGTCGAGTGCCAAATCGATTCAACTTTTTAAGAGTGAGAGAAAAGAAGAAGAAGTTTGCCTCCATTGCCTGGCAGAGCAGAAGAAGGGTGGGGTGAGGCTGATCTGGCACAAAACTTGCAGAGAGAAAGTGGTCTCTCCGAAGGCCGCCAGCCCAGCCTCGAGAGATCGAGATGGCCGTTTAATTCATTTTGAGAGGATGCTTTTGCAGCCTCTTCCTCCTTCTTCTTCTTCTTCTTCTTCTTCTTCTTCTTCTTCTTCTTCTCCTTTCACGGGAGGAGGAGGAGGAGGAGGAGGAGGCCTTCATCGTCCCTCACGAGTGCCTTTGCCGCACCGCCATTTCCTTCTTTTCCACCCGTTAAATCGCATACGTTTTACCTCGCGTTGAAGAGGGCAGCAGAGTCTCTCCCTCCCTCTCCCTCTTCCCCCCCTCCTCCTCCTCCTCCAACGCCACCACCAGCAGCAAGTAGTCGTACCAGACGGGGCCACTCAGACGCAGATTTCTTCCCTCCACTGGCTGCCACTTCTGGGCTGGATAAAAATGGTGAAGAGAAGCCCCGACAATCTGTATGTAGAGGCAGCAGCGGTTCAATTTTCTTTTCCCCTTAGAAAGCCCTTGGATTTCGTGCCAAGTAGAGAGGAAAAAATATCCGATAAGAATTGTGCACGCACACACCTTGCTAGGCTGATAACAACCCCTCCATTCCTTTTTTTTCCACGGGGCGAAATGACAGTGGGCAAAACGAGTATGACTGATGTGTACAGTTTCCTCCAAACCACACGTTTTAAGTTTACTCGTACATTGGAACAGTGCAGCACACGTGTACACTGGCTCTGCACTGCAAAATGGATATTAGGACCACCAAATACATAGGGGAATGTACTGTGGAAGAAACGCTATACAGATAGATGCCGCTCAATAGACGGTGCCGAGACGACTATTGATGGAGATCACTGAATATTCACCGTGAGGATCACGAAACATAGAAATATCGCTGAATCTACAGTGTTAGGATCACTAAAGATGTGCCAGGGTGTTCAAAAATTAGCCGAAATTCTTCCCACATTTTCGAAATGAGTCTATGATCCTAATGGCACACCAAATCTCATCAAGAACCTCTTGTAGAGTAAGTAGGGAGCTTAAATTTTTGTGTCTACTGGATAAAGAGTGTTTTAGGGCTGCGGCATCAGAGACAGCGACCTACAGGAGTCGCAGCATCAAAGACATTGGTGGTGCTCAATATTTCTTAGACTTTTTTCCAGGAAGACACTGACTGAGCAAGACAGACAGCTGATTTCTGGGCCCAAATATGATTAGAGCACACTCGAACGTAAGTCTGCGTAAGTCCCTAAACACGGAGATCACGAAGCCACGGCAAATCTGCACTAACTTTTGAACACCCGGTGGGGAGCATTAGATAAACCGTGAAGCGGCCGGATACGAGGATCACTGCAGAGATCATTTTCCCCAGAAGCAACACAAATTAACAGTGTTTAGCGTTGATGGATTCTGGGATCAGACGAGGATCAATTTCACTAGTGCCCAAGTGATCCTTGGATCCTTTCTACAAACCTATCCGAGGTCAGGTCAGGTCCATGCAGAGTCGTCCAAAAGTTGCAAATAAATCTTACTTTGATCGATTTTTTTCTTTTGCCCCAGTGCTTCAGTTGAAGGCGCTCGTAAATGGCGGGAATTGTCTGAAGGAAGAGTCGCAGTTTCTTAAGACTGACTCAATTTTACTGTCGCACTTTTTCAAGAAATGGTTTCAAACCCATCAAAGATATCAAGTACGAGAGGGCTTTTGCAGGGATTGTTTCTTGGAAGTTTTTTGCAGTTTGGGACAATTTTATTTGTAGTCTTTGGACAACTCCACATGCTGACGGTTTGTCCGTTGACCCAGAAAGCGCAGCATGCTGAACTCACAGAAATGTACTGCCAAAGAATTCAATGGAGTTTAGCTGGCTACTGTACTGTAGTAATATAACATCCATGACAGTTCTGCACTGAACTAACATCGCAGTGGCTTCCGCCTCCGCTGCTGAATGCTCAGAAAATTCAATATACAGTGGAACCAGCGTAATCGTGCAACTTGATTATGCTTGCAACACTGGCCACATTCCGGGCCCTACACTTCCTGTGCAACATCACGGGATCACTCATAATCGTGCCAATTTTGTCTCAGACATCAAAATAAGACATCTCCAATGTCGAACAAACCTCAATCTTCCACAGATACTTATTTTCACGGTTGCCTAACCAGACCTCTTGGTAGAAAGAAAGCTTCTTTCAATGTCATCTGGGCGGCTTCTTATGTGATTCGAATTGTGCAATTCGCTTGATTGTGCAACTTTTGTCCTCGGCTGTAAAATGTTACTCCTCGAATGTCAAGCAAACCTCAATCTTGGACAGATATTTTCACGGTTGCCTAACCAGACCTCTGGGTAGGAAGAAGGCTTCTTTCAACGTGATCTCGGCAGCTTCTGATATGATTCGAATTGTGCAGTTCGCTTGATCGGGCAACTTTTCCCAGTCCCGGGTGTGCACGATTAAGAGCGTTCCCCTGTACATACATGTGAGTCCATCAGCGTGCAATGAATGATCTCCAAACTGCGATGTTGCCAAGGTTAAAATCACACTATGCCAGTGGGATGGCGAATGTTATCTATCTGTAGGTGTCTGAAGAAGACTGCGACTTAAACTCTTTACAGCAGGTCGGCGTCTATGGGGAGTTTTGTTCTCTCCGTGGATGAGTCCCATCTACGTCTTCCTCCTCTGCTTCTTCATTGGCTTCGCCGTGCCCCTCCTAGTCAACATGTTTGCCTACGACCTGACGCCTGACGACCACACCGTGGCCGGCACTTGTCACATACAAATCGGGATGAGGACGGACTGCACTCCGGATATCACCTTTGACGATGTGAGCGGGACAGAATGCGAGGCTCGAGGTTGCTGCTATCAGCCTCTCGACGCCGACGTCGGTGGGCCGCTTTGCCACCACACCATCCCGTCCATGCACACGATGAATGTGTCCGGGGGGACTTTGCAGCATCCGGCTGGTGACGCGATCTTGGAAGTGGCTTATGAGGATGCAGCGCTACCGCCCGCGCAAGGACCATTCGCCCAACCAAAGCTGCAAGTACGTCAATTTGCACCGGGACACGTCAGAGTGATGTTGTATGACGAGGAGAACCCGCCGGCAGGGGTGAGTGACGGTGTTGATACCCTGGACGACGTCGATGTGCAAGTAACGACTCCCGCCGAGTTGGATGAAGCCGACTTCAGGTTTCGGTTGCGGATTAGTCGACGTGATGCTAGAAATACGTTCCTCTTCGACTCCAGCTACGCGTCCATCATTCTGAGTCAGACCATGTCAGAGATCAGTATGCTTTTGCCCAAGACTCAGCTGGTTGGCTTGAACGGCCATCCCGTTTCCTTCAGCGACGTCGCCAACTATAGCAGCACCTCTATATACACCATGGACCCCACAGTTCAATCCTCTCAGCAACACTCTCACCCAATCTTCATGGCCACGGACGAGGCGAGGAAGTTTTTCGGTGTCTACGTTCGGGCGGACTCACCCCTGGCCATTGAGACGTTGCCCGGGGTGACTGAGACATCGCGACAGAAGCCCTTATTGGTTTTCCGTTCCATGGGAGGACCACTGCAGCTGCACCTTTTCACCGGACCCTCGCCTAGGGAGGTGTTGGATCAACTCACCTCGTACCTGGGCAGACCAAGAATTCCCCCTCGTTGGGCTTTAGGCTATCATGTGTGCCGCAAGACAGGATCCGACGGCGCCTTCAAGGCCAATCTGGAAGCCATGGACAACTTCAGCGTGCCCTTTGAAAGTGACTGCGTGGACGAGGCGCTCTTGGAGACCGCGTTCGCCCTACCCAATGGCATAAAGTTTGACTTAAGCGAGGACGCGCAGAAACTGGCCGAGGGCGGCCGCAAACTTGTTCTGGCCATGCCCGTCCAGGTGGACATCGAGTCCGACACATTTGCTTCGGCTGGAGAAGATGCATTCGTCAAAAGCAATGCCGCACAACTCTTGACTGGACTTTTCGAAGGCAAGACAGTAGCCATCCCAGACTTCAGCAAGTACGTGCTAGACTGGTGGTCTGATGAACTAAAGGCACTGGCGGCGGCCGTCTCGGAGGACAACCTGGTCGGCATGACTCTGATCCGAAACAGTCCTTATATTGAGTTGGAAGCCAACCAATGCTCCCTCAACAGCTATCCATATGTCCCCAAAGACGTCGCGTCTAAGTTCGGACAAGGTACGGTGTGTCCAGATGCCACCCAGCAGTCCGGGGAGCACCTGAACATTCACAATGACTACGCGCTCTCGTCTGTGCAAGCGAGCTGGGCCGCTGGGGCGCAGGGCTTTGACTACTTCTTCACGAAGCACTCATCACCCGGCATAGGCGCTATCGCTGGAGTGATGGGGTCGGAGCTGAGCCCAAGTTGGGAGAATCTGCGCAGATCTCTGCGAGAGGTGATAGAGTTGGGGATGGCAGGTGTACCCATCGTATCCATGTCCGCGTGCGGAGTGTCCATGACAGAGGAATTCAACATCACCATGGAGGTGAATGAACTATGTCTGAGAGGCTATCAGGTGGCTGCCATGATGCCGGCCATGAACAGCTATTATGGCACAGAGGATACTCCTAGAATGCCGTACAACCTGGCGGGAACGTATCGAGTAAGCCAAAGAACATTGCCTTGCACATGCTTATAATGTTACCCATGTGTATAATGTTAGCACGGAAGGTACAGAATTAGCTCTCCCGGACAGAGTAAATGTGATTGACCAGGCAGTTCTCATACCCAGGGAAAGCCCGTTTTTCTCTTTTTTCATTAATGGGGGGGGGGGTTAACTTTATTATTAACCACGAGTCCTCCGAGGAGCCGTTGAAACCCTCGTTCCTGTGCCCTCAAGCCCTCAACGCATGTAGTTGCCATCGGCACCAACAACGACACCGAGCCTCCTCCACTCAATGGCACAGGGAGGCTTCGGGATGTTGGACTAGGCTTCTTAGCCACCCTGCTCCTAGTGGTAGCATTGGCTAGCATAGGAAGTCGAGGTTTGCTCTAAGGCTGCCGCATACTCTACGTACGTACAAAACGTGTGTGCATGCGTAAAATGTACATTATGCTGAGTTTTTATATGTTCGTATACCAATACGCACTCTATAGGACTGGATTCGGCGCGCGATCGAGCACCGCTATCGCCTTCTACCGTACCTTCGCACACTAACGTACGAGGCCAACTCCACTGGCCTGCCTATAGTCCGCCCGCTCTTCCTCGAGTTCCCGGATGACCAGGACGACGTGATGGACGTGTACGAGCAATTCATGTTGGGCGATGCCATCCTCGTCTCTCCTACGCTCTATGAAGCGGTGACCAGCAACAACGTTTTCCTCCCCTACGGCTCCTGGTTCGACCTGTGGTCTGGCAATCTCCGCCAGGGGGCATCCTCCTTCGTGGAGTTGGGAGACACGCCATACCAGGCCGCCACTCACCTCCGGGCGGGGAAGATCGTGCCACTGCTGGTACAGAAAACCATCATTATTATAAACATTGCACGACAAGATTTTCTACTTCTTGCCAGGAGTCCGTAAGCATGAGCGCAGACATCTCCTTTGCGTCGAGCAACTTCACCGCCATCGTGGCCCTCGACTGCGACGTAAACCCGAGGGCCGACGTTCCCTGCTCGTCCACGGGATCCATGGCTATCCCGCGGGACTTGGCGCCCACTGATCCGATTCTCTCACTCACAGCTGCTTCGTCCACTTCATCAGGATCGGGGTATTTCCATGTCGAGGGGCTTTCCAGACCGCGCTGCGAAGACTTGTCTGCTTCGGACAGCTCCATATTCGACGCCGTGGTGGTGTACGGGCTGTCGCAGCAACCCGTCACGGTGGAGCTGCCCGGAGGGACGCCCCGCAATGTCACTAACGACTTCTCTGATAAAGCCTTCTACGAGGCGGACCTGCAGAGGATGCAAGTGACGGCCGTCGGGCTGGACTTTTGTGACGAGAACAAGCTGACGATGAGTTGGAACTTCTGAGTTGGACGACCTAAAATGCATCAGCCTTGGCGTGCGCGTATTGTGGAGAACCTGTAATGGCGGACTTAGCTGTTATCATTATTAATACAGTTGACCTCTGATTTAGCCAAGTTTTCCAGACGACGGAGTTTTTGGTCAACCTCCGATTTAGTCAACTTTTCCCCGATTCCCGAAGGGTTGGACTAAATCGGAGGTCAACTGTAATTACATGTTCGTCTTTTATGGTGGAACGGAAGGTATGCACGGTAATAGTATTGCTCTCACTCTGTGGAACTATGTTGAACTAGGTCACGAAACCTCCTTTTCGCTGTTAGCCTTGAAAACTGAGGTTGTGTCAATCATGGGGACGGACTTTTATATGATTCTGGAAATATTTTACCATTACGAGGACAGCATAGTTCGGGGATCTGCTCATCTCAGCTTAGCTCAGGATGACATGGACAATCCCGTGCTGGTCCGGTGACACTAAACGGTAGCCCTAAAACAGCCATGATACAAGTCCATAGGTGACCGACCGCGTGGCAAAGGGGGAACACCATGGACGTCAAGTCAGCTTGGATCCCATATCATCATATTTAAACATCCTAGCTCTATTAAAACATGCTTCCTTTCAATTTTCCTGATTCTACAATTTCAATTTTTTAGACATGTTAACTCCGCTGAAACCCATCTCCTTCATCTTATTCACTTTTTTTCACCCAATCCTCCAATGTCACTTTATCAGATAGATTAAGTCAGTCGAATCAAAAAAGACGTCTTCTATGTGCAAGACCGACTCGACCCATAACTTCACTTTTAACTGGTAAAAAGAGTAAATAAAGCATGCAAAATAGATAGGGGTGCCTCACTTCATCACTTTCTCTTTGGTATAATTTTTCAAGATTCCTTGTTCTTGAATATTTCTTATTTCTTTCATAATATGTTCTCAATACTCGTCTTCATAGTCTGTCTCACAAATAGTACAAAACTTAATGAAAAGTGTCTGGAGCAACTTCTTTTCATTTCTTCTACATAAATGTATTGCAGTTTTTCTGATGTATCCTTCACACCACTGAAGTATTCTTTTGCCTTACTTTCTGTTTCAGGATCTGATAAAAATGAACAAAATTCTTCTGTATGAATCAAAACTTCAAAAATTTACGCAAACTGAGATTGTTTCCCATGTTAAAGACTCAGTTTTAGATCATTAGTAGAACTGCCAAACATTTATTTAGCAGAATTAAAAATTAAGTATAAAAAGGTCGGTTGAACCAAGTCCCCAAGGTGAATTATCGGCACCACACCAAAAACCTTTACTTGTGGAAACTTAAGTAGTGAAGCACTTTGCACGATTGACAGACTTGACAGATACAATGCCGTTCTTGAAGAGTTAAAAGAGAAAAACCACAAATAAACCTACGAAAAAAATGAAATCTTAACAAAGCCACGTTCACTTCATACTTGTTTGTTCGCGTACGTGAGAGTTATTGTGTTGTCATTGACTGGTCAAGATTAATCTCTGGAGAGATGTTCTTCCTTTCCTCTTTGTTATCACACGCCAAACAACAATTTTACTCTACCCCCTCTTGAATTATGGCTTCCCCAATGCTTTCATGTCAATGAACCTATGCAGGCCGGGTTTTTGGGTCAGGTTGGGGTGTCCGGAATTCATCCATCCCGTCCCTTGCCAATGCTGGCCGTTTGGATGCACAGTGCATCAACTCCTCCTGTTCTTCCCTACAGAAATGACATCCTTGTCTTTGTGTCGTACCTGCATAAGTCATAGTTCAGGTAGTCTTGACCAGTCAGGGTCTGCATAACAGGGTCCTGGTCAGGAACCCCTGATCGCAAGGCGTCAATAACTTATCAAACTTTCCGGCAGAGAGAATTTCAAGTTACGCAATCGGCGGTTGATGGCTAAGAGGCTCGAACACGATAATGTCCGACAAATCCCCGGGGAGGCGGATGAGCGGACAGAGAGACCATCAATCGCCAGGAGCACCGGTCGAGAGGACGGGGCCGTCATCGGGGACGTCGGCTGCGGGGCAAGCGGCGGGCGGGCAGGCCGCCAGTGACGCACCAAGGCGCTTGGCATGGACAGCCCAGGGCGAGGAGGCAAAAGCCCAGGATGAGTCACTGAGACCTGATCATATCTTGGATGAGCCAGATGACGGCCTCATCACCGGACTGGGCGACCTCGGGGCAGCTTGTGGGAGACGCGGACAGGGTGAAGAGCGGGAATAAAACCTTCCCCCTATCATCTCCAGACTCAGTAGCGAGCTGTGGGACGAAGCCTCGGAGAACATGGCTGAGCAGTACTTCATACTGATAATGTATCACTGCTTCTGCAACTTGAGGAGCTTGCGCTGCAGGAACATTAGTGTCTGGTATTAAAATAATAAATGGGTCTATTCGGTGTCATAGACGGTGCAATATGTGTAGCGTTGGCAATTTCCGATCAGAAAGCTGTGAGAAAAATGAAGAACCATCCAGAACTTGTGTCAATCACAGGTTAGATATACGTGTAAGAAATACCCTAGTAACAAATTATTGACCAAGGAAGAAATTCTTGAAAAATTTCTACTATCATGAAGAAAAAGGATTAAGACTAAAATCTAAGCTTCTTCGTAACATTTGGAGCTTATAGAAAAAGGAAAGAATCTTGTATACTGACACAGACAGACACTACTGTATTTATAATTGGTCTGATTCAAAATTAGGTAGAAAAGTTCTAATTTCTCTTTCCCACTTTACCGTACAAATAATAGCTTTAATTGAAGACACCTAAGTAAAAACTTTGTGCAATTCCCTAAAAGAGAAGTTCAAGTGGATTCATTGAAAATACGCACAACATAAAAGTTCAAGGTGTTTCAAAGAACAGCTGAACTCTTTTTTGTAGATCTGCTCGAGGCAGACTCGTAACTTTGGCACTTTTCATCATCTAGCATCTGGTCACTCGTTGAATATCTGAGTTAGGCCTGCAGCTACCTCTTTTGCTAGTGACACATTCGTACGACAATAGACTTTCTACATCAGTAGTTATAGCAACCGTGTAATCCATTGACCAGAAGAAGTAGGTCAGACCAGTTCGGCTACAGCCAACAGTTGCTCTATGACACTCAGCTTGAACAGGTGAATCTTTGCCACTGGACTATTTCTTCTCCATGCCACATAATAACACTTTTTCTGTGTCCAGAATGAGCTCTTTGTCAGACTTCGCCGACCGACTCCGGGAGATGGCCCAAGAGGTCCTTACTGAGATCGGAATGGGTCAGAAAGAAACGTTCTACAAGCACGCCTTGAAAGACCAGCTGGTGGCTTGCTACGGTTCCAAAAATGTTGAATCTGAAATTCCATTGCTGCGTCTTAGGAGTCCCATGAGCGCAGCTAGAGAGAACAGAAGGATCCATCCAAGTCGAGAAGATATCATGGTGTATCTTGAAGACGAACAATTTTGGGTGATTCTTGAACTCAAAGCTCGAAAAGACAGGCTAGATGCAAAGGATTGGGAACAACTGTCCGGATACATGAAGGCAATGAATGGAATTGAGGGATTCGACGCTCCACATGGCTTTCTCATCTTATTTCCTGAGTCCATGAGGTCTCCTCAGATCGAACATATCGATGGTTCCGACCTTTCAGATGAGTGTTGTAATATTTTGTGAAGTGTTTTACCACGTCGCTGGGTGGGAAGAGTGGCAAGCATGTAAAGTGCATGTCTCTGTGTGTATGTGTGTGTGTGTCTGTCTGTCCGCCAGTTGGTTCGTCCGTCAGTCTCCGGGCATTTCCCATCTCTGGACCAAACTTGCCATCTACACACGGGCTCACGACCGTCTTCGAGATAGTCTCCATGACCGCCCTCGAAGTCGTTGCTGCGATCGATGACTTATGTAGTTGATGTAGCTCCGGACCGTTCTTCACTGCTCACTCTTCACTTCTGAAACTGCCTTTTTTGGTTCCTGCCTTCACCATTGTAGTATGATTATGAGCGTGACCTATCTCTACATTAGATCCACCTCTAATCTCTCCCTCATGCAACGTATGCGTTTATGTGTTGATCAAGCTTCTCCACCCCTTTTGT
>JAAUXU010041670.1_pt1 | contig 10482 bp, 3 predicted proteins | sample 7278151 | NCBI WGS metagenome assembly JAAUXU01 (sample SAMN14350113, study PRJNA611818) | marine sediment metagenome | isolation source: surface marine sediment (1.8m) | place: French Polynesia: Moorea | collected 2018-08 | reverse complement strand
AGGAGGAAGAAGAAGGAAAGAGAGCAGCATCATCAGTATCTCTCAGTATCTCCTCAAAGTCAGAAGTCAGAAGTCAGAAGAGAATAAAAGTCTTGGAATATTGTATACTGTTACTGTGTATTACTGCTTCGTGATTTATTGAACTTTGTAGCTAAGATAGGTAGCTCTGGTACTTCCTCTTGTTCTTCTTCACCTTGTCCTCCGCCGGGAGGTACAACATGGCGCCCATACGTTAACAGAAGACCCGCGCCGCTCTGGCCGTCGCCCCTCTCGCAGCCGCACATATCGCAGGCTCCGGGATGGCCGACGCAGATGCGGACACTGACGGCGAGGGGGCCGTTCCACATCACCCCCACGCCGAAGATCACGCCCGCCTTACTATTGCCAACGCCGGCTTCAACAACAGGCAGCGCCAGATCCTCGGAGACTGTAAAAAGAAGACCACCGAAGTTCTCCGCCGCTGCCGTTTATTCATTAATGATCGTCACGCACCTGTTGCCCAATTTCAGGAACTTCTTGAGCAGATCGACACCACCGAAACAGAGACTACGTTAGATCTCGAAGCCGTCAGGGACGAGCTCCAGGAAGCCAACCGCATCGCCGCCGTGGCCTTCCTCGATGATTACTGGGCAAAACTCCACAATTCGTGTAAGGTGGCCGTCGCCGAGATGAAAGAAGCGTACGTCCGCTATCGCACGACGCCGGAGCCCACGGTCGAACTCCCCTCCGACACGGACGAGGACGCTGGGGACCCGTTCGACCACGCGGAGGACCACCGCCTCGTCACCGCCCCTATTTCCATCCAGGAGATGCACATTTTGCTGGAGGCTGGCCTCGCCGATGCCAGGGCCGCACATCAGGAGATCCGTCGTCTCCAGGACGAAATCCGCCGAATGGGCCGCCGCCGCAGCCGCAGTCATTCTCCTCCGCGTGTAACTCCCCGCCCGACACCGGCGGCGCGCCCGTTGCCACCGCCTACCAGGACCACTCCTGTCACTCCTGGGGGCATCATTGATCGTCTCATGCGTCATGCGGGGTACCCTCCGGCGGACGCTGGTCGTCGTCAGGAGGCGGCTCCTACGGACCCGTCTGCTGCTCTTCCACGAGACCCGGGCCGTGCGCCCCCTCCCGCCGCCGGATCCGCCACCGGGGGAGCCGACACCGGTGGAAACCACACCGGGGGAGCCGGCCTCGGGGGAGGAAGGACCACGGGAGCCGCCCGCCCTCACACCGCCGGAGCCACGCACCGCCCCCAATCGTGCACAGGCGCCCCCAACGTCCGCCTCTCCAACACGTTCCACAACAGCTCCGGCTCTCGTTCGGGCCGCCGACGTCGCAGGCCCAAGAAGTCGCCGCCCTTCCCCCACTTCGATCCATCCGTGCCGCCACCACCACTACCCACTTTCAAGGGGCCATTCGCCCCGGCCTCACCGTCACGCCGCTCTCCTCCTCGCCGAGATCCCCCGCCTCCCGACCACATGCCGTTGGGTGCTTCGGCCGCCTCCATTTCATCGTCCGCCTCGTCCAGACTCCGGGATCCCACTTTAAGCAAGTACCAGCACCTCATGGACAAGTACCAGAACGTTGCTGCGGCCAATCCTTTCCAAGGAGCCGGCGAATCCGTCCCTGCCTCGTACTACTTCACGCTCCCTCCGCCCTGGAACGTCGCCCCCTCGGCCAGAGCACGCCAGGTCGATGACTACCACCGCGTGGAGGGGTCCGCCCCCAAGTTCGACGGCCGCCCGGAGGGATATCTCGCCTGGCGCTCCCTCTTCATCCCTGCTGTTCATCAGGCACGCGCAGATCTCGCGTGGAAGGCCAGCCTCCTCCTCCGCTCCCTAGACACTTCCAAGTCCACCCGCCTGCTCAACATCATCGGGGGCCTCTCGGGCATGGAGGACGGCTACAGGGCCACCATCGAACGCTTGGAGGACGCCTACGGCCATCCGCTGGGCATCCTCGGAGGCCGCCTGAGGGAAATCGAGTTAATCACGGAGGTAAGAAGTACCGACTTCCTCACCATCGAGAAGCTCAAGATGCGGCTCGAGGACTACCTCAACGACCTCGAAAAAATGAACCAGCCGCACGAGATGTTCAGCCACCGCCTCTTCGAGGACCTGTACAACAAGCTGGATAAGCGACTTGGACAAGCATTTCTCATCTGGCATAACAATAACTTACCAACTAACCCACCCTCACCTATTTCCATGCTCGCCTGGTTGAAAGTTCAGACCAGGAATGCCCAGACGGCGTACAATGCGCGCCAGCGGCGCCAGCCCACAGCACGTCACGAGGTCCACTTCGCCCACGCCGCAGATGTGGTCCCGCCCGACTGTGACGTCCTCGACTCCGCCCCGCCGCCGCCGGACGGCCCCGACGAGTGCGGCGGCGGCCTCGCCCACGCCTTTGTGGCAGCTGCCGCGACGCCCAAATGTCCGCTGGACGGCCTCCCGCATAAGATCATTACGTGCGACAAGTTCAAGGCCGCCTCCCCGCCTGACAGAAGGAGGACGCTCGCCCGGGACGACCGCTGTTTCGCCTGTTTCGAAAAAGGTCATAAAGTACCAAAGTGCACCAAGGGAATTACTTGTACTATTTGCCTTAGATCTCACCACACTCTACTCCACATGACACCCAAGAAGGACGGCAGGGCGACGATCCTCCACACCACTATGACTGATGGCAACGACAGCGACGACAGCACGGCCAGCCAGGCCGTCTTCCATGCCGCCGCTCCCTCCGACTCCAAGGTCTCCCTCCACACAGTCCCCGTCCTGGTGACCAATCCATCCAATCATCACAGCTTCCGCCTCAACTGCATGCTCGACTCCGGGGCCACGGCCACCTTCCTCAGCGCCAGAGCGGCCAAACAGCTCCGGCTCGTTGGCTACCCATACCGCCTCAAACTCAAGGGCGTCGAGGGCCTGACCAGGAACATCACCGTCGCCTCGGCCCAAGTAGAGCTCGTCACACCCAACGGACGCCACTCCATCTTTGTCCGTGTCTCGGATGATCCTGTTGCGGCATACGCTCCAGTCGACTGGTCCGTCCTCAAGGAGAATTTTGACCACCTCAGGGACCTCCAAGTGCCTCCACCGGTGCCACACCAACCGGTCGATCTCCTCCTCGGACAGGACGCAGCCCACCTGATGGCCGCCCTACAGCCCGACGTATGCGCAGAGGACGGACGTGGTCCGGTCGCCCGCCGATCTCTCCTTGGCTGGTCCGTTGGAGGAACCACAGATTTGCCCGCCACCGCCGCCGACTCCAGGGCCCTCTTGGTTTTCAGGGCCGCTATTGCGGAGCCCACACCCCTACGGCCCTCTTGCGGCGACGAGCCCTGGTCAGCCATAACTTTCCTTCCTGACAACGACAAGGAAGGCAGAAAACCGCCCGCGGAGGATTCCAACGCCGCCCTCACAGCCGCCGTTCTGCGCAGGCTGGACGAGGAGGCCGCTCCGGAAGGCGCCACCATCTCCTTCACGGACCAGCTCGTCTTCCAACACCTGCAATCAGAAATGAAAATGGTTAATGGTCGGTACCAGGTCCCAGTCCTCTGGAAGAAATTTCCTCCCCCAATTAACAACAACTACAATTATGCCCTCGCAAGATTAGTTGCACTGGAAAAAAGTCGCTCCTTTCAGGATCCAGAACTACGCCAACAGTACATGGGCCAGATCGATGACTGGCTCTCCGCCAACTTCGTGGAGCCCGTCACCACGGACACCCCAGCCGACGACAAAGCCTATTACATTCCCCACATGGCTGTCATCAACATGGGGAAGGTCTCCTCGCGGTTGCGGATCGTCATGGACGCTGCCGCAGCGCCCAAGAATGAAACTCCGCTCAATGCCCACGTACATAAAGGACCGAAGCTCATAAATGAGCTGGTCGAAGTACTTCTTCGTTTCCGCAAGGACAGGGTAGCTGTTATTGCCGACATCGAAAAGATGTTCCACAACATCTCCATGCCGGAGCAAGACCGCGACTACCACAGATTCCTCTGGCGAGAAGCTCCCTCTCTCCCCCTGCAAATCTACCGATGGGTCTCTCACGTGTTCGGCAACGCCGGCAGCCCGTGCGTCGCCATTGCCACCGTCAAGACCCACGCAGGAAACCACAGGGCGGAGTTCCCCCTTGCAGCAGACACGCTCATACACAGTACCCTCGTGGACGACAGCCTCGACTCCGTCCCCGACGTCGACACCGCTGTCCGCCTCCTTGATCAGCTCCGACGACTCCTGGCCCTCATGGGTATGACCATTAAGAAGGTCGCCGCCAGCTCACCGGAAGTCATGCAGCACGTACCCGCTTCCGAGCACTCCCCTTCGCTCCTGCTGGAGGACTTCTGCGGGACGGAAGAACAGATGCCAGTTATCAAGACGTTGGGAGTAATCTATATTGCAGCAGAAGATCACTTCTCCTTCACATTACACATACCTGACGACCCACACAAATGGACCAAACGCAGTCTGCTCAGTTTTGAAGCTCGCCTCTACGATCCTCACGGACTCCTGCTGCCCCACACTGTCGCAGCCAGGATTCTCCTACAACAAGCCTGGCGGGCGCAACTTGGCTGGGACGAAGAGCTCCCACGCCCCCTACTACAGAGGTGGCAAGAGTGGCTCGATAGTCTTCACGTCCTCCCAACCATCAGGGTCCCCAGAGCAGCATTCCCAACAGGATCACCACCCGTCCAGGGCCAGCAGCTGCACATCTTCTCCGACGCCTCGGACGAGGCCTGCGCGGCCGTGGCCTATTTGGTCACCCATTTCGGCGAAGCTGCCCCTCCAGTAGCTCGCCTCCTCATCGCCAAGGCCAAGGTGGCACCACTCAAGAAGCTCAGCGTCCCCAGACTGGAGCTCGTTGCCGCCACACTTTCTCTCGACTTACTGCAATGTGTCGCCAGAACGTACGCCATTCCCCTCGCCCACACTTTCTGCTGGGTGGACTCCGTCAACGTCCTTTGCTGGATCCGCAACGACTCCAGAGCACTCTCCACCTTTGTAGGAAACAGAGTGGCAAAAATTCAACGCTCCACTTGGCTACACCACTGGAAGTTCGTCGATTCGGCGCAGAACCCGGCCGATATCCCTTCCAGAGGCGTCCTCGCCAATGCCTTCTGCGACAACTCGCTCTGGTGGAACGGGCCGGAGTTCCTCGTCAAGCCCGAGCAGGAACCCGCCATGCCAGCCGTTGTCCACGCTCCGCAGGCTTCGCAGGAGCTAAAAAAGGGCACACAATTTGCTTTCATTAGTCAAAACTTTACACCTTGCACCAATTCGATTAAAGATGGATATAGACCGGACAATGATCCTTCTCCATTCCAGTTCTCCAAGTTCTCGTCCTTTCGACGCCTAATCAGAGTGATCGCCTGGTGCAGGAGGACGTTGCACCCCCTCCCCGTGGACACACTGCAGCCGCAAGAACTCAAAGAGGCGGAAAGGACACTCTGGAAGATCGTACAGAAGTCGTCCTTCGCGGCCACATGGTCCGACCTCTCCTCCGATCGCAGCCCGGCCAAACAGTCCAACGTGGTGAAGCTTCGCCCACAAATCTTCCCCGATGGCCTTATCCGACTGGGCGGCCGCCTGAGACTTCTGCCTGTTCCTCACAACGAGAAGCATCCTATCCTCCTTCCAAAGGACCACCCCGCAGTTCATCTGCTCGTTCGCCAAACACACGAGGAGCTCCTGCATGCAGGGCCTGGGGTGGTACTCACACGCCTGCTCAAGCAGTTCTGGATCGTCCAGGGCCGCAAACTTGTACGCCACGTCATCAGCAGGTGCATACTGTGTAAAAGGAGGACTCCCCAACCGATGCAGCAGAGAATGGCGGACCTGCCGGACACCCGCTGCCCGGTGGAAGGAGCCCAGGTATTCCAACACATCGGACTGGATATGGCCGGTCCCTACTTCATAAGGAATAAGCCGGACAAGTTCATTCATAAGAGATATTTCGCCATATTTACATGTCTTCTCTCCCGCGCAGTCCATTTGGAAAGCTTGGCCACGGCCAACACTGACTCCTTCCTCGCGGCCTTTGAGAGATTCACCAACCGTCGGGGAAGACGCCCAGAGTCCGTGGTGTGCGACAATGGGAGCAACATCAAGGCCGCTTCCCTGGAGCTCGCCCGCTTGCAGCCGACCAAGTCCAAGATCAGGGACAAACACCCTGACATCACGTGGCGATTCATCCCTCCCACTGGCAGCCACTATGGAGGAATCTATGAGAGGCTCGTCGCGGCAGTAAAAAAGAGCCTGAAGGCCGCTCTGCCAGACCACAGCCCCATTTCGGACGAACATTTCGCCACACTGTTGGCGGCTGTGGAAGGGATTCTTAATGCACGCCCTCTTACTTACATTTCACAGGATCCTGCGGACCCTCAGCCCCTGTGCCCGGCTGATGCCCTCGGCGCCGCCCATTACTCCACCCTGACCCCAGAACCAGAAGAATGGTCCCTCAAGAAACAGTGGCACCAGAACCAGCGGCGGTTGGACGTCTTCTGGGAGCGGCTCCGCGGAGAGGTCATCCCATTCTTCCAGGTCACCAGCAAGTGGCACAAGGAGACACGGGCTCCCCGCCCGGGCGATGTGGTTACAATGCTGGATGACCAGTGCAGGGGTGCCTGGCCCCTGGCCGTGGTGGAGGACACGGAGATCTCACACGACGGCCGCGTGCGAACCGTCACCATCAGGTACCGATCAGGTGACAAAAATAGACGCTGTCGTCGGCCTATCTCCTCCCTCTGTCTGCTGCTCCCGCAGCAAGACTAGGCGGGAGAATCAAGTCCTCATATAGAGCCCCGGCGCGGCCCTCAGCCCAGGAGGGCCACAGCCGGGTAATCAGGGTTTTCCATGTCTGGAGCCCCCTACTCTGGGTCCTCTTTTGTTCTACAACCACTACTAAAAGTCCTCCACCCCCACGTAAAGTACTCGATCATGAATATCCCCAACTTTCACCGACCCAGGGAGCAATGTCACCTCCCGCGAGGTTTGGTTACTTAAAGCACCGAAGTTACGCTCAGCACTCGAGCGGGCTAGAGAGGGGAAGTGTTCTACAATTAATTCCAATAAGCCGGGCTCGAGTCCCCTCGCTCGTCATATTTGCCCGGGCCGGAGCGGTCCGAACCGAGCCTCGCACGCCCCTATTAACACAGCACCAGCTGTTCCAGTTCGATTTATTGGCGCCGCCTCCCCCTCCCCCCTCCACTTTCATTCGCATCCGAGGGACACAGGTGGTCGCATCTCTTCAACTCGGACTTCACCATGGTCCGCCACGGCCCCGGACTGCCTCCCGACCCCCCCAACGCCGGGACGGCCGCAGTCCTGGACGGCAGGTGGGTGTCGGAGGCCCTCGTCAAGGACGCCCTCACCAGGGCCACAGAAACCAACCGCCGCCACATTCTCGAACTCTGGGACAACTATAAAGTGCTCTCCCTCCGCACCCCTTTCTCGGACCGTCTCACGTACGAACAAAGGTCCAGGTACCACTTCGTCGACTCGCCCACCGACTGGTACCCATTCGCCGAGACTTTCGCCGCGGAGGTCGAGAAGTACAGGTACCCATAAAAGGCCGCCCACTCTGGCGCAGGCCCTCCGTCACTCGTCGTTTTTCTCCACCTGTTAAATAAGTCTGAGTTCGTCCCAAATCATGTCATGTCGTGTTACTAGTCTTAAAAATTGGGCTCTTCTCCCTTCCCACAGGATACTCTCCATGGACACGGAGTCCGTGTTGGTCAAGGGCGAAAGCAACACTCCACTCCGCTACGGGGTGTTTTCCACCTTCAAGGGCACCACCGCAGTCTTCGACCTTCACCGTCTCAATGGGGGCCAGCCGCGCTACAATGAGTCGCCATTCGCAGCCCTCCCCGCCCCATTCCGCCGCTGGATGGAGGACGACGCCGTCGTAGTCATCGGAGCCGACGTTCAGGGCGACGCCGGTGTCGCAGGCGCCCACGTTTCGGCCTCCGTCGACTGCAGACGCATCTTCGAGCACCTCCAGAGACCCCACCCCTCCGGCGACGAACCTCCCGTCATCCATATACAAGGTATCGGAAACAAAACGGGTCTGGGCGTCCAGGCATATTGGGCCAAAGGGGTGGACTTCAAGCCCCAGCAGGAGGCGACGTATGTCAGGCTTTATGGACCCCACCGATACTTCTACCGCGAGTCCCTCCGTTGGCCGTGGTGGCGGGACCCCCTCCGTCTCTACGCCTGGGCACGAGGCCCAGCGGGCATCCTCACCGACCAACACGAGTATTACCTTTGGAACGACGGCACCACGCCCATGGCCCTCGTCACGCGCATCCTCCTCACCAACCTGCTCCGTCACCCCACAGAGGAACTTTCTGGCGGCCGCTTCCTCCCCGACCGCATCCAATCTCTGCTACGTCCCTACGTCGTCTCCAGGGCGCCACTTCTCGGGAGAAATCACCTGCTCGAACCCCTCGACATCTCCTCGGATGAGTCCGACCCCGGGCCGCCCGTACATCGCGTGCCAGTCCCTCGTGATTGGCGCCCCCGCTCTCCTACCCCGCCGGTGCCGCAGGAGGTCCCCCAGGCCGCCCAGGAGGTCAGGCCCGCTCAACAGGAGGAAGAAGAGACTCCACTCGTCTGGGGTCCCACGCAGGAGGCAAAACTCGCCTGGATGACTACGTTCAACCCAGGACCGCGCTGCGTCTATTGCGCCAGCGGCCGCCACCGCCTCCGCGCGAACTCCGGCCACATCGTTTGCCCCCGCTACTTGGCTGGAGAAGTCTACAAATGCGAATACCCCTACTGCGAGGACAAGGAGCCGCACTGCACCGCCATGTGTGCCACCTTGCACGGTACGTGTCTCACTTGTTATACTAAAGGCCACACATTCGTCCAGAGGTGCGAGGAGTGGACAGAGGAGGACTGGAAGACACGCCGCGACACGTGGGAGCAGCACGCCGACAGGGGCATCTACTCCCGCCGCCGTCAGGAAAGGTGGGAATTGGGATTCTTCTCCCACCGCAAGTTCTCCGCCTGGCCCTGGCCGTTCTCCAGTTACACCCACATGCTCTCCGTCCCTGTGACCACCGTCCTGGACATCCTCAGCGACTGGGCCAAGGGGATCGCCCCGCTCCCGCCCTGGCGCCCCCGCCCTGCGCAGCACGATGAACCGCGCCCCCGCAACAGGAAGAGGCCGCCCCCGGAGGACACTCAGTACGTCCCGGCCCCGGCAGTCCCCACCGTCGGCCGTCAGATCGCGGAGGAGTTCCATGCCGGCCGGCTGCAGCCCCTCCCAGCCTCCAAGACCAATGTCTCCACCTTGGCCGCCTCTCTGCGCAGGCCTCAGGATTCGGTCTTCCGCCGGCTGGACGGCGCCCCCAGAGTCACAATTCGCCCGGTCCAACGTCAGGTGCAGGTCCTCCCTCAGCCTCAGCCACCGAAGGCCAGGAAGATTTTACAGGCCGTCATTCGCCCGGCGCGACCCTCTCGCGCCCCTCTTGCCACCTCTACACCTCGTCGGCCCTCCTCTACCGCCACGTCGGCTTCCGCGGCCTCGCTGCCGGACATGTCCGTCCCGCCGCCCCGTCTGCCGCCCCCGCCGAGCCGCCGCACCTCGACTCGACCACCGTTACTCGCTCTGCCGCGCTCGCCGTCCCCCTCAGACACGGTGGACCTTGATTTGCCTGCGGAGGACCGCCTGGATCAGTCCTAAAAATGAGAAAACGCCTACTCCTGCCACTTGGCAGCGTCGCCCGCCTTTTTTTGGCATCTTTACGAGCCCACTAGGGCAATAAAATGTCTCATTACACGACCATTTTCCTCACAAAGGGGTACGTTCCGTTGTCCTTTTAAGAATATTTTATTGGGAACCCCCTTCAACTCCTTTAATGCACAATTACAGTCTTAAGAAGTCCCCATTCTACGTAATACCTCAAGCGCAATGCGCAATGTCTCATTTTTTACCCTTTTGGGTCATTTATACCCCCCGCTCGGCCCCCTTTCTGCTCATCGTGTTACAACCGGCCCTTCTTGCCTTCAATTTTTTTTTTTTACTAGCGGGGGGCTTCATACCTTTAACGTTCAACCCGTACACATTTACTCCTTCGTTCAAACACCTACTCATACTTCGTCGCTATGCCTACTCGACGGTTCTTATGTATACTCCTGACCTCAGGTATGACAAGTTCCAGCTCAATTTTCTGCATGGGTTCGGCCCCCTTTCGTTTACTCGTCTCTGCTTTCTCCTTCTGTTTCACATTAGGGCAGAGTCCGACGGGGGAGTGTCTCCAGCGGAGGACAAGAGGGATCTACCAGCTCCATCTTACATCACAGGCAGCATCAGTATCCCTGGCAGTACTCAGCATCCTGAACCCTGGAGAGCAGAGAAAGAGCAAGGAGGAAGAAGAAGGAAAGAGAGCAGCATCATCAGTATCTCTCAGTATCTCCTCAAAGTCAGAAGTCAGAAGTCAGAAGAGAATAAAAGTCTTGGAATATTGTATACTGT
>JAAUXU010091337.1_pt1 | contig 10485 bp, 9 predicted proteins | sample 7278151 | NCBI WGS metagenome assembly JAAUXU01 (sample SAMN14350113, study PRJNA611818) | marine sediment metagenome | isolation source: surface marine sediment (1.8m) | place: French Polynesia: Moorea | collected 2018-08 | reverse complement strand
CTGTGTCGCAAAAACAAGCCTGTCTTGGAAGCAGCATTCGCCAAGAAGAATATTGTTTCTGCGGCCGGCGTCTCTCAGTTTTTGCTTTTACAACCGTGGCATCTGAAGTGCCGAGAGGGTGGATTTGCTTTGTGCATTCGAAAACCTGCTCTTGGAAACGTTTTGGTCTTATATTCGTGTTCCACTGTACTAACATTGTACACTACTGTACTGCGTACTCGATACAACTGTACCAGATCCCTGAGACTTAGCCTGAGCATCTCAATTGCCAAGGAGCATCTTAATGTGGCCTTACATCACTTTAGAGAACATGAATTCGAGGCAGCGGCCACAGAGCCTGGACAAAAGGGGTTCGAGTTAATGTTGCAGCGGGATTTATCCCAACCAGATATCTCCAGCAAGACCATGTATTGTGCAGAGTATCTATACAGATGTGCACACAAGTCTAGCGGTACCAACGTTGTAAGGCTGCTCTCACTTCTGTGCACTCCCCAAAATCTTGGGGTATTCGTGGAAGATGAAGTGTCTGAATCTGCGCTGGAGGACATCACGGACGGAATCGAGATACCTCATAGAACTGAGAGATGAAGCTGAGATAAAAAAACCGGTTGTCGAACTAGCGTACAAAGGCTTCTATGAGTGGGACATCCCAAGATGCTGAACAGACTATTTAAATCTGCTTTTCCTTCCCTCAGCCCCATTGGCTGAGATGTTTGGATGACTTTGATCGTTCTGCTGAGGAAGAAATATCGACCTTGGCTATCGGATTCTTATAAACTTCGTTCAATGGGGAATGCTAAAAAACATGCATGTCGAAGGTAGACAATTGTTGAGGATGTGCGAACTTACCTGGGACTAGTGGGTTTACTGAGGAGATTTGCAAAGTTGCAAATCTCATTAGTCTTCCTCGCACAGGCTTTACACACTAGGTATGTATATCTGGTTTGCCTGGATCAGTGCCCTGAACGGCCCTGCGTATGATACAATTGAGACACAATTCTCGATTTAACAATGTTTCTACTCTGTAACAACGTTGTTGTTGGTATGGCAGCAGATAAGCTTGGGCGGTTTGAATTATGGTATCGAAGAACGTCTTGGCACCATAAGCTTCGTTGACGACTCCATCCTCGCCCTGCACCAGATCACTTGCGCCTGAACAGACTTTGCCAACCCAAAACTATGTAAAAGATCAAAGAACAGAGCTAAATTGACCAAGAGTTGCTTGCGAACATCAAGCTTGGTCGCAACCTTGATCAGGCCTTTGCAAACGAAAGTACGCACATTTGTTGATGCACGACAAAGGAATCGCAATCTGCTAAGCTGTTTGGAGTGTGAATATGGATTCTTATGCATCCTCGGATCGCTTTTTTTGTTAAGATATGGAGCTGAATATGGAAGAGATCCAATCTCCCTCTTTGTAGCCTTATGTTGTCGTATGAGGAGTGCAAGGAGAAAGGAAAACTCCATTTTGTTCAAACTGTGAATGGAGGCGAAAAAAATGGTACTTGTAAAGAAGACCTTTTACGAGATTACTACGGTTTGTTTGTGCTTGTACTGGCGCCGAATAAGATTAGGTATTTTTCTTCTGTCTGCGCTGTGCTCTGTGCGTGAATACGCGGGCGTGGGCCTGAAGGTGTTTGCAAAATACCAATTCGCATGCGTCATGTCTAAGAACGGTTTAGCCTCCGAGAGAAGAGCTCACAGGCCAGGCCCATTGATGGATGAGACTGCGCGTTCTACCGGGACTGACTGTGTGAGCACGATGTGCTCGGTGTTCCTCGACGCGGACACCGCGGACGAGGAGCACAGGAAGTGAGTGAGGCATCCGCAGCTGCACCCGCGGACGTTGCCGAAGCTGACGCTCGTGCTTGGGCAGTTGGTGAATCTTAATAACGCCCAAAGTACCAGGGACGAGTGATTGAGCGGCCGAGGCGGAAGCGTCAACGGACTTTTAACAAGACAGCTCAAAGGAGAAGGACGAGGAGAAGAAGAACTTCAAGAAGAAGAGCAACAGGACATGCAAGAGTAAGAAGAATGAGGATTGGAACCTCCCTCCGTGTTAACTGTGACGAATTCTTCAGGAAAGTCCGAAGTCCATTTTTCGCCCCCCCCCCCCGTGAGGACCTGGGACACCAAACGTGTCCAGTCGAACAACCTGCACGTCCTGCCGTACCTGCTATTGCTGCACCTACTATTGCCGTACATCAAGACATCGCACGCAGTATGTTGGACCCAGTTCAGACTGTTAACGCGCGAGGCTTGTGTAGAATCTCTTTGCGAACCCACGCAAAAAAGCAATAATTGTCCCTCGTGTGACCCCGAGCGGTCGTCAGACGTCCTCCTTGTCGATTCTTCTTCATCGTCCGAAAACTTCTCGATCAATGAGCGCCACCGCTGCAAACACTGTAATGCAGAGAGAAAGCAAACAGTCATGTGTGTCGACCATGTGGAAAAGGAGACATGTGGCCTTGGCAAAAAACCCCATGCATATGGGAAACTCTTGTATGTTCGTCAGCCGTTGGACGAGAGCTCGCGTATGGCGTGGCGAGAATAAACTATTTGCTAACGCTTTCACCTCTGACTTTCCCAGTCTTTGGCAAGTCTACCCGGCAGGTAACAAAATACTAGTGAAAATATCAAAACAGTGGTCAAGTGGTGAATCCAAAGTGGCATCACCTTGAGATAAGCTTAATAGTGACACTTTCTGGACACCCGGTAGGTGCTTGTGCGACAGGAGCTGCCTCTTGTCCCGCTCCAGGTGCAGTGACCCATATCTACTTGGTGAAGGTCTGATCGGAGGGGGGACAAGAGGAGAATGAGAATGTCCGCCAACTTGTGACAACACATTTTTCATTCGCTGACAATGGTAGATTTCACGGCTCTCTTCTGGAGACTTGTCTGCTAAAGTAGACGGATGTTTTTCCACCACGCCTCAAGTAATGATGATGAAGGATGCGTAGCAGAACAGCACGAAGGCAGCGTCATGGCGAACTAATGCTGACCTTTTCCCGCTTTCCGGAAGAAAATTGAACGGGATCAGAGGGAAGAGGTCGACGGGAGATGAAAAGGATCAACATCATTATTGGTGCAGCGGACTGGATATCACGAGGTCTGGCAACAAAGGGAGCCCAGCTGTGTGTGTACGGAGGTATCCGAAAGCTGTCACAACTGACTCCATCAGTGATCAGACAAGCCAGGTGACTTAATGAGGGGCAATTAACAGTTTTATTGACAAGGTTACCGTATCTACAAGTGAGCTCATCTCATTCGTCACTTGTGCATGCAAGACGCCAACGGTCTGGCTGTCACTGGGCTTGATCACGTTTCTCATCTAGAGGAAGACCCGATGTCTTTAAATACGGGTTCCACAAAATGACTACTTTGGGACATTCCTGTGCGCACAGCGGACTCAATTTTAGACCGAAGGATTCAATTATTCCAGTGAGGTTCTTCTTACATTTTCACCGGAAAAGGATGGGACCGAGCAATTTTCTGCTTGTACGGAGAGCTCGTACACCAACTGCGTCCACCATTTTGGGCAATGACCACAACAGTGCAACAGTGTAGCTTCTGTTACCTGCAAATGAGATACCCCGACTAAGTAGATAGCTCGTACTTGTTGTACTCACTACAGCTTTACTTATTATCATTATTAAATTGACTGTGGTCAGGCTTTCATTGCAGCCAAAAAAAGGGCAAGGTTTCTGCCTCGGCTAATGCCAATGGCCCCCATAATTTTGCAACAGAACATAGAGAGATCTCGGCGCTGGCCTTTCTTGCCTTGCTTGCGTGGCCTTCCCTTCCTTCTGCATAATGCAAGAATGCGCACTTTATACACGTAGAAAAAGGAAAGCTCCGGTCTCTTTTCGCCCTCTACTGCACACACTCATGCATTACGACGTACGTTCTACTCCGGACTGATGGGCGTTTTGCTCTTCAGTTTGCCGTTCAAACGACGATGAGAAAAATCGTCCCTCGCACTAGGCTGCTCTACCATAAGATCTTCCTCTTGCTCTCCCCGTGTGCCAACGCAGCGGAAAGTAGAGAAAAAGAGAGCCTTGCCCAAGTTTCAACGCGCGCTCATTTGTGCGCCAGTGGAGGCCGCGATCGCGTGGACCGACGACGACGACGACGACGGCGTTTCATAATTTGAGTCTTTCTCTCGCTCGCTCTCTGGCCTCGCACAACAGCATTGTAACATGACGGCCTCGGTCAGGCTCGCCAGGCCACACCTTGGATAATCGCTCGTCAGTCCAGGCAACGACGGCTGCGTGGTGCGTGGTCCGAAGGCGCTGCCACCGGAGAGAGAAGAGAAACTTGTACTCAATCAAATTAAGCAGAAGAACAAGTGCAAGGCCGAGGCCGAAGCCAAGGCCAAGGCCGGCGGCACCGTGTGCACCGTGTGGTCGTTGTGTGTACCCTGCATAGAGTGTCTAATACTTTTTTGTGTACGCAAGTACACAAGCAATAAGTGCGTGACAGGAGCCTCCTCTTCGCCGAAAGGATTTGATAGTGAGGGCAGCCAAAAAAAAAGGGAGACAAAGTGAGTTTTGCCTGTCAGGATTTATTTGGTCGCCGCACTAAAAGTCACTTTTTTCACCTACTCTCTTGCTTTAACCTTGTGTGTATGTGTGTGTACAGAGGTTGCTCCGTCTGTGGAGTTATTTCGCATGTCGGCCCACGTGTTCGGAATGCTAAAAATATGCGGCGAGCAACGACCGCAGGCAGAAAAGTCGGTTTCGAAAGGAGCAAAATCCTTTGGACTGTGGCATTGAGTGGAGGTGAAGTGAAGTCCAGGCGTGAGCGAAATAGTAAAGGAGAAGTCGTGATCTATACGTGGAAAATGCCAGCATAACCGTAGCGCCTGCAAGTTCGGCCATTATGAAATGATGCATCAAAAAATTCACGTCTGCAGCTCGCTTGAAACATTCCCAGCATGCTAAAGGATTATTGAGTCGTCAGTAGCAGGCTATCAATTTGCATATAAATGACTGCCTTCCTCGCTCCAACACCAACGTTAAGACCAGGCTGCTACCAGAGCTCGGCTCGGTAGATGCGCAACATGTGCCACCTGTGCTGTGTACTCACGTCAGAACGGTGAAGGCATAATCCGATTCACTTCTATGTAGGAATGGCACCTGGTGAAGTTGAAACAGGCTCAACCTCATCAAGAGCAATACGCGCGAGGAGCAGAGGGGGGTCTCCTTACACGGATTATGGAGGATCTTGGCTAGATGCAGCACTGCATGGGGAGTTGATGATGTGAATTCTCTCGATTTCATTCTGGCGCTGACTTTTTCCCAATTCAGCTTCTTCTGGTCATTCAAGAGGGTCCAATTCTCACCCTCTAGTGTCGTTTTGGGTGGGAATTTCGAACCCACTTGCGGTAGCATTCAAAAAACCAGTCGGAGTTTCCCATACAAGTAGTCCTCGTCTCGACACTCATGCAGTCTAGCTCACGGTACTTATATCGACACATCACATTGTGGTGCAGTAAGAAGAACCAGGACATCAATCTGACAAAAGTACCACATATATATACGTAGCTCATAAGCGCCATTCGTCCACCCGATTAGCTTGAAAGCTTTCTCGTGTTCTTACCTAAAATACCCCCTTTTTCTTGTCCGATGAGAAACTGAGACTACACGCACTTTTGTGTATCGTGGGAGAAAGACAGACTTAATGCGGCTGGAGCGAGATCCATTGTAGGGGCTGGAAAGTTTGGATTGGACCCATATTTTGACGAAAAGGTGATTGGCACGATGACAGTTACAATTGCGCTGCTCTTCTTTTTCTTTACTTACAATACAACAATAAGTCGAGTGATTCGATACAGCTACTACGTAGCCTTCAGTTGGCTCCGGCCGAGATTAGTTTTTTGCCGCATCCAGAGAGACACTTCTGGTGGTAGTTGTAGTTCTTGCGCAGCAGCTGACTGGAAGACATTATGACCAAGACACAGAATGGGAGGGGACGACAGTGAAAGCCCATTAATAACCAATGTACAAGTTGCAAACGAGAAGCCACACAAACCTATAAAGTCCAATAGCCCTTTTCCTACAAAACAAAAGTGAACGTTCCACCATTTGATAACGGCCTCTGGGCCAATACGATTGAAGGACATCAACAGCAGTACAATAAATAGCACATGGGTGTACGGATAAATAGAATGACAATATGTATGGGTGTATGCATAAATAGGATGAGAAACCTATGTGCATATGAGCAAAGGTGCATGACAAAACTAAGAAAACAGCCAAGGCCTTTGGTTGCTCACAATATCAGCAGGAAATGTCTAGGAGACCAAGGGTATTTTTCTTCGATGCGTCCTCTTTGATGATGAACAATAGGTTCAATAGCATCAGTGCAAGTCCTCACAGAGACACAGCTGTTCCCCACGAGCTCCTCGGACATCTTGTTTCACTCCATTGTAATGGCAGTCTTCAGGGCCTCGACATTTGGGTGGGGAGTCCTGTTGGTGTCATGCTCGACGATATTACAGGTGGCGAAGTCAAGCGTGTTCACGTCGGTCTAGAAGGAGGGCTACATGTTGGCTGACCAGAAGGTGTCATTGTCCTCACGCAACTTCAGCACCTTCTCGACCGTGAGCACTGGGGCACTGTCTTGGGTCCAGCATCAGTTGCCAGCCCGAGGAAAGGGCCTCTTCAACCACAGCAAGACATGATACACCATCCTGTAGTTGACAACCGCGCTGATCGGTTTTTGGCCTTGAAGAATAGAAAGGAGGCAACTTCTGGCCGTCGGAGGCCACGGCACTTAGGAACATTTCTAGGGCTGGATGTTTGGTGCAGAAGATCCCCTTGACCTAACCTTGGGCGGTCTTGAATATCTTGAGTCGCCTGGATCTTCTAGACTCAGTCTAGAAATGCCTTGGCGAGAGAACAAAGCTCTTATTCCCATGTCACCACCCATCCCGTGCCAACAGACCTGATGGTCCTATGGTGAACATTTAGATCGTGGGTGTCATAGGGTCCTTCTTGATCTTGTCCTTGAGGTCGGCCAGGAAAAGGAATCTCATTTGCTGCTGACTTTCTGGAAATGCCGCCTGTATCGTTCATTACCCTTTCGGCATGGTGGCCAGGGACACATCGATGATCATCACGATAATCTTTAGGTCAACCTGCAAGAGGAGGAGATCCGACACTGCATTTTTGCTCCTTTTTGCATAGCACAGAACAACAGAGGCATATCAAAACGAAGCTCTTACTGAACCCTGTTAAATAGCGCCAAATTTGAAAGGATCAGAGAAGTTTTGAACGGAGCTACAGTCTGTCAAAGTGTTTTCTAAGTTTTGGCTCTGAACATTCGGCAGATTTCCAAATATGTGTACCTTGGGTATGTTAGACGGGAAATAATGTCCAACCAGCTTATTTGCCCGCCCCCAGGGGCAGAAACCAGCTGTTGTTCCTCCGGTCGTTATTTTGCTCCGGCTGCCTGCTTGGCCCTCTTTATTCTGTTCTTAACCTGATTCTTGCACTGATTCTTGCAGGATCATCGCCCTCGGCCCTTAAGCAATCTATGACATGCCACATTGAGGTTATTTTGAGGCCTCAGTGACGTCGGAGGTTACTGACTTTAAGTTAGGCCGTAGTCCTCAATGCCCTCCTTCCCCCAAAGCAAAATTGTTCGTGTGGCTGTTGTGCTTCTGAAGATATCTTTGGTCTTGTCTATGGACCGACAGACAGACGGACAATCTTTGGCTTATTACATACATAACCTTGGGTGGGTATTCGTTAACAAGTAGAAAAAACTTTGTTGATAAACAACCAGGTAACGAGTAATGGGTAATTTTGCCCAAGGGTGTTACCAAAGTGTCACCTAATTTTTCTGCCCAGCTGCAAGTGCAAGCAGTGAGTGCACTTTTAGTGCAGATAGAAATACTGATTTTCCCGTCCTGCAAAAATCTGAGTAGGAAAACATTGGCAAATTGGTGTTTTTTAGCAGGAGTATGATCAAAGTTGAGACGTCGGACCTTTAAAAAACAGAAGTGAAGAGTTCAAGTAAGTTACAACACCTGATTTTCATTGGCATTTCATGAGTGCCCGCCCTATGGGTGCTAAAAAGTAGGAAATTTTCTTTTCCCCGCTAATGCCCAGTGCTTAACAAGTCACCGTGTATATTATTACACCTCCGTATACTGTTAGGTGATACAATTTCAGGAAGTTTACTTCTCCTTTTGCTCTCTACAATAACCCTAAAGCAGTGCAACAGTCAAACTTGCGAATGTGAACAAGTCAATAATCCGAGACATCACATACCCGTGCTTATTATTGGATGGCCTATTTTTATTTCAAAAATTTGCTTTTGCGCGAGGGCCGTGTGTGAGGTGAGCGCGATCAGGCTAGAGGTGCCACACACTTTGGTTGAGGTTGAGGATGCGAGTGAGGGCAATCATACCGATTGCTTCTCTGGAGAGCACGTCTGTGGATGGCAAGTTTGGGGACGATGGCGTCCCGAGGTGGGACACACAGACTGGCGGACGGACACACACATAGTACACACTCTTCCTATTCAGTGAAGAGGATAGCACCAAAGTCCTAGGTAATACTGAAATTATAAAGACAAGTGTTGGGCCAAATACAGCTCGCACACAATTCGTAGCTTGAAGAGACGCTCAGTTGTTGGTGTAGCTCAGAAGCGAACAGAAATGTCACAAAGAGCAACTTTGTAGTTTTGGACTAAATAACTTGGTGCATTCAAAAACCAGTTGCAAAAAAAGGTGCAAACTATTTCTGCGGACGATGACTGGAGATGAGGCCGCGAGATGGTTCTCACGGCAGGCTGCATTTTCCCACGCTCAAGCATAGTATACGTTAATAGCCACATCCATTCATCCAGGGCAGGGGACAAAAATGTGCCTGGAAGACTTAAATGCCTGCCAACGAACGTTGGGAGGGTCCAGACCTCGTCCAGATAGCAGATTGGGTCAACGTCCAGCGGTGGAGCAGTCCTCATGTGACAGATGAGTCCTCAGAGAGCTTCAGATAGTCTTTCCTTAAATCCCTTGACGGGCTCAAGCTTGGCCAACGAGTTTTGTCGTAGTACGGTAAGTACTTTCGAGGGGGGGCAGCCAGGGCTTGATGGCGGCATTATTTCACCGCTGTCATATGAGGGGGGGTCTCACTTGCTCCCATGTGTGTATGTATGAGACGTGTTGCTTGATTTATTATAGTGGAAACGTACTGGAGAAACTGCGGAGGGGGATAAGAAAGGGGCCTCGGATAGAGGCAGAGGAAAATGCTCCGAGGACAGACATGCCTTAAGGCGAACGCATTAAATATCTCTCAAACGATCCCCTGGGGGAGTTACTTGAGCGGGAACAGATACTTCGTTGTGGGGCGTCGTCCCCTACGAGTTTGACTTGAGTGAATGTCGTCGTTTTTGAGCCACTTCTGAGAGCATTTGGGACTCGTCGACGTCTGCGGAGAGAAGCAAAACCAGCCCGAATGCCGGAAAAATTCAATGTATACAAGGTGAGCATCTGCAAGAAAATTCAGCCTTTTTCTCCGGGTGAAGAAAGCACCAAGTATCATTTTTCCTGCTTAGGACGGAAAAATGCGCACAAGGCACACATTAGCATGACGGACAATTCATTCTTTAGCTTTAAAATATGCACTTCTGGCTGGCAAAGGTAATGAATATCTGTCACAGTTTTAGTGTTAGCTGAATTCTCTGCAGAAAGTTTGTTTGGAATGAATGGGCTTTCTTTCGGGACTGCCTGCTGCAAATCAATATTTGCACAATCTGCGAAATGGTTTTCTTCTCTGAAAAGGACTTTGAGATTCTACCAAGAATATCAAGCCAAGAAGTCAAGCCGTGGTGTCAGGAAATGGAAAATCAAATCAGAGATAGAATTAAGCGATAGCTCAAGTCTCACTGTTAAGGGTAAAATCAGTAGCACCCTGCTTATATTTTGTATATTTCATTTGGAGGCTTTCATGGTCATGACTATGATATAGGGAGGGCGTGAATTTTAAATCACACGAAGAGAGGGGAGAAAAAAGAAAACCAGAAAAAACCTACACTAGCTACACTTCCTCAAGCCCAGATTTTTCTTTACTAATTTGCATAATTTCACTTAGCCGTGTGAAGATGTACAACATACAGAAGGATGCGTGCTCACACATTACTCTGTACAAGTTTACGTTCTGGGGAGCCAATAAGTTGGCCGCATGTTGAATTGGTTTTGTTAGACGTCGAATTAATTTTGACGTTACAACGGAACGTCGATTGGTGGGTCTCTTGGGGACTTCCGGTTCTGATCCAGTTGCTTGTCGGATCCGCTTATGAGTGGTGGCGAAAACAATGATTAGGTGGTGTCGCCGAGGTCGTCGTGGTTGCCGAGGTCGTCGTGGTTGCCGAGGTCGTCGGGGTTGCCGAGGTCGTCGGGGTTGCCGAGGTCGTCGGGGTTGCCGAGGTCGTCGGGGTTGCCGAGGTCGTCGGGGTTGCCGAGGTCGTCGGGGT
>JAAUXU010061911.1_pt1 | contig 10485 bp, 9 predicted proteins | sample 7278151 | NCBI WGS metagenome assembly JAAUXU01 (sample SAMN14350113, study PRJNA611818) | marine sediment metagenome | isolation source: surface marine sediment (1.8m) | place: French Polynesia: Moorea | collected 2018-08 | reverse complement strand
CCCCATCCCTAATGTGCCACATAGCCACATCTTCTTTTCTACCATGTTGTCCCCGATGGACTTGTGACTGTGTTCACAACTGCACCTGCGCACCAGTAGCACAACAAGACCCTCATGAAGCACTCCATCTTTCATTGGGAGCTACCCAAGGTCAGTACCAAAGCAATCCCCAGCTAGAGAGAAGTGGATGGAACCAAAACAAGGTGCAAAACTGTCCCTAGGAATAGCCAGCAGCCCCGTGTCAGACGATTCCATGACGACCTGGCATGGAGACCTCCTGACTTTGCCGTACTTTGAGCACTTTGGCTTCGAAATAAGTGGTCACGTTTTTGCTCATGATGTTGGACCTTGCGTCTCAGTGTCTCAATGACTGACTTCGTAAGCAAGTATCCGAACTGAGGACGTTTCAGTTTTGAATATGTATGCAGTTCCCCCCTCCCCCCTCCCCCCTTACGCGAACTGTACAGCGAAAGTCAGATAAATGGGACTCAAATTGACAGGACTCAGATAAACGAAAGTCGGATAAATAGATCTCTCGGATATGTAAATGGGACTCGCTGATAAACAGGACTCTCAGGTAAACAGAATTTCGCGGGTGAACAGGAGTTTTTTCAGGGAACCTAACATTTTTAGGTAAAAAGCCTGTGTTGCACGGGCTAGTTTTATGAAAACTTAGATAGATGGGAATTTTTGTGGTGCAAAAAGGGCTGTTTTTTTGCCAAAAATGGCGAACTTTTTTGCTGATTGGATTAAAGTTACATTACCATAATATGATTGGGTTGCCCATTAATGGTAGAACAATTTCGTGCACAATTCGTGCCAAAATTGTTAGCGCTGAAAGCAATGATCAGTTGCATGGCGAATAACCCATTTTTAATTGAATTTTTTAATGCATTATTAATATATGCACGAGAAAGTAAAATACAAATAACAGCATTGAATTGAGAAAGGATATTATTCTTTTGTTCCACATTGCATTACGATTTCATTCATTCTTGCATCGCTAGACAGTGGCTTTATTGGACTTTTCCGTCGCATTTTTGTCTCTATCTTTCAACTATAACTTACAAGAATTGCGCAAACAAGTGTAAAAACGACTTGTGACGATTTGTCTCGTAATTTTTGTAATTAGATCACGACAGACAGAAACTTTGATGATGCTGTCAAGTGCAGTTACAGCATTATGAAACATAAGAAGTGTGCTTTATCGCATGGATAGTTCGAAACTCGTGTAAAACTCGGAATGCTGTTCATTAATCTCTCCCTCGCAGCTGTCACTCCAAAAACCCAGCGTTGCCACGCCATAAATAGCCCTTCTTGATTCATTGCACTTTCATTTATTTTAAGGCTCACTTGAAAGTTGTCAGCGCCACTGTCACTTGTCATCTTGTAGAATGCACTACTTTCCTCATTCAATTGCTTTGGTCACCATGAGAAGATTGGCAAAGCATGCAAAGCCTACTTTCTCCCAGCCTTGTATGCGTGCTAGCAGAGCCACTGTTTCGTGTCTGATTGGGGGCCTACCTCACTGTACTTGGTCTCAAAAATTGGGCATCATCTCATCTTGCATCACAGTTTGGTCTTTCACTGCTAGGAAAGGTCGGCTGGACAAGCATGTTTTGAGCAAAACTTTTCCTTGCAACTACCTGTGCTTGTGTATTGCTGCGTGATGCAAGATAACCATACTGCTACGTACCGGGTGTGCAAAAATTAGCGTCAGATGGAAAATCTTGTGTAGTTCCCCGTTGAGGGATCATGTATTAGAAAGCTAATGTCGGCACAACGAAGGCTTACGACAAACTTATGAACCTAAACAAGTAGCCGCGCACAATAGTTGGCAGAATATAAAAACTATTCAAAACTCATTGCCGGGGTAGCACCACAGGTGCAAGAGGTGTGAGATGGAGATGTTCAAGGAAAAAGTTGTCCTTCACGAGGCTTTTCAACTATACAGCTTCCAGCCATAGGTCACCCTCAAATGCCCGCTTGATCTAACCAGATGCACTGACATTTTAAAATGTCGTTAAAGCGACACTTTTTTAAAAGCTAATCGCATGAAAAAGTGCATAAAAGTGAAGTTTTGAGGCTCATCTCATTTGTTTGTCGTGCCTTTAAATGGATGTGTTCTGCTGAAAAAAGAACTTGGCAACGCCCAAGATCAATCACCTTTAGTCCCTCTTTTTAAAATGGCGCATGAAGTGATGTTGTGAAGTGAAGCTGCCTACGAGATAAGAATGAGGTCTCTACTTGCTGCACAAGTTGACCCTGCTGCGGAAGTACACATTTCATCAATGCTAGGAGCACTCGAGGTAGCGCACGTCGATATCCAGCCAGTTCTTGCCCACCCGGTGCGTTCAGTGGACTCCGTTGAATTTAGCCCTACTTAATGTAGCAAGCCACTGGGTGTAGCAAGTCTTCAAAGGCCTTACTCAACTGCTTCTTCGCTCCTTCACTGCTTCAAGTAGCAGCGCTGACAGCGCGACCAGATAAGTTCATCATGATTTTAACTAATCATATGCAAGGTGCATACTTCATGACCGCGGGTTTGGAGTGGAGCAAGAAATGCTGACCAGACTCCCTGGTTGGCACTGGTGTCAGAAGCAGCACCGCCACGGAAACTGCTTGCACTGTGCCTGACATGGTGTGGCAACGCTGCCAGAGAGCTGCGACGTACTGGAAGTCAACAGAGAGGCATGTGCAATTCATTCCAGTGCATGATCTTTCTCTGCTCCGTCTCTGCCATTGAGACCGCTGCTCCCCACTCTATGCAGGAGACCACTTAATGTAGGCAGGCTGATGATGATGAGCGGTGCAACAAGAGGTGTCCACTGGAGAGCAGCAAGCTCGTACACACATGCACAGTACTGATGTACGCCGCACATAAATTGGGGCGATTCCTGGCCAGGCAGCCAATGAAGTCCCTGCTCCTTCAGTGTCAGCCCGTCAGCATTGTGTTCTTTCCCCCTCCCCCGTCTGCCCGCTTACACTCTCCAGATTAGATTCGTCAGCCTCTATGGCAGACTCAAACTGAGCCGCTCAGTTTGACTCTTCAGTAATTCCTTGACAATTAACTTTATTGTCCCACAGACAGGAAACAAGCTCAATCCCTAGAGAGACAGAGGAGCAGGTGCGACTTTCCGCACTTAATTAATTCTGCGGGCTTTCTGAGAAATGCTCGCATCCCACCTTGGATGGGACAAAAAAATTGATGACTCAGGTGCAATTGGTTTGAGTGGGCGAATTTGCATGCAAATGGGATCGTGTGAGGCTCAAAAAGTTCGACGAGGGTGTCTTAATATCAGGTCATTTATGTCTGCAGAGAGTACACACAGTGGAAAGCATCGAATAAAGAATAACGGGGGGAGGGAAAAAGTCAGACAAGCATCGCGTGCCCTGACGGGATGTATTTTGCACGGCAGGAACTGCCACAATGACAAAGTTTTTTATGCCTTGCAAGCACATAAACACCTGTACAGGACGTATATAAAAGACAGAGCAAAAGAATAAGAGAGCAACGTCTCTGGTGGCGGACAAATTGCCCTCCCGTCTTTTGAAGAAACAACTTGCAAAATTGATTATCAAGTTTCCGCGGTTCTGTAATGCAAATTTGTTCCGCGAATTCCCAGGCATGGTGCATGCCCTATGATACGAGACCTCTACAGGAACGGAGAACTTAAGACCCTGCTGTTAGTTGGGTACTAAAGGATAAAGCAGGCTCGATAACTTCCAAACTTCCGTTAAGATGACGTTATGGCTTTTGTATGGTCGTTTTATGACGTTTTATTCCTTGCCACTGTTAACGGAAAGTGCCTTGTGGGAGAGAAACAGAGAGAGAGAGAAACGAAATGCTATTAGTTTTATGAGGGAGGAAACAAAGCGATCCAGGAACGTACAGTGCAGTGCACAGTGCACTGTACACAAACTTATATAAAGCACTGCGTAGAAAGAGAAATTGAACTAATACGACACGGAAACGACCACCTTTTCTTGGACGCAGAGGGGGGAAAGATTTTATCTGGGAAAGAGAGTAAATGATCTCCTAGATCGACTGAGTAAAAGGGCGCTGTTTTCGCAATCGCCCTTCTCTACTGTCTTTCCTGCTGTCTGCTGTTCCTGCCAAAGTCATGGCTCTGTTCTACGTAGTACAAGGAATTATGTAAAGTCACATTTTTCTGGGACGTACGTGGTCGCTTGGAACCGTACGTACAACTTACATCAACGTAGCAAACGTAAATACACTGTAGATTGGAATTTTTCATATACGAAATCAGACAATCGCTCTGTTTCCTTTGGCCGGCCAATAAATGGCCTCATTGGTTGTCCATCAAAAAAAAAAGGTAAGAGATTTTCGCAGGAAATAACGAAAATGGATGGAGGGAATAACATGTTGCTCATCTTTTTGACTTCCACGTGACTTTCATGATCATCAGCGTCGCAGCTGCTGCAGATGGTCAAGGAAATGGAATAGAAGCTGAGTGCCTTTTGTGACTGCTTCACTCCTTTCAGATCTTGCTCTCTGCCTGCCGGTCCATGCTGTTAGAGAACCTGACATTTTGCTTCCGCACACAGTAGTAGGTACTATACGGTATCTAATGGACGTACACTGCCCATGTATTTCCCATACTTGGGTTCATTGGGTCACGTCACGGAAAGTTATGTGCAATTTTTTGGTACGCCCATGCTTGAACCAATTCAAAGTTCTTCGTGCATATCACTGCGTAGATGGGTACAATTGCAGTCAAAAGTTTGTATGCGGTTAGAAAGGACGCAAAACTATCTTCGTGTTATTTAACCTCTTGTGCGTGGCCCATACGTTGCCCTCTTATGCTAAGGCACAACCACAAAATAGCTGATGCACACACTGTTGAGCGCCTGTGACCATCTAAGTAGCATGAGAGCACTTAGGTTCACGTTGTTTATCGTGACAGTACAATATTTACAGGCGACGTCCAACAGAGAGCGAGATGGAAAGAGTCATGACAAGATAAAGTGCACCTTCGTACGTGGTAACCAGAGTTGGTCAACTGAATGGTTGCCCGAGGTCAGAGGTCACGTTCAATTTCTGCAGTCATGGCATGCTCAGTTCAGAAGACATGGCAGATCCAGGTCAACCTATTCACCGCAAAGGCCACTTGGTGAGAGAGTGATTTCCTATGTACTGGATGCGAAGTCGATGACTTCCAGAGTGCATAACTTAGGGTTCAAGAGGTTGGGTATTGATACCTCTTGGCATCAGCTCTGAATGACAATGTCTCCATTTTTCTCAGCCCAAGTGGCTATTTTTCTGACATCTGAAGACTGCAAAATTTGAACGCTCTTGGAGCAGCAGTTGTGCCCACCTTTGTAATGTACCCTCCCGAGTGCAATGACAGCAACAATTGCGAGGCGTTCAAGCCAAGACCTTGGTCTCTGGATAGTGTTCTGCAGCGCCTTCCCATCTTTTCTTTCCGTACTCCAACGGTATATGTATAGTGAATACAGTATGCACCATCATAAAACATGTCCAAGTTCCTCTCCCCGGATTAAGCAGCCTCAGGGGCAAAAGAAGAGAGCTATTGACTGGGACAACTGCGTTAACGCACACGCCATCACTCTGGAAAGACAAGGAACACCTCTGACATTTTAGCTTACCTCCCACCGAGCTGAGAAGGATGAGAACTGTCACCTGGAGCACAAGCACTGGTTGGATCATGTTGCTGCGCGGTTTGGTAGCGCCCTTCACACGCAAAGGTCTTTCCTTCTCCTTTAGCTGCAAAAAGTCACGAAGTTGGGGAGTCTGGAAACCTCAATCTTAAGCTCCTCCAGAGTTTCCGAGAAAATTAAGTGGCAAGTGACCAGGCAGGCGTGTGGGCGGGCAGGCAGGCAGACAGGCAGGCAGACTGGCACCCTGGCAGCTACCACGAGTGAGAGTGCGTATCAAGACCTGCGTACACCACTAAACTATGAAGCAGCGATCAAACAGAGACGAGCGAGAGTAAAAAAAAAAAAAAGAGGAAACGAAAGGGGTCGCCTTTGTCGTATCCGTTGCTGCTCGCTTTCTCTCGCTCCCGTTCACTTGTCCAGCAACCATCCTTTTCTGATTGAATTCGATATAGTCTATTTCTCTTCCTCCTCCACTGGCCTTCTTGTGTTGCTTCTACGTAAAGGCCAAAGAGAAAACTTTGTGTCTCTTCACTGCTGCTCGGAACAATGAAAGTTTGTGCAAACTTTTCCTCTAAAACGCAAGTCGCGTCTCTTGTCACAGTCCTTTTTAAGGCCCTTTGGTTTGTCATGGACAACAGTTTTCGGTCTGGGACTGTTTTTCCGCAACGAAGGCTCTTCCTCCTGACTACTGCGCTTATTTCACGAAGCAACAGCCGGTCGTCAGACAAATTCTCCTATGGCAAAGAAGGACTTCTTGGTACATGCGAGGGGAGCAACTTTGGTGTAGCAAATCGGGGACCGACGACCTTTTTTCTTTCTTCCCTCCTCATATTCCGCTCTTCTCGTGCCAGCCGTACATGTGTAGCAATGCACGGCCTTGTTGTCCGCCTCTTCCACCGAACTTGTCCGCACGCATAAGGACGAGCAACGTTCAAGTCCCAGCACCCAAGTCTTCTCCAAGCTATGATAGGGCGGCACTTTGCAGAAAATCGGACTTATCTTAAAAGCGCCCTCAGTGGTCAAGATCCTCAACTTTTTCTTGGCGAAATTCTTTTTTCTCTCTCCTCCCACGAGACGTGATTCCTGTGGGGCGCCTACTTCTCCTTGCCACTGTTTTTGTCTCTTCTTTCTTCCTCTTTCTCTCGCTCTCTTATCTTCCGGTTACGTAGACTTGTAGGATCCTTTTTCCTTCGCGGACGGAAAACCACCAGAGTGGATGGCGATGCTGCAGTGGTGAAGACGCCAGAGGACACATGAAGACGCACACACCTTACGTGCACTACTGCACTGGCTTTGCAGCACTGTCAGTGCTGCCTGCCCGTGTATAATGCCGGAGGAGCAGTGTGTGCTCTGCTCGACTATGCACTGCAGCTCCTTTTGGGCGGGGGGCCAACGACGAGGCAGGACTGACTTTTCTTATATATCTATATTTTCTAGGCTGAGAACCTCGAAAAATGAGTGTCTGCCAAGTGATCGCCAGCGCGATTGCTTTTTCGAAGTCATCCGGAAGATATCATTAGGAGCAAGAAGAAGTAGTGAGAAAAGTCATCTCTCAAGATTAATTCTGGCCCTTTGTTCTTTTTTTTTTCTTTTCCTTTTCGCTCTCTGCAACTCCTTTCATTCCATTCAGCTCATCCTCCTTTGCTCCTGTCCACTTAATGCTGGAACAAATTGGCGCATACCTTCCACTCACGCGAGTTTGCAGACAAGTCAAGAGGCGGCAGCGGCCGACGAGGTCACTGGCAAAAAAGAGGCGCCTGCCGTTGATCCGGGGAGGCTCATTTGTCAAGACGTTCCGATGTCACGTGTCACCGTCGGAGGTCGCTGGCTGCGCTGGCCCTGGGAGAACCAGGGGACGCCTTTTTTTCAATCAGATTTCATTCTTATCACTGTTACTTCACTCACTATTTGGCCCGGCCTAAGTAGAAAGCTGGAAACCCGGAGAGAGCGAATCGAGCGAATCAGTGTCTTATTACTGAGCGGAGGAACTCATTTCAATCAAGGAACCGTCTGAAAATTAGTGGCTTGGGATATCTTTGTAGTCATTTGGCACACAATCGATTTTTTTGCGCTGCACCTCTTTTTTCTGAGAGCTGTCAACAACTGGATCTTCAAACTTTACTTTGTTTTTCGTGCCCACTCCACTTTTCCTTGGCTTAATGCTACTACTGGGAAATGTGCGATGGTCGCAAAAAAATGTGACGCCGTAATTGCACAAACCGTGTGTTATTAGGGGAGAGGTTTGCGATTGCTCAACGAATCCTTGCAGCAAGCATTGATTTTTTCCCTGTCTTCCTGGCAAGAAATTCTTCGGCCAAGTCCGGCTTAATAGCACAGCACAAATCTCTTGTCACTGGTCTCTTAGGAACAACTTTCCGAGGCTCATCTTCACACTGTTTAGCTCGTGTCCTTTTCCAGATTATTTGTTTCACCGTACATTCGTTTTGCTGTCTTGTCAGTTTTCTTGCCAACTCCTCGTGGTCACCATCTACATGTACCTATGGTGTCTCACCCCTGTCTCTCAGGCAATCTTGGATCCTGAACGTTTTGCACAGCAGTTCTGGAATTTGCGCGCTGAAGATTCAACCTCTTGGCCTCGAGACAGCGCGGACCAGACTGTTTTTCGTGCGCGTCCTGACAATTCCAAGGGGGGGGGGGGGAATTCTCTCTCTGTCTCCTTTTCTCCATGGAGGCTTTCTTCTTTCCGAGGAACGAGGAGAGGGGGGGGGGAGCTTTGGGGGTCTCCCGAACGGTGTTTCTCGCCGCAAAATGCCGTTGGGGTTTTTCGCTGTTATTGTTGTCGCTGCTGCTTCTGCTGCATGCGCAATTGCACTTTCACCAAGTCGGCCCCCATGATTAGTACCTGCAATACTGGTGGTGGCGGTTTCTCTTGGAAAGGGTTGTTGTTATTGTCGTGCAACCACATTTCTCTGCTGGCTGCTACATGTTTCATTGTGCTTTTCCATGATCTGCATCTCCTTCAATATATATCGGACAATATAGATGTACACAGGATGAAGCTCCTCCCTTTTTTCCGTCCCACTACCCTTTGAGCTAATGATGAACCTCTCGTTTTCTGTCCTCTGTCTATACAGTATGACCCATCGAAAGCCCTGCCTGACAATCACGTCTGGGGGAGGCTGTGTGCTTGTGTACACCGCTGTCGTTCTTCCTTGTGGCACTTTTTTGATTCACACTGCACGAGGAGATCCATTGTTTCGCCTTTTGGCTCTCGTGTAAGGGTGTGCGCGTGCATGGACTGTACGCACAGTGTGACAAGACTTTTGGGCGATATTGTTTCCAGGGGTTGACAGGGTTGAGCGAATGGAAATGAGAAAAACAGAGAGATCTCGTCCTGAAGCCAACCTCTTTTCCGCCTATTCGTCACGAATCGACGGAGATGCAGAATACTCGCACTTGCTTGTTAATGGAATGCAATATTGATGTATTCTTTCTCTTCGTAATTAAATAGAAGGAGTGCGTCCGAATCAGAATACATCAGTGTCAGTGCTTCCAACTGTTCATCGGACGTTGAACCCTACTGAAATGCCGCCATTTGTTCTTCCAGGAAAGGACTCAACATGCTGCTGCCCACTCAAAGGAATCTGTACGTCAACCCTCACTCAGTTGTCATTGCGCTGACAGACGAATCTTCGCGTCAATAAGCGTCAATTTGGAAGAGTCTTCCTCTTCATTCATTCAGTGTCCCGCCGGGTCTGCTCAAATGGACCTAGAGTACGCACCAGGTCAGTGGTCTTGGTCCATTCACGGCCAGACCAGGAAAAAAAAGGTGGAAGCAGCATGCCAATATCACTAATACACACTGTGCACTGCACTCGTGTGCATTTGACCATGCCCAGCTCGAACACGAGCACGGAGAGAGAGGAGGCGAGCCCGAGAAAGGGATGGATGGATCATTAACTGATTTATTATTCGTGGTGTCGGTCAAGCCGAGCCTGCCTTTGCAGCTCCAGCTTCCTTAATCGAGTCAGCCCGTGGACCCTCGTTGCGCTTGCGCGCCACCCGACGGATCCCCGTCCGTGCGTGCGTGTGTATGTGGGTGTGGGTCATATCACGGTCGTCCTAACACGACCGCGCTTTCATCGTAAGGAAACACGCGATCACAGCGGGGGTTTCACAGCGTTATCGGGACCCTCGAAAGACCGGCTGGCGTGGAGCGTTCTTTTCCTGGTGGCCAGATGGCTGACAACTATGTAGGAAAGCAGCTAACTTTTGTCTCAATTGAAATTACAAGACCGGATTATCGATTCTGTCCAAGGAGCACTCATGGTTCAAGGGATGTGAGTGGCTGATGGAATCGAGTCCGTGTGAAGGGTTTTTTTACCTTGTTCCCTCGAGTTTACTTATTGCTGAGGATTGCTGAGCGAGGTTGGAATAGAGGTCCAGCTGGAGCTGGAGGCAGCGGCTCCGCAGCACACATTTTGGGGCTCTTTTATGGTGTCACTGGTGAGCTTCTGGAAGAAAAAGGATCGCTCCAGTCCCAATTTTGACTGCCACACATAGCATAACCATCCTACGACACCAATTAGATTAAGAATTAGATACCATCAGGGGCAGCCCCGTGGCAGCACTTGAGTCTCAACAAGTCCACCTCGGAGGCCTTGGCCTAAATGTTGGCTTCCGGCCGACCTGGACAACAGCAACCAGCAACGTTTAGGCGTCGCTAATAGCGAGCGTCGCTATCGGTGCAAACTACAGGAGCGACGTATTGGATGAAATAACGTTACTAGCCAAGACGATACACTAGGCTTTGCGCAGATTCCTTACAGACCAAACTAAAGTATCCAAGTATGAATGTTCGTGTGTGTGTGTGTGTGTGTG
>JAAUXU010048282.1_pt1 | contig 10488 bp, 10 predicted proteins | sample 7278151 | NCBI WGS metagenome assembly JAAUXU01 (sample SAMN14350113, study PRJNA611818) | marine sediment metagenome | isolation source: surface marine sediment (1.8m) | place: French Polynesia: Moorea | collected 2018-08 | reverse complement strand
TTGTTGCGCTGAGCAATTGAGACACGGGACAAGTTGTTGTGCTGATCAATTGAGACTTGGAACAAGTTGTCGTGCATAGCAATTGAGGCATGGAACAAGTTGTTGCGCTGAGCAATTGAGACACGGGACAAGTTGTTGTGCTGAGCAATTGAGACAACTTTGGAGATTCGCAACATTTGATTGGAGGCTTTGACAGGAATGGGTTTTTAGCAAAAAGTCTCCACTGAAGTCTGAGCCACAACTTTTACAGTAGACTCAGCTTAATTGTGCAATTTGCATTATTGTGCAACTCTTTGACGAAATTTATTACAAACGATCTAGACTGGAATGATTGGCTTGATTTTGACGACAATGCTGAAGTTGGAGAGGAAGGGGAGGAGAGGAGTGCAGAAAACAAGAAGGAGAAAAGTGATCACAACTGCGATGATGAGGAAATTGAGCTGCTAAGGGGAGAAGACGTTTTTGGTGGCTCATTCAGGTCTGAAAGAAGCTCTTTTTGTACAAGAGTGGCCAGACTATGATCGAATGCGCAAACTTGACGAATTTTCATTACAATTCTGTTCCCAAGCAAAGGATCAGCCAAAAATTATCTTCTTTATTTCTTCCCAGGGAAGGAAACAAAGTGGTTTTTCTGCAGCTCTACAGTATTCTGATTCCTTGCGTAATTGTGCACCTTGCATTATTGCGCAACTTTTGCTTGACCCGAGGCTGCACATTAAAAAGGAGTCCACTGTATTTCCTTTGTAAGTTCCAGAGCTTCTTCCCCCCGGATGCTCAAGCAAGATCATTCTATCACCCCACCGAGAAGCCTATCTGCGATGGCAGATGGAGCCAAAAGTCAGCTAAAGATGGGGCAGAGTGAAAAAGACTTAAACGACGTTTTGGTTCGTGTTGAGTCACCCTGTCAATTCAAGTTGTCTCGACTACATCCAAGAGTGACTACATTTCTCTGGTCCGCTCACCGTGGACGAGAACTGGACGCAACGGCTGAGCTCCAGGATGGAGTAGTCGTAGTCGATGGTTTTAGAGTTGTATTGGGGATGGTCCGCCTTGCGCTTCACTTGGATATACTGGGCGCCGTCCCTGGAGTTCGACAAGCTGTGCTCGCCCAGCACGACGTAGATGCTAGCAAAAGTTTCAGCTGTATTAATATGGGGACCTCCCACCACTGCAGGCAGTCCGTCACCGTCTGCCTGTGCAGTGGGCAGGTCTGCCTGCGCAGCCTTTGTGCACGGCCTTGCACTCGGCCTTGCACAGGAGCAGCGCCTTTGGCAGGATGTCAGAGAATCGAGCCAAGAGACTGATGAGATGACCTTAATAAGGGGCTGTCATGACAAAAGTGGAGAAACCTCCCTCCCACTCAGAACGTACTCACGACTGCTCTGACCTCGCTGGCCTCGGCCTCGGAGGTCAGCCATCAAGTCGAGACCATGATGATCATTGGGCTGGACCAGATAGTGAAAATTTTGGAACTTTGCTCATTGCATCTTAGGGCTGTGACCTGACGCCAAACGGTGAAGATGGCTTTCAAAAAATAACTTTTTTGACCCACAATAAATATGTTAGTGCATGAGGTCAGTACATAACCAGCAGTTCAGATCTTTAAGGCTGTTGGGTGAAGCTGAACACACTTTGTCCCTATAGTAATATAATGTAATATAGTAAATGCAAGTAAAGTTCATCAACTGGAGAGAAACGATTTGTAATGTTGACCTTATGTAACTCTGAGGACCGAGAGCGGATGGTTATGGCGGATGGGATGGTAAAATGGTTATTTCTTTTGTTTCGTTTAACTACAACGGATTGAGATAGCGTCGGGTAGCAACCAACACACGTGGGAGGGGATAAAAATGGTCTAGCCTGATGACTGTTATGTAAGGCCTGGATCAGACATTAGTATATATTAGTGAAACCTTCCACTTCAATCGGGCAAACACAGAGTCCTATCATTTTAAACCCTGATTAATATTTATGTACTTTGGCGGTCTCACCCAACATGACGATGGCGCAGTCAAATATGATTCGAAAAAGTTGCATTTGAACTTTTTAGTTTCACGAATGGGCCTCAATCGGGCTACTGTCAAAAATGGGCCTTTTGCGTACTGTAACAGCCAACTTGACGTGCCGAAGCCAAAAGTTTGAAGAGAAAAATTTAATTTTCATGCATACAATGTATCAACAGTTGAACTGGGTATCCTCTCAGTCATGGATCCACTCCTAGCCTGGTTTAGCCGAGCATGCTTAACTTAGGCTCAACAGCTTGAGCAGAAGCTGACCTAGCCCTCTTTGATGAGCTATGCAGCACAGGTGCAGTGCAATAGCAAAAGACCAGGGGACCCGGGCTGCTTTGCAGCCCACAGTAGTGTCCCCTAGCTCCTGTGGAGGGCCTTTTGTGGGCCTGGGGCCCATTCACTCTTTTGTTTTGTTATGGTTTCTGGTTGACACTTTACTGATTCCTGTTTCTCCCTCTCCCTGTCCTGGTGCCATCTGTTGCACACTTCAGTCATGAAGTCAATACCAATGAATAATCTGCTCTTTGGTTTGATTGTAATTTTAACTCCCCGTTGTCACTACTGAGGTTGGAGGTGCTTTCCTCCCAAACGGGGATCAGGATCAGTCCAACCGTCTAAGAGGAGTTAGAGAACAATGAAAGATGTGGCCAGACCCATTAGGGAAAGGGTTATTGTTGTGGAAAGGGTTTGTGCCCTCGTTTCACTCTATGCTGCAGCTGCCACTCTCAGAGGAGACCACAGAAATAAGTTGGTCTCTGCCTTGGTGATGCAGTTGGTCCATCCAGGCAACCAAAATGCCTTCTATGCCCAGCCCAACCCTATGTTGGGCCTACTCATTGCCTTCCCGTCCGGGCCGGCTTTTCGTTGCGGGTCTCGTATGTACCCTGTTCGGCACCTAGACCTTATTTTGTGAATCTGGCATGCCGTTGAGACAAGTTTGGCTATTTGCCTGGCAACGCTGTCTACTTATGGGCATCTTTGCTGTCCCACCTTGGGCCTGCTCATGTCATGGTCCTTTGTCCCTTGGCCTAGTCTTGTCGCTCCAGGAAAGCTTTGGTTGGATAATCCCTCCCCCTCCCGTTGGTGCTGCAGTAACCTTATTCCCACCTGTCCGCTCACCTGGTCCAAGAGACTCACCTGCTTGCGCTCTTGCCCCTCGTGCAGTGCGCGGCCGTGAGCACGTGACAGTCGTCGATGAGCGTGCCGCCGCAGAACGGCGTTCTGCCGAACCGACCGTTGACCAAACCGACCTGATCAATGTTATGTACGACTTAGGCACACATCAGTGAATGTACTGGGTGCGATAGAGGCAGAGTCGCAGTGACAAAATCAGACGAGCAGTTGGGTCACCCTGTAGCACATTTCAGAGCTCTGTGCACCTTGCAATACAGGCATTGTTACTTTCAGGTCAATTCACACTAGAGTGGGGTGAGTGCTGTAGGAAGAATGGGTGCCGTAGGTGGGGTTGGTCGGGTCGGGTCGGGTTAGGTTGGTTGGTCAGCAGAGAAATTTGACGGTTTTATCTCATTAGCGACAATACTTCTGTGGCACCCGGTTTGTACAATGCATGGTGGGAAGGGTCACCCGGCCAGTACCTGCCAGGGCCACTCATTTTTAGAGCTGGTGTTGCCGTTCACGATCCGGTTGCCGTTCTTCAGGCCGCATGGACAACGAGTGGAAGGGACTGTGAGTGTAAAAAAAAATAGAATTAAGCAATGAGGTGAAAGAAGCTTTTGACTGAGCTCAAACAGAAGTTGTTGAGGCATTGGTGGAGCTTGAGCCTTTGGGATGAAGCAAAGTCAAGCAGGCCCAGCTTGGCGACTTGACTGGGCCAGATTCAGCTGTATGTCCGACACACTCAGCGACTTCCACGAGATCGTAGCACAGACAGTTGGCTCAAGTACGAGGATAGGTCTTGGCAGCTAAGATGACGCAGCTGGTAGTGGCGGACTCAGTCAGGGTCTTGGCCCATTCTACCTTTCGTTCATGTTTCGTAATCTCTTCAATTCAAACAACATAATAATTCCCTGTAAAAGGTCGTTAGTACGTACGATTGTGATTCCTAGCAGCCCGAATCAGCTACTAGTTCCTCTCGAGCCCCACTTTGGGAGCAACCTCTACAAAATCCGTAAGGTCAGAGCTGTTACAATGGTCATTGCAACAGCTGACTTGCTAAGCGCTCCCTCAGCGTCTAAATCGGTTTAAGGTTACCATATAAGGGCTCGGAAACATTCACTGCGGAAACTGCGCAACCTCTGCGTAATACATAAGGTCATACGACTTTTTTTCACTTTTCTCCCTTTCTGATCTTGCCTAAATGCCTCCAGACAAGAGATAATATTGCCCTGAGACCATTTGCAGCAATTAAAAGCTGGTGACAGTCTTTGGTGATACTGTACTAAGCTGTGGTTGCCCTTTACAACAAGTGCAATGGATTGTTTGGTTACCTTCCACACTTCAGATGGCGCTGTCGTCACCCCTGGCACGCCTGCTCTGCCTGCAAGGGCCACTCTTTACAGTTCCTGCTCACTGTCCTCACCTCACAAAATCTTGCTCATTTGTCAAATCGCTCCAGATCAATTGTGAGGCTTTTGAGTGACTCAGCAGCCTTGGAATTAATCCGGAGCTGGATTTCGAAGTCTTGGACTCGATACAGAGCAGGACTCAGAAGCCTTAGAGCTGGTCCGGAGCAAGGTTTGAAACCCTACGATTTGATCATGAGCCAGATTCAACTTTCCAACCCAGCTTCCATGAGGCTTGTTTTCCCATCACCTGTTATTCTGACAACATGGCAAGTCATGCCCAGAGCCATGACAGCTGTCTGCCAAGAATGCAATCCAGGCTGTCTCTCCATGGCAATGTGAAGTGAGAGCAAAGCCCCTGTGGGTTCAAGTATCCTATGACAGCTTGTTTTCTACATGTGAGAAAACATGGGGACGTCCATATTTGCTATTGGCATTTTGTCTCCATTGGCTTTGTTTTGACTTAGGTCAGAAAAGAATTATGCTTTTTGACTCGGATTTGGCCGCCGAACAATGAAGTCCAAGCCATGATTGATCCAACTTCAAGAGCAGCAAGAAACGGCAGTACCTGGTGCTGGTGAGGGTGACGGTGAAGGTGAGGGCGAAGGCGAAGGCGAAGGCGAGGGTGAGGGCGAGGGTGAAGGTGAAGGCGAGGGTGAAGGTGAAGGCGTGGGTGAAGGTGAAGGCGAGGGTGAGGGCGAGGGTGAAGGTGAAGGCGAAGGTGACGGCCATGGCCATTGAGGTGGTGCAGGCCAAGGCCATGGCCATGAAGGCGCAGGTGAGGGCGTCGGTGCTGGCGCAGGTGCTGGCGCAGGCGCTGGCGCAGGTGCTGGCGCAGGTGGTCCAGGCTGGGTGCTTACTGCCTCAAAGATACATTCGAATCCTGCAACGTTGGAGGAGATCGTCCTGAATCCGTCCATCTGTCGGTTGACCTTCGACTCACCCTGCGCGGTGGACCTGCTGTTGGAGTAGAAGTCGAACGTCATGGTGAATGGGTAGGTCCTTTTTTCGACGAGGACGCCTCTGGTGGGAAAGAGGAAAGCTGACTTGAGCAGTTCATGGTAGCAGAAGTGAACGGGGGCAACCTGGTGTTTCTGTCGAACTGGCTCCCGCACATGGTCAGCGAGCTTCTGTCCGTGGTGATCTTGACGTTGTCGGAGCAGTAGCCGGAGAGCCTGAATCTGTTGCAAGTCATCGTAAGCTCAATGTTGGCACCCACCTTCAGGCTGCGGTTACACCTGGAATGAGCGAAGAGTGTTCAGAAGCAAATTCCCAAATTCTTCAATTGACGCATTTTGCCATTTCCCAATTTGCCTAAATTCAAAGTCTTCCCAGCCTCGCTAATTTTCTGTATACCTAAAGTTTTCCCCGAGTCTCGATTTCCCTACACCCCCACCGAAACCATTCCAATTTCCCTAATTTTCCCCAACTTCTTCATTGCCATGTCTCACCTGACGTTGTTCGGGTAATACGAGGGGTAGTTTGGCGACCTCAGGATGATTTGGTCGCCCGCGGCCACGCTGGTGGTGCTGCCGCAGTTGGGGACGATCTGGGCGCGGACTAAAAGGCACAGGGGGGAAAGGGCAGAGCTGCAGATTTGATAGAAGAGAAAGAAAAGTCCGAATTCGTACACGAAGGCTCGACGTCCCTTGGAACCGGCTGTTGAAATTCGCCCCCATCTTTTCCGTCCTTAAAAAACAGTCATCAACACACTTTTGTGTAATTTCTCATACGTATTGCACTGAATAGGAAAGTTACATCGAAGTATTACAATTTTGTGGGATCTGTTTGTGAAAAATAAGTGAGCCATACATGTTAGGCAAGGTCAAAAATTGAAAATTTCGGTATTTGATGGAGTGCATCTTAGGCTTGCTACCTAATGCCAAATGGTGAAGTTGTAGTCAAATGGTCTTAAAAAAATGGACCCCCCTCCCTGGGGATAAGGTTTTGCTACTTGAGTTCAGTCAGTACATAATAAGGTGCTCAGATTTTGATAGCCCTGTGACAAAGCTGTAAACACTTTAGTTTTAGTTGCATTTGACTGCAGTGCTTCAGTGTTGCATCTAGATAGCAACCAAGCAGGCCCAAACTAGATGTGCAATATCGACTTAACATCCTTACGTAACTTCACCGGCAGAGAGGGAACTAAAAGTCATTGATTTTTCATTCCATTTTATTAGAATGTCTTCAAGTGAATTCTGGCCACAAATCTAGGATCCCGCAAGCGATAAAAAGATTGACCAAGCCTAACATATATGACTGACTGATTGAAGTAGGACCATAACTTCATTGGCAGAGAAACATTTTGATGTCTCCGCAGCAGAATGTGCAAGATCTCAAATGCTTTTCATTCAACAGCTTTTGAGCGAAATCCTTCCATTTCAGTGCAAAAAGTGAAGTGCTGAAGTCACAGCAGGAGCGACTTTGATCTCACCCTCAAATCCCCAACTTGGATCCCCAATATAGATCCCCAACTTGGATCCCCAATTTGGATCCCCAATTCGCACCCCCAATTTTTTGGCTCCAGACTCTACAACCACAAGCACTTCTGATGCTGCGCAAACACCCGATCAATTAGTAGACCCCAACATTTCAGCCAAACAGCTGTTATCGTAACTTGGCAATAGTAGATACTTTCCTTGCAAATAGCTTGCTTATTTTCAACGTTTGCACACATCCTGTTACATTTTAATTCATAAAAGCAACACTTGGAGTAACCTCCTCACTTATGTGGCACTTTGAGCTCTGCTAAGAGTTGGAAGTCACATTTTTAGTCCTACTCTGGTGAAAGTAGTCACATTTGTCTTTGCAAGCCTGGTAAGACACTTTTGTGTATATGATGCATAAAACACATTTTCTCTGTTTTTTCCAGGGAATTGAATAAGGAAGGCATGGTAGTTGACTTTCATTCACAGAGATCTCTCAGCAGCTGCAACTTTCCAGCAATGACGTTACCCTTGGGAGAGGTTGCATGATCACCACGTCCAGGTCACCCTTGACTTGCTCGTTGTCCTTTTTGGGCTCGTCACCCCTGTCATCCGTGACAGAGTCAACGGACTTTCTCTGGCTCACCTGCTTAGACAATCCACTGGTGAAAAGTAGCTCAGTTGCACTGTTGGATCAAGTTGGAAAAGCCCGACCGCGGCTTGAACGCAGATCCAAGCCTCTCCGGCTCGAATCAAGTCGAATCGAGTCGACCAAGTATCGACTTGGAACCCCCCACCCCAATCCGGGATGAGTCCAGTCCCGGAAGTCCAATCCGAGCCCAGACTGAGCCCTGCTTCGAGCCGGATGCCATCCAGCTCAACCTCGACTTGATCCAACACTACTGATTTGTTCATCACGGATTTTCTCATCCTCTCACCGCGTTCGCTTGGACAAGGCCTGCCCCAACCAGCAGGAGGCCGAGGAGAATCCACTTGGAGAGGTCCATTTCGGTGGGGTAGACCAGGTGTGACGCATGTCAAATGTGTCCACACTCCTTTTATATCTGTTCAAGGCGTTGACGTTGCTCCATATTTGCAATGAAGAGGAAGAAGAAAAAATGTAAACTTTCCATGACTGTTATTGCGTAGGATGATTCTCAGAAAACAACTGTGAACTACGAGTCCTCGGGTCCCATCTTTACTTTCCACCCTATGCAGTGAGTGAAGGCGCAGCCGAAGCTCGCGCCTGGTGCAGGGTGACCTAGATGGCCACTCCGTCCCGGACTTGAGCAGTTCTTGGTCCTCACGGCATCTTGATGCTCTCCGGGCGGTTTTGTGTCCCGTCCCCGAGGTTTGAAAGGCAGCCAGCTAAAGAAATCGGGGCTGACGAGCACCAACGGCTTCTGCTCGGGGTCAACGGGTTTCTAGACAGGTTCAGCTCGGCCCCCTTCACATCATTGGCCATGTTGTACGCTGGGCCTGGCCAAATTCACTCAGGTGCAGTGAACATGTATTCGTAGAAGATTAAGGATTTGGTGAATCCTTGAAGAGAAATAAGGAGGGTCCCACATTTGTCACACGTCTCTGGGACACCCTGTATGAGTTCAGGAATCGATCAAAGATCTTTGCTGCCGGGTCATCAAGAGCAAACACTGTTGAAGTGCTTGATTTTAGGCCTCTGAATTCAGGTGTCTCCTCAGTTTACTCAGCTGGTCCTCGAGGACTTTTTGTCAGGCCTTTTTTGCAGGAAGCTCTTAAGCGTCTGTCAGGACTGGAGAAGGGGCCAACCATGACTCAGACGCTGTCACTGAAGCAGCTCAGTCTTTGGGTCAATGACTCAAGTCAACCAAGTCACAGCCGGAGAAGAGAGGAAAAACAGCCTCCATTCAAAGTAGTTACAGGGTGTCGCAGGCAGAGGCGGAAATTAGTCTGGACAAAAAGATTGCTATTGTTGCGCGCTTTCCTTAGCTGTCGACATTTTCATCACCAGACTCTATTTAGTACCTGTCCAATTGGTCCATTTGCAGCACCCTGTGCAGCTGGAAAGCGGATGTGAGGACAACAACAGGAACTCAGGACAGAGGAATCCTTCGGCAACACTTGCATTTGAGGCTAGAACAACTTGTTCAATCTCTTCCTTTGTGCTTTATTTGTTGTAAGACTGCCTTTGAATCAGATCTAGTCAAATGGAATGAAAGAAATCACTATTGTTTGGGTCTTCTCTTGTGTTGCCGAATTGACTGCTAAACTTCTTTTCCTCGACAACTCAGTTATGTAGCACTCAAAAAAGGTTCAAAAAGGTTAGTTTTTTTTTCAAAACTAACCTTTTAAAGACGGACTTTTTAAAGACTATAAAGAGGTCTTCCCACGTGGCATCATGTAAGAGACCCTTGATGCATTTTTATTCTAGCCCGGTGAATTTTTAAGACTGACCTAACAAGCATGCTAATGATATGTGTCACGCTAGTTCGTCAATAAATGTCAATTTTAGTTTTTTGGGTTTTGAAAATTGGCATTAGATACTGTTACAGCTGGTAAAAGTCCCATTTCCTATTGAAGAAGATAAAACGTCTCCTTTGGGCACTTTTGACTAAAAGTGTCTAAATATATTGTAAGTTCCTTTCAGCCACAGCGTTTGACCCCTTTATGGAAAGACAGACCTGACTTGCACTTTTGCCCTAGGACTCCTCATTGTTCCCCAAGATGGGGTCAAGGTCATGAACTGTAGCAGAGTTCACTCCCAAAATACGTTATGTTTGACTTGTGAGTCCCATGTTTGTTTGTTTGTCACCGTTGATGCCCAAGTAGCCGAAAGGAGTCACCCTGCATTGGGTCTTGTCCCACCCCGACCTGCACACATGGAGGCGCTTAGCAGTCCATAGCGCCTGGCACGGCGAGTCCTTCAGTGTGCTTAGCCACAGACTTAGTAGCAACTGCTACGTCTGTGGCTTTGGCCCTTAGACACAAAGTGTTCTTACCAAAATCTGAATATTTCGGCCAAAGACCGAAAACCTCGGCCATCAAGAATACAACTTTCCAAACAAAAGTACCTCTTCCAACTTGTAGCTATATTGTTATGAAGTGTCAGCTTGTGAGCAAGTCACAGTTTGATCATTATATTCTCGATTGGAGATGAGAACGAGCTCTTTGCCAGCTCGTTGACCGGGCTCGTGGCCCGGCCCGAGCCCGATTCTCGGCCTGCTTCTGCAATTCCAAGCCTAAGTCGAGCCCCAGCTGACTCCTACAGGGGTTCCACGATGCTGCTGAGTCCTGCTCAGTCCACGCACCTTCAGTCTTACGTGACCGAGACATGCTGAAGTGACCCCATTAATGCTGAACCACAGAAAATCAATATGAGGCCACCTTAAAAAGTGACGTGCAGTGAGGTCGTGTCACTGGCCTCAGTACAGTGAGTGGCAGTCTACGTAGGCCACAGTACAGTGAGTGGCAGTCTACGTAGGCCACAGTACAGTGAGTGGCAGTCGTAGGCCTCATTACAGTGAGTGGCAGTCGTAGGCCTCAGTACAG
>JAAUXU010112799.1_pt1 | contig 10490 bp, 16 predicted proteins | sample 7278151 | NCBI WGS metagenome assembly JAAUXU01 (sample SAMN14350113, study PRJNA611818) | marine sediment metagenome | isolation source: surface marine sediment (1.8m) | place: French Polynesia: Moorea | collected 2018-08 | reverse complement strand
GGCAGGACTCTGTCTGACTACAATATCCAGAAAGAATCTACTCTTCACCTTGTCCTGCGTCTCCGTGGTGGAATGCAGATCTTTGTCAAGACCCTGACCGGAAAGACTATCACCCTCGAGGTTGAGCCCTCCGACACTATTGAAAACGTCAAGGCCAAGATCCAAGACAAGGAGGGCATCCCCCCAGACCAGCAGAGGTTGATCTTTGCTGGCAAGCAGCTGGAAGATGGCAGGACTCTGTCTGACTATAATATCCAGAAGGAATCTACTCTTCACCTTGTCCTGCGTCTCCGTGGTGGAAGCATTGGGCCTTACAGTCTCATGTAGTCTGGTGGTCAATGATTAGTTATTTAAACTGTGCTTTTAATCTGAAAGGAAAGTGTCAAAATAAAAAGTACAGAAGTCATCCATTGTCCTTCCTCCGAACCGTGCATTTTTGATGCAGTAGCCGTAGAGGAAGTTATTCATGGACTCGAGGGCCTATCGGGGTTCTACTCGGTGGAGGGTTTATATGAATGCCATGTGTACTCCTCGTTTTAGGTTCTCGCTGATGCTACAAAGTTAATCAAAAACTCGGATCGTTATCACCGTTCCTCTGCCCCAGAGGCCAACATACTAGTAATTGGAGTTCCAAATGTTGGCAAGTCATCGTTAATCAACCATCTGAGAAACCAAAATCTAAGACTGAAAGGTTTGTCTGATAGAAAAACATGCTATTTCTACGTATAGTAGCTATGTCCCTTCCTGTCGATCTGCTCCAGGTCGCGCAAGTAGCGTGGGCAGCAAACCCGGAGTGACTCGGTCCGTCTTGACTAAGATCAGGGTATGCAATGACCCGTTAGTCTATCTCATCGATACGCCCGGTATCATGATGCCGAACATCCGGAATGTCACTGTCGGGATGAAGCTGGCCATGTGTGGTGGGATGGACGACACTTTTTTGTGATTTGCACAATGTATACGAGTAATCCCTCCACAGCCACCCTGAACGATAACGTGGTTGGTAACGAGAGAATAGCAGACTACACACTGTTCCACCTGAACCTGACGAGGAACTTCTCGTACGTGGACTTCTTCGGCCTGCAGGCACCCTGTGATCACTTCAAAACCTTCGGACTTCAGTTGGCGAAGAGTAAGGGCATGGTCAAGGGGAGAAAAGACCTTGCGACAGGTAACAACGTAGGCTGGTGGAATCACGTGCGTGCCCATGTGCGCGTCCTCGACGCATCTTGTCAGTCCTGCTCAAGTGCGACCTCTATTTGTCGTTCTTCAGGTCGGACTCAATTATACCCAGATTGGGAAGACATCTCGCAGTCTTTTGTCAGAGCATTTCGAGAAGGAAAACTGGGCGTGCTCAACCTTGACCAAGATATCCTGGATGAGATCTTGGCGCCGGTGGAGAACGATGGCACTGACGACCAAGGAACCGACTGAGCCGGCGCAAGTTATTTATGCCACGCTATAGTGAATTGTTTATTCTTCCACTTGGGTGTAACAATAGCAGCAACACAGCATTGAGTCATTGTCCTTCCTCAAGTTACGTACAATATCTGTCCTAACGTCGGCTAACAAGAAAAAAGGAAGATGCCGCAAGATGCAGAGAGTTATCTCTGTCTCTTTCAAGACATTCATACACTCTGTCCACGATATCTGGAAACGTCGTTACTCAGGTAAATGAGCGAGGCAAAAAGTGTATAAATAAGGATGGTTCATTGGAAAAGGCACAGCAACAGCTTAAAGCACACTTTTCTTTGAATTTACTCAACATCAGACAAGACATACACGAACTATACGTCATGGGGAACAAGTTGCAAGATATCGCGGACAGACCGTGCCTTGTGTACTACATGTAGACATGGGTACAAAGAGTAAAGAGCAGGAAACTGGTGCATTCTCTCAGAAGAGTTCGTACCCTTCTGGATATCTCAACTGGATGCTTTTCCGGGCGAGGTCTTCAGCGTGTTGGCAGTCGAACTTCTTCAGCAGTCTAACGATCCTGGGGGAGAAGAGGACGTTGACGTGATGCAAGTAATTCGGATTTTAGTCAACTTACTTGTTCTCTACTTCGATTGCACCCGGCTTTGATTCCAACTGAGATATGGCGAGCTTGATCGCCCGGCCCCAATGCCCCAAGGCCTCAGCGTGCGCGCAGCAGAACGATACTACTTTGGCATCAGAGAGATCAACGACGCGCCATAGACGGAGCAGACACTCAGAGGCGGCCTCAACGTCGCCCTGGGACAAATGCGTCAGGCCGAGCTTGCAGGTGGCCTCGATGTACCTGAAAAACAACTACATCGTACACTTCAGGACTTCAGTCACGTCTGCCTTTGCACTCACGCGTTTTTCTTCTTCTCCATGTCTTTCTTGATGTCCTGCGCGTCCTCTCTGGAGTCGTGCTTGAGCGCCGAGTGCGCCAGCACCGCGTCGATGTCCACCAGCGTCGTCGTGATCTCCGTGCAAAGGGCGACTACCTCGGAAGCTATGTCAGGGTCTAGAGCAGCCACAGGAGCATCATCTTCAGTTTTCTCTTCAGTGGAGGAGGGAAAGAGCTTCTTGTCCAGTTCCAACGAGGACAGTCGGGACATGGCCAGTTGGAGCTGCTTGGCAAGAACGAATCAACGTGACCATGAACCCCTGGTGCCATTGCACCCAAAACAGTGTGCTCCCTTACCGCATTCACAGTCTTGTCGTTCTTCAACTCCTCCAACAAGGCTTTGGATTCCTCACTCTGGTAGTCCAACTTGGCCAACCACGACAGCTTAGCCTCAGCCATGGTCTCCAGCAGTGAAGTCTCGGGAGATTGTTTCTTCTTGCCGACGGAAGCCCCGCTACCCCCGTTCTTCTCCTTCTTGGGGGCCTCGTTCAACACGTAACGCACCTTGTATACGTCCACTTTCTTACCCAGTTCGTCCTAATGTTGAGGAAGAGATTGATTTGATCGAGTCACGAGAAGAGAGTGGTTCAAGTTTACAAGACGAATGGCACTTTTCTTGGTGTCACCAGCTCCCAACACTTCTGCGCCTTGACTCCACCACTTCTGTATGTACCTTTGCCAAAGTCATCGTTCCTTGAAGATATTGTCCTGGCGTGTACGCCTTCATGAACTTTTCAGTGTTGACGGCCGCCACGTAGATGGGAACCACGGATCCCTTGGACAGCGTGAAGCCGGAACTGCTGCTGATCTTCTTGCCACCGGTCGACGCCTGGTCGGGATAAGTGATAGTTGAGGAGTCACAAAATGAAACCCCCTACACGTAAGCTTCCTTTTACCTGGTCAAATGTTTGGTAGACGTCAACCGACACACTAGAGGACAGTTTTGAGGTGAGCAGCAAGGGCATGTCGGTCAGTCTCTCCAGAGCAGGACGGTGTTCAGAGCGAACATGAACTTTTAAAGTGTACTCTTCCTTGTCCACCTGAAGGACAACATCGTCGAGGATCTCAAAGTCGTCCCTCAGACACGCGAGAAACTCACCTTTGCACTCCATTTGTGCGGATACGCGTCTCCACATACCACCAACTGTTTGTGGCTATTGTAAAGCATCCACAGTTGGGACTCGTACTCGGACTCGTACAGGACGTTGCTGAGCAACGGGAGGCTGGGGGTCACCTCGGTGCTCTTGGACAGAGAGAAGCTGTAAGACAACTGCAGTTCGTAGATCTGCCGATTCGGGGGTACGACATCCCTCGTCGAGCTGAGAGCCAAGATCTTGGTCTCGAAGGGGCGGAAGTTTTGAACTAGAGACTTGAGCTTGATTTCCGGTAGAACCTAAATCGAAACACATAATCAGGTCAGTCGACATGTCTGATACTGTGCTGTTGGCAGCTTAAGCTCACTTCTTCGTTCGAAATCCTGCTGGAGACCTCCAGTCTGGTGATAGCATCGCCTCCGTGAAGGGACACCTCCCTCTGGTCAAGCTGAAGTCCGTGAAAATTCACGCTGATCGAGACCTCCACGGAGCCTATGTTGGCCCACCACTTGGCCAAACACACCTCTAGGACTAACCGTTCTGAAAAAAGACATGGAGTGAGCTCAGCCACATGTCAGTTGTGCCCCATGGTACTGAACACACCTCTCACAGGGATGCTATAGGTGAACTCTCCATTATCAGGCAGACTGAACATCTTATCGTGCTCCCAAGAGTGAACCATCAGTTTGGGCGCCAGCTGCACGGTGTGGATGACAAATTTGCCAGAAGAGAACTTCTCGTGAGAATTCACCCTGCAAATACAGTGTGCAAATTGTACAATGCCTCTTGGCGTCGATGATACAGCCAATGATAAGTCCAGGTGAGGCCTGGACTTAAGCTGTGAGAGTAGCTCGAAGCAAGCACCTCATGACAACAAGAAGTTTACTTAGCCGTTACCTAATGACTGCCCAAGTTGCATTCTGCGGCACCATCAGGAAGTATCTCTTGATCTCTCCTGGCCCGAACACCACTTTCGGATAGGTGGCGCACGGCCGACGTTCTATGGTCAAGGGCTCTGACTTGACCACAGTTATGGGCACCTCGAACAAGTGACCCTTTTGAGGCTGTCGGGAAGAAAAAGGAGAAATGTCACTGATGCCCAACTCATCATTTTCATACTGACCTCGTTGACATCGTACGCCTTGATGTAGGCCGAGTGGGCCCCCGGCTGAAGTCCCGTGGGGTCGATGGACACGACGAAATGTCGTGTCGTGTGCATCAGGTCGACGTGGGCAGGGTGACTGACCCATTGTTGATTGCACGTCAAAGCCAATCGGACGTTGAAGTCGATCTTCAAATCGGCAGGCACAGAGGTCGAGTCCAGAAACACGGGCTCCACCTTCACCGGTATCTCCTACACATTAAAACGACATTTTTGCACTGTTGGACAGGCATTCAGCGAGCTGCGGCCATTCATTACAACCACACCTGCTTCTTCGAGACGGCCTCCAACTGCCTCAGGTGGATGCCTTTCTGATTGCCGTTGCAAGTGACAGCGAAGCGGACGTCGCGCTCGGGGGCATTGTGGAAAGTGGTCAGGTGATTAAAGGCACCTTCCAGCTGGAAAATCGTGAATCCAATCATAACTTATGTTTTCATGGCCATTCTGCTGACTGGATGCACCTGCAACAACCCGTGTCCTTGTGCGTAATGGCATCTGTCCTTAAGGTGCAAGGCCGAGTTCTCCAACGCACGCTTGATGCTGAAGGGGGAATATCCCAGCCCCAGGGATTTCATTCCAGAAATGAGCAGGGAGACGGCGCCACAAACATGAGGACTGGCCATAGAGGTACCATTCATCAACTGGGTGCACTTGAGGGTGAAGTTCGGCACTGAAGTAATTGCACCTCCCGGAGCGCAGATCGTCACGCCTCTATAGCCGTCGATGGTCGGGCCGCGACTTGTCCAAGTGTACGGAGTCCCCGGAAGCTTCTCTCTACGAGAAGTGCAATCAACGATATAACGAGGTCATTTATCAGAGTGCCTATGTCTGCACCCACCTGGAGGAGTAGAGAGCTACCATCATCTCTGGCGAGACATACGCGCCCACCCCGATGGCAGTGTTTGTTGCTATGTCCGGGGGCGTGCCCACCGTGGAGAGAGCGGGCCCGTCGTTTCCAGCAGACACGATCCAAGTCACACCCATCTTGTTAATGACCTACACCAAAAGAAAGTATAAAACATCTTTCACATGATACGTGGAGACTGCAGGGCTTTTCTTTGTGCTGTACCTCGCCCATCAGTTCCCCGACACGTCCGGTGTTAGACCAATGGCTGTGCTCGCCATAAGACATGTTGATGACATCCACTTTGTAGTGTTCAGCTCTGAGGATGTGCATCATTGCCCTGCAGAGCGCGGTCCCCGTCTCCATGGCGTGCAGGCGAGCGTCGCCAATGGAGATGGACACAATTTGGGCTCCAGGAGCCAAACCGCTTTTCTGGGGCTCGTCCGGGAAATGTGCCGCGGCGATCGAGGCCACGTGGGTTCCGTGAGGGGAGCACATGCTGACCAGCTGAGCAACGAAATGCATGCCTGTTATATCATGAAAGGCAACTGACAGACTGCTGTTTAAACGTACCTGCAGCACATCACCGTCGTCGTAGACGTTCACGCTAACGTTGAGCTTGTCTTCCTTGGTCAGAGGCGCTAAATCGCCGGTCTCGCGAAACGGTCTTAGGCGGACACCCGAATCCAGCTTGCCGCATTCGCTGGTGTCGATCAAACAGACCCTAGGGAAGGAGGAAGAGCCAACTAGCAGTCATGACTCGTTATTCTCTTTTTGAGTCACTTACCATGACTGTTTGTCATGAAATAAGACTACGTCGTAGATGGGTCCGACGTCTCCACCGGAACCGCCTGGGCACCCAGAATTGAAGCTAGAAGATCCCCCATTGCCGTTGCCCGCGCTGTCCTTGAACTTTTTGTCCAGCGCCACCAACACCTCGTGCTCAGTCTCAATGTTCTCGCGCTCAAGCTTCGCCATGCCAGTAGGCGGACTGGAGGATGACTTCGTTTGGGCCTCGTACTCCTGGAATTGTGAGAATGAGTTCTCCTCATTCTTCTTCACATCCGTCCACATAATCTACATAAGGATGCTTGCTGTACCTGCAATTTCCTCGCAGCCTGAGCCACTCGCAGCTTGTGAGGCGGGTCCCACAGTTTCTCCTGCCTGTCCTTGACGATCCTATCCTTAAGCGACTTCGGGTAGAGGCTGTAGGCCTTCTTCCAGCCCACGCGGTACTCCTCGTAGCCCTGGCAATCTTCAGGCAGGTGCAGGGAACGACCAGTAGCGCCTAGAGAAGGAGGGCCAAGTGCACCGGCAACTTGAATGCATTTTGGTCACAAACACTCGCCTACCCTCGAGAACTCCATCCACTGGTTTGACAACCTTGGACATGTCAACGTCTCCAGCACCACTGGCGTCAATCCGGTCAATGACTTTACGCTTGCCATCACTTGTTATCTGGAGGCCTCCTGCCCCAGGATCGACACCTGAAGTGAAAATGCGAATAGAACAGTAGAGGTCAAAGGACGAAAAACCATCCCAGTGGTGTTGAAGTATAGGGTGACATTCAGCATTTTATAGTCCTCATTGCCACAGGTAAGATCGTATCAATGATACACGTGTGAGTGGTAGTGAAATCTCTCCGGCCCAGCACGTTTCAGTCTCGTGTCGGTGTGTAGTGGAAACCTGCCCAACGTCAGCACCTTTTTGTGCACGAAGGACGAGTCTCATCCGAGGAGCTTTAGCTTGGTCAGGTGAAAACCACCCTGGGGGGACAGTTTACGTTTCAAGCATCCATGTCATATAACAGACACACTCGTGACACCGCAACTAGCTTGTCCCCAGCAGCTGCGCGCAGACGACCTAAAGGGCCGATGAAGACAGGTCGATACACACTTTCAGCAATCAGACAAAAGTTTAGTCAACTACACAAATGCAATTCCACCAAGTTCAACTTCAAACGACAGACAAATTTGTTACTGCACAAATTGCAAGATTTCACCAAGTTGTACGGAATTTACAGGAAGTATCTTATTGTTGTCCATGCTGATCTGCTGAATTGTAATTTCCGACAGCCTAATCTTTACTTGTACGTGACCAATGCAGAGAATCTGTAGTCACAAACGTGTGGAGCTTCTGTTGCGTCAGCACCCTGACAGGTTGACGTCCAACATGTCCAACTTGCTCAGTCCAGGCAATTTTTTGGGCGGAACTGACAGATTTTTCACTTACGTCCGTACAGACGTCATGTGTACGTCCTCTACTACTCATTGTGAGCTATGACAATGGTGACATCACAAGAATAGCAAGCTCTATGTACTATTGTACTTCACAGCACCGGCTCCAGTACATTTTTCCGTGGCTGTTGTCATGCGGAGGGCCACCGGAGGTGGGATGATGACCCTGTTGCTAAGGCACAAGGGAAGAAGAGAAGGTTTGTGAACGTGAACCGTAACTGCTCACTTATCTTCGAAACTGGGCAGGTTTTGTAAGAAAAAAATCCAGGGTACGGACAGACCAAGTGAGATTTCAAAAGGCCACGAATGCCCTTTCACGTGATGTTAACAGGAAGTCGAAATTTGATATTGAATGACATCATCAAAAAGGTTATGTGACCCTTGCGTGGCATTCTGTGTACTAACACGTAGGATTCGATGAAGCTTAAAGCAATACCGACCAACAGGACCTAAATCAGGAATGAGAAATCGCTTAGATAATCACAGAAACGCTCTTTATCTTTCAAGTTCTCTGTAAGAAAAGTCCGAGTACGTTCTTGGCTTCTGCTAGAGGTTCCCCTTTGTCCTGCTGACGTATGTTTGCTTTTTAGCTTTTTATCCTGGTTGCGATGGCTGTCAGGCCTAGGAGCCCCAGGAGCCCCAGGTTCAAGCTTTGGTCCTCACCACTCACATACTTGGTACGAAATTTGGCTTGAGCTGGGACCCATTCCTCAACCCCCTGAATGGACGACGAAAATGGAGTTCTGGGAAGTACGTATGTACTCGAGCAGCCTTCTCAACGTCTTCCATATCCAGCTCAGGTGTACAATTGAACAAATAAACTGTCCACGACGCAGTAGCACTTGCATCTGTCAGAAAGATCACTTGACCCGCAGAGGAAATATCGAGAGGTGCAGGGCCGCGCTCGAGTTGTCATTCCAGTGCTGATGCGAGCGACGTGGCCCTTCTGTAGGAACGCTATAGTTCGTGGGTCTCCCTGGAAATCGGACACCTGCACTTCTTACGTTCAGATGCGCACCAACGTACCAGAGAGTACTACAGGAATGTACCAAGACTGTTCGTGGTGACCGGCGAGGAAGCGGTCATCAGTTCGTGACGAAATGAACTGCTATCATCACCTACCTGAATCTAGGATGGCAATGATGGTGCCGCGGCCGTCGTATTCCGGAAACCTGGTCCCGAAGGCCCTGGCTCCGGTCTCCTTCTTTGGCTGCAGCGCCCACAGCGGGAACTCGGCCTGGCACTCCAGGGGCCCGTCCGGCACCACCCCCGAGGAGATCAGGTCGGACGAAGTCTCCGGAAACGTCGACGAAGATGGAATCGGTGGCGGCATTTTCACAACTCCTCTACCTTTTCCCAATTTCCCTTATTTTCTGAAGTATTGAACGAAAGTTTGCGAAAGTAGGGCAGAGAAAGAGAACAGCGCAGAGGCAACTTTCCGTGTCAAAACTCGCTTCTCTCTCCGTTCTTTCCTCTTTTCAAGTGAAGCCCGACCGCAGAGGGAAGAAAGGGGGACCGAGCGAGGGAGCGGGCGAGCGTGTGATCGACTGCCTGCTGCCCGGGGCCGGCCAGCAACGCCTCGGCTTCGCACAGCTTGGTGTCAGCTGTGGCCACCGATGTAAACAGTGGTGCCAAATCTGGTGCTTTTTGGCAGGATCTGGTGGCTTTGATTTGGGACTTTGGTTGGAAGAGTGACGTGGAAGATGAGCAGAAACATTCTTTGAGAATGTGTTGGATTTGTTAGTTTGTGGCTGAAAGAGAATGAAACAGCCATCAGTGAGTTTGCTAGTGCAAAGATCCACAGTTGAGCCCAACAATGCTGGACAAGGGATAAAAGTTAAAAACCCCTACAGTACACATGCTGCTGTCAAATCCGGCAAGTTTTTGTTCTTTCCTCGTCCACTCAACAAGACGGTGGCAGTCCAATTCGATTGAATGCCACCATTGATTGGTGCAGAAATATCCGGTGTAGCTAATGGTGCATTTGATTGTCCATGTAGAGAAGATGAATGATGAGTAATTTGTGCAAATTCGAGTGACACTGCTCAGTGTGACACTTCCAGTACTTTTCTTACTGGTCCTTGTTCCTCTTATCCAGTCCGCTCGTGTCATGCCATCAGACCCTTACCATGGCACTTTAGTAACAGCCTGCAAGAAGAGATGAAGGACAGTTGCCCTTAACCCTTTGAAGCCCAGTGGCCGGTTTACCTGCCACTGCAGAAGGTGATAGAAGCGCAGAAAAGGTGAGGGATGTACATGAGTTATCGAGCGATAACGCGACTTCAGCCAGAGTTCTGTCACTTGCAAGTGATGTGAGAATTGTGGGGATGACACACCTTGTGACCACCACAAGGCTCGACATCGAAGGCAGAGAATCAGGGCAACAAATGTACGCCATGAGGTGAGAGTCTGATAAGACGTGAGTTGAGGACTGCATTTGCATCAGGTACTCACCCTAAGTGACCGTGCGGTGGGTGGAGGGGCATGGAAGCTGGACTTCAAAGGGTTAAGCCAACTGGCTTGCGTTTCAGTCTTGCAGGTCTGACAGCTTTCAAGTCAGTGGTATAGAGAGGTATGAAGGGTGGGTACCCTATGTACATCGCTATTATATAGTGTATCCTATATACTGGATTAGGTCGAAAACGAGTCAATTTCGGAAATGAGGGGGTCTGGGGTATTTTGTCTGAGGACAAAGATGATGAAGATGTAGTCAAATAGCTTTTAGGAAGAGTTGCATTCACTTATGCCCAACTTGCCTTGAAAGTTATCTTGTCAG
>JAAUXU010142646.1_pt1 | contig 10491 bp, 3 predicted proteins | sample 7278151 | NCBI WGS metagenome assembly JAAUXU01 (sample SAMN14350113, study PRJNA611818) | marine sediment metagenome | isolation source: surface marine sediment (1.8m) | place: French Polynesia: Moorea | collected 2018-08 | reverse complement strand
CGGAGGCCTCGGCGGGCGTGCGAACCCGCGCCCGCGGTGGAGGTGGAAGGGGGCGACGAGGAGGCAGCGGCGGAGGCGGCGGATGCTGGTCCTGGGTGGGGGGAGGGGGAGGAGGAAGAAGAGGAGGAGGAGGAGGAGGAGGAGGAGGAGGGGGAGGAGGAGGAGGAGGAGGAGGAGGAGGAGGAGGAGGCGGGGGCAGCGGCGATGGCGGAGGCGGCGGCCGCGGGGGCGGGGGCGGGGGCGGAGGCGGCGCAACGACGGTGGCGGCCCTGGTGTTGGATCGCGTGGTGGGACCGGTGGTGTTGCGGGGCGTCCTCACCGTGGCAGCCGGGGGGACGGGCGCCACGTGGAGGAGCTGGTAGGTTTCTCGGACCTCGCGGACCGTACGGGTGAATCCTGCGATGAGCTCCTTCCACAGCCGGTCGACGAAGTAGACGCCCTTCTTGCGGCCGGCTCGCTGCAACTCCTTCCTGAGGGCTTCCACCCTGGGGGGCAGCACATCCGCTTGTTGGTCGAGGTCCAGGAGGAGCGCCTCGTACTGGGCGACGGGAGCGGAGTTGTCGTTCATGATCTTCTGGGCGCGGGAAAGAAGAGCTAAGAGTGTGCGACGGACAGAGGTAATGACGGACTTCTGGGCGTTGTTCATGCCACAGTTATTAATATTGAGGTGCCGATCCTCCGGGCGCGTGGGCGACCGGGGGTCGGTGGCGGCGCTGGCGTCCGCCATGGTCGCCTGCGAACAGGTGCGGCAACCAGGGTTAAAGGTGAGTTCGTCTATTAACGTATGGGCGCCATGTCAAGGCCAGAGAAGGCCGAGTAGAAGAAGAGGAAGATGGACAAGACCTAGCCAGAGTCAATCTACCTAAACAAGGCCGCAGAATAAAGACAAGTACATGAAATATAAATGAGCAAAGGTTTATTGAGACAGCAAAAGGGGACTTCTTCTCTCTTTGGATGTTGGTTGGATACTGCTGAATACTGCCCAAGATACTGTTCTTCTTCTCTCTTCCTCTGAGTACTCTGGTGTGGATTCTGGTGAGTTGGTGAGTTCTGGTGGCTTGGTGATGGTAGGAGGGAAGACTGGTAGATTCCTTCCTCTGCGTCCTGGCGTGCTCACACTCCCCCGTTGACGTCACCAGCGGGGAGGTCAAGTCGATCCTGGAGGCGGAGGCGAACCAGGGGAAGGGGAACAGCGTCACCGGAGTCGGCGCCGATGCTTCCAGGGTGAACAGGGCCAGGGCTGCAGGTGGAGACTTCAGGTAACCTAAAGCGGCCACAGAAAATACTCACCGGCCGGGGAGAGATAACAATTAGCATAACACGTAATGGAATTATTGGCTCAAGGCCGGGCCGAAGCCGTAAATGACGATGGGTATAAATTAGTGAAGGATCCTTGCACAATAAATATTGAATTAAAGGGCCAAAAGTGGCAATAAAAGGGCAATCAGTATTAAAGGAAGTAAATGTAGGATCCGTCACTAATGAGGTAGTAAAAGGACAAAAGGTCCAGCCGGATGGGCGTAAATGACGAAGTAGACCAGGCTGCTGGAGCAGCAGGCAGGGTAGCGTGGAAGACTTGATTCCAAAGGCCGTTTTTGACAATGTAACAGACGTTGAAAGACAAAAGGCCCAACGGGGCGTAAATGGCGAGGTAGCTCTTCTTAAGTTTTATTCGAGGCGGTCATCGGAGGGGATGTCGAGGTCGACGGCTTCTGACTCCGAGGACGACGACGAGGGAGAGCGCGGGCGCCTCGGTGGGGAGGGCGGGAGCGGCAGCACTGGGGCGCGGCGTGCCGGCGTGGACGCCTTCGGAGGAGGGGGCACGTTGAGGGGCGGCAGGACGATCAGCCTGGGAGACCCTGACGTGACGGTGGATGTGGGCGGCGGGCGCGAGAAGTCCGGCCGGGGCGGCACCGAGACGGCCCGTGGCGGAACAGGGCGGATGACAGCCCGAGTCGGGCTGCGCGCGCGGCGGGCCCTGCGGATGGGGGAGTCCTGTCGCACTCGCGGGACCTGGCGGACGATGGCCTGCTTGATCCTTTTGGTCGGTGGAGCGGTGGGCGCCGGTGGGGGCTGCTGGGCAGGCCTGCGCGCAGGGGCGGCCGCCAGCGAGCTCCCCACGGGATGAACCGGACGCGGCTGCAGATCGCCGGAGAAGAACTCTCCTGAGCGGGCCCGGGCCAGGGGCGGCAGCGCAGGGGCGGGCTGATACCGTGACTCCTCTGGTGGCGGACGCTTTCGGGAGCGAGGGTGTGGCTCGTCGTGGAAGGCAGGGCGCTTCCTGGTGGGCGGGAGGGGGGCGATGCCGTTGGCCCAATCCCGTAGGATGGCAAGGACCCTGAGGACGGGCACGGACGTGAGGTGGAGATAAGACTCGAACGGCCAGGGCCAGGCTGTAAAGCGCCTGTGGTAGAAGAACCCGTGGTTCCATATACGATGGCGCTGCTGGGTGTAAAGGCCGAGGTCTGCTACGGCCTCCCAGTCATCGCGGCGGCGGGCCCACTCCTGTTCCTCCCATTCCTCGCAGCGCTGCTCTTCCGTGTGGCCGCGGGTGTAGCAGGTGGAGCAGACCGCGTGCAGCACGGGGCACATCTTGGTGCAGTGGAGGGTGCCCGCATTGCAGTACTTGTACTGGCAGGTGTAGACCTCCCCGGCGTGGTAGCGCGGGCAGGCGGGGCGTCCCTGCTTGGTGTTGAACACGTGGGAGTCGGAGGCGCAGTAGGAGCAGCGGTCGCCCGGGCGGAATGCCGTGTCCCAGGCCGCCTTGAACTCCTGGGTGGGACCCCAGACGGGCATTTGAATGACGGTGCGCTCCGGCGGTGGAGGAACAGGCACCGGTGCGACGGGAGGCGCTGGCTCGGGCGAGAACGGGCGCCAGTCCAAGGGGACCGGGCGGGACACCGAGGGCGGAGGTGGGTCGGAGTCCGTGGAGGAGTCCGAGAGCTCGCCGTCGTCCCTGGAGAGGTCCACGATCTTGGGGCGGCGGCGCGGCGCGGGCGGCTGGCGTACGTACGGGGAGATGAAGTGGTGGAGACGCTCGGTGAGAGATCTATCCTCGTACAGCGTGGACCACGGGTTGCGGATCAGGAGCGTGAGCTGCGCGCGATGTAGGAGAGCCATGGGGGTGGTGCCATCGCTCCACATGTAGAAGTGGTGGACGTCGGCCAGGTTGCCATCGATGCCCCTTGTCCAACGGTAAAGCTCCGTAGCTCGCCGCCACCAAGGCCAACGGAGGCGGGCGCTGTGTGGGGCGAAGTAGCGGTGGGAACCATACACGCGGACGTAGGCGGACTCTGCCTGGGGCTTATGATTGTAGCCCTTGCCCCAGTATGCCTGGACGCCGAGGCCGCTCTTGTTCCCGATTCCGTAGACGTTGACGATGGGGTTCTCGTTGAGGGACTCCGGGGCACGCCGCATGTGTTCGAACAAGATCCTGGTGTCTAGGCAGCTGGTGGCGTCGGCTCCTGCGACACTGGCGTCGCCGGCCACGTCAGCTCCTAAGACCACGATGCCGGGCTCTTCCAACCAGGTGGTGAAGCAGTCCGGGATGGAACGCAAGGGGGAGCGCGTGAAGTGCGGCTGTCCGCCAGCCAGGCGGTGGAAGTCGAAGACGACCGTGGTGCCCGGGAAGGAGGAGAATATCCCATAACGGAGCGGGGTGGAGACGCCGGATGGGGAGAGGACGCTCTCGCTGTCGAAGCTGAGCAGTCTGTGAATGAAGTAGAAGGGGACCGCGTATAAAGGGGTGATCTCGAGGTGATTAAAACGGGACACAAGGGGGGGGTCACAGGAGTGACGTAAGTGGCGAAATTGTAAAATATATAAATGTCCACCTGTACTTGTCCACCTCGGAGGTGAACCGATCCGCCATGGCGTTCCACTGCTCGATCTTGTCGACGAAGAAGTATGAGGCACGCTGGTCCGCGGAGAGGAGGTCCCGAAACGGGGTGCGGACGGACATCCTCTTGTAGCCGTCGTAGAGCTCGAGCAGGTGGCGTCGGTTGGAGTCGGTGGCGTTGTTGAGGGCCTGTCTGTAGACCGCCTCGTCGATCCAGCGACCGTCGACGATGCCGGCCGTGCCGTGCGTGACCGCAGGCGCCGTGGGCACCGCGGGGCGGACCATGACGGGCTGGTGTAGACCACGGAGTCGCGGGAGATGCCGAACTTCGACGTGGGACGGCCGGATGGGACAACGAATTTAAAAGACTGAAATGCGCCGGTGGGCGCTCCTGGCGGGAGAAAAATTCGTCAGCTGTCGTGCGGTGGAGTTGGGAGGCAGCGAGTAGAGATGCATTCCCCCCTTGATGAGGTGACAGCGAGCCTAGCACTTATTTGGTGTAAAATATGAGGTAGAGGGGGGGGGGCGACCAAACCCCGAGCCGGGTTTGGAGTAACCCCTAGCAGATTGGCAAAACGGGGCGGAAGTGACGACGAGTGTTAATATTTGGATATGTGGTGTTCTCATACGAGTAACACGTGTGAAAAGTCCTCCTAGTGTGGAGGGAGAGGACAGAATCCGATCTTAGTGACCCACCCGTGATGTGGGGTGTTCAGGTGGGTGATCCGGGTCTGTCCGAAGAGAAGATCTTCTGCGCATGCGCCTAATGTTGCTCCGTAGGGAGCAGTAGGCACAAGGACGACAGCGGCCTGCGGCACAGTTTGTTTTGGCCGCCCGCTCGATATCGAACGTGGACTACTCGGACTACGCCGTCGTTGGAGTGTTCTAGGGAGACGACGACGGCCAGGGGCCACTTACCTCTGCACTGGTCGTCGAGCATGGTGACGACGTCGCCGACTTGTGGAGGGCGGGTGTCTTTGTGCCATTTGGAGGTAAGTTGGAAGAACGGGATGACTTCCTTCTTCAGCCGTGACCAAAATCGGTCTAATCTTTCCTGATTGGCGTGCCATTGTTTCTTCAGAGTCCACTGGACGGGCTCCTGCGCCAGACTCCTGTACGGTCCTGCGCCGATGGCGTCCGCCGGAGTCAGCGGCAGAGGGTCCTGAGGGTCTTGGGAGACGTAAGTGAGTGGTCGTGAATTTAGGATACCTTCTACGACTGTGAGATTGGTGTGGAAGAACTCGTCCGTGGTGGGATCCTCCGCGGGGAGTGCTGCCGCAAGAGATCTCTTGACCGCCGCGATGAGACGCTCGTAGACGCCGCCGAAGTGGCTCCCGGTAGGGGGAATGAACTCCCATTGTGTGTGGTGGAACTTCTCACACAACTGCGTGCGGTCCGCCGTGGTCTTAGCGAGTGTGGCGAGCTCCTTGGCGGTGGCTCGGATATTGGCCCCATTGTCACAGACAATGTAGTCTGGGAGTCCGCCCCGTCGGGCGGCAAAACGTTCAACCGCCGCCATGAAGGATGGCATGGCCGCCGTGTGAAGGGGTTCCAAGTGTACCGCCCTAGAGAGTAGGCAGGAGAAGATGGCGAAGTACCTCTTGTGGATGAGCCTGTCTGGCGGATTCCTCACAAAGAATGGTCCTGCCATATCGACGCCACATCTGCCGAAGACTCTGGCGGTCGCGTCGGGGAAGCGGGTTTGTGGGAGAGGAGCCATTCGAGGCAGGATGGGACGGCTGGCGGTGCGGCGGCACGTGATGCATCTGGAAACGACGTGTCTGGCTAGACGGCGGCCTTGAATGATCCAGTACCGGTTCATGAGGGAGGACAGTATTAATTCTGGTCCAGCATGTAGTAGGCGACGGTGCTCTGCGAGGACGAGAAGTGTAACTGCTGGGTGGCCTTTGGGAAGTATGATGGGGTGCTTTCTCTGATGGTGGATGGGAAGAGCGGAGAGGCGGCCACGAATGCGTAATAGTCCGTCGGGGAAGATGGCTGGGTGCAGCTTGATGAGGGAGGACTCCTTAGAGGGGGTCTCCGTCTGCTGGAGGTCTACGATGGTGCGGGCGAAGCATGCGGCTTGTACGTGAAGCCATAGCATCCGCTGGGCTTCCCGTATTTCCTGAGGCTGCAATAGGGCGGCTGGAAGGGGCCTGCGCAGGCGGCGGCACCAAGCCAGCACCCGTATGAGCCGATCGAAGGAGGAGTAGGCGACGATGGGGACGGGGAAGCTGTCCTTGGATGCATCATAGTGATCCCTCAACACCGACGGAGCCGGGACAGCCGCGTCGGATATAAATGCAAACTGTGTGCCCTTTTTTAGTTCCTGCGAGGCCTGTGGAGCGTGGACGACAGGTGGTAGTTCTGGAGGCGGTTCCTGGCCGGTGAGGAAGGCGGGTCCCCGCCACCACAGGGGGTTGGAGGCAAAAGAGGCTGCCAAAGCTCCTCTGGATGGGAGGTCGGCCGGGTTGCGGTGGGATTCAACATGCTTCCAGTTGTGCAGCATAGTAGCTCTCTGAATTTTGGCGACCCTATTGCCGACGAAAGTGGAGAGTGCCCTGGAGTCGTTCCGAATCCAGCAAAGTACGTTGACGGAATCCACCCAACAGTGGCAGTCTGCCAGCGGTATGGAGTAGGTGCGAGAGACGCAGGTGACGAGTGCAACCGCCAACGTCGCCGCAACCAATTCCAGGCGAGGTACGGAGAGCTTCTTGAGAGGTGCCACCTTGGCCTTAGACAGGAGGAGGCGGGATGTCGGACGGTGTTCGTCGTGGGGTCGGTAGTGAGTGACAATGTACGCCACAGCCGCGCAAGCTTCGTCGGAGGCGTCGGCAAATACGTGGAGGACGATTTTGTCCACTTCAGGGGCCGTCCTGGGAAAGATGGCACGCGGTACCCTGATCTCAGGCAGAACGGCGAGGTTGTCGAGCCATTCTTGCCACTGTGCCAGCAGCTCCTGTGGAAGTGGGTCGTCCCATGCTAGTGCCGCTCTCCAGGCTCGTTGGAGTAGAATTCGAGCTGCCACAGTATGGGGTAGGAGTAGTCCATGTGGGTCGTAGAGGCGGGCCTCGAACTGGAGAAGTGTTCTCTTTGTCCAGCGATGGCTAGAGCTGGGAGTGCGCAGCGTAAAGGAGTACTCGTCCGTGGTGGAGAGGTACACGACGCCCAGCGTCTTGACCACAGGTAGATCGTCCGGTTCGGGAAGGAAGTCCTCCAATCGGAGTGAGGGCGAGATCTCGTCGGTGGGGACGGATGCTAGGACGTGGGAGGAATTAGAAACGACTTTTTTAATATTCATTCCCATCTCTCCTAGGAGCGCTCGTAACTGTCGGAGGAGATCCACTGCGGCGTCTTCCGTGGGTAAGGAGACGAGGCTGTCATCCACCAGGGTGGAGTGGATAAGCGCGGAGGCGGCGAGGGGGTATTTGTGTTTCCTCTCTCCGGCGTGTGTCTTGACGGTGGAGATGGCGACGCATGGGCTCCCCGCGTTGCCGAAGACGTGGGAGATCCAGCGGTAGACGCGGACTGGGGACGAAGGAGTCTCGCGCCACAGGAACCGATGGAAATCCCTGTCGCGGGCGGGCATCGTAATTTTGTGGAACATCTTCTCGATGTCGGCGGCCACGGCGACCCTGTCGCGCCTGAAACGTAGAAGTACTTCGATGAGTTCGTTAATTAGTTTGGGCCCTTTATAAACATGTTTGTTTAAGGAGTCTCGTCCGTGGGGGGCGGCAGCGGCGTCCATGACGATGCGCAGCTTGGAGGAGACCTTGTTCATGTTGATGACTGCCATGTGTGGGATGTAATATGCCAGGTCCTTCTGGGGCTGGTCGGTGTTGACCTCTTCCACGAACGTGGATTTGAGCCATTCGTTGATCTGCCCGATATACTCCTGCCGCAGGGAGGAGTCCTTGAAGGCACGGCTCTTCTCGAGGGCGTGCAGGCGAGCCAGGGCGTAGGAATAGTTGTTCTTGAGAGGGGGTGGGAACTGGCGCCACAGAACTGGTACTTGGTAACGACCGTCTATCAATTTCATCTCCTTTTGCAGGTTCTGAAAGATGAGTTGGTCGGTGAGGGAGAGGGAGTCTTCTTGTGGCGCGTCCTCCTCATCCAGCCTGCGCAGAGTGGCGGCGGTGAGGGCGGCGTCGGAGAGCTCCTGGTCGATCGGGTTGGGTGACGGCGTGTGGCTGGGTGGTGGTTTTAATTTGTGGGCTTCCCAGGCTCCTGCAAATGCCGGCGCAGGGGCGGCGCTCGCAACGGCCTGCCGGAAGGCGAAGAACGAACGCAGTTCCTGGGGTGAGCATGGAATTTGTGTGGTGCCTCCAATCGACCATCCCAAGGGGGTGCGGCGAGCCACAGGGCCGTCGTTGTCGTCCGCGCAGACGTCCGGCTCGAGGGCGGACATGAGATGGGCGGCGTCCTGTCCTAGGAGGACGTCGACGGGCTTGCCTCTAACCGGTGGGGGCACCGGGAGGCTGCGGAGATGGGGGAATTTGGACTTGAGCTGCGACCAATCCACCGGCACATAGGACGCCGCAGGATCCTGGGAAATCTGGACAAACAGGCGGGACCAGGTGCCGTCGGCGAGCCGAACTTGGACTTGACTGGAGACCACTTCCAGTTTGCGGGTGAGTCCCTCTACTCCTTTCAGCTTGATGGTATGCGCGTACCCTGTGAGGGCCAGTTCCTGAGCGGCCCTCATGCTGATGAAGGTGGAGGCGGCGCCGGAGTCGAGCATGCAGTTGAGTTGCGTTTTTGTGCCGGTCTGTTTGTTGCAGCACTGGATGGGGACCGTGTGGAGGGAGATCCTTGCCGGGGATCCCTGCACGGGGGCCGTGGCGACGTTGAAGACTGCCTGGCTGGCCGTGCTGTCGTCGCTGTCTGCGGCGTCGTCGTCGTCGGTGGCGGCCACCAACACCATGGACTTGCCTGCGGCTCTGGGCGGCAAGTGGAGCAGCGTGTGGTGGCCCCTCTGGCAAAGGCTGCACAGGATGGAACGCGGGCATTTGGGAATCTTGTGGCCTTTCTCGAAACACCCGAAACAGCGGTCGTCCTTTGCAAGGCCCCTCCTGCGGTCGGCGGGGGACATGGCCTTGAACTTGTCGCATTGGACGATGCGGTGGGACTGTCCGTCGAAGGGACAAGTTGGTTGTTCAGGTCTCGCTAGGAAGGCCGCGGCGTCGTCATTTTTGGGTATGGGATCGGGCAGGGGAGGAGGCGGGGCGTCGAGCGCCAGTGGGCCATCCTCGACATCTCCCATGTGGGCAAATTGAACTTCTGGCTGGCGGCGTGCTTGAAGACGTTGTCGGGCCCTGTAATGAGTTTGGGCGTTTTTAGTGAATACCTTAAGCCAGGCCGCGATGGTGAGAGGCGAGTGAGGATGGGCGGGGGCGTTGTTGTTGTGCCAGGTGAGGAAATCCTGGCCGAGGCGCTTGTCGAGCTTGTTGTACAGTGTTTCGAAGAGCTGGTGGGACATCATCTCGTAGTGGTGGCCCAATCGCTCGAGCTCGCGGAGGTAGTCCTCCAGTCTCATGCGGAAACGATGTACAGTAACGTAATCTGAGAATCTAACCGTCTCTATTTTTTCCAGTTCTCGAAGGCGGCCTCCGAGGATGCCCAATGGATGGCCGTACTGGTCCTCAAGGCGTTCGATGGTGGCCGCGTACTGGTCCTCCGTTCCTCCAAGTCCCGCGGCGATGTTGAGAAGTCTGGCGGACTTGGAGGTGTCCAGTGCCCTGGCGAGCAGGTTGGCCTTGAAGGAGATCTTCGCGCGTGCGAGGTGGACGGCCGGGATGAAGAGGTCCCTCCAGGCCACGTAGGACTCCTCCCTGCCGTCGAACCTGGGGGCGGAGCCCTCCACTTTCTTCCAGTCGGTGAGGCGCTCGGCGTCGAGGGCGGGGGCGACGTTCCAAGGATAGGGTAAGTCTTCATAGTAACCGGGGCGCACATTTTCTGGATCAGTATAAGGACTGGGTTGATTCAAACGTTGGAACTTATCTAATAGGTGCTGGTAGCACGCCAGCGTGGGATCGTTGAAGGTGTGGCGGGCGGCGGAGGCCGAGGACGCGGCGGACGCCCCCAATGGAAAGTCGTCGAGCGGCGGCTCGTTCCTGCGCGGTGGCGGCGGAGGCGGGTTGGGCGGCGGCCGTGCCGGAGGGAGCGGCGGAGGCGGCACCCTGGGGTCGAAGAGTGGGGCCGGCTGCGAAGGGCCACGACGGCCCCTGCGGCGACGGGTCCTGCTGCTGCGAGAGGGAGCACGGACAGCTCCGTCGGCGGTGTAGCCGGCCTCCTTAAGTAGCCTTTGCAACAACTGCTCGGGCGCTGCCGGCGGGAGGCCCGGGTCTTCTGCCGGGCGTGGTGGCGGGGGCGCCGGAGGAGTCGGACGCGGCGGTGGCGTGCAGCTCCGGCTGCGGCGCCGACCCAAGGTGGCCAACTCATCGCGGAGGCGTTGGTTTTCCCGATCCAGGACGGCGAGGCGCTGGTCGATGATGGCCCGACGTGCTGCATAGCTGTCCTCCAGACGGGCGTTGGCGGCGCGCAGGCGAGCGAGGTGCGACTGGTGGGACGCGGAGATCTCTCCCCCGGTAAGAAGTCCCTCCACGTCGTCGTCGTCGTGAAGTAGGGAATCGGTGATGTCTATGACTGGTGGG
>JAAUXU010132239.1_pt1 | contig 10491 bp, 12 predicted proteins | sample 7278151 | NCBI WGS metagenome assembly JAAUXU01 (sample SAMN14350113, study PRJNA611818) | marine sediment metagenome | isolation source: surface marine sediment (1.8m) | place: French Polynesia: Moorea | collected 2018-08 | reverse complement strand
TACTTCTATAGCGTGCCACTGGGTACATGCTACGCGCATGCCTCGTGACGGGTATGGTCTATCAATACATCGCTACCCTATACTGTGCTGTGGCGCCCATGTGCCTGTAGTCACAATCTACATCATGGTGAAGGCCGCATGCTTCAGTTAATAAATGGCTTTCAAAGAGTGAACATGTCTTCTCTGTCCACCTCCTACTCTGAGACCAACACCTCCACCTCGGACCACTCAAGTAGTGACGAGAGTGAGGTGAAAAGGGAGCCTTCAAAGCATCCAGAGCCTAAGGTGATCATCCGTGAGGCTCCACAGAACATGTGGGCTCCCAAAGGCGACGTACCTGTCGCCACAGTGGTCCCACAGATAGTAGCTCCCATACTATCGTCAGGGCTGCTACAATACAGGCCGCCGCACGCTGCATCACGAGAGTATACCTGGTCTATTGGGCCAGAGGCGCCGGACTCTGGCTAATTCCTGCCGTCCTGGGTATGGCCTTCACCCTACTCACCATCCCCTGGAATGCCCTTCAAGCTATCTAGAGGGAACTGGGTCAAGATCCAGGACCAAACGTGCAACAAGAAACACCAACCGAAAGGGAGCAGGCCCTCAGAGGGCCTGACCTGGAACCCCGACAAGGACAGCAGTTGTACCCTGGGGTCTCATGGGCCGACAAAGACTCTGCCACAGAACCAGAGCCTCCAAGCAAGAAGACGGTCATAGGAGTGCCCCTTAATAACCTCAGCCGGTTCCTTAGGGCTTCGGCTCCCCAGGTCAATTCTGCTTCTGGATCAGGGCAAGCCCCTAGCAGGGGATGTGAAGCGGACCTGGCTTGACAGGGTCTATGCGGCTTTGCTACTCGGATGCCAGCCATATAGAGTCTACGGAGCAGGCTCTATGGGCTGGCCAGCCGGGAGCTGGAGCTGACCGCTCGCAGGGGAGCAGCCAGGGGGAGTGTGCACACACACACACACACTCCCCCTGCTAACATGATGGTAGATTGTACAGCAGTAGCTCTTGGAATCTCAATGTGAAAAGACCTGTAGAAAATACGTCCGATATGTCTCAAGAACAAGTCATTTATGAACCGAGAAGTAACAGTCATGGGTACTTTGAGGTTAGCCTAGGACCTACCTGCCACTCACTGGCCGATGCTACACAATAATCAATTAGATGTCAAAATTTCACTTGGAAACATCGTCAATCCCTACTTGATTATTTAAGGCTACAATGACAAGTTGACTGGTGACCCTGATCTAATCAGCACCTTTTGGCACAAAAGTCCACACATGATCGTCGTACATGGTTTCATGGACCCAAACCCCTTCTCGAATTACCCCCAGTGTTCTAACTGGCGAGGGCAATTGTGGCCAAGGAATAGCATCGAGACCAAGTGGGACAGTCACCATTTATGTGATAAATTCAATCAGCTACTGAGCAGTGCTGCAAGGCTGTCAACCCTGTTCCAGTCTCGACCAAGTGAATTCTCACAGTAAAACCTCCTGACACAGGGGGAGGCTACTGGATCCGACACCCTCCTTGAGAGTAAGGGGTTGAGCTCGTGTCGCCATGCAAAATGGTTTGTGGAGATGCAAGATATTGCCTTGCCTGATCTTAACAACTGACTAGGACAAGATGCTGGTCTCCTACTGATGTCAACTACCCATACTTACTCCAACCAACATCAGACACTCCGATGTGGAATCAGCAACACTAAGGCCTTAGAAGATCGATTGCATCTTCTATATTTGCACCCATCACATAAGTGATGTCCAGCTTCCACAGCTTTGGCGCTACCAATTTGAACGTGTAATGAGCTCACCAGGCTCGTACGTCTATACTACGCTATAGTGAAGAATAAAGGAAGAAGTCGAGCTGTTTGCTCTTGCCGCCACTACAAGCAATGTGTCGAACAGGGCACTTTTCCGAAATGGGGGTTGCACGTATATTTAGAACATATTATCTCTCAAAACTGAGTTTCTACGTCTCCCCCCCTCGAAAAAAAACCATGTCGCATTTCAAAGCGATTTTTTTGTCTTCTAAGCTCTACAATCTATATGGGGGCTTGAGTAATGAGAGGAGAGAACGGAAGAAGAGGTAATATCGTTTTTCGATGCGACAATACTTCACAGGAACTGCAGTGGGCTTTTGTACATACTATGCAGAGTTGGAGCAACCTAAGAAAAGTGAGCAATAGCTTCCAAAGACGCTTCACCAGCAAGGGTTTTTTTGGCACACCAGTAACTTTGTTCAGACAGTAACGAAACGTGCTCGTATTAAAAGGGAAAAAAGTACTTTTTTTCAAATAAGAAAGAGACCAGTACTTTAATCCCGCTTCTGTTGTTCCAAATGGAAAAAAATCTGCTTTCCTCTTTTTTCCTATATATCGAACCTTGTCAGTTGCAGAGAGCGACAAGGAAATTACCTGGTAGAGAGAAAGAGGTAATACATTATGGGCGAAAGTAGCACCAGCTGCGGTAACTTGCTGAAAGTATGCAAAAAGTACTATCGTCATCAAACTTTCCACGTCTTTCCACACTTGGACCTCTCTCTCTCTCTCTCTCTCTCTCTCTCTCTTTTGTCAATTAGTACTGCACTAATTTTGTGTGCGTTTTTACCTCTTTGCACAATGGAGTTCTCGTTGCCCTCGCCGCCGCCGCCGCCCCTGCCGTTCGCTCTGTGCTTCTCTCTGGCTCGTCCAATGGAGAGAGAACAGAGAAGCCGCCTCATTTTGTGTGGGAGCTTCCAACAAGCAAGATGTCTCTTTTGTGACTTTGCTCTTCATCTGCATTGATCTTCGGATATGAAGCAGTGGAAAAGGACAGGAAGACCCCGATGAGTGCGACAATGAAACTCGCTTGCAGTGAAGGCCGCTGAAGTCGAGGCCTTGAAGGCAGAAAAAAGAGACAGAAAAGGTCAAGAATTGCAGAAAAAGGTCTTCTTCAAGGAGGAGACGACTTCTCTACCTCATTCTCTGAACGTACAAAAAAGAGAGATAGAGAAAAAGGTGAGACTCATGCAGAGAAATTGTGCAGAGATGTAGCCAGACAAACGTGGTCGACGAAGTCGACGAGGTCGCCGACGAAGAGGAAGAGGAAGTAGCAGACTTCGGGGGAGGGGATCTCGTTACTTGGTTGCTGGCATGGACTGCATTGTGCCTCTCACATCCTCGGCTAACAAGCGAAAAGCAAGAGAACAGAAAGTTTTCCCGTCAAAATGGCGTGATGGAAAGCAATTTTTTGAGTTCCACCCTTGGACATGATGGATTTTCCATGGAGGACTGACTTAGAGGTCGGTGGCAGCCTCGTATGAGGAGACCCACGACGACCTCTGCGCTCAGTCCATTGTCCTAAGGATGACGGGATCGGAAAAAATAAAGAGAAGCCTCTATAGCAGTGACCTTCGGGTCTTTCTGGCTCTCTTTGGTAATCCGGAGTGTCCATTTTCATCATGGAACCGATCCCCGGACTTGCCGGAGGAGCTTTTCAAAACACTACGAGGAAAATCCCGACTTTTCTTCGGGAAAAATGCGGATGGCTCAATCGACATTGGGTGTTTCGCAACTGTTGAGTAGGCAGAACACAAGGTCCCATTGCTTCTCCAGGGCTCGACGAGACATTTGTCCACCTTCTAGTCAATGTCAGCTCCACGCGGGGAAGAAAGACGAAGTAAGAGTTGCACCCAAGCATCCGACGTAAATAGCACCTGTGGAGAGAGGGAGAGATTTCTGCCTTTGAAGGCTTTTATTTAGCGCTGGGGGTGACAGAGAGTAATGGTGCCCAAACCATGTTTTTCCCCCTCCTCTTGCTTATCAGACGACATAATAGTGACGGTACAGTAGGTCTGAGCTGAAGATGAAAGATGTGTACGGGGGGACACTACAGTACCGAAGACGTAAGGACTTATGACGAGTTCTCAAGTACTTTTCTGTCTGACAGATTTGGCAAGCGAAGCAGTGCACAAATGGGCATGTGTTGGCAGCTCTGGTTTCACCGACCAGTCTCGTCCGTATTTCAGAGGTCCTCGCGCAATAAGTACTTCCTGACTGTACGCGTACAGTGAGCGAATGGTTTCCTGTTGTTGCTTTCAATCATACGTCTCTTCTTTCTCTGTGTGTGCAAGAGACAGACGTGTACAGCTGCACGTTGCCTTTGCCCATATTATATGCTCACTTGCCCCTGATTGCCTGAGAGATTGCATCAGACCTCATTTTCTTCTGTTCAGTAGGTTCGAGTGTGAGGTACGTACAGGGTGCGCATCCGAAGAGGGGGGATGCCTTACATGGGTTGACACCATCGAGGTCAACTTGGCCGACCACGTGCAGCGGCCCCAAATTGGCTCGCACATTGAATGACTGCACAATCCAGTCAATTGAGGTCTGCAACTGTGCTCCCCGTATTGTTCTTGATTAAGTTTCTGACTGTACAACAATGTCGTACCTTGCGGGCGCACCCTCCACGCACGTACGGCGCCGGCCAGACGAATCGCAGTGTAGCTCGTTCCACGTGGCCTTGCTATGCGTTTAGGATGGGGCAGCACGACAACCTGGCAACCCTGACTTAATGACCTATTGGATGAATACTTTGTCGTCTTCAATTACGCTGTACGCGCTAAACTTTCTTCTTCATCCGTATCGCAGTATCATGGTTTTTTAGTGTCTAGTTCATCGCCACGTGGCAACCCTGACTCTTTGACTCATGAATAAAATTCGTTGGCTACGCCATCGTCAACGTTTACGATGCCACACACTTTTCACTCTGCCGCACAGTTTGTGTGGTCGACTGAGGGGTTTGCAGTGTCTCGTCGTCGTCGGTGCTCAGTTCAGTACTGTGGCAACCCTGGTCCTACTGTGATATGCCATGAAATGCCGTCAACGTTTATGATGTCACAAGAGGGGTGCGTCCGGGTGATCTTTTCCCGATATTCGAGTATCGAATCTGCGTGCGTGTCGACTAATTTTGCTTCCCCGGTACTATGCACAGTTTGCTGCTCCCAACTCCGAACTTTCTAACGAACAACACATTGTGCACTTCTACCTCTTACCTCTGACGCTTCTAACCAACACTTTTGAATCCTCCAACAGTCACATTTTGAGGCTTGTTAACCTTCTCACAGCCACCTTTACCCTTTTTTTCCAGCACTGATGTAAGAGGTTCATCGATTTGTTTTTATACTGTTCTCTGTCATCGCCCGGGGTCCCCGATCAGAAATCACCCTGGCATTGAATAGTTAAAATTGCTGCGAAGACCAAGATAGACACACCCAGGATGTGAACTGAACAAATGAGACACTGTACGGACCAGGATGCTTGATCGATCTCAGTGCTGTCGCCTACTTCCAGATCTCTGTCTGACTACATAGACACGCACAAACAAACGCAGAGATGCAGTCGACCAAAGAGGAAACTTCTTCTGTCAGAATGAATCCCGGAAGACTCTCAGAGGACTCTCCCTTCTTCCCCGACTCGTCCGCCCAGTCCGACTCCGCCAACGACGCCGGGCAGATGTCGTACTTGGTCATCCCAGACCAGGATCAGCCAACTCTGTGAGTCCATGTGCAGCCACACAATCAACAAAGATGTGTTGGACGCCAGTTTACCTACGATAGAGTTGTGATGATGGGGGGAACTTGGGAAATGGCGCAGTTTCCCTTAAGAAACTGTGAATCCAATTTCATACTGAAGAGGAGCTCTCAAAAAGAAAAAAGTATTACTTTTTTCCCTCATAAGAAAAGGGGGAAGGGGACGAGTGGCAATTTGAGAGATTGCTCCTTTTCCTCCTTCTGTTGGTCGTAACCCCCTTGGGCGCTAAAAAAGATAAAAGTTTTGTGGCTCTCTTCTCTGCGACAATTTTTTTCCCTGCCAGAGATCTTTCCTGAACTCCTCAGGGAAGGGATTTATGAAAGCTCTCCAAGGTGATAAACTCCTAAATGCAGCGGGAGATCCACAGCTGAGATATCAAGAGGAGAGCGAGGTGCAGCGTGAATGCCAGCGCAAGCGAAGAAACACACTTAAAGAGCTGCTGTTTGCCTTATTTAGGTTTCTTTTCTTTTCTTTCGGAGATAAGGAAAATTTAGAGAAAATGGGAATGCGCAACAGATAGCAGCACCTTCATTTGCGCATCTCTTGTTGGCGTCTCAATTGTTGGGCTCTCCGCATACGGGGTGGACAAAATTGCGGCCGACATGGATGGGCTGTAGAAGGCTAAATGCCACTGCCAGAGCTGGAATGAAGCAGCCATCCAGCCTCCACCACCCTGTACGTATACATGTGACACAAGATGGGGATGGCCACCTGCCCCTGTGAGAGTGACACTTGGCCGTCCAGGGAACCACGGTGTTGCGCCTTTGCCACCCTGTACCTGCACACTACATGCAGAGCTGGTACCCAGCAAACATGGCATTTAGCCTTGGCCACCCTGTGGACAACTGACAAATGCTCTTTTGCGTGCGTTTCGTGTGTTTTTCCGTCCAACAACCTAACTCCACATTACTGTCAAGATGGAACTTTTGTTCCACGGCGAAGAGAGACAAAATATTTCACAGCCAGAAGAAGCAGACAGACATGGCAAAGCTTTTTCCCCCTCGTCCTATTCCAAATAGCCTTTTCTGTCCCTCCGCTTTTTTATCTCCGAATGAACCACAAAAGCCCGGGGAGTGAAAGAGATTCTGGGTTAGCCCGAATCCCCTTTCATATGGTGGCACCCGGTACACAGTGTGAGAGACAAGAACGAGCACTCACCCTTTGGCAGATATTGAGCGTTGGGAGCTGAGAAGAATAGCAATGCATGAGCGCGCTGGCAGAGCCCCAATTCTGGCAGGACGGACATACGCACATGCAGTGCAGTGCAACGCAACGCAACTCACGTACCAGACTTGGTCGCTCACGCCGTCTCTGTCCGTCCCAGGGCCGAGAAGATCCTGGTGGTGCTATTGGTGGCCGTGGCCACGGTGGGCGTGCTAACCAACTTCCTCATCTGCTGCATCCTGACTCGCCAGGGCTCGTCGGGCGGAGGCCTCTGCTTCAGGTACAAGCTCATGCTCAGCCAGTCCTGCGCCGGAGTCTTCTCCACGGTCGTCGCCATCTATCCGCTGAAGGTAAACGTCACGTACTCGGAGTCCGGCGATTCCGATTTTTCTTCCTATTCTTTCTACCCCTTCATCCGCGATTTTATCCTCTTCGTCATATTCTCTTTCCTGTCTTTCCCTCCTTTTCCTCCTTCGCCCGGAGGGGACATCTTGAATGTGAACACAGCGGGGAGGAGGCCTACAGTCAGGCCCACAGCCCTGTAGGCCTCGTCCCTCCTTTTTCTCCTCGTCTCTCTGGCCAATCTCTCTCACCCACACGTGGTGGATAAACATGAGTGGGGAAGCCGAAGAAGTATGGGCCTCTCAGATTAGAAAACAACCAGTTAGTAGAGGGATTGAGAATGAGCGATACTGCATACGTTCGTACTGCGTATGTTCTGCTCTACGCTACATCTATCATAAGAGGGAGGCTCTGCAAGAGTATTTATGCAAATGCACGGCACCGCTTCAGGAATAGGAGTCTAGCAAGTACAGTGCGTGCACATAACTCGAGCCAGTGGCTCTGAGCCACTCTAACCATCGGATCCATCAACTATGACGCCGTGCATGATGAAGTGGTTCAAGTTTTAGCCGCTCGACAAAAAAGTTCATGAATGGACAAACAACCTCTGGCACCAGATCAACAGCTGTCAGTGCAGCAACATGTCTGCCCACTGCTCCGTCTCCAAGGAGGAGGAGGAGGAGGAGGAGGCCTGCAGAATTGCCATATCGGAAATGCAGCCTGTGTAGATGGGAGCGCGTGCTGCGTGCCTGTGCATGCGTTGATTGGCAGCTCCTTCCTCGTCCACAAGACCACAACTGCCGGGTTCATGGAGGAGTCAAATAACACTGGGGGCACCACATGGGCCAACATATACCCAAGTGGGCCTCTAATCATTTATGTAGCCTGAAGCCACTTAATCGCGCGCACCCTGTAATTTTAAGTCGCACCATATTGATGTAACAGCACCGATTTAAGAGTTCCCGAAAGACCCATTCTCTTTTTAGGTAAAGTGCCCCAAATGCCTATGAAACTCCTTATGGGGCCCCAGAACCAATTACGTCTGGAGTATGATACACACGATGGTTTCTCTTCATTTAACGATCCAAGCAGGTACGATATTGTCAACGTAGGAGATCTAAAGGACCTCAGGTTGTACCTCAACATTTTTCAACAACTGAGCAAGTTCAAGTTGAACAGCTTTAGGCAGTTCAGAGTAGTGCTGCTCTCGATATTGAGCAGGAAATACTGCCTCTCCAGACGAGCAACCTAAATAATAGTGTTCGGTAGAAAAGCTAACAGGTGAGTGTTGAATCTTGATCGAATGGCGATTGTTACCAAACTGAACCACATGCAAATCTCTAACGTTTCTAGATATGAATCTGATTCGAATCCAATTCAAATTACATGGTTGTAAGTTGAAACGAGGAGAACAAGTCAAAACTGAACCTGCCTTTGGCACCTGGAGAGATGTTTCTCTGCCAAAGCTGTCCAAAGCTGCTGCTGGGAATGCCTCTCTCCACGCTGACCTTATCAAATAATCGAATTGCCTAGCATTTGCGTGATTCGAATGCCCTTTGGTGAATCCTCGAACCTGCGGTCCTGAAACCTGAGCAAAGATCCCAATCAGATTAGACTCGTAATCTGAGTCCGTCTTGAATCCCCATCGCTAATATGAGCCAGGCAACCGCTGAGCCCAGCATCACTTCTTTGCTTTCATCCTGAGGAGCTAAACTCTTCCTTTGACTGACTCAAAAGCTTGTTCAGTGCGTCCTCCACTAGTCCGACGCCAACCGATATCAAGTGGTTGGTACATTTTTCCGCAGGCATTGACTGCGACACCTTAAGAGGCATCTCTCGAACGAGTGTTTGCTTAAAGAGCGCGCTTGTGCACACTGAATATGCACGCACTCAGTGTACTGAGTGCAGTAGCAAACACGCCACCCCTTGCCTGGCGGTGCCCATTTGCGCCCATTTGCACCCCTTTCCGATCTGTTTGCACAAGACACGAGCAGCAGCCCATTATTCACGGCACGCACCAAATACTAAGAAGTGAGCTGCATTCGTCTTCCTCGCCCGCCCGGCAGCGTTTTCATTTGCCTAAAACATGCTCTTCTTCTGGCGTGCAGCGCCCGGCTTGTGGACGAGGAACAGTCTGCAGAACTTCGTCCAGATCCTTCAGGAGAGCATCGACTGGGAGTAAGCGGTGGCAACAACCACAAAGAAGTATAATTTCATTCGGCATGTCCGCCGCCTCGAGGAGCAACTTTCTCCACTTCGACGGTGGCCTGAAGGATCGGGATGAAGTTCCGCGTATTCCCGATTTGCATCGGTCGACGACCCCGTCGGAGGAGGAGACCTCGTTAGCTCCTCTGTCGACGTCGACGTCGACGTCGTCGCTGCCTCTCGCACGTCCGTGGAATATTGAGTAGGGGCTTGGACGATTTGGCAGGCAGAAATGCGATGGATGAGCAGAAAACGGAATGTGACGTGCGCCAATTCTCTGGACAGCGGAGGAGAGATTCAGGGAGCAGCAACAGCCTGTGCAGTGCAGTGTGCGGGCTCGGGCAGCAGTCCTGACCGAGCATTAGTACTGTCAGCACAGCAGTCAAATATTCCTCGGTCAGCACTAACTCGCACGCTGCTAGTAGAGACTTCTGGCAGTTTGCAACTCTCCTTCTGGAGCCTTTACTTCTGGCCCAGGTGCAGAGAATTACTTGGAAAAGTCCGTCATGCAAAAGTACTTTCAATCTCTCAGGCTGTCGTGCAGAACATGCCTGAAGTAGCGCTGCCGTCAGTGCTCCCGGACTTGGTCGTGATCTTCTCCTTGACCCTGAACGTCTTGCGCTAGGTCTTGGAGCCCCTATCAGGCTCTACATATCTGTTGCCATTTCCCCGCATAAAAACCTGGCAATTTATGTTTGTTTCTGTTAGTGAGTGTATTTGTTGCAACTTCGTTGTAATATATAAAGTGTGTCAATTGGAGATTTAGCCAGTCAGCAAAAAGGGTTTATTAGAAAGACTTCTTGTAGGATATTTTGGTCAGAAGCCAAAAACTCATCATTTTAAAGTTTTACGCTAATCTTGGATTTGACTATCATCATCCTTGTTGTTAGTAGTAGCACAGTTAACTTTGAATAAGCAGATTTTTTTCTCGTGTCATCGGTTTTTTCTTGCTTAAGGCACTTCGGTCAAGCCGAATAAAACCATCGGTCACCTCCGCTTAAGCCAAGTTAACTGTGGCCAATTTGGCCAGGGTACCGGGTCCTAATACAGTTGTGACTACGTGACTTCTTACAGAACAACAGATAAACATATGTGTATATACAGTGCAGTGCAAAAGTGAGCGTACACCTGCTTGAGAGACAAAAAATCGCATTTTGAGGTCACTTTTTCAGTAGTGAAATGCATTTTTTTTTGCTAGGAGAAGG
>JAAUXU010085708.1_pt1 | contig 10491 bp, 10 predicted proteins | sample 7278151 | NCBI WGS metagenome assembly JAAUXU01 (sample SAMN14350113, study PRJNA611818) | marine sediment metagenome | isolation source: surface marine sediment (1.8m) | place: French Polynesia: Moorea | collected 2018-08 | reverse complement strand
GGACCAAGAGTGTCTGGATGACAAGGTTTCCTGGACCAAGAGTGTCTGGATGACTAGGTTTCTTGGACCAAGAGTGTCTGGATGACAAGGTTTCCTGGACCAAGAGTGTCTAGATGACTAGGTTTCCTGGACCAGTGGTAAGTGGGCAAATGCATCACTTACCAACTCGGCTCCTGACCAAAATGAGGTCACAAAAAAGTCAACTTTAAGGTAACAATACAAACCATTTTTAATTAGAATGCGCATTAAGAAAATAAATCTTCCAAACGAGGCACCTCAGACCAATAATTATAGCTGCAGAAGCACCTTTAACTAGTTCATTCAGCTGACCCTGATGCTGGTTTTCATGACATATTGCGTTCCAGCAAGTCAGCATACCAAAGCACATCAACTTCCAGTTGTATAACTGGACCTTTCCAAGGTGAGGGGTTGTGGGACTACAGTACTGTCCATATCAAACTGTACACGCATAATTCTGAAATGCCGTGAAATGCCAGATCTCTTGCAGCTCCTCCCTGAGGAAAGGTGCATGAGTAGCAAAAAATGCAATTTCTCTGCTTATACACAGGCATACAGCAACCAATGCCAGTCAGCGCAGGGAATTCATCAAATCTGGGAAAGCCCATGACAGAGAGGAAATCGGTACAGGTACAGATCCGCCAAAAGTAACAAACAGTGGTGTCGATTCGTAGCTAAATCTCTTAACTAACGATGGCCGCACTTGAAATCATCTAAAGTCTCGTCACTACCGTGCAATGCGTATACCGAAAGTACCACTGTCACCGTGTGCAATTCGATGTGGACCCCCAAGTACATAAATTACTGGCTGACTCAGCCGTTATTTTATGTCCACAAAGAACTCGACCTCGGAAGCCGACATTCTAAAGGAAGCCCAGTTTTCGCAAACACAACTTGTACCTATGTCACATGTAAAATACAGAGTGCAGCAGATGATTCCGGGCACCAAGTACTACTACTACTAGCCCATCTTGTCCGGAAGCAGTGTCCTGTCAACCAAAAAGTATCAGCAATGCCAAACGTAAGAAAATTTGGCAAGGGTGATGGTGACTCATTGTTTCTACCGTACTTAAAGCACTGAAAGGAAACATGGTTATGGATTACGCATTTTACTCACTCCATCACGTAATTTGCCAAAAATTGTCACCACAAAATGATGGCATTTGGGGAAAACTTTTTACGTGAGATTCCGAGTAGTGTTTGGCAGAATCTCGAAATTTTTTGCATATCGAATATCAAACATGAAGACCTCGATAATATCCAGTAAAATATCGAGCATCGAGTATTTTTTTTATTTTAAACGTGACCTTTAGAGAACACAACACATTAATCCATTTGTCAGAGATTCTGCTTCTGTTAGTGGACACCAGATCTACTGCAGCCGAAAACGACTATTCTGCCTTCACACTGTTTGGAAATATGCTCATCAATGCATTATTATTTAGAAACAAAACCAAGCCTTGATGAGAGCACCTAATATCCATCTCTTTTTTCATGGTACACTTGGTATTGTTCGCCCCAATGACTTAAAGTCATGGCCATAAGCAGGTAAAAGGACACTTTGGAGGTCTTTGTACAAAAATGGCGATTCAAGTAGAACGCGATATTAAAAATAACAAATATCGGGTTTGAGTAATAATTTGGAGTACTCGAATATTTGAATATTGAGGAATACTCGTTGCAAACACTAGTTCTGCGGCTTAACCGCGACTGAAGATGCCCCAACTATGCAAAACAGTTGGTCGAACTGATAAAAGTCATAACTCGTTTGTGCTGGTTTGCATATTTGGTGACATTGGAGGAAAAAGCGTTGACACTTTCTCAAGCATTCTCTGATAAATCTATTGGCCTCCATATTGATGACTTCCTTTATGTGAGCTCGCATCTGAAGTGGAACGACCGCGGGCTGATCCACGTACCTTGCGTATGAGACTTGTCCGATATTGCGAGTCCATAACGGGTTGGTGTCGAGCGCATGTGGTCGTTGCAGTATCTTGTACTATGAGTGTCTGCATGGGGGCAGCAGAGGTACCAATAATCGCACAAAGTTATTACTCAGATAAAATGGATGGATGCGCTCCACAGTCCTCATATAGCCCATGTTCTGTGACCTGCGGCGTCGGCCACCGGGAGACCCTCGTCCGGGAGTACCAGAGCAAATTCCTCTAAGGGGGTCGCAGCCACCAGCATAATAGAAATTGCTGTCACTTCTGTCCCATGATGTTGTGTATCTTCCATTGGAGAGTACGCGCATTGTCTGACAATAGTATTGCGGCGAGGGAATGGCGTTGGCTGTCCTGGCATGCATGTGTAGGAGCAATGACTTCTGATAATTTATATTAATGAGCGGAGAAAATTTATAAAGCGGGGAATTACTTTTCTTTCTTTTTGGTTCGCAGGCCGTCATGCCACAAGTCTGTGGCTCTAGTTGGTGGCGACAAATGTAGGGGAAAGCTGTGGTACGAAGATTCTGCGCCGGGAAAAGTGTCCACAGCAAGTCCAGTCCGCACTACTTTAATAAAGCGGTTGCCGTTTATGTTTTTAAGGGAGGGAATCACAATAAATAAGCCCGAATTGGCTCACAAACGGCCTCGAGAGCCCAAAAGCATCAGAGGGAAAGAGCGACTAATAACGCGCACTTTTTAGAATTGTATTGCGTAGTTTCGTTGTTGGAGGCTTAATGCAGCACGTGAGAGTGCTCCGTAAAGCTCAGTCAAGACTCTGACAGTGCTCACGAAAAATTATGAAGTGTGTCTCATTTAAGGAATAACTGGAACTATTTGGTTGTGTTATTGAAAACTGATTTCTAAAAATTTTAAGTTCACTTTTAAACAGGGGCGCCTACGAGCATATTAATTTTTAGACAAGATAGCCCTAACCATCATCTAGCTAAAAATAAAGCCCAAATCTTGAATGTGCTTTTTTTATAGTTTAAATAATAGCTCTTGATGACTGTAAATAAGAACTGAATCTTTTCCCCAAGAAAGGGGTGGCTACATAAAAATGGCTGTTGTGTAATCCGCAAGTGGAATATAAAAATTCTCTGCGGTGAAAAGGTTGCACGAAGCTCACTAGTGTCATAATCAAAGAAATAGTCATCTTGTGAAAGTTATGACATCTTTAACTTGAGTCTCACGGAAAGAGTCAACCTGTACTGCGTTTGGTACTGTTGCAATGATCCACCATTGACTAGCACTATTGTATGAGCTGACAATGACTCAGCTTGGTACTGTCATGTGGACTAACCGAGTTCTGCTGTATGGACTGACGATCACTAAGCTTAGCACTGTCGAGTGGAATAGGCTTAGCGCTGCTATATGAATGAAGCTTAGCACTGCTGAATGGTTGAAGCTTAGCACTGCTGCTGTGTTGACTAAGCTTAGCACTGTTGCATGGATTAAGCTTAGTGCTGAGGTATGTACTAAGGACTATCATGTATTTATTGGGTTCTGCACCGTCGACATGATGATGGTAAATTCAGCAATGTGCAAGTTGGAAGTGGAGTCATCAACTACATAAGGTGTGTGTATACAGTCAACAAGCTGTGCTTGAGATTTTTTTCTCTTTTCTCAGATTCTAACTATTACTGTCGGAGCGCCATGATCACATGCTCTGCATAAATTTAGTAGTGGTGGCCGTTGCATGCCAAAAATGCCCTAGAATTTGGAGTACAAACTGTAGAGTATACAGCAAGTCTGTCAAGATGAGCCAAACCAGGAAGTGGAGCGTTGCAGACTTAATCCAGCCTTGCGGTGAGGCTCACCCTTCTTACAGTACTTCTACATTGCACTGCTCGTACGACGCATTTGCACACGTTATAGCAGCCGATGGTTCCTTGGCGGGAGTGAGAAGGCCCATTCGAGGTCTGTTCTGCATCCTGTGGGAACAGAGTGAGCCGGAGGTGGCGCCAATGCGCAAGTTCTCGGCCGCCGTCACAGACTCTGCAGGGACCGGGTGTGCAGGAAGCTTTATGCTCAGTAATCGCCTGTGGAGGCAAAGAAGAGCACCAAAAGCTCTGATGAACCGCACGGTACCAACTAACGTGCCATCTTTGTACTCTTTGGTAGGATGCTCTGGTGGTTGGGTCCTAAGTGGACGCTTTCTTAAGCGGCTAGCGCAGAACTTGCACGCCCTACTTCTGCTGGTCCAGTGATGCCATCCAAAATTGTCTGGTCATGACAAGAATGTGCAACAAGTCATTGACAGTCTATTGTTCTGAGTAAGTTGTATAGGGTGACAACTATGTATTGGGACACTTTTAAATAATTAAAATAATTTAGTGGCTGCTCCCACAAAAAATTTATTTAGTCAAAAAATGTTCAGCGTATCCAGATTGGGACGGCGCTCTGTCTTGTTGGAAGCAGTACGAGCCATCCCATTGCTGTTCCTTGATCCAGGGAAGTACTTGCCTGCTCAACATGTTGAGGTAAACCTTTTGGGTTACATTTACCCCCTCCAGGAGGAAGATGAGGGGGGGGGGGCGTCTTCTTCCCGCATGTGGTGACACCCGCCCTCACCATAATGGAGGCCGGCTTCTGGTGCCTGAAGACTGTCCTGTCCTTCATGGGAACCTTTGCAATGTCCTTGGCCAAAATGCGGTCATTGTGGCTGTTGAAGGCAGCCTCAACAGTAAGAATCTTCTCATCTGTCCAAATGATGGACTCCTGCGTACGAGACTTGAGCCAATTGCAGAGTACCTTGGCCCTCGCCAGTCTCTTCTCCACCGTTGCATTGCTGAGGAGCTGCCACTTCTGTAGATGGTGGGGCTTGATCCTAAGGTCCTCTCGCACAATCTTCCTCATCACCTCACGATTCACACCAGCCTCAAGTGCCATGTTCCTGATATACCTCTTCTTGTTGTTGCGGTGGATCTTCATCTGAGTGGCTTCCACCAGCCTCTTGGTGCGCACTGACCTCAGGTGCCCTGGCTTGGGTTGGTCATTGAGGCTGTTGGTCTCTTGGAACTGCCTAATGGTGTAAGACACGTTGGATTTGGACACCTGAATGGACTTCAAGGCCTCCGCAATAGCCCTGCAGCTGTGGCCTGCTTGGTGGAGCTTGATAATGGCTTTGTGCTTTTCCATGTTGTGCATGTATGACGTGAGACACAAAGAAGTGGCATTAATAAAAAATGCCAACAAGGATCTGTTTCATTAGGTCCAAATGAAAAAATGGCGGGAAATTTGAAATTAAAGATCAGAGAGAATCGGTAAGGCTACTGTCCCACTACATAGTCGTCGCCCTGTACTCCGTGAAGAAGTACAACTGAGGGTACCAAGGATGAGGTCATCTGCAGGACAGGATACCGAAGATGACGAAATATTGTATGAGAGTTGGAAAATGCTACGATACAGAAGTCGCAGTAGGTAATACGTGTTGTTTGCTTTTGCACCCATTCCACCTGCCTGCCTGCCGTAGGAAGTGATGCGATCACCGATCGAGCACAAATGCCACACTTGGAGACCTCGGGCACGTCTGTGACGTCGGCGTCTCCAGCCTCCTCCTTCCAAACCGTGTCAGCGGCGTTTTTCTTTTCCCTAGGCAGTTCAAGGTCCTCATCGTCTTGTGAAGGCGAACAAGCTCCGCTTCTGCTCCACACGCTTGATACCACCGAGGCATTGGAAATCGGTAAAGTGACAGCAATATTTCCGCGAAATCTTGCTTCGTTGACGTCTCTGGGAAAGAATGTTCTTACGGGCTCCAAGAATGAGGGTGCTACATAGTCTATGGACTTAGATGGATTTACTAAATATGCGTACAATGTCGAATTACGGCGGGTTTATGCAGCATTTGCAAACTTTACTCCCGTGAAACTTACTGGAGACTTTCTCCTACTCAGGAAGAACTTTGTAGTAATCTTGGAGTTTACTGCGCTTGTCGAGGAGAACAAAGTTGCGGTGATGCTGTGAAATTTGAAATGCAGTCTGCACTATGGCTCACATACTGTAGATGGGACAGTAAGGACTTCCGTGTGTACATGTACTAAAGCACACATGTACTCCTCATACGCTAGGATGATGTATAGTACATTGGAGACCATTTAGATCCCTCATGCGGTAATGTGTTGCTACAGAAGTACGAGGTGTGCTGTCCCGATCCATAGTGCTCTACTAAGTAAAGGCAACATGTTTCGCTAATGAATTTTTCCAACAAAACAGGGCAACGATGTTTTTTCTTGACTTTTTACCCACCTTTTTCTTTGTGCGTAGTCGAGGCCCAAAATGATTTGCGAAGTCGTCTCGTGCTGCTAAGACCTGGATGCTTTAAGAGTGTGCACGGGTGGTTTAGGATAGGACCACCGACGGGTAAGAAGTGTGGGGGGCGGGGGGGAACGTTTTTTCAGCAATCAACTTTAGCAATTTTCAGCGCTGAGCAGGAGCTGGTCTGAGTGGTAAGAGTTTGGAGCTTGTTCGCCGGCCACCTGTGCGGGGACGAGGATCGGCAAATGTGACGAAGTGCCTCCAAGGGACGGTGGCCAAGATGGCGAGGTACGAAAAGGAAGCAAGCTCGACTGCCTCGATACCATTCTCCGGGTGGCTGCTGCGACCCGGTGCCGGCATTATTCATATGTACCGACGGATGCAGGATGCGCCGCCACATTTCTACCCCGACGCCCGCAATTCGGGAAGTCGGGTGGGTGCACCCGGCGTATTGAAGCTCACGTCGTCTCCAACAATGGGTGTACCCGTTCTTGATGTATGTGTGACTTTGTGCACTTCATTGTTACAGCTCTGCACTGTGTAATTACCAGCTTCTGAGGTTTCATTAGCGCTACCGCAAGAGAGATTTCATTTCTGACAATACGTTGGATGGGAGACAGCAGCTTGTCAGAACGACGTCCTCGGGGTGTGCGCTCGGGAGCTCACGACGACAAAGGGAAAGTATGAGGAAATGGGGAATTCTTCTAGCACAACTGTCAAACCGCCAAAAGTCACCGAAAGAAGCATCTTCGTATAAGGATCGTCACTTTGTTCTACGACACAGTCATTAAAAGTTGCACATTCACCTAAAAAAGCTATTTTTTAAGAGAGCAACGACATCGAAGAGGCAAACTGAAAGTGCCTCTTGCAGACGACGAAGATGAGAAAGAAGATACAAGCAAGCAATGCAATTTCGTCCAGCAGATTTGCATATCAGCAAACGCAAGTGTGAGAGGAGGAGCAGGGATAGAGAAGGAAAAAGATAACCTATTTTCCTAAGGCTCCACGCTCGGGTGGGCCTCGTTGGAGGCGTATGGCAAGTGTCACAAGCTCATCTGCCCGACGGACAAGTTCATGCACCCAGAAGCGGAGAGAAAAGTGTTGGGGCGAGGCAAATGCAATCGACATCTAGTACAGTGCTTCTCAGACGACACGTGTCTATAGCACAATCATTGTTCCTGCCACCATATGTGCAAGAAATCTGCCACCACAGCCAGGTAGGTTCTGACATGTGTCCAGTTGACCATCAATGACCCTTGACGGAAGAAACTTTCGTTGATGTCTTAAGATTGTTGTTTTTAGCGATACAGACGCAAGACCTTCTTTAAAAGAGGCTTCAAGATCGGCATCTTGGCGACAACTTTTCGAGGGGCGATTCTGGAGGATGTGCTTCCCCGCGGCCTTTCCACAGGCATTCACCCAGCGAGGTGGAAAGTCAGTACTTGAAGGGAAAGCATTGTAACTCGTGGTACTTTCCCCCATCAGGGCTGGGGCTTAGGGGGGGTCATTTTTTATTTGCATACAAAGGCGTACGCATGCACAGGAGTGGCCGACCATATCGATCAGTTGGAATTTTGTGCCGTTAGTCCACAGCCGTTACTATTAAAGAACATTGAAGTCAACGAATGCACCCATTCGACTTCAACGTCCAACCAGGATTACTACCTTTGGAGCACCTGCGCCAACCACGTCGTGGCTGAAGATGCAGAAAGAGCGGTCATTCTTCATGTCCGACGCCTGGACAGGATTGTTAAGAAGTGTCAGAACCCCGGCAACGTGTCGGGATTTGGCGTCAGGGTCTCACGTTATTTCTCTGCCACCCTGTATTCATTACATCTGGATTCTGAATCAATAGCACTGTTAATTGGCAAGAGGTGCTCCCGAAGCTGATCAGGCTGACGCTTGTGCCCGCGATGCTGGTCCCGATGCGGAGTAGGGCCTCCAAAGGCCTGCTGACCTTGGGGGACAGACAGCATGAGACCCCTTTCCACACTAGATCGCTCCCCCCTCCTTAATTCCTACTTTTGGCACACTCTTGCTGATGGTCTGTGGGAGCCAGGCTCTCCTTTCCGTGAGCCATGATCAGAGAGCTGAAAGATAAGACGAGTGAGGTGTTGGAGTCCGACTACGTTGGTAGGACCTGGGCCATGGCCTGGGCCAGGCTGCAGCATGATTGGTACATTGAGGATGAATTCAAACCCACCAGGTTTAAGAAGGAGGAGGAGGACGACGAAGAGCTCCTGTAACAAGTCAATAGGGCAACCCCTAAGTGAACTCAAAGTTAATCTTGAAGACGTCATACATAAACAGCGAACGCTATGTTCACCTTCACTCGGAGTATTGCTGGCATATGTGCACGTGTCTGGCAGTTTTGTACCATTCGAACCACCAGTTAGTCTCCTTTTGAGTTGTAAAGATCATGTCTTGTACGAGGTGTTGCAGTAAGATGTACCACAACAAAAAGTGCATGAAGGTTGCAGTGCGAACTCCGCTGCTTCATCGAGGTTGCAAGATCAGAGACGGAATCAGCTCAGGGTGTTGTTCTGATCACCATCTACGTATCTATGCTCATTGTCCGACAGACGTAGAGGTAGCACACGGTGCCCTTCTTCCAGCGGTTAAGAAGTTTTACGATCTCAGAGTTGCCATGGCCTGCGCGGTGGAGGCCGATGATGACCTCACGGAAATCCTTCCTAAGCGGTGCAGAGGACATTTTCGTCGTTATCTCGACGCGACGACGTTCAAAACTATCAAGATTATTCCCGTAAAAGTTTTGGCGCTAAATTCAAAAAGACACGCGAGTCATCCTAATAATAATTCAGGGTTTTCTGTCCGTCGACACCAGTTTCCACCGCTCTGCGCGGTTGACGTCAGTGAGCATAGTTCATATGTGAATATGCACCAAGTTTCAGTGGGCTTCCGAGCGTATCTGTGGATGGTGAAACGTATATTCAAATTTCCCGCCGAAACATGTTCCGATCCTGTAGACGCAGCTACACCAGAAAATTGTGACTCTAGCCCACTTGCGTAGCGAGTGAGGAATAATATTGCATTAACCAAAACTTTCCGCTCACCCTGTATATACATTGCTCTCAAACGAGAGGTTAATTCAACCAAAGTGAAGCAGTATCCAACTGCTTCATTGTAAGCAGTACTTTCATGCAAAGTTCTAAAACAGTGAAAATGAGTAAAGTTTAAAATCTCCATTTCATCTCAATTAGTTTGTCATACCTTTGCATGTGCTGCTTGCTTTAAAATGAGGGGCTCTTGACGTCTCAGGCTACCTCCATTTGGTGTATCTAGAAGAGCTTAGAAATCAAAGCAACTTTGTGCTAGTTTAGTATCTAGTCTCTAAGTACATGTGCTGTTCATCATATATTCTATGCAGCCGCATACGTTGCTGGACTACTGCAGCCACTAAGAGTGGTGAGCATCGAATAAAGCTAAGCACCCTGTAGAGTGGTCCTCTTCCCTGCATCCACTTGCCTGTGTATGGTCGAACACGTCCTACAGAGCTGCTGGCCAAGAAGGCCAGTTCTAAGACTTTCGGCATCTGGACTACGCGTTGCACTCGAGGTGGTAGAAAGTATCCTGCCGGCCATGAACTTGCTCATCCACGCATTTCGCTGGCGCAGTCAGAATTGGCATCTTCACTGAATATTGCTCTCGAGAAGTCGAAATAATACATTTGCAAGTTCTATGATATTGATTGGTAGGGCTTTTTGCAATTTGGTTCGCCATTCCTGTACTGTACTGATCGGCTGTGTTTTTTTTACTCTGCGAAGAGAGAAGGCAAAAATTAATTTATCGGAAAGACATCGGCAGCCTTCGTCTAACCGCCTCGGAGCAGGTCTGTGCAGGAGGTCTCTTTGGCAGCAGAGCACAACGGAGGAGGACTTCTCTGAGGACAGCAACGCGAGGAAAGTTTGGAAGAAGCACCGCCAACAGCAGCAGCAAACGCTACAAATAAAACCCATTCTAGACCTTATTTCCCTACCCCACCCGTACCACCTGCCGTCAAAGGGGAAGAGTGATCCATTATTTTATCGTGACGTTTATTTCCCAGAATAGAATTTAAGTTTTGTCGCAAAAAAGTAGTATCATCGCTTTCTGTCGTCGCCAGGTGACGGGTCATCATTGGGAAAAATGGTTTTCTGTCTCGTCCAAACACTCGAGAAAACTCAACTAAAAGGGCGAGCGATTGTCCCAAGAGATACCTTCTATAATTCGATAACTAACGGTGTATGTGTATAGGGGAAGGGGGGGCTGTCAG
>JAAUXU010067592.1_pt1 | contig 10491 bp, 13 predicted proteins | sample 7278151 | NCBI WGS metagenome assembly JAAUXU01 (sample SAMN14350113, study PRJNA611818) | marine sediment metagenome | isolation source: surface marine sediment (1.8m) | place: French Polynesia: Moorea | collected 2018-08 | reverse complement strand
GTGTACACAACATTGTGCCCAAGGATCACCTCTACACGTTCCACATCAAAATCCCACCTCATGATGTTCCAGTGGAGCGCATGAGGTGATGTCATTCTCGTGGAGAAAACTTGTGGAAGGACCTTACGTCACTGTTAGTCCAACCTCTGCCAGGAGCAGGATTACTTACGTGGTGTCTTTGGCAGTAAGGATTGCGGTTCAGGTTTGCACTGGATAGGTAGGAGATGGAGAAACAGCAACAACCAGAATTGCCTGGAAAGTATGACTGTGGCCTCCTTCTCTACCAAAAGATACAAAATAGCCCTCACCTCATGCTCTTCGGACCTGAGTGATGCGCGTTGAACCCCCTGAGTTTTTACTTTCGTTGAACTCATAGACAACTAAAGTACAGACAGCGGTTGACGTCCGACTTTCATGCCACAAAAAGTCACCTAATACGTCAGCTATCGTCGTCTAGCAAGGTGGGTCACAGCCAGTTCCTACGCGTTCAGGTGCATATTCCGAGTGACGTCACAGTGGTGTACTCGAGCCCGCCAGGTCAGCCATGATCACTGGGCTGCCGGCACCGCCGTCGTGACGTCCCTGGGAATTCATAAAATATCTTGGGCCTGCTGCTATAAAACCTGACCCTGAGAACCTTTGGTCGCGGGTGAGGCCATGGATCCTCAGATCTGAGACTCAAAGATCCAGACCTTTTATGTCAGGATTGGGACCTACTGAAAATGGGGCACATTATGCCAGTCAGCTGTTGCGGCTCTGACAGGCAATGTAGTCCGAATCAAGCTTGGCCCTTCCTCTCTATCCTCTTCCATGATTCTCTTTGGTCAGATGCTGTCAGCTGTTCCTTCCCCCGGGGCATCCTGGACAGACTTTGACCTAGAGAAACCTCAACAAGAGACCCACCTGTAGACGAGCCCCGCGGGAGACTTCAACGACTTGCTCTCAGCGCTTACACTAAGATGTGCACTACCGATTCTGCTGCCACCGAATAGCTGTGCCGCCGTTAGCTCATGACTCCGGCAGTAAAGACAAATGCTACATCTATGGATGACGAGTTTGGCTTGGAACACTTAACATAGTGTGCGTAGAGTCTTTAAGAGTTTGCAGGGATTCCCCCTAAGAGCCAAACCACTTTCGTCAAGCTTTGTTGCTGCCTCCTGAAGTCTTCAGGAACATCGGAAAAATTGTGTGGGACACCAAACTTCTTCGATCATAAAGAGGCCAAAATATGAGAATACCATGTGAATATGAGAAAGTCGTAAAATGAAGCCCTGTACTTATCAGCATGAGCGAGACATGAGGTTGTTTGAACCTACTCGAGAACGCGTCATCGCCCTACAACTGCAGTTCATAAAGAAGCCATGCGATATGCGTAACGCGCACTTTTTTTTCTCTTCACAATGCACAGTTAACAACACAATTGTAATCGATACATTTATATGCACAAACCTACGATGGCCCGATTAAGGTGCGTCGCAGTCCACGTCGGAGGGTCACACGAGCGAGGATGAAGGTACAGAAGGAAGTTTGGAAGCTGCTGGAAATAGGAGGGAAATGGCGGGGTTTGGCTTGGTTTTCTTCTTGTTTCTAGATCACAGATCCGCCAGTGGTTCAATCTGCAATGAGTGCCCATTGCATAATAGCGGTGTCTCTTCCTCCAGCGGAGATGAACCTGCTGTCGTCGGGCAGGAAGTCCAACCGGGTCACGGTGCAGCTGTGGCCGCTCACGCCGTGATGCAGGGACTGCAACAAAGATATCAGTAAGTGCAACTTTGGCTTCCCTGCTCTCGCACGGGGCAGAAACTCCTAATGAATATAAAGTTACAACCTGATTCCTTGGCACAGGTTCCATTGCTTCGCAGCACACTGCTGAATCTCAAACTACGCTACTTCACGGCCAGCTACAGTGTGTCTGTGAACAATGCACCAGGTGGTGACCTCGGCAAGATGGTCAGGAACACGTCAGGGCAGCATCATTCTAGTCGGACTGGACCTAGTCCACTTAGATACGGTGCTACAATATTCACTAGTCCTTTCTGCCGTCGTTGTGTGCGTCAAATACGCACTGTGACAACTGCGGATACGCAAAGTTCTGTCCGGTCAAGTACCTTTGGCTGCACTGCTGGATTCGCGTACACTTTGATCTTGCCGTTGTTGTCACCGGTGACGAGAATCTTTCGTTGGTGCGATCGCGCGCAGGCGTTCACGTCTTCACTGGCGCCGTCGTCGGTCTCAGGCCAGACTCCGACGGTGTGGAACGAAATCACGCACGTCTGAGTCACCCAGTCGACGTCGCGCATAGAGGAGACGTCGTTCACCTTGCGACAGATGGACGCGTTCCCTACGAAGAGGAATGTCGATATGTTCGGTGAGAAGGAAAAAACTGAATAGTTAAAACATCGAGAAAGAAAGTACTGATACCCGATGATCAGGTTTACTTACAAAAGAGTAATTCAGAGTCTCCCGAGTTGGATCTGATGTACGTGCTGTCTTTGGACCAGTCGAGGTGGGCGACGAAGCTGGAGTGCCCAGAGCACCTGCCCATGCGATTGAACTTTTTACAGTTGTCGGAGACGTGGTAAATATAGATGATGCTATCTCTGGAGCCCAAGGCAAGAAGGCGATCGTCGGGGCTGAACCTCAGCACCTGGATGGGCTCGTGGCCGTCGGTAAACACACCGTATACCTGCACGAAAGAACAATGCTGAGGCAAAAAATTCTCTTGACCAACCACGATCTTCCCCACCTCTCGAGTGCTACTGTCCAGGACCATCCACTTGCCCGACGCCATGCCCACCACAATGATCTCACCCGTCGAGGAGAAGCAAGCTGACTGAGCCTGGTCCTGAAGAAGTATCCGTACAGCACCTGACTAAGTGTACAACGTGAAGCTCAAAATCAACGGATGCTCACTCCAAGGTTGCTGCTCCAGATGGCCCGGTGTGACAGGGTGTCCCATAGGTGAATGTGCATGTCATATCCGGCTGAGAGAAAGTGGCTCTGCTGGGGGTGAGCGCTCAGGGCCCAGACCTCGTCCACGTGGCCAGTCACAATTTCCTGGAATCCCAACTCAAAGGTCCCCTGGAGGATAGAGTTCCTGGTGGATCCGAGGAGCAGCTGACTGCCTCGGCCTTGGGAAATGGTGCGCACAGATCCGAGGTGTTCGGGGAGCTGGAATGCATTTTTTCCTCAGCCACGACTCTATCAAAGGGTTGAAAGGCCAAAAAGGCTGTTGCTCCTCCTACCTCGGCCTCCATTCCTGTTCGCTTGTAGGCAGAGTCAAACTGGACGAGTCTGCGGTCTTTGCCTCCGCCAGTGATGATGGAACCATCCTTGAGAACGCAAATGCTGAAGATGGGACCATCGTGGACCTTGCGGAGGGCCTTTGTCACAGCATTGTAGCCACGGCCCCAGACAAACACGTGACCATTCGAGTCTCCGGTCAAGACATCACCCGTGTACGAGAAGGCCAGGCAGGTCACGTACTTGGGCTTGTCCCTCTGATGAAAGAGCCAGAAATGGAGCGATATTTCCCTCACGGCAGTCGCGATTTAAAACAATACCTGATCGAAGAGTCCGGTCTTTCTACTAAGTGTGAGCGCGGTGGAATCGAGCTGCCAGAAGTTGGCGTGGCCCCTGCCGATGGCGACGATGATGCCGGCCTCGAGTGGGTGGAATTCGGCAGCCACGACCGTCTCGCTCGAGCACTTGGTCTCTGTCACCTTGGAGCCGCGTTCACCTCTCGACCAGTCCCATACGGACATCGTATGGTCCTCGGACACCGCGACCAGCAAGTTGCCACCATCCTAAGCAGAGAACATCTGTTCCCGACTGAAGCACTGGATCTTGCACGAAACTGAGTTTGACCTTCGGTGGTCTTCAAAGGTTGAATGTGATCTGTTTCTCACTTTTGCCAATTGGTCATGCTTTTGATGTTCGTTGCAAGAAGAAGGAAACCAAATTGGAAAGTTTAAAATAACAACCAAGAAAAAAAGAAATTTGTGATTTTAAAAAAATCATGGGATTTTTTGAACATCTTCGGTTTCTTTTTCTCACCGCCTTGGAGAACGAGAGGCAGACGACGGCTCTATCGAATTCGGCCATGCCCAGGACGTGCAGAGTTTGAAGGCTGACAGAATTCCAGATGCGGATGTGAGGCTGCAGAGAGAGGATGATATAATTGCTCAGAGTTCTCTTCAGTAGCTGTTACACGTCCAGCCCATGACTGACTTTTCAATCAAGCCTTTACTTTGCTGTCGTACTTTCTTGGGGTTCTGTATCCCATTTCATGTATTTTATGTACACCACATAGTTGTGCAGGTCCTCATGAAGGTTCAACGTAGTAGAAAGGCTTCGTGAAATACACTTACTAAATACATTTCAAGAGTGACTGTTTTGAGCAGCGATGGCAGATTTCATCTAGATGCTCACGTACCTGGGTGGAATTGGTTGCGAGACACACCTTTGTTCCTCCTCTGTCTCGTCCATTGGTCTGGCCTGTGGCGATCACAAGTTTGTTGGGGTGGACGGACAGACTACGGAGAAAGACGATCTGACGCACTATTTTCAGGAATGCTGTGGGTTCCTTGCTCACCACTTGATGTCCCCGGTGTGCCCCAAGTAATGTCTTTGGCTGTGCTCCTCGGCATTGAAGAGCACGACGACGGCGGCCACGAAGTAGACCATCTCACCGGTGGGGAGCAAGTATAGGTTGGACCTGCACAAGAAGAAATGATGAAAGACATGCTAAAGAGAAAAAAAAAGAAACCCCAGCCTTACCTGGCATCTCTGCCCCTGTAGCCGTAGACCCACTCGAGCTTTGGCCTTTGTGCAGGCGCAGGCACAACCTTTTCCAGCGAGTAGTCAGCGCCGAGCGCCGACGGCGCAAACAGGTTGAGGGGGCGACCCCGGACGAACATGCGCAGGTACCCCTCTTCCTCGTTGAACGTCGCGTCCTTCGTCCTGGAAAACATGTTAGTGCTCGATGACTCTCACGTCAATGGACGTCGTCAATGAGTTCGTGCCCTCTGGGCTAAGCTAGCGGAAGGTCATAGGAGAATGTTTCAAGTTTTAGACTATCCTATGTTGAGCGATGTCAACTTTCGCTCAGTTACTTTCCGCTCACCCTGGACAAGCCGCTCTTACCCGTGTCTAAAAAGGGTGCGGTCAGCCAGGTTCTGCTGCGATCCGAAGGGTGAGCGCAGACTGCGCAGGGAGCCAGCGTTTATGCACCTGTGAAGCATTGGGTATGACGACAACTGTCGATCATTAAGGTGTTGAACGTCCGCTCTGACCTGGACATGACTCCTGACGCCGCCGGAGAGTGGAAGTCGCTGGTGGAGTTCCATTTTTTCGAGCCGCTGAGACTCAGATTGCTCATGCTTCCAGACAAGTGAGAACGTGTTGGGGTGCCAGTTGGGGGCGTCGGGGGTGGCGGACGCGGCGGGCCCATCATCACGATGGCCCTGCCTCCGCTGCTGCGGATGGGTGCCGTGGATGATCGACCGGGAGTAGTCGTCGTCGTCGTGGCGGTCGCTGCTCCCGTCCCCGTCACCGCTGTAGCAGCAGTACCCGCCGGTCTGAGGGTGGGCGACGGGGACGCCGTCGGACTCATGGAGTTGTTTGAAGAGTGGCTGTCCGAGTGCAGGGAACCGGTGGACTGGTACAACCCAGCGGCGGCCATGGAGCGGCGACTGCAAGCGGATGATCCATCTACGTCCTCCCACGTGTACAGGGTGCAGAAAAAAAACCCAGTACTTACCTGACCGCTGCATGGGCCAACTTCTCCCGGTTAGATGCATACGAGGCCCGTCTGAAAAGTTAGAAATAATTCCTATAGATCGCAAGAAAACTTTAATCAGTCAAATCCGGTTCTCTCACCTTCCCACTGGATCGTGGTGCCCCGGATGTCTGCGACCCAGAGGTGTCCGGGGAGGACCCGGGGAGTCCCGCGTTCCACGAGAGATGACATGGTTGATCTGGACGTGCTCTGAGGGAAAAAGTTAAAGTACTATTATACTCCGGTAGTGTTTGAGCGAGCGGAAAAGAAGTCACCTCATAACTTGACCTCCTCCCCCTGTAACAAGTAACTCTCTGTGAAAGTTCTCCACGACCCTCATGCATTTTTAGGATATTCGAAGAAATCTGGCGTCAACACGACGTGCAAACGTCGCTCCAGCTTTTGCCCTCCCTCCTCGGGTCTACTGACCTTTGGTCATGTATGTCATAGCCAATGATAGTTTTGTTCTTCACCTTTTCCTGACTCTAGCGTGTTGATTCTTCTCAGTGCGTCGGCGAGCGTGGCCCTGAGACACGTGATCTCGTCGTTCTGGTCGTGAACCCGCTTCTCCAGGTCAGAGACGCGGTCGCGCAAGGTCTCGTTCTCGTGCTCCACTAGGTCGTCTGGAAATATAATGTAATAACGTGACTGCTCATATTAAAAAAAACCAAGTGTCAGTACTTCCAAGGTCCCCGGGGTCATGTGAAGACTAATACATAAACAGGAGCATTACGGAGACCACGGACATGAAGGCCAGGAGGAGTGAATGGAGCCAAGACGTGAAATCCTTTCTTTGAGTGAATAAATGAGGACAATTCTTGGGCTCACACAGTACGAGCACAGCCTAAAACATAGTTACGGGCGTTTCTCGACATAGCAATCGTGAAGTCCACGCAATGTCCAAGACTTATCTGCTATTTCGCCATGTCCAACGTCAATGCAAACACAGCCGTAATCTCCATGCGACGCCATGACGACAAAGCTAAGTGTCGAGCACCTAAAGGAGCGTTCTTTTAGGCAACTTTTCTTCTTCCTTCACCGTGCAAGAGCAACAATTGAGAAGAGCAGAGGATCTCTCAGGGACGTCTTTGCTCGGCTCTTGGAAGAATCGGGAAAAGGTACACGCGTCTTAAGTGCCAACGTGTCGACACATGGCGAAATCGATCCGAGCTTTCACCAACGACGACTATAAAAGAGTCCGCCACCTGCGTCCCCACTCATCACACACTCACCTCCCTCACGTCCCTTGACGTGCTTCCAACTAACAAGGGGGTCGACGACATGACCCTCTGGAAGCACGTCCTTAGCTGGACGGAAATACCTCCGTCCGCCCGACCTGCTTACTTCGTTAACTGCCCCACTTTCTAGAGGGGCAGACACCCCCACAAAAACCCTTAAGTGCCTCTCCGGCGGCCCCAACAGCAGCCCCGCTCTCGTGGATCACCACGCCTTGGGGTGGGGCCCCGAGGAAGGCCTCCCACGGGTTCGGGACCGGACTCCGCGGCTACTTTTTGTTGCTGCTGCTCTATGCGGACCGGTCAGCGGACTCGGGGGAGGAAAAATTGACAACAAAAGAAGAGGATTCTGTCTTCAAAGTCACGAAGATCCCGAACAGGAGCCCCGCGTCAGTTTTCCTCAACACTCGTGCCAATTTGCTCTGTGTTCCTCTGCATCTTGCCCCATTGTGATAGCACTTTTTTAAGCCTCACACTGTCTATTTGTACTACTGTAAGAGCGTACACATCATGTTGCAATGCATTTAGTGTGAAGCACACGTACACAGGCTCGGTCACCACGGCTGAGGAGCTCTTGAAGACTTTGCAAAGTTCAGCGTTCATCCCTTGTTGTACCTGCTTTGTGTGTATGCAGACGTAAACGAGGCGTTCGCGCTACGAAGGGGTAATGATTTCCATGCCTGAGTGAGCAAGAATGAATCACACCACGCCTTGATAAAAGCCGCTCGCGATGATGGCGCTCGTGTACTTTCCAGGAAGTTTTGCATGACTTTTTAGCATGATGTCGATCACTGCGGCGCTCCCTACTTTGCATACGCATTTTTTGCGTCACTGCCAAGCAAGCTGACCCCTGCCCACACAGCGTTACGAAGCAACTCACCGCTGGCAGACATGCTCGTCGTCGTGATCGACCTGGGCGACGTCGGCGTCAGTGCCAACACGGAGCTCTCGCTCATCATGGCAGAGATGGCCGAACGTGGAGGGACCGCGGCCGCCGAGTCCGCCGCAGAAGCCGCGGCGCCTGTCTTGGCCGCCGCGGCGGAGTCTTCGTCCAGCTCGATCAGCGCCACATCTACATTGGCGATGGCCGATGGCGGTTCTTGTTGCTCCTGTTGCGCTTGTTGCTCTTCTTCTTCTTGCCGATCTTTGTCACTGCCGTTAGAGTTCTTCCCCACTGCCGCAGCTTCGATGTCGCCGTCGGCGGCAGCGGTGGCCTCGTGGTTGCCGCCGCTGCCATTGGGTTTTTGCGGCTTTTCCGTGATTTGCATCTTCGGACGGCCACCTGGAAGATACCCTTAACTCGGCGTCCAAGAACAGGTGGTCGAAGAACACCCTCGGGTTGTTCCTCCCGTTCTTCCCCGCTCTAAATTGTGACTTTTTTACCTGTCCGCGGCAGCTGCAGCTGCTTCCTCTCTCTTTTCCGGGCGCCGTAGACAACCGTCGGCCTAGAAGTTGTACGGCTTCGACGAGGCCTCCTCCAAGTCCGGTCAGGCCGATGTCAGCGTGACACCTTCCTCCGTCCCCAAACATGCACCGACTGCATGGGCGGACAGATTTTCCTGGAGTTCCCGCCTGCGCTCGGCCCTTGCCCTCGTCTGTCAGTCGGGACAGAGGGCGGTAAAGTCGCTCCTCAGGCTCACCTTTCCCGCGGTGCCGGTCCGCTAATTACGCACAGGCACACCTGAGAGCCCGAGGGGCGTGACTACGAGAGATAAAAGTTGAGCGCACCGTTCAAGTCGTGCCTGGTGCTAGACTCGGCCATGCGAAAGACCTCAATTTCCCAGAAAATAAAAATAAACAAAACATTTTTTTAAAAAAAGGGAAAGGAGAGAAACACAACATCTGTGAAGCGCACGCAATTTTACTCCTTGAAGTGCAAAATACGCGCAGTTTGCGCGAGGAGAAAGAAGAAAATGTTAACTGTTTCTGGAGCCCTGGGGCTGAGGAAAAAGCAGCAAAGCAGCTGCTGCCGCCCCTGTTGAGCTCCGTAACTGAGTCGTGTTCTGAATTGACACTTATGGGTAGGCAGCAACTTTGGGTACGTGCAAAAAAAGGCCCCGCAGCAAAATTCCTCACAACGCCCAGCCAAAAGTTCCGCCCCAGAATTTCTTAGCTTCCCCTCCTCTCTCGCCTTCCCTGCAAATTTGCTCGACAAATTGTAACAAGCGTTGCTAACAATAAACGCACACGAATCTGGCCTGAGACTTTGCAGTTTGTGACTATTGTGGCAAATACAGATTTGCCACAAACTGGAAGTCTGAATTAAATGGCTGCTGCTCCAGAACCATCAAATGTACACACGTATCCACACATACAGGGTGTTGCACAAGTAGCCATGAGGCTTGCTCTTACTCTGGAGCATGAACAGATGTATAAAAGGTATACTAAATGCTGGCTGCCGCAGTGCAAACATTCCCAGCAAGACGTCCTGCTTGTCCCACAAGTACAAGTGGAATTATGAGCCACCCTGTAGACGAGAACGACTCCTGCGTTAGGGTCACGTTCACAGGAGGGACATTTTTAACCTTCTGAGTCATTGAACCGAAGTCCACGGTTAATTTCACGCTTTGTAAACAGCTTAAGTATGTCGGAAAATACATCTTTTTTTTCGTCAGGAGGAGGAAAATAATGGTTCTTCAACCGCGCATTGAAAAGAAAAACCGTATTGGTTCAAGGATGACATCTCAGAAAAAAAAGCATTCAATTCTCACACCACAAAACAGTTCATTACTTTTTTCTTGCCTCGAGTGTCATGATCACGATGATGGAAGCAGAACTTGGCCCAGCTCGGGACCAAATGGGGGCTGACGGGGATGTTCCTCGGGGTCTCCGAGGTCGTCTTCTTCACTGCATTGACACCATTGACGACTGAGTTGATGACGCGTCTGGAGTTGGAGTCTGGACCACGAGCGCGAGACGCACGACGCTCAGTGACGCCGAAACGCGCGCCCGCACTTGGGCCAGGCCATACGTGCATGCAGGGGCGGGACGGACATGAGAGAAGGGACTTTCACGGATGGACACATGATCACTTCAGACGCTTTTCTGTACTTAACGTACACTTGGTCATTTATTTACTGGAAGTGTGTGAGCAAACAGCATAATACACACAAAGAATTGTACATTCCGTAACAATTGTGTGTATTGTATACGCACGCTAAATGAAATATTCTAGAAGTTGCGGGAACTCAGAGGCTTTAAAAGTGAAATAAGTGTATGTTGAGCTACAAACGTACATTTGGGCAAAGCCTAAAAACACTCTTTAATTTCTATTTTGAAGCCCTTCAGACCCTGACGACCCTTGGACCCACCCAACCCGTAGCCCTCGGGTGGTCAACGCCCTCGAGCCTCACAATACAAAAGTCGTGTACTTAGTGCTACTTACGAACGTATATAATTATTCATGAAAGCTACTTATGTGTCAAATGATGCTGTCTCCCCCCCCCCGTTATGTACAATAATGTGGACGTGTTATAT
>JAAUXU010031442.1_pt1 | contig 10492 bp, 9 predicted proteins | sample 7278151 | NCBI WGS metagenome assembly JAAUXU01 (sample SAMN14350113, study PRJNA611818) | marine sediment metagenome | isolation source: surface marine sediment (1.8m) | place: French Polynesia: Moorea | collected 2018-08 | reverse complement strand
GGGAAATCAAGGTGAGGGGAGGACAAACTGTTTGAATTTGAATTGAAATGGTTTGGAAATGAACAAAATTGGGAGTTTGAGGTGTGGGGAGGCAAAACAGTTTGAATTTGAATTAAAAGGATTGGAAACAAACAACGTTGGGAAATCAAGGTGTGAGGAGGAAAATTTTGTTTCATGGGCCCAGCGGAGCGGGCCATTTCTGCTAGTAACTTTAATAAATTCAAAGTGTGTTGATCTTCCCACCATGGCTTCTTCCGAGAGTGGCAAGAGCAAGATAGGCAACTTAGTGCGGACAGACTCAACGCAGAACAGGCCCAGCCGGGACTACTCGCCTGACATGGACGTCTACTCTATGACATCCACAAAGGATTCAAAGAAGCACAAGGGGCGCAGGACGAGGCATGGATCCAGGGCCTCCCGAAGGAATACCAAGTCGAAGCACAGGAGGAAGAAAATCATTGAGACCGCCACCGATCGAGTGTACTCTTTTGGGATGCCAACAGGGGTCAGCGACGACCAGTGTTGTTGCTGCTATTCCCGCCATTTTCTCATCCTAGTCGGGCTCCTGGCAATTGCAGTCTTCAGTGTCATCCTGGGATTGCACTTTGTCAAAGCTAAGAGGTTCAAGAAGCGGATCGAGTTCGCCAGCCAGACGCCAGATCCGCACCTCTGGAATGCCAGCTTGGCCGTGTGTGGACTGCTGATATTCACGCACATCCTCTTAATCTTGGCAGCCGTGGTGGAAAGTCCTTTTTTCATCTGGGTGTACATCGCTCTCAACACAGCCATGACCTGCCTCTTCCTTATCATCGTGGCTGTGATGATGACGATGCTGATGGGAGCTATCAACTCAGAGGGTATCAAGAGCCAATGTGAGAACGAATTTGGAACTTCGGGAGACAACAGAAAAGCTTTCAATAGGTGCACAGAGGGCAAGGGCATGCTTCCAATATTTGCACTCTTGGGTGGTGCTTTTGTTATCCCAACATTGGTCATTTATGTGGTTCTGACGCTCACGGCAATATCATATGTACATTCAATTCCAAATGAATAGAATGGCCATCCTGGCCAAAAATTGTACCGAGTATGCTTTTACCCCACCCTAAGTCGCAGATCTGAATAAAGCCACTTTGTCCAACACGATCACAATAAACTCTGTTACTGGAACAGGCGAAAAAATATTTCGGGATCATTTCATACGGTCGGTAAAAAAACTCGTACTAAAACTCGCGTGAGAGGAATTTACAGGCGCAAGTATTGCATGCGAAATCGACGTGAACAAACTGCCCTTGCGGAAACCGTTACCGAGCTGGAGGAGGGGTGGACGAAGAGGAGGAAGACCAGGCGGAGGAGTAGAGCCAGGGAGAGTTTTGTCGGCCTCGTCGCTTTGTCCGCCTGTAGAGTGGCATTATAGGAGAAGACATATATAGACCGACGCGTACTGTGTACTGTCCCATGAATATAAATAAGAAGTTTAATTGGTAGAGTATCACAACAATGAACTTCAGTGGTTGTCAACTAAGCTGGAGCCAGAAGACAACGTTTCTACTTTCAACAAGGTGTGTTTGTCCAAGACAGGTTGTATTTTGTCGCGAGTGTCTGCTCATAGCAGATGGCATGATTAAAAATTGAAACTACTTCAGTCTAGGCACACCTGTGATTTAGGGGCTGACGCTGACCCAAAAAATGTCCAGGACCTCTTGATGAGGAAGAAGTGTGAAAGGAAGTGTACTAATGCGGAACGATAGGAAAAGAGCTGCTTATTTCACGATATCCACAGCCGAAAGCTCCTCTGTAGCACCCAGGGAGCTGGTAGCAGCAGTGCCTTTAAGAAGCAGGATCTCGGGAGCAAGATTCAAAACAGCTTGACAGCCTCACTCGTGTCTGGTGGGAGATACCGTCTTGGGTATAGCGGGGCTGTTGAGCTTGACCTCCACTGGGAACCTCTGCCCGGCGATCTCCACCTCGTATCGCCCCTCCTTGACCCACTCCTTGGTCACCGGCAGCCGCACCCTCTCGCCCTCCTCGTCAAGCTCCTCCGCGAAGTGGTGCACGAAGCCGATGGCCACCATGCGCCTGAGGCTGAAGCCGTAGCTGGCGGTGGTGATGGAGCCCACGTAGGCACCGTCGCGGAAGATAGGCTCCCCGCTCCACGGCCAGGGGTCCGTCTCGTGGTCGTAGTCGTCCAGGAGCAGCATCACCAGCATCTTCTTGACGCCGCTGCCTCCGCTCTCTGACGGCGGCTTGAGCTGTTCGAGGAGGGCGCGCTTGCCAATGAAGTCCTTCTCAGAGGTGTTGGTCTTGGTGCGGAAGTGTCGGCCGCACTCGAGCGGCGTCGACTGCGAGTCCAGGTCCTGACCCCAGAAGGCGAAGAACTTCTCGATGCGAAGGGCGCGAACGGCGTAGTAGCCGCAGTGACGGATGCCGAAGTTGACGCCCTCGGCCATGATGGAGTCGTACACGGCGTTGGCGCACTCGTTGGGGATGTACATGATGTAGCCCAACTCGCCGGTGGGGGTCACGTTTATAGTTAGCACCTAAAAGAAATCTAGATGCAATCAACTGAAAATGGAAGTTAATTCTCTCTTACCTTTGGAACGTTCCCAATGTCGAGGTACGTGACGGTGAAGGGCTTCATGGTCTCGAGCGTGCGCTGCTCGTCCGGCGCCACCCGCGCCATCACCGCCTTGGAGTGCGGCCCCATGAGGCAGAGGCAGGTGTACAGCGAGGTGACGTCCTCCAGGTACACCGACTTGTCCGCCGGCAGGTGAGACTTGAGCCAGAAGAAGGAGCGCATCTGCTGTATGGAGGGCGACATGAGGAGATAGCGATTGTCCTCGGTCCGCGCCACAGTGCAGTCGTTCTCGTATCCGCCGCGCTCGTTCTGCATGCCGGAGAAGGTGACGGAGCCCACGGGGACATCGACTCCGTTGGAGCACATCCACTCCAGGAAGTCCACCACGTCCTCCTTCTGGTTGGACCACACCATCATCTTGGCGAAGGAGGTGAAGTCAGAGAGGGAGCAGGTCTCGCGGGAGGCCGTGAACTCCTCCTCCACGTAGCGGAACCAGGGCGGCTTGAAGAAGGTTGTGGGCTGGGAGACGGAGAGTGAGGAAGGGTCCTCCTCCCGCCGAAGCATGGCCTCGATTCCGCCGGGGGAGTTGAGCATGTCCTGCGGCTCCGTCGGCTTGACGTACATGGTGCGCTCATAGCCCATGACCTGGTTGAATCTGGCGCCCGAGTCCCTCAGCTTGGTGAAGATCGGGGAGGTACGGAGGGCCCGCCCTGTTTTGAACTCGGAAAAAGGATAGGGGATGGACATGAGGGTGCCGGGGACCTCCTTGACCCGGTCCCGAAGGAACTTGCGGTTGTTGTGCAGAGGGAGGAACCTCTGGACGTCCAGGTTGTACATGTCAAAGCTGGTCCTGCCCTGGAGGATGAAGTCTGCCAGCACCTCCCCGACCCCTCCTGCAGCGCCAACGCCGCTGGACCGCATAGCGGCCGCCACGAAGTAGTTCCTGATCTCGGGAGCGTGGCCAAGGATCCACTCGGCGTCCGGAGAGTACGGCTCTGGGTCGTTGGTGAGGTTCTCGAAAGAGGCCTCCATCAGGCAGGGGAAACGCTTCACCAGGTTCTCCAGCTGCATGTATGCGTGGTCCCAGTCCGGCGGGCTGACCTCCGGCCGGCGGTCTCCACTGTCCTCCTTCGTCTCCTCCATGGCTGGGCGGGAATCCTTCTCGAATCCGCCGCAGAGCAGCCGGCTGTCCCAGGAGGCGCCCCGTCCGCCCCGCACGTAGATGCGGCCGTCGGGGTCCCTCACCACCGGCATGGAGGAGGCCATGTCCTGGGCGGACGGCCGGCAGTGGATGATGTAGTGCTCGGCGGCGTGGACTGGAAGCTGGAAGAGATAAAATAAATTACTGTTGAATTGAAATACTTTTTTTCTATAATTGCATGCCTGAACTCTTGGTCTTGAGAGGGTGGCCACGTGTCTGGCCCACAGCCCGGCAGAGTTGACGAACATCTCGCACTTGATGAAGCCCTTGTCGGTCTCTACCCCTTTAACGGCACCATCCTTGCCCACCACGACTTGTTTCACCTAAGAAAATTCGGATTATTTTCACCGCTATGGGAAAGCAAGTTTTCTCCCTCCCCACCTCGCACTGTGGAACGACGTGTACGCCCATGTCCCTGGAGAGGTGTGTGAGGGCCATGCAGATCTCCCTGGGGTCCGCCACTCCGTCGCCGGGAACCCAAAGCCCGCCCTTGAGGTCATCCGTGTTGATGTAGGGGCATCGCTTGGCGATCTGATCCACGTTCAGCAGCTCACAATCCACCTGTCTACCGACGGCGTTCGACTTCATCCTATTGGAATAGATTAGAATTGAAAAGAATAGCAACATCAAGGGGTGACAAGGCCTTCTTTACCTCCTGTAGTGTATCATCCTGTCGAGCGTCTGCGCCACATAGAGGCTGCCCACCTCCTTCCAGCCGGTGTAGAATCCCTTCTCCTCCAGCTCGAGGTAGAGCGCCTTGCTAACCTTGCTAAGCTTGGTCTCCACCGGACTGGGCTTGAGCAGCGGCACCAGCCCGGAGGAGTGCTGCGTGGACCCGGAACCGAACTCGCCCTTGTCGATGATGACGGTCCTGTCGGCCAGGCCGCGCTTGGCCAGGGTGTAGGCGATGGCGGCGCCCTGCGCCCCGCCGCCGCACACCACCACCTTGGCCTCCGAGGGGAGGCTGCCCAGTAGGAGCGCCCGCTTGGTGGCGCGCTCCAGCTCGTGTTCGGGGCGCCGGCGCACAGGGGTGGCAGAGGCGGAGGAGAGGGCTCGGCGCAGCGGGTGGCGCAGATGGCGCGCGGAGGGGAGCGCCATCGCCATTCACGTGGACGGAGGGCCACTCTTGGCCCACCGGACGTTTCAGGAACTTTTCTGGCAAGCCTTAAAAGATTATTCAAAGGCTGGCCGCTGGTGGGTCAAAGGAGGAGGCTGAGGTCAAGGTGGACGAGGGTGGCGGTGGCGCCAACGCCAACGCGCTACTCCAGCGGCCAGATCGAGTCACAGTGCGAGAGCGTCTTCGGCGTAGTGATGCTTACGAGTCAGGACTCAGGAGTCGACTCGACTCGGAGTCGACTCCAGGCCAATTTTTTCCGACTCGACTCGACACGATTCGCGAAACTGAAGAGTCGACTCTTTTTTAAACCCAAAATTTGAAATAAAACTGAGGATTTTTTTCAAAAAAAAATAGTTTTTTAAAAAAAGGATATAAAAATTTTTTGGATATATATTTTTTGCTAATGCGCTCTACCTCCACTTTATTATTTTTGTCATTCCCCACCTTCTGGAAAAAAAGAAGGTAAATCTTTGTTACAAAAAATTTTGATATTTTTACTTATTCTGGAGTCGACTCTTCGACTCGACTCGACTCGGGTTTGATCCCCTGCTGACTCGATTCGATTCGACTCGTGAGATCAGGAATCGTAAGCATCACTACTTCGGCGTCTTTTTTGGCGTCTTGGCGAAGTGTCTTTTTTCCCTCGCCCTCCTTTTTCAGCAGCTGAGGAAGTCCATAGATTGGAAGAAACAAAGAGCCTTCTTTCGTTTACTGTAACAAGTGCAACTGCATGGAAAAGTTTATATTTGTCTATGAAAGAAAGAAACGAAAAATCAGCTGTAAAAGTGACAGAAAAGAGAAAGAAGAAGTGAAGAGAAAGAGAAAGAGAGCGAGGACGGACCACAGACGGAGGATCTTTGACCTCGACCTCTTCCCCGCCGTGACCTCGTACTTTTAGCCTCAAAAAGACATGCATTCTGCGCAGGACGAGCCCGACCTCCGTGCCCTCATCCAGGCCATCAGATCGGGAGACCTACAGTAAGACAGCGGCGGCGGTATTTCCTTGCTTCCCCTCGGACCCACCCACCCACCCTTTGTCCTTCAACCCTCCCAACACCTTTTGACCTCGATTCCCCCCACTTCCCCAACCCCACCTTGACCACCACCATGTTGGGCGGCGGCGCATCCTCCAAGAAGGATGACTTCTTGGCGTCTGCGCGCGCCGCCAGGGACCAGAGGAGCGCCGAGCGCAACCGCGAGCGCCGCCTGGTCCTGGCGCAGGCCGTGGCGCGAGGCTGGCTGGCGAGGAGGGCCTCGAGGAAGCAGGCGCTGGAGGAGTTCGACCTCAGGTACTTGGATAATTAAATTTCAAGAAGTGTGAGAATATTATTGCACATCAAATGACTTCCGTTCCAGATTTCCTGCCGTGGCGCACGACGCTCCCGAGGCCGGAATGGCCCTTGCCCCAGCAGCGGCCTCGTACAACGCGGCCAGGAGATTTCTGGCCTTTTGCCACGCCTCCGGCGACGAGAAAGAGCGATTCGAGCGGCTGTGCAGATACGTGCTGGCCTCGCTCAACTCCAGCTCTCCCAAGACCTCCTACATCTCTGTGGCCCTGGGCAAGCAGACTGCCCTGGCATGGATAGCGCACATGAAGCAGGTGCTGCTGCTTTGTTCGGAGAGGCTAGACTCGCTGAGGCTAGACTCGGCCTCAGCCGGCAAGGAGCTGACCACCATGCTGAGGATGCTTGTGGCCTTCACCTCCACCGGAGGGTGGGCGTTGCTCAAGATCAAATCCATGGAGCGCCTGGCCGCCGGGATGGGACAGCTGTGCGCCAACTTCATGGGCCACTTGGTGCAGGCGGGCTTCGCCGGCCACCTCAAGAGGCTGCTGCTCAGGGGACTGTGCGGCTCCCGCGTCCTGATCAAGAAGACGTCCCTGTCTGCAGTGCTGACCCTCGCCATGAGGCCGGTCGTCAGTGCCGAATTCTCCGTCAAACTCATCTCCATATTCCTCCTCAATGTCCTCTGCGTCCCCGGCCTCATAGTCCACCTGACGGAGATGTCCCCCGACTCCATGGCACTCTTGCAGAAACAGGAGATGCTGGCCAAGTGCGTGGCCCTCCTCGGCGACGAACAGCAGATGAAGATCCACTTCAATGCCCTGGAGGGGAGCTACGCCCTGTGCCTCACCGCCAACCTCGTCCACCTGGTGTCTATCCAGACCGAGGAGGAGTTCGCCAAGATGGAGCTGCTCGACCTGGTCACCGTCCTGACCAGGCTGCTGGAGAGCTGCGGCCAGTACGTGACGGCCAAGCAGTCCAACCTCAGCCATTGGCACCCGGTCCTCGGCTGGTTCTCAGTCAGCCTCGACACATTCTTGCAGAACTCAATGGACAGGGTCAAGTTCCAGCTCTCCCGACTGTGGTCGCCGGGCTGCCTCAGGCTCTTGACCGGACCTCTGACGGAACTGGTGGAAAAGCTCCCTCAGGCCGCCGCTCCCCCTCCGATCGCGGCCCCTCAGGACCTTTCTCCCCCGGAGGAGACTAACGCGGCCAAACAGCTCTTCAAGAAGGCCATGGAGAAGGCCAAGGCATCGTCGAATGCCAATGTCAGCAAGGGACCATTCACCAAGATGGGAAGTCCAGAGTGCATGAAAATTGCCCTGACTTGCAACATGTTTCAGAACTGTCTGAAGACTCTGTCTCAGTTAAAGAACGAGATTCTCCTCGGACTCAGCTACCAAAACATTCTTATCCTTCCCCTGTGGAGGCTCATCCAGAGCTTCGGTCCTCAGTGCGGCCTCAAGGCGTTCCTGGATCTGCTCTCCGCCAACTCGAAGGGGACAGCTCCAGAGTTCCAGATGCTGATCCTCTTTTGCGACTGCCTCTCCTTCGTGGTGACCGTCCTGGACGACATTGAGATGTACGAGAAGCAGGTGCCCTTTACCCTGGGACAGTATCTCCAGATATCGTCCTTCCTCAACACGTTCCTGTACAAGGCGGTCTCCCTGGGCCTCATCGTTGACCCCAAGACCCCGGTCTTCTCCAGCCCGCACGGGCTGCTGATGGTCCTGTATGGCAGGGACAACAGGAGGTCGTTCGCAAGACAGAACCACTGGCTCGTCAAGGACATCCGGGTCTCATCCTTCATGTCGGATCTGGAGAAGTGCAAGAAGTCCACCATGCTGTTAGTGCAGAAGATGCCGCACATCCTCCCTCACGAGGAAAGGGTGGTGCTGTTTAGGAGGAAGGTTGCGGCGGAGAAAGCTGCTTTAGGTCTCACTCTGGACCAGCAGGACGTAGCCGGGGCCAACACCACCCTGATTACGGTGCACAGGACGAGGATCGTGGAAGACGGCGACAGGCAGCTGTCGGGGCTGTCCAGCGCGGCGCTCAAGGGCATCATCAGAGTCAAGTTCGTCAATGTGCAGGGCCTGGACGAGGCCGGGATCGACCAAGACGGCGTGTTCAAGGAATTCCTGGAGGAGACCATCAAGAAGGTGTTTGACCCCGGCCTTAACCTGTTCTGCACGACAAGCGAAGAGAGGCTGTATCCTTCGCCCGCCTCCCATCTCACTGACAACCACCTCCACCTCTTCGAGTTCGTCGGCCGCATGATCGGCAAGGCCGTCTACGAGGGGATCGTGGTGGACGTCCCCTTCGCCCCCTTCTTCCTTAGCCAGGTGCTGGGCAAGCACCACGACGCCTACTATTCCTACCTAGACGAGCTCCCCTCCCTGGACGCCGAGCTCTACCGCAACCTCACCTACGTGAAGCACTACGAGGGCGACGTGTCCGACCTGGACCTCACCTTTTCCTTTGACCAGGACATGATGGGCCAGATTATCACCCACGAGCTGGTGCCGGGCGGGCGCGGCGTTGCCGTCACCGACGAGAACAAGATCAACTACATGCACCTAATCGCCCGCTTCCGCATGCACGCCCAGATCCGCGAGCAGACGGCCGCCTTCACCCGCGGCTTCCGCTCCCTCGTCCCGCCCGACTGGCTGCAGCTCTTCTCCTCCTGCGAGGTGCAGAGGCTCATCTCGGGCGACAACTCTCCGCTAGACCTGCGCGACCTGCGGCGGCACACCCACTACTACGGCGGCTTCCACGACTCCCACCGCGTCGTCTCTTGGCTGTGGGAGGTGCTGGAGAGGGACTTTTCCGACCGGGAGCGCGGGGCCTTTCTCAAGTTTGTCACCTCCTGCTCCAAGCCGCCGCTTTTAGGTTTCGAGCACCTGGAGCCGCCCTTCTCCATTCGCTGCGTTGAGGTGGGCGACGACGAGGACGACGGGGACACGGTTGGATCCATGCTCAGGGGGTTCCTGGCCATCAAGAGAAGAGACCCGGTCAACCGGCTGCCAACCGCCTCCACCTGCTTCAACCTGCTCAAGTTGCCTAACTATCAGAAAAAGAGCACCCTGAGAGACAAGCTCAGATACGCCATCTCCTGCAACACGGGCTTCGAGCTCTCCTAGGCACACCCTGCCCTACCCCTATCAACTCTTATTTAATTCGAAGTATCAAAAGTAAATGAAGAAATCTAAGTGTGCTATATTTTTCACGCCGCGTGGTCGTCGTCAGAAAGGAGTGAGAAAGAAAAAGTCGTCAATACATTAGTTAGAGTTCACAAATACTAAACTAGCAGAACCTGTTGTACCCTCTCGTCTTTTGACCCGAAGTACGTAGGTCAGTATGAAAAAAAATCCCCTGGCCATCGGGACCTTGGACCCGAGCTTTTTGTGTGTTTCTCATTCGTCTTTCAAATTTTGAGAATATAATCATCTACCCAATCTGCCACAATGTCGCGACTTTTTTTAGGCTAGGCGTAAGTATTTACTTTCATATTTTTGGCCTTATGTTTGGTGTCATGTGGAACAGTTTAGTTTTCTGTGATAGGAGGGTGGAGGACCTGCTGGAGGCTGTTCCCAATATTAACTACATCCCTGAGGACCTGGAGGGAGGGCCTCTCCACGCAGCTTTGGATATTCCCGACAAGAACAAGTGCGCGGAGATGGTCAAGAGACTACTGTGCTGCGGGATCGACACAAATTTGAGGTTTGCAGGTCGATTCTTATTTCTTATCCATCTATACATATAAAACAGAAAGGTGTGTCTGTCTGTCTGTTTGTTTGTCTCCATTCTCCTCCCAAACTACCGGATGGATCCGGACCAAAATTGGTAAAAAAAGATCCAATTTGGGGAGGAAAAACTTGAGATTAAAGTATGGGGAGGTAAAATAGTTTAAATTTGAGTTTAAAGAGTTGAGAAAAATTGGGAAATCAAGATTTTGGGAGGCCAAAATGTTTGAATTTGAATTTATACGGTTGGAAATGAACAAAATTGGGAAAGCAAGGTGAGGGGCGGACAAAATGTTTGAATTTTAATTTAAAGGTCGGAAATAAAGGTTTGGAAATGAACAAATGAACAACATTGGGAAAGCAAGGTGAGGGGCGGACAAATGTTTGAATTTGAATTTAAAGGATCAGAAATGAACAAAATTGGGAAAGCAAGGTGAGGGGAGGACAAAATTAATTTAAATTTGAATTTGATGGGTTGGAAATGAACAAAATTGGGAAATTGAGGTGTGGGGAGGCAATAAAGTTTGAATTTGAATTGAAAGAATTGGACATGAACCAAACTGGGAAATCAAG
>JAAUXU010175240.1_pt1 | contig 10493 bp, 11 predicted proteins | sample 7278151 | NCBI WGS metagenome assembly JAAUXU01 (sample SAMN14350113, study PRJNA611818) | marine sediment metagenome | isolation source: surface marine sediment (1.8m) | place: French Polynesia: Moorea | collected 2018-08 | reverse complement strand
GTTCATGTAGCTGCAATATTAAGGAAGTTACAGCAGCAGGAAAAAGTGTCTGAGCACTTATGCACACCCCCAAAAAGGGACTTGCTGCCACGGTGGCAGCAGGTATGTAGTGGTGGAGCCACAGGGGGAGGTGAGGTCTGGGGTGGGGGTCAGGTCTGGAGGGATTTTCCCCTCAAGCGGTCAAAAAAAAATTGAAAATGCTTCCAAAAACGCACGACATTTCAGTGTTTTCGTCCCCCTGACGGGTGTTCAAATGCCTATGAAAGGAACTGCATTGTTGTATCCATCGTGAAATCCGTGATGAAATGGAATATTAACTGCTGCGCTTGACAAAGCTCACCTTGATCAGGAGCACAGTGGATGTGACATAACAAATTAAGACCTGAACAACTAGGTATTTTGTACTTGCACACCAAATGTGAAGTCCGTCCAGTCAAAGATGTGGTCTTGGTGACCGCCAAAAGACGTTGACTCAGATTGAAGCTTAAATTCTGACCTATCAAATTGAAGGGAAAAGTAGTTATTAACTTATAAATTTTTGACCACTTACCTTAAATCAAAGGGTCCCATTGTTTGTGGTCATAACCTTCTGTATGATGTTTCATATCTTTACGTATGCAGATACCCCTATGTATATAAACAGGGGTCATCGTTGCACAAGTTACTGCAATCAGAGACAGATTCACACTGCATCTTGTTCGAATAAGGTCACCATGGCTGTCACTGCCCAACTGCTCTTTTTTCTCGTTGCTGGAGTCACCACATTTTCGGCTGATGGTTCCTTCGCTATGAACTGCTTAGACATGGTCCAGGAATGTGACGACGAGCTCCTTGCCTGCTTTGGTGACCCGGACTGCATAGAGGCCATCGTGTGCGTAGCGAGTTGCGACTTGGACGACGCCGAGTGCATTTTCTCCTGCGCCATGTCCAACTTGGAGAATGAGAACTACCTTAACTTCATGCAGTGCGCGGCAGATACAGGGTAGGTTGATTGATCCTTTGTTGGCATCATGCTCTTTCACGGCAGGGATGTTTGTCTGGAGCTGGAACTGTAATTGCCGAAAGTAGAAGTTCAATAGTTCTCTTTTGCAGATGTATTCCACAATACCCAGAAGAGGGGAGTTGCTTAGCAGAAGATTCAGATGCTCTTCGAGACATCATGGATATTGAACAGGTTTCTGGGGAGTGGTGGGTGCTGAAAGGTCAGGACTGCGGACAGGAAGGCTGGGCTAGTGGCTATGACTGGTATCCCTGTCAGCATGAAAGAATCATCCCAGATGGCAATGGTGGCTGGATCAACAATGTGACATACTGTGCTGGCTCTGATAGCACCTGTCATTCAGATTACATTGTCACAACACCCATTGCAACCTTGACTTCACCAGGGGTTGTGACTATGGACTATCCTCAAGGTGAGGCACCAGTTGTACCCCAAACTGAAGACTGGAAGATTGTTTCCTATCCGGATCCTGACTGGGCCTTTATTATCTGGTGTGGCTCCAACCCAGCAATGGATTACAATGGGGCCTTTGTAATGTCACGGCATCGTAGCCTTGATGCCCTTCCTGTAGATATTGAGGCGGAGTTCAGGGATGTGGCAAGCCGGTTTGGCATGGACTATGATCTCATGTGCATTTCCGACAACACCAACTGTGAGGTATGATGGAATTAGGAGAGAATCACATCAAGTGATACAAATGTACTGTATTGTGATGTAGTCGGTTAAAAAGAATAGTATTTTGTCAAATAATGAGCGACTCCATTTTCAATTTTTTGCATTAGGGTTTAAGGCATTAACGGCATCACCTACAATGTAGTTGTGTGGCACTGCAGCAAGGCCTGCAGGTTTCTCCCCTCCCATCAGTAAGTGCCATCAGCAAGGGCCCCAACAGGGAATTCCCGTCCATGTTCTACCACAAGGAGACAGCAGCGGGGAGTCAGTCAGCACCTTTGACTGCTCCCCCACCACCTCTGCTGTTACTGTCACCATACTGTGCAAGTGACGGACAATGCTTGCAACTTGTACGCTTCTGTAACGGTCCTGCTAGGGCAAATAGGATAGAAACAAATGAGGCCATAGTTGCTCCACATCTCTGCTGTGTCGTGACAGATAACCTCTATCCCGTCCCTGACAGTCCAGGACATCTTCAGGGGTTAGCGGCACCAGTGGCATGTTTTAGCCCAGTGCGATTTTGTCCTTCTTTCAGGGTGCCAAACACTTTTATTAATTGCTTACAATTAATAGCCGAAAATGTTAGAAATAGCACACTTTAATCATTCTGTGTTATTTCATGACACAGTTTTCGGTGGTTTGGAGCACGTTTTGCCCGTCTGCCAAGGCCTGAATTTTTAGGTGAAAATGACATTTCCGCTCACTTCCCATGCTAACTTTTACGAAGTGCATCTACAAGCGCCAAGACTTGAGCAAAAAATCCAACAAAGAAACAAGAATTCTTTGTTTTACACCACATTTCTTCCATCGTCCCTGCTTTGGATTCTTCCTGACCAAAACGTAAGATGCGCAAGAAACGAGGCAGGAAACTAAATCTCAGTTTACAGTTCGATTTTGGGTGATGAGATGACAAATCAGGGATCGACGAGATGAGGAAGAGGCCAACAATCCTTGGCCCCTTTTGCTCTCTCTCTCTCTGCCTGACCAAGCGGATTCCAACAGTGTTTCGAACTTGGCTCGGAAATTCGAGGTTGAGGGGGTCTAACTTCAATTCCAAACTCGATTTCCTCTAAATGGTTTCACTCAAAACTCGAAATAGGATTGGTGGACTCCAAGTCCCAATGAACAATGAAGTCGAACTCCAAGCTGACGTCGTGCTCCGTATTGAATTTGCTGATGAAATTTCGACTCAAAACTTTTCCTCTTGTGGTTCAAATTTGAACTGAAAAAAAGATTTTATGGTCCAAATTCGAGCTCAAAATTGAATTTGCGGAAACTGGAAAGTAGAATTTATTTGAAGCCGACACTTTATCGGTCAACTAAAATTCAAGCACAAAGGTTGATATCATTCTTCTTATACTTACAGAGCCGTCCAGGAGCTCAAAAACTCGATTTTTTCTTTTTCTCCTGAATGACTCTAATCTTTGGACGCAGAAAACCTCTTGAGATTCTACCCCGACGAAAGGCTGGAACAACGTCACGGGGCGAGGGCAATATCAGCTAATCATCTCACTCCTATTCGCATAAAGGCCTCCTTGCCAGGGTTGCAAAAAAGGCCCCTCCACTGGCTGACGTCACATTCGCAATCGCGTCCCGTGAAGTCTCTTCTGACACGACACCGTTAGCTAAGCAGGGATCAAAATTAAGGCGAGCGGAAGTTGTTTGCGGAAGACTTTTTTGCATAACACAGGGTGTAGCATAACACACGTCCGGACAAGATATGCATCAAGGAGCTGCGATCAAAACTCAGTCAGCTTGAAATGTTGCCAACTTGATTGCAGATTTGCAAATAAAGTAAGTAACGACTTGACGCGAAAACGGTCACGCGATCTTTATGGCACGTGTGTGCATGATAGATATAATATACTTGGTAGGCATGTGCGGTTTCGAGACAAAAAAGTCGCTCGGTCGGTGTCGGTTCGATCTTCGGTACCTGGATGATGAAACACTGTAAAAGCTTAACAAAGGTACGTTGAACTACGGTAAGTCAAACTTTTCTGCTATTGCCTTTGAAATAAACCGTCAATGAGAGTGAACGATAATCCGTGCGCAGTCAAAACGATTCTTCAGAGACTTCTGGACCATCCTGTGTACGTAAAGCGACTCCGTGTTTTGCACTTTTAAGTCTTGTCGCAGAATGTTCACTCTGCACATAATACAGCGAGGTAGCTTCACATGGGAATCTCCACCGTTGTCATCGGTAAAGCTTATTGAACGTGCACTTGACAGGGCTGCCATGTCGTCAGTCAAGGCAGCATTTCTGGATCCAAGGGTCACATCATTTTCAGCGAGGCTACTCTTGAGTTAAATTATGTGACAGCCTCCAACCGTGAGTTTTCTCGTGATTGATCTCCAAACGTTGGAAGTTGTCCAAACAACTCCTGTTTACTTCATGTCAGCTGATCTTTAACACCACTTAAATCAAAAGCACTTAAGGAGATGCGTTTGGCAAGACACCTGCACTTTTATACGGAAGGGTTGAGTGCATAGGGAGCATGAAATCTTCATCAAGGAGAACATCTAGGCTTGTGAGCAACATTGTCCTGCAGGACCAAAAAATCTCCATCAATAATGATGTGCAGTGGAAGAGTAGGTCTCATCCTGTGTAAAGACCTCAGCATGTCCTCAAATTGTGTGTTTTTTAACTTAGAGGGGCCGTGCGCAACACTGAGTGATTGTGGCTTCAGCTTATAGGAAGTAAATAGAAGTTGCTTGGACATGCTGAAAGATTATTCACGAGAAAACTCATACCTGAAGACTGTCACATAAGACAAAAAGAGCGTCGTTTCAAATAATGTGACCCCCATATTGTTGAAGACCATTTTCTTATCGACATTTCAATCGTTGCGTTGGTTCATGCCTGATCCATCTTGCTGTGTTCATCACATAATTTATTTGCTGAACATTTGTGAACTTCTGTGTGGTCTCGTTTCTTTTTTTGGCACCTGTCATATGTGCCAGTGAGAAGTTTCCAAAGATTTCTCACTGGATTTCTCCCTGCGCTCACAAACTATGGGCATAACATAGGGCACTCATTCAGTACAATGGAGGAAGCACAATAAAATGCTGACGTCATTTGAAGTTTGCACAATGTCTGCTACGTATATCGTGTCGTACTTACTATGCGCCACGGAATTTTAGGCAAAAACCTTACGAAAATACGAGTGCGACCTAAAGTGTCCCATTGGGGACCAAATTATTTGATCAAGGACATCCACACATTCGATTTTATTTTAATGTTCTGACCTCAGAAGTGAAAATGCCAGCTTCACTAGCATCTTGAGGATTGTTAGTTGACAAAGGCAGAGGCTGTAGTATCAGATGGTGAGGAAAATCTTTTTGAATGCATGATATCAGGATCTGGAAAAGAAAGGTTGAAAAATCTTAATTGTGAGAAAAATGCTGTGATAATTAAGAAACTGTCAATGAAACAGTCTTACTGGCAGTGAGATTTCGTTGAGGCTTCAAGGAGTTCGTAATAGAATCGCATTGCAAAACAAGAAAGAATGAGAAAAAAAGAACACACATCTGCCGTCACTTGAATAGCTACAAACTCTTTACCTAGAATTCCGACGTCCACCTTTTCTGTGTCTTGTTCAAAGATAAGAAATTATAAATCATAGCCTAAAAAATGGGTTTTTCTATGACTTAAACATTTGGGGTATAAAAATCAAGTCATGTATCAAAAGAACGCAAGGGAAACACGATGGGTCTCCTTCCCCTCATTGTCATCATGTTGTGGGCATCTTGCTCAGAAGCAAAGCACTTGGTACTGGGTAATAGGGGGCTCATCACTCCACCATTGCTCAGGTAATAAAAATTATGTTTATTTTTAGGTTAGGTCACTTTTCTAAAACTCTGGGTGCTTCGTTTGTTCCAAGATTCCAATTAAAGTCACTCCAATCAAAGCATGAATAGAACGAATCAGTAGAATCTCCCGTGGAATGAAAAAATCATCAGTTTTTTAAAAATCTTCAATTTACAATCCTGAGAATCAGCCCTCGTCACCAGCATGTCCAGGCTAAGAAGCAGTTGACAAACTGAACAACCAGATGGACAGGAAAGTGTGCAGTAGCATCTTGCATACATCATATTTAAGTATGGAAAAGTGAGGTATCGTTTGAAAACGCAAATCGTTAGAAACTTTGTTCCTATTTCTTTTTGTACTGCAGCGCTTTTTTCCCTAGTTTTGACCAAGCTGATTTGACCTGGCTGAGGCCTGATATTGTCCCAGGATCGATGCCTGAGTACAATACAAGGTCGAGGACAGGTCAAAGTGGTGAAAATGAAGAAAACAGAGTATTCAGTATAACCATGCAATTAGTAGGTTAATGCAATCCTTCCTCTCTTTGTCCTCTGTTTCCCAAACTTTGGTGCTCCGGCAGATGAAGTGAACATGGTGGTGAGCAAAGTGAATGTTATGATGTATCAGGTGAACACAGTGGCGTTTGATGAGGACATAGCGGTGTACAAAGTTAATGCTGCTGTGTTTGAAGTGGATTACCGTTGTGTGGTCCTAGGTCAGAGGCGGACAATAGTTCATTTCAAAAGTGAAAAACCAAATTTTTGTCTCGTGAGTTGCTGCAACTATTGACCTGGAACAGCAAAGTCCACTTACCACGCATCTTGTTCAAAGATGAGGAATCATCGATGATAGTCTAAAAGATGGGTTTTTCCTTGTTTTTTTTTAACGGATCAGGGTCCAGAAATCCATGCCTGGACAGTTTTTAAACTATCTGAACTAAACTTCTGTCTGGTCCTCCCTGAAGCAGGGTCCAGGTCTCCCTTCTCTACCTCCTTAACGCTGTCCCCAGTCTCCGGGGCGAACCTGGAAATGTTGCAGTCCATGCTGACTTTTGTGACAGTAGCTCCAACATCCAGGTCCCTCTGGATGGCCATCCCATCCTCCTTTTTACGGCCTTAGTTCGAGGATCCATGAGTCTCTGCCATCACTTTATCCTGTGTTCCCTGGTGTCATCTCGTGTCCTTTTCATTTGTTACTTTCCTACGGAAACCTACTGAATACCCTTCGAACATCACCCAACCTCACATCATGTAACGGGAATTATGGGATAAGGGGACGTATGACAGAACACTTTTTTGAAGGTGTCCCTCAACAATTTTTACAGCATTAGTTTTCAATCACAGTTTTTCCCCTTGAATCACAGAAATCTGCTCTTATGGAGTGAGAATGAGGATCAAAGAATCATAGGTGGCCGCGAGGTCTTCCCACCACACTCAATTCCCTACCAGCTGTCACTCCAGGTAGGAATGTTTAGCTGTGATGCACTTTCGAATGTAGCATACGCATGACATTGATGTAAAGTATAAACACGTTCTTATTTAGGACAAACCATTCACCAGCGAACCTTCGCTTGGGTCTCATAGATGTGGAGCGGTGGTTTACAACGAGGTAACCATCAAGTAGTTAACCTTCGAATAATTGTGCGAAGAGATTAATCGAAGCTAGGGTTGCCAAAACGTTGTTCACATGTAGAGCATTTTTGGTGCGAGAATCGAGTCTTGTGCCTAGTTGCACAAGGTCAGGATTGTCGGACAACAAATCTCGCATCCTCATGTGCGGTCGTATGTTTCTGCTCCAATGAGTCAGGGTGGCCAAAATGTTTTTCTTATGTGGACTATTAGATGCTGGAATCGAGTCCCACACGTTTGTATGTGCTCAGTGTCTGTCGCGCAGGGTCAGGGTTGCCAGAATAGTGGTCCTGAGTATTCTTTAGCTCTTAAGGAGAAATCAGTTGTATCACGTCTTGTAGAGCGCACGTAGGAACGTTGATGAAATGGCTGCAATTGCTCTATTTGCACACGCACACACCCTTGCAGCACTACGCCCTGACTGCTGCTCACTGTTGCGCCGCCCTGAGCGTCGACTTCACCCAGATCGTGGCCGGCAAGCACGACCTTTACGTGGACGAAAGCTCGCAACAGGTGCTGAAAAAAAAGAACCTTTGAAAGCATTTCATTTTAAACAAGTACTATGAAGATTGTCTACGTGGAGGAGTTCATTCGCCACGAGGACTATGTCGACAGCTACTTGACTGACTACGACAACGACATCTGTATACTCAAGCTGGCAACTCCACTCACGTTCACAAAGTACGATGATGCTTATTTAATCGTGATGAAGTAGAACAATTCTTCCAAGGCCCTTTAGTAGAATTATTGTCCAAGGAGACTTTTTTTCCCATTTAACCGACTGCAATTCAGCCAGGAAAAGAAAAGTCCTTCGATTCTTCTTCTCTAAACAATTCCTGATTTGTGACATGTTTTTCTGCATTTTTTCTCTCTCTCAGTGCCGTCCAGCCGGTGCCGATGCCTGCCAAGGAGCAGACCTTCTCCGGGTCAGCCAGGGTTTCCGGGTGGGGCTACACCAGTAACGTTGGAGGAGTCTCGCGCACGCTTATGGCAGTCACTGTGCACATAATCGACGATCAGAGTACAGACAAAATGCCGTCCATGGTATGAGAGCCAAGCATGATTTTTTTTTCTTTTTAGCATGTGTCAACCATTACGAGGCCCAGGTTATCCAGGAAGTGCACCCGGACCACATGATCTGTGCAGCAGACGAAGGAAAGGATTCGTGCGATGTAAGAAGTCAACTCGACGCGCAGTTATTCGCTAGCTAGACTGTGCGATATCCCACGTTAATCGATATTTCAATACTCGACGTAACGAGACCAAATACCGTGATATACGATACCGACACGGCCTGCTGCTGATTGCTAAAGTCATTGCAGGAATTTTAGTCGAGACATTACTTTTGCTGGTGCTTCAAAGATATTTGGTACAGTGTGCGCTGCTTATATGGAATTCGAATATGCCGAATTTCCGCACATGCCGAGTGCATGGCTGGGATCAAAACTTTTCACTTCATAACAAGTATATAGTAAATACCGCCTCATGTATCGAATATCCACTTGTACTGAATGCTTGCTCTTGGCCCAGCACGTTTGACACAAGAGGCACACACTGCACATTGGGATTTTTCAGAAATTACAGGTGACTGGGACAGGGACTGAAGGTGAGGTCGAATTTCAAGAGCCAACAACAAACGTCCTCGTGGCAGTTGTGCAGGACATATTGCGATATCATGATGCATTTTACATACAGTGTGTGAGCTGCTTATATTGAATGTGCGGGGTCAAGAGCAACCTTTTGGTTCAAGTGGACATTCGATGCATGCAGCAGCATTCACTTTTTACTTATAAAGTGAAAAGTTTTGTCCCCAGCCAAAAACTTGGTATCAGCGAAAATTCATTCTACTTCCATGTGACAAAAGAAGCACACACTGCATTGCAATTTTTCAATGCCTAGCATACATCGCAGTAGATTTCAAGATATTATAACATTCAAGATCTTTCATAATATCGCCATCCTCTTTCTCGATGCGATGTATCGCACATTCCGGTTCTCTAGTCAGGCACTGTGTAGTTTTGTCAAGCACAACAAGCAGAGGGGTAAGAAAACATCATCATTGGAAATATGAGGATGAAATTGCTCATTTTTTTTCTGTGTTCATTGGGTACCGTGTGAGAGAGATTCCTCTGTGGTTCAAACTAGAAGTTCACTTGCATTATTGTTGGTTCACACGATGTGGGGAGCCTCTCCCTATGCGAGTGACCTCCTTGTAGGGATGAAATTGCCCCGATGCAAATAAGACTTGTATGAATCCCAGTAAGCTGACGTGCAGAGGTTCCACGACAGGTACATGTGCAGAAATGCAGTGGAATGTCTCCATAAGAAAAAACACCCAGTGGGAATAACATAGTTTGTTTTCCCCCGTGAAATATACTGTATGTATAAAACTGACAAAACAAGCTGATTTAATAGCGGTGCTTCACTGGATAAGATCACCCCTGTACGTGCACAGTGGCTCATTCATGTGTATTTACGTTCTACAGGGTGACTCCGGAGGTCCATTGGTGTGTGAAGGAGGAGTTTTATGCGGGCTCGTTTCTTGGGGCGAGGAATGTGCGTTGCCAGAGTTCCCGGGAGTCTACACAGAGGTCTCAGCTTACATCGACTGGATAGAGGATCATATTATCACTGCATAGGTCTGATAAGAAAGAAGAAAATGCAGTCAAATCTCACAAGTATGATATGTCTCGTACTGATAATGATCGTTTTGCTGATGACCATTTTTATTCAGTAAAGTTATGTGACGGTAAAAATATCAGGCCACGTCTCCCATTTATGATAGATATTTTGGGACACAATTTCTTTTCAAGAAAGCTTGCTTTTTGGCCATCCTGACAGGAACAAATTGATTTTTCTCTTCATGAAAGCTTAAAAAATCCATGTGCAAAAGCGACAATGCCTAAAATTCGAACAAGCATTAAGACTTTCTATAAAAGACAAAGACATGCACCCGTGCAAATTCATAACATTTCACTTCATGATAGAAAAAAATCTTATCATAAGTCGGGCATATGTAATAAATACACTTGCTGCTGACCGAACATGATCATAACAGCGAGGTTTGGCTGTGCACATTTCTTTTCTCCTGTTTGGACATGAAGTATTGACTGCATGTGTCAGTGTAGAAGCCAAAAAAAGAAAAAAAACATGTGTGGACAGAGAAGAAGCGAAGGCCAAGGATGTTTCCTTCTCTGCTTGACGCGTGTGTTGATTTAGCAAAGTCCTGTGAAGAAAAATCCTCATAGATGTGCATAATAATAATCCACACAGACCTTTTTTATTTGCTCTTTTCTCGTTTTGTGGACTCGAACTGACCTTGTGAGTTATTTACAAACATTGTGACTGGAGGAGAAAACTTGATTGCCGACAAGGAAAATGTTCAGAC
>JAAUXU010060647.1_pt1 | contig 10494 bp, 6 predicted proteins | sample 7278151 | NCBI WGS metagenome assembly JAAUXU01 (sample SAMN14350113, study PRJNA611818) | marine sediment metagenome | isolation source: surface marine sediment (1.8m) | place: French Polynesia: Moorea | collected 2018-08 | reverse complement strand
GTGTCCAGCTCGTGTGTACTCCGAGTACCATGTGTGTGTACGTAGTTCTGACCTCATGTGTGTTATGCAGAGTTTCGGTGGATAGTGCACAGCTTGAGTGCGAGCAGTGTGGAGCTTGAGTGTGTAGTGCTGACCTCATAAGGGCAGTGCAGACTTTCCGCTGGTTGTGCTCAGCTTGTGTGTGTACGGTGCGGACCTTGTGTGTATGGTGCAGAATTTTTGTGTGTGTAGTGCAGAGGTTGTGCGTGCGCGCGTGTGTGGGAGAGGGGAGGGAGAGGGAGCTCTGCTGACCTATTTCGTCAATAGAAGCCATGCTGTTAACAGTGTTGACTCGACGCAAAAAAGCCTCTCACTCAGTGTTTATGTGTACAAACAGCAAGTAGCAAAAAGCAGTGTATGTAGTAGCCCATAATTTTTTGAGCACAGCTTCAGGTGACGTCTGTTGTTGATCACTGTTGATGCAATTCCTTGCAGCATGAAGGCTTGAGAACAGAGCAGCAGCTATGCGCACTCTGCCGGTGTCAACCTTGGCGGCCTTGCTGTGCGTCGTCAGCGCCACCAACAGCTGCACCAAGATGTTGTCACCCGCTAGGGGGTCCTGCGAGTGCAACTCGGGCTGGGAGGTTATCTGCAGGGACCTCAACGCCACGACTGCGTTCGGGCAGCACCTTCGTGACGTCATCGCCAACGAGATCAAGAACAAGACCGACGTGTCTACCCGAGCGGTGCTGGATAGCGTCAGGAGCATCCGCATAGACGGCAGCAGCCTCAATACGCTGGACTTGAGCGACTTCAAGGCTTGGCGCGACCTCCACAGTTTGTCCGTGACAAATTCTTCCGTACGCGCAATCAAATCAGCGAGGCTGCCACATCTGCAAGATCTCAACCTTTCGCACAACTTGATATCCTCGTCTCTGGAGGCTCTGAGTCAGCTGGAGCAGTTGAAAGCATTGAATCTGAGCATGAACAAGCTGTGGACGATTAAGGGATTACAAGGCTTGACCCACTTGGAGAAGGTTGATCTGTCGCACAACGTTCTGGACGAGAGTGGAGTGACCAGGGACATGGTGGAGGAGCTGCCAGCGTCCGTCAGCTACCTGGACATATCAAGTGAGTCCGTCTTCGTCAATGAGTCACTTGGCGAGTTGCAAAAAGAGTAATGTCGTGTCTCCAGGCAACGCTTGGACGTGCTCTCCTGGACTCTCCTGGATTCACTCCTGGTCCCAACCCCTGGTGTCCCGATCAGTGCTCCAGCGCCTGGACTCCACTCGTTGCCGCTACTCTCGCCAAAATCGCGACGCTCCCCTTCTCTTGGTGTCCGAGTACTACGCCTCTCGCGTGTTGCCCCACTGCCCCTTCGACGAGGGCTGCAGCTGCGTCCTCACGCACATGCAGGAGGGCTCGGTGACGCACGAGACCGAGAGGGTCTACACAGTGGAGGTGGGGTGCGTTCACAAGGACTTGAAGACGTTCCCAACGCTGCCCAAGAATACCAGGGCTGTGGATCTTTCAAAAAACAAAGTATTTACATGCACTTGATTGAGCCTAACACGGTCCTGTCGTCATGTTCAATATTACAGCTGGACAGCGTTGCTTTCTCCCTGCTGGACGTCTCTGAGCAAAACTACGACAGCGTGGACAGTCTCAACCTGGACAGCAACGTGTTGGAAGAGTTGCCAGAGAAGCTCCTTGACATGAAGCTCGAGCTCATGTTCAGTGCCAGGAACAACAAGTTGACTGATGTGAGTGCATAAATGTTACAATGGTACAGTTTGTTCCAAAGTCTCCGGTTACCGGATGAGCATGCAAGCAATCCACACCCACACCCACACCCACACCCGCACATGCACACGCGCACACACACACACACATCTCCTGGAGCTGAGACAGACTTTGCACACAAATCTGAGCTTGTAGGTGTTCAGCAATGATGACCCCTGAGTATTTTTCTGCATCTTCTCCATCTTCAAAACTTGAGAATGACACTTTTTTGTAGTGAGAGAAAGCTTCATTGGTTGTTTGGCTAGTGAAAAAAGGAAAATTATCGAGGAAAGTGAAAAGAGTAAATTTGTCGAAGAAAGTGAAAAGAGTAAAATTGTCAAAAAAAGTGAAAAGAGTACTTCTGTGCCGCATTTTCTTTTTAACCCTCGACAATTAGTGAAAAAAATAACAAAAGCATTGAAATTTCGTATCTGTGAGTTGTAAATTGTGTCACACATGTCTTCAAGGGCCAAACAACCAATGCTTTTTACGGACTTCATATGAGAGTCCTCTGTGTAATAAGACTGTGCGACATTGGATGACGAGTATCGTATCGCTGATGCTCGATCGGATACTCGGCAATATCGCAACCCAAAGTATCACCTTGGGGTAATACTCAGTACCAGAGTATTCACTGCAGTACAAACTATGCAGTTACACCTCAGTTTTTTGAGTTGGCTTTTGTTTTTCTGGCATATTTACTACACACGTCCTAGAGTTACTGTGAAACGTTTATATGCGTTTAAAGGCATATTAGCTACACGTGTCCCAGAATAACTGAAACGTTTATATGCGTTTGAAGGTATATTTCCTTGTGGCCAGCTCTTTACAACTTGAGTAGTGCAGGCAGAGCAAAACTTGGGGGCCTTAGAGAAAGAAAAAGTATCGTTTAGCGACGATTGCCGATACTTTCTTCCGGTGACACGGTACTCGATACTTGAAGAAGTGTCGATACTCGACCAGATACTCGGGTATCGCACTGACCAGTCTGGTAATAAGCCAAGGATGCACTCCATCAAATGCCAAAACTGTGGGTTTTTTCTACCTAGCCAAATCTGCACAAGGCATATTTACAGTATATTTTTTAAATGTGTTCCACGTCTAAATTCGCCTTGTCTTCCAGATTCCCTACGACTTTTCTCAACGCCTTATGCGAACAAAAGTGATCGAGCTGTCAGAGAACCCCTGGAAATGCTCTTGCAGTAGTCAGATAACCGACGTGGTAAGTAAAAAGCAACAAAAAAACCGACGTGCACCCTTGGATGGTGGGTTTTTTTTCTTCAGAATCTCATTGCACTCATCAAGGACCGGTCTGAGATGGTTTGCGGTGCAGGATCAGAGACTGCACTCGTGGCCAAAAAGGTAACAAACGTGAACTGGTTTCTACTCTTCATGGTGTTGGTGCAAGCATGCAGGATGTGCTTGGACCTTGCACAGCACAGGGTGTTCTCATCGAGCCTGTGACGTATGGACCTCGGAAAAGAATTGCAGCTGCTTATGTTGGGACACAAAGTTTAGATTTGACGGTTTTTCTTCCTTTTTCTCGCACTTCATCGCAATTTCATTACTATTGTGAAGTAATGCCGCAGAAGGGGGCTTTTCAGACTTAACTGACTTTCTTCACGTACACACCTAAACTTCCGAGGTTTAGTGATATAGCAACCAAGTTTGCTGAACCTGGATTGTCGTAGTATCAAAAGTCAGTGAAGGGACTTTAGATAAAACTATCGCTTTCGCGCTACCCACCTGGGTGGATAGGAAGTCTGTCCGTCTGTCTGTATCCGCCACCTCTGAGCCGATCGTCCGCAAAAAAATCGCCATCCACACGCGTGCTGGCGATCACCAGGGAGGTCATCGCTACCATTGCCCTCGCCCTCATCCTCACCCTCATCACCGACTTCAATCTCGTGTCCCACCTCCCGACTGATCGAGCTTCGTACTCACCACGCGCGTAAGAGCCGGACCTTAACGTACAGTGGTCCTCGGGCAAAAGCTGGACAGACGGACTCGTGCACAGACAGACAGACAGATGGACAGACAGACGCTCAGACCTCAAGCTTTGTACAGTAGATAGTTAACCCCACACCTCAAGATCTGATGACCAACAAATCGAGTTCCCAACTCCAGTTTGAGGAGGCTGAAACTCGATTTTATTTCATTTCGATCGAATTCGAATTGGAAACACTAAATTTGTGACAACATTCTATGTTCTGGGTCAATCAGTACTGTTGTCTCATTGCTTTGGTGCTTTTGGAGTGGCAAAACCTGGTCACACGCTAGTGATCTCGTCCACAATGAGGCGTTTAGTGCCAACCCAGTTGTTGAAGCACTTTGACATGACCTAATCACTATGATGCAGCTAAACTTGTTCTACCACAATCTCAGCTTAGCAATGTCAACAAAGTACATTTGCTGCTGGCCAAAGATGTTGCCCTTATGCGTTCTGCAGTCCAACAATGTTAGCAAAATGTATATTTGTCGCTGTGTCAAATCGGCTGTACTGTATTACAGTATGACTGATACACCCTGTACCTGCGTAGTGCGTACGCACTGAGCGTCTCCTTCTTCGTTTCTAGATTGCCGAGCTCATCCCTCAAGAGCTTTGTCCTCCCGAGAGCTCTGGCGAGTTCCAGGAGCTCCTCCTTCAAATCCTGTGCTTCACCTTTGCCGTCCTCATTGTGGCGATCCTGACCAAGCTGGCCTACGACTACAGGGTGTACCGCACAAAAGGACAACTGCCTTGGGTTGTGCTCAGGATGCCCTAGCTACGCACCAAAGTACCTTGAAGAGAGTATTATTTTGCAAGAACATCACTGCCAGCCTCGTCATCTTGTCAAAGTAGCTCATTCTCATTATTTAAATGTTATCATAGTCTATCCAGCTCAAAGAAAAATAAAAAGATTTGCGCACTCTCCAGCACAGGCGTGGTCAAGCTGACGAAGGCTTTAACAGTCTCCATTGTGTTCAGACGTGTCCGGGACGCGCGTGGCAGGATCGACTGATTGGGCGCCCATGAGGAGAGTCCGGATGAGTCAGACTTTTTATCGGACTACTTTCGACCTGGTTCTTCAGTGCGGCGTAGAAATGTTCTGAGTTCGACTCGAATATACAATATAACCCAGTTTCGGTGCTATGGAGTAGAACAATGGCCTATAGGATTGGACAGGTAGTACGGCACTACATATTTTTGCTGGAATTTTTTGGCACCAAACAACAACTTCGCGTTGAAGTACAACTTGCACGGTCGTGACGTGCACAATGTTTTCCCCGTTTTGCACATCAACAATGTGATCAAAGAGGGACCCAGGACACTCATGCTCACCATCAGCATGCCGGTCGTTGCAGCCACACTGGCGGAAGAAGTCATCTTCCGCCAAGAAGTTCAATGGTGGGACTATTTGAGCCTAAAATGTAAATAAGGCCCATTATCTTACTTGCTCTTGTGATGAAATTCACAATGCTTCTCCAATGCAGGAGCCCAGTGAGTGCGGCTGCAAACGTGCTAGGGCCAGAACCACAGTCAGGACTCATGACTCACAAGCAAGGGGCACGCACGCATGCTGATGATGGCCATGAATGTCATGGGTGTCTCATTGCTGATGTCATTGACGGTGCTGGGTACATCCAGAGTGCAGGGATCATCCGGAGTGGAGGCATGATGACTTTTGCCACTGTATCACTGATGTACTGATTTTTTTACTTTTTTTCATCATGGAATTGTAAGAGTTGTAGCATTGGGATCATGAATCTGTGAGTGGGGAACAATTGTCCCACATTCAGCTTTCAGTTGAGTTATTGCACACTGATCTGCCACCAAAAATGAAGAATCTACTGGCAAAAAACTTATCACTCCCTTTTTGAAAGACCTTGTAACATTTGGGAGTAACATACTACAAGAGTGATCTATGTTAGTTCTCGTGCAAGCAGAGAAATTTGTTGGTTGGTGGAGGAAAAGAGCTGCTCGTTGAAATATGACTGCATAGGGTGGACGAAGTATTGTTGACTACCAATGTCATTGCTCAGAACGCTGAGGTCTTATGACAGCTATGAACAATGTGGTCTCTGTCACTTACATGTTAGTGACAAGAACGTCTGGACGACTAAACGTCAGCGTCGTCCGACTACTTCTCACCCACTGTCAGTCAGAGTCAAAGTTTGGTCGATCCAGGCCACGAAGGCATTCACCCACCCCGCGGTCGTCCTCATGGACCTCCGCACAAGGACAAGGACCACGCAACCATGGTGGGGTAAAGCAAGGTTGCCTGAAGGCCGAAAGATTGGGTCCACCTGGTGTACACGTGTCGGTCCACGTCCAGCCGCCTTCCTGCGAAAATAGGCTTCTTCCTTCTTCGGTGCTACCAGAAAGTTTCTTTCGGTCCACTTAAGCTCAAATTTTGCAGCACCCACAGTAGGCAGTGCTGGATCGCGGACAAGAGTTTCTGGAGTCTCGAGCCGAGCTGGGCCCGGGACATCAGGCACGGACAGTGAGCTGAGCCGAGCCGAGGCGCGACCTAACTCTAATATAGAAGTGTAAGAATAATAGAAGGCGTGATCAGAGGACTCGGGCGGTGAAAACATCATTTGACTTGAGAAGTCGACAATTACCACAAGTTCTGTTTCTAGTGGGGGAAAAAGTTGACGGGTTCGTCACCGGCGGGGACCCGATGGTGAGATTGGTGATCACCTGCCGCAGGGTGGCTGACCTGATGTGTCAGGACGTGGCAGAACAATGACTGATGCGTACAACCCATCCGATCTCGCAGAAAGGCAGCAACGGGCAGCACCCACTTCTGACGTAGTTCGACGTAGCTCTAGGCAATCCCGATGCCGTCGTCGAACAGGTCTTGGGACTGGTGGGACAGATAACATGTGCGGCTTAGCGCAAGGAAAGTATTGAAATGAATGTAAGGCAAGTATTAATAGAATCTATCGAGGTTTTTTTCCGGCGGCCCAGCACAGGCATTGTTTAGGCACACGTAGGCCTCGACTGTCTCCAATGCACACTCATGTCGCAAGTGTCGCTTATCAGACTTTGCTCTCCTGCTCATGACCATCACCACCGTCCTCTGCTACTTTGCTTTGGCCCGCATCCATCTGCTTAAACTCTCCTTTGGCCTCTCTGTACTTCTTGACTATGTCGGCGGCGTTCAGGTTCTTTTTATGCCAAAGGAGCATGGTGCTATTCTCACCCGCCGCGGCGGCGCCAGCGGAGGTGGCAGCGGCATTCGCGTAGTGCATATGATCGTCCTCGTCTTCTGATCGTCCTCGTCCTCTGAGGCTGCGTTCGATCCTCTTCCATTTGCTCTCTTGCTCCTTGTTGAGCTCGTCTCTCACATGCTCAGCGGAGTCGCGGGAATACGCCTTGTTGCGGTAGGCTGCGAACGGCGTCCGCGCCAGCGCTAGCCTGAGACGCTGCGCATCTTCCTCGCTCAGTTCACCGCCGCCGACTTGACGTTCCTTGGTGGTCTCGTGGGCCAGGACGGTGGGTCCGTAGAGACGAGCAAAGTGGTCGTCCAAGGTGATCCTCTGCATCCTCAAGGCCATCAGGTCCTCGGCGTCCTCTCTGATTAGCCACTTCTTTGTGTATTTGGCGTCAAATCGCCGAATCCGCTCGTAAAACGTGTGGCGCGAGTGCTTTCCTGTGATGGCCTCGACGCCGGCCATGGCGTGATCGACTGTCTTCACGTTGACATCCGTGCTGATGAGCTTCTTTGTTCCGTCCTGTTTGCGAGAGATCTTGAGCATGCTGACGAGCAACTTGATGGTTCCACCCTGAACGAAGACCGTGAAGAAGATCATGACGAGCGTCGTCGTCAGGAAAATCTTCTTGTACGGCTCGGACTCAGGCAGGATGGTGACGAGCGAGAAGCCGACAGCGCCCCTCAGACCCCCATAGGCCATGATGAACTGCTCGCGGTAAGACACTGGCTTGATGCGGCGCTGGTTGATGATTGCAGTTAGGCCGAAGACGCCGATGAAGCGGATGACGAAACAGAGCAAGAGGGTCCACAGCACGAACCCCGTGTGCCATTCCTGCTGGTGGCTTACGGTCACGATGCCGAGGAAGAGGAAGATGATGCAGTCAGAAAAGGAGGCCAGGGTCTTGACTGAGTATTTGACGGTGGTGTACGTCTTCTTGGAGACGTTGGGGAAGGCGTATCGCTTCTGCATGATGCCACAGCCAATGAGGCTGATGATACCTGACCAGTGGATGGTTTCCGCCAAGATGAAGGCCAGGTAGGACATGGCGAAAACGATTAATGGTTCGATGACGCGGGTGCCCTTGGTGAACTTGAGGATGAAGGCGGTAAGGGCACCAACGACGACACCCACGGTGAGGCCGCCAAACACTACTGTAAAGAAGCTGAAGAAGGCAAGGATGTACTGTGTGTACTCGACGTGCTCTTGTCCCGCCAGCACAACCATGGTGTTGTACAGTACCACTGTCACGCCGTCATTGAGCAGGGACTCCCCGAACACCAGGAAGTAGAGACTCATGTTGACGCCGATTTCCTCGAAGATCGCGAGCACGGCGACCGGGTCCACGGCAGAGATGAGCGAGGAGAAGATGAGACAGCGAATGGCGTCCGGCGGGGCGTTGTCAAAGGGTCCCATTGCACCGGCGTAAGCCAGCCCATAGAGGAGGTACCCGATGGAGAATACGTTGAACAGGGTGCCGACGACCGCATAGAGGACAACGCTGCCCAGGTTGGCGAGAAAGTCACGGTCGTAGAGAGAGTAGGAGGCGTCCAAAATGATAGGTGGCAGCAGCACGTTGAAGAACAGGTCGCTGGTGAACGTGGGGAAGTATTGTGCGTGCTCGTCGACCACATAGTAGGCGATGACCCCGACGGAGAACCCGACAAGGATGAGCACGCACGATTCCGGCAGGTGACGTGACAGAAACGGCGAGTGGTGGAACGTGATCTTGAGCACCCCGGCCAGCACGATCATCAGCGTGAATAAGAGGATGCTGGCGTACTCGTCCCAGCGCCAGGACGCGAGGCGTACGCCCCCTCCGGCCTCAGACGCCAAGACGGCGCTGGCGCAGAATGACGACAGCAGCCACAAGCAGGCCAATAGCAGCTTGGAGGAGGACATCTCGGCTAGAAGAAAAGTGCTTCTTCACCACTTCCCACAGCAACAACTATGGGCACGGACTCCCAATCAAAGTTGTTTCCTTCTTCCCGTAAACACTTCTGGGCGCGGTACCCAAATAAACGCATATGGGCGTGCTTCACGCTCATTCAGTAGTCGTCTACGCATAAAGTCACACTCAAATTGCAATAACGTTGTGCCAAGACGATGTTGTTGTTGTGCGGCAACAAACATGAAGGTTGGGCAAAAATAGGGCAAAGTGCCCATAACTTTTTATCTCGAGGCGCCCAAAGTGCAGCTGCAGCTCCGAACGTGTGTGTACTTTGGGCGCTGGCGCGATGAACGTGGACGTAAGAAGCACCTGTGTCACGTAAGGGCCATAGGTGTAGGTTTACGCCCACTCCACCGGGACGGTTTCACCGCCAGAAGAGGGGGAAAGTTTTCCAAAGGAACCGGTTTCCATCTGCTAGTGATGCAGTCGGATTGATTTTCACCCGGTTCTTTTAGGTGAATCTCGGTTAGATTAAGGATTCCCATTAAGTTTGGCCTGAGTCTTCTAACTGACTCTCTACTACGGACGAATTTTATTGACGTTCAACCGTTTCTGCCAATCGAATATTGATGCTGAAAGGATTCGAATCGACTTTCACCCCTTGTTCTTTCTTTTCTTCTGTTTAGGTTAGAGGCGGATTCGCTGACTTTGAACTACGTCTTCCAACCCAACATCGGTCAGGGAAGCACCCGGACTGATTTTCAACCTGGTGTTAATCCGATCATACACACCTGTGACAGGAGGATGCAAAACTGTGCCGACTTGACCGAAATTTCCGAGGTTACCAGAAAAATTGCTGAATCCTCCTTTTTGGCAAGTTTTTCTGGCTGGATGTCAAGTTTGCCACTTTACGGCAGGACTTTGATTCCCCACTGAAGAGAGGACTCGACTCAGTCCGCGTCCATCTAATCCTTGACCCCCAAAGCAAAGCCCTTGATCCAAGTCGACTCTGATCCAGCCCTCGCTCTCCTGGTTGGACTCTGACCCCAGATTATTGATTGCGACACACCCATAATCTCGATTTGACGATGCTATTGATTGATAAGTGACTCAGATGTCGACGAACCTTTCACTCAAAGTTTTGCGGTGCTTGGACACTGGAAGCAACAAATGCAACAAAATTGATTAGGTCGTGCTTTAAATCAGGTAGCAGATGAAGCAGTTGTTCTTAGGTATCATTTGCTTCGGACTTTTAGTTTTAATTACAGTAAAAGAGAGATGGATTTCATGAAGGGGAGCAAAAATTTCATTAACATGAGACTTTATTGTACTTTGGCATGTCAGAGTGGTTTTTTTTGTTCTGCAAGACTCGTTGCCACTTTTTTGACGCTCCTTGAACCAGTGGGAAAGTAGGAAAGGTCATCTTTCCTCGTTTGCATGAAAGTATTCTCGCTGACAGGAGGTGAAGCCTTACAACAGAGTCAAACTGTTCCGCCAACTTTGTGGTGAAAAGGGAAGAAAAAAATGGCTCATGAGGACAGAGTCAAAATCCAATGTTGTCAAGCTGACAAAAACTGAATTTCCTAGTTTGTTATAGTCCTACCTATTCTATTATTACTCTCTTAAGCGGTACTGACGACAAG
>JAAUXU010144817.1_pt1 | contig 10495 bp, 12 predicted proteins | sample 7278151 | NCBI WGS metagenome assembly JAAUXU01 (sample SAMN14350113, study PRJNA611818) | marine sediment metagenome | isolation source: surface marine sediment (1.8m) | place: French Polynesia: Moorea | collected 2018-08 | reverse complement strand
CTACTAATGTGCTAATGCAAGTAGAGTGTGATATCACATTGTAGTATGCTATAGAAGATAAAGTTTGTATCAGTGGATATTTTTTATTCTTTAAGTAGTGCTCGAGGAGTCCTGACCTCCACTTTACCGCTTACTGTCAGTACATAAGACGGCCGGAAAGAATTTTGATCTTCAATGTGCAGCAAAGTAGTTCTTTTCTGTACATCGCCAGTGCAATTGCAATGAACTCAAAGTGGACAATCTGACATTAAGTCACACACTGCAAATCTGGGTCCCTATATCAAGACTTTGCTGACCCCTACCCAGGCTAGGCAGTGGTGATAGAGTGCGGACCTTCTACGAGTACATACATAGGTGGCTCTGGACTGTGTGTACAGGTGTCACATGTTCAAATCCAACCCCTTCCAGATGACTTTCTTAGTTCTTTTTTAAAATTCACACACAGAAGACACAGGTCCCGTAGAGAAGGCAAGTTCTTAAAAAAATTGGACACAGGTTTGGCTGTGATGATCTTAAAGTACACCATTTGTGGTTTCTAAAACAGTGCTTGGTCAAGTCCCTGATGTTCATCCATGATAGAAAAGTGTGTTTGCAGTTTAAAGGCATCTGTGCCCAGAATCTCTTTTTCTTTAAGATGACCCGATTTACGTCACCTCCAATTATTATAAGGCAAATATGTTTCAACAACCACTCCCATTTCTTCCCTCTGGGGTTGTGACCAGACATTGCCATGGTTCTTTGTTAAAATTCTAATAAATCTGTGGTCAGTAGTTTTGTTCTTTGACTTTTTGACTTCTCTAGCAAGCGGGAATTTTGTGAAGGAGAAACTAATTCCTTTTTGGTGTACTTTAAGGTCATTACAGACAAACGCCCGTAACTGTTAATTTGAAATGTCATGTAACAGCTTTTGAGGTATAATGATCCTCGGGCACCCCCTTGTCTTCCCCCGCCCTCGGGGCAGCTCCTCCGAACTGCGCAATCCACAGTCGTGCGTTGAGTGTTTCCTTATGAAAATGACGTTTGCAATGAATATCTACTGTTTTACCTTATTGCTGAATCATCGCTGTTCTGTGCAGCCAAATGCAAAGGTGAAATTGCCAGTCGATTGTCTTGAGAGGCCGCCAAAGCCTTCAACAGATGCACCTTGTCCGCGGATTTTTCGGTCAGGAAGGCCAGGATCTCTTGGAGGCTGGAGCTGTCATACCTGGCCGCCAGGTGAAAAACACTGAGTCCGTCCAAAGCCTGAGAAATTTGGCGCGCTTTACTCCTACAGATCTGTCACACGACATGAGTACAAGGAGCCTTGCCTGGTCATCCCTGGAGTACAGGGAGGCTTCTCTCTTGAAGTGAACCTTGGTCTTGGCTTCCAGGAGACTTTTACCTCTGATCTTCTTCAAGATCGCCCCAACAACCAGAGATCGCTTGCAGAGTACCGCTAGTTGTAGAGAGGTCACTTCCAGCACGGTGTCTTCTTCCAAGTCATCAAAAGCAGATTCCAATCGGTCTACTGACAGTGCAAAGTGGAATCTGAACCTCTCCAGATCGAAGTGCCTCTGATCCAGCAGCGTTTTCACTGCACCAACGTCACCTGTGCGAGCAAGGACTTCGCCACACACGCGCAAGGCTCTGACAGTTACCAGTACTTCGAACCTGTTTTAACAGCTTCTTCGAAGTGCTCCCCCGCCTCGTGGGCGTTGCTGGACCTGATCAACTTGGACGAGATCGCCTCCAAGTTGGCCGCACTGAGCACGGGCTTCTGGCTCCTGTCCCTCCTCATTATGACTTTGGCACAAGAACCAGCAGCGTCAGCCACCAACGCAGGTTAACATTCATTGCCATCATGACCGCAGGATGAGGAGATGCTGCTGCCCCCCCCCCCCCAGTCAAATGATAACAAATGGATGGATGAGGACCAGAAAAGAACATATGACGTCGGTGATGACACTGGCCTGACAACGACTTCACGGTCATCATCGGCACGACCGTTGTGTCCCGCGGTGTCATGAGTGAGTCGAGTGCGCAGTACCGGAAGACCCACCTGCATCTTCTACCTATCACCGTTGATTACCGTGCAGAACACCTGTCCCGCAAGAGCTGACTCACTCAGTCACGAAACCTCTCGCGAAATGGCTGTGGCAGTGCCTGAGTTCACAGTTGCCATTTAGCAGGGTCACTTGGGAAGAGCTCATAAAGTGATAACACGTGGAAATGCCTGAAAGCGGAGGCAAGTGGCAACCGTTTGGAGAGAAAGGAAAAAAAGATTATTCTTGTAAATAAGGGAAAAATGCGCAAGAATCCAGCCAGTGAAAGAAGCCCGGAAGTGTCCGGACGAGCTAAGCCCTGCTGAAGACGTAGTCGTCAGCGTCGCCCTGAGGATTGATGGACGCAGCACCTGCTGGAGGGGACTTCTTGGTCACCATCCGACTCATCCGGAGCTTCGAGCACCGGAACATTCGCCACTTAGTCGTGCGGGTCAGGGATCCGAGAGGGACGACCGTGGACCGGTGGATGGAGGACGTCAGGACGCAGGCCAGTCAGGCCGGCTCGGGATTGCCGCCACCGTTCAGGAACTACTCCTATGACACCATGAAGGTGAGAGAGAAAGAACACATGCTCATGAGACGACACTAGAAGTTTGTCTCCTTCACACAGATCGAACACCAGGCCCACGGCGCCAAGACGAGTGACCCCGTGATCAACTGCGAAGACGACGATCTTCTAATCCTCAAGGCGAACTCGGACTTGCTCTCGTCGGGCGTCAAAAATGAGACCGTTGTGTCCTTCTTCAAGATGGACGATTACAGGGCCTATAAGAAGGAGCCCTCGCTTGTATGGTGAAAGTCGCACCATAACAGAAAACACTTAGCTGTGTTTGGAAGAACTATAATCTGGTGAACGAGTGAAAGCAAGTCAGTTGGGCAAACCAGTATTAAATTACCTTGATGGAGGACCTCACGTTGCTCCTTAGCGCCATCCTAGGCCTGTGCCTGCTGTTCTATGGCCTCGTGGCCTTCATGAGGTCGGCGACAGGAGGGGGCCATCGGCGAGTCATCCGGGGAGCGCGGCGAGTGTTGCTCGTTACTGCACACCCGGACGACGAAACAATGTTTTTCGCGCCGACTGTGCTCAACCTTACGAAGAAGAAAGACTCTGAAGTGTTTCTCCTCTGCCTGTCCCGCGGCGACACCAACAAGCTGAAGGGCGTCAGGAAGAGGGAGCTCTACAAGGCGTGTGAGGTGCTCGGGATCCCCGAGGGAAACATCACTGTGCTAAAGTTAGTGTGGACGCATTCTCAGATAAATTTCCCTTTGTATCGTCCTGTATGATGTCGTTTCAGTTATACCAAACTCCGTGACGACCCCATGGTCCGGTGGCGCGAGGAGTTGGTATCCGAGGTCGTCTTGCAGGCTGTGGTCTCCAACAACATTGACGTCGTCGTCACCTTCGACCGCTGGGGCGTCAGTGGACACAAGAATCACACCTCCATCTACAATGCAATGACGCTGCTGTCTCTAGAGAAAAAGTACGTTGATGACACGGATGTGCCCTTTGTCTGTTTAGTAACTTTGTTTTGCTGCTTTAGATTTCCTCGTCAGACCCGTGTGTTCTGCCTTCGCACGGTGAACCTCTTGCGGAAGTACTCACTGCTGCTGGACGTGCCCATGAGTTTCTTACTGGCACCCGTGGCCTACGTGTCCAGCCCGAACGACTGGCTGGCTATCCAAAGAGCCATGGCTAGGCACAGCTCGCAGTACGTCTGGTTCAGGATGTTGTACATGACCTTCTCCAGATACGTCCTCATCAACACCTACGACCAGTTAGGAGGAGGAGGAGGAGAAAAGAAGAGGAAGTGATGTGACTTTTTATCAAAATGAATGTTACTTTCCATCTTTACCTCACGCTTCACAGCTACAGAAAAAAAGTGAACACAGGATTATCCTATAGGATATTTTAAAGGCAGCAACATTGTGAAGCTTTTGTCGTCTTGTGATATCATCCAAGTTAAAGCTGTGCAAAATATGACTATGTTCAGGTCCTCATGAAAATCCCAAGAATAAGTAACTTAAATTTACGTGAGAAGAATCGTGGTTTTTCTTTGTATATTAGCAGACAACGGCAAACTTAATTACATAGCAGATGTTCTCTCAAATAACTTATGGCTTTAGAAGCGCGACAACACAAGAAGCGGTACCTTCTGCTATTGCAGACTCAGACATTGGATTCCTGTGAGCTTTTTCAGGGTGCACAGAAAGTTTCGCATCGTCGGGGCAGCTCTGAAGGTCATGGACCAAACCGCATCGTCCCTGAAAGTCTGAAAGAACAAAAAGCAGTGAAGAGATGGGGAAAATCTTCTGTCCCAGTCTGTGGAAAGGTACCAGCTTCAGCAATAGCTTGTCTACCGATGCTGATACGTCCAGACAGCGGGAGAGTCTCTTGCTGCGGAGGTTCGTGACTCTCCCGTGGAAGGTGAACAGCCTGAGTTCCTTCTCTGACAGGTGCAGACAGGGCAGGGTCAAAAGCACGCCTCCTCCTGCGTCTTCACAGGTGTACTTCGGGGAGAAGAAGAAGTTTGTCATCCATTGCTTGCTCACAGAAAAACGGCTGCTATAGGCACACGTACGTTGTGCTGAGAGGCTTTCTCCAGGGCCGACCTCCACTCAACCTCCTCCTTGGAACTGCTGGTGGCAAGGAGGAAGTTCCGATCAGACATTGCCTCTCTCAATTCTATGCAGTTTGGCCTTAGAGATTTAGAGGGGGCTTGCGAGACCTCAACAGGTCTGGAGGGATCGTTCAAGATCCAGAATTTCGAGGGAAGACCTTCTGGGTTCCCATCGACAGGAAACATGTACAGGGTGTTGAGTCTGGAATGACAGAAGAGCTTTACAGTCCGGCGCTGCTTACGCACTACATACTGTACTGTCGGACTGCATGTCATGCTTCGTACTTGATGAGAAATCGAGCGGTATTCCAGCCTTCCATGGTCGGATCCATGACGTCATCGACCTCTAGGTACATGAACTCGCACTCTTTGACGTCGTCGACGCACTTGGCGCTCGCTAAGACGCCTCCAAAGAGAGAAAAGCCGCTGAATAAATGTCTGAGATTTGGTTTGAAGGTTTCTCTCATTGCCTGCCTCCTTATGAATTCTAGGATTGCCACTAGATCGGCCAGGTTGCCATGGTCGAACGCTGATAAGGTGATACACTGATTATTCGACAGGAACAGGTAGCAGACGTCCAGAGAAGCCTGGCACAAACCGATGTCAACGATCTCTTCCAGCGGGATCTGGCATCTGACATTCTTCCCCTGGAGAGCTCGGAGAATCCCTGACGCCGTCAGGTCCACAGTGACGAAGTACAGCTCTTTGTTGTTGGGCAAGCCCAAGTAGGCCTTACGCATCATTGGGCTACTACTGCTGTCCCTAAGCAACACTGGTTTTCTCTCACGATCAATAATTCTTTCAAGAGTTTCTTGAAAAACTTCCTCGTCTCCCAGATGGTCGTCCTTTCTTTCTTGATCCAAAAGATCCTGGAAGACTCTATGTTTTAGGGTATCCGCAACCCTCAGTTTCAGCCTCATCTTGGCCCTCATCTTGGCGTCTCTCCTCATCTTCAAGATGCTTGAACTTGGCACTTCTCTCCAGCGCTCAGAGAAGATGCCCGATGACGACTGGGAGACCGTGATCCTGGCATCCTCTTCGTTCATCTTTGCCTTGCAACAGCATCTCTGATGCATTAGCTCGGCTCCGAACTCCAGACTGAGGACGTCCATGGCCTCGGACACCTCCACACCCACTTCCACCCCACTGGCGACCTTCTTGGCCTCGACCAGGCTACCGTACTTGGCGGTGCCGGCCGCCACGTGCTGGTGCTGACCACGTGAAAAGGCCTTTATGGCCGTGCTTAAGTGCATCATTTCGGACACCTTCTGACACCACCGACGAGATTGCGCATACTCTCATACTCACCAGCAGACGTCACTTGGGTCCCCCTAGGAGGGGGATTTTTTAACGCTGCTGCCACTATCAGGGGATTCTTGCGACTTTTGCATGCTCTCTTATGGCTCATGCATCTTATGCTCTGCTTTGGGTCCGCCCTTGGGAGAGACCAGAGAGGAAGAGGGGCTTTCTTCTCCGGTTTGGGCAAAGAAAAAAAAAGAGGCAGCTGACGATGAGGAGGGGGAAAGCGCGCGAAATCTTTGCAAATGCATCTACAATGTATTTCACAAAAGCAGACTTTTGGGGATTCGCACGGTCGCGAATCTGCTCCTCGCCTGTGGCATCCTCTGCTTCACCGGCCTCCAGCTCCTCTTGCGCAACGTCTCCATGTCGTCGTAGATCAGGGTGCGGCCGAACGGGTCAGTGGATTCACCTCCTGCGTACACAAAGTTGCGTGGTTTAACAGTCGGGAAGGTGATCGGGATGATTGCATTGACAACGGACTAAACCAAAGCTGTTTCATCACCTTTTTTGTCACCTATGCAGCTTCGAACAAGTCCATTTTATGTCTTCTACTTTTCTCAAATTACTGAAATACACTGAAGACTCATTAAAGATACGAAGCGTATTTTGTGGGTGGTAGCGTAAATTAATCAATGAGGCAATCATACAACTTACTGGGTGATTCAGATAAACTCGGTCTCACTACTTGTTAATTCATTATGCACGAACAATACAGAGTTATGTGGGTTTAATAAGAAAGATGGACCAAGAGACGAGGAACACGAGTGTTAAATCACTTTTCACACAGTCCCTACATGGCCTTCACCACGAACCGAAACCCTGGTGCGGCGGAGCAACAGTTGGCATCGACCCTCTTCTCAGTCATCAAGGCCCACGCTGTCATCAGAAAGGCCCTCGAGAACTTCCAGAGTTGGTGTAGACGCGATCCACATCCTCTCCAGAATGGCCTAGCTGCCGTAGGCCTTGACGTTCTGATCTGGAGAGGAGGTGGGCCCCATCTCCCTCGACATGAGGCAAGTAATGACACCCTGTTTATCTGAATCACCCGGTAGTCAATGTACCCATAACCAAATTGTAAACTCACAGCTTAATCTTAATGTTACGCAAACATCCATAAATGAGTTTATATTATTAATATTAGAAATATTGATCCTCCTTGACAATCTCACGCTTTTTCATAGTAGTCACAGAAATCACTGACCATCGCCTGAATAATCTTTGTCAAAAGTAATTCATACTACGAAACATCATTCCTGGAAACAGGAATCCCATGTCTGCAGTATGAACACATTTTTGAGCTTGGTGGTCCAGAAAGTTTTGCTGTCCCTTGGCTTAACAATCTATTGGATGGATTTCAGCCACCAGAAGTCAACAAAGTCTCCTCCAACGGTTTTTGATGAGGTTCTCATTCATGTTAGCTGGAACTTTCTGCCATTTCTCCATCGCAATTTTCTCCAGTTCTGTCAGGTTCTTGAAAATTCTCCACATCAGGCCATAAAATATTGTGTTGACGTCAACAGATTTGTACAGAAGCTTGTAGAACAATAGTTAATAATGCCGAAAACTTTGCACAGCTGGTCGGTCTCGTCATTGTGCAGACACGGAGGCTTGGAGAGCAAGAAATGAAGGTTTCATAAGGGACCAACACTTTTGGTCAAGGTGTCCTCTTACGTCAGCTACCAATGCCATAGGTGTTAAAACAACACACAGTTCAGCTCAGATGTACGAGTCATGATGAGAGATGAGACTTCTGTCCTTGACTGTGCGCATGCGTACACGCACTGTGGAACTGAATTAATCCGACTCTGCTACGGTCACATTCCCATATGATTCATTCATCCCGGAATTTGGCGGGGTTGGTTTTCATTCATACGTACATAGCACTGTAGCCGTCAGATCCACTGTTACAATGAATGCTGATTTGGTAAAATTTGGCTGCTTTTCTTAGCATCTATTTGACGTCAGACGTCTTGCTGCTGACTTAATTGGTGTGCTACTGTACATCCATTTATGTATTGAATAGTATTCTGTTTCATATGCATCTCACTCATCTGTGATTCATGCAAAGTCTTCCCCCAGTGACTCCTCACAGCTGACAGTCTTATAAGAGATGGCTGCGACATGTCTTTCGTGGTAGTCACAAATGTACTTGATCACGGTATGACTGCGTGAACGCGCAATTTTCCTCACATGTCTTCATAGTGGGCATATTTGCTCGCAGTGCCTTGTTTGCCACTTGGAATTGCACTGTCTCACTTTGCCGTGCAGATTTGCGTGCACAAACATGTGGGTCTTTTCTATTTGCATATTTCGGCTAGTTCTGCTCATCATTGTACTGTCTCAAACTTTCAGGGTGTCGTCGAGTTGGCCAAACAGGTGCCAAATTTTCTTATTCATACACGTAGTCATTTACATATGTAGTGACCTTCTTTGAAGGTCAACTTGGAAACCTTCAGCGTGTATGAAACTTGATACTTCTGAACCGAAGCTAAATCTTAGACGTAGAACATTAGTTGTCCCACATTAGATCTCAAAACAAATCCGCATTTCACTAATCCCGGCCAAGCTGCAACAATATTGCATTGGTATAGATGAACTCTTGACAAATGCCACATTTCAAATTTTTAATAGTACTGTCAGACGTTGTTATCACATTATTAGTACTCATAACATTATTTTTGGGGGCACTCGGACCCTTTTGGGGGGACCTTTATTTCACGACAGAAACTACCATGGGCGTGAGACGAGGATTCACTTTACTGCACGCTAAATAATTTGACTGATTCCGACTGCCAGAAGGTCTCAACCTGGTCAAAGACCTTCTTGTAGGCTTTTGCTGACTTTTTTGGCCCTGTACCCAGCATCATCTCATCTACAAATGTTTTATAAGGCTGATGACCTACGACATACATGTATATGCATAGCACATGGGTGCAATGCAAAAAAGGAAAATTACCTATGGCGCGTAGAATAAGGATGCACTTTACTACACTCATTCTATTTTCCATGAAAGACATTCGTGGAATAAAGTGTATCCTTATTCCACACCCAATAAATAGTTAGTTAGCATTTTTATGAATGTATTATTATCACGTCCAAATTACATGTACGTGTATTGCGTCTTACCCATAACGATTAGGTTTCTGGCTATGACTAAGATGCCGGGAAACCTTCGGCCCTGCCTCATCCTGCCCAGACTGAGCCAGCGTCCGTGCCTAAGGTCAAAGAACTCAAGGGAGGCCAAGGCCGGGACAGCGTCCGAGGAGCCGCCGGCCACGATTACACCGTCCATTCCGTTGATGCGAGCTCGAGTGCATGAGTGCTGTCAAAACAAAGGCATGCACTTCTTTTCTCACCCAACGCACTGTTAAGATCGTGGGAGCTCATGTCACCTCTCTCCTTGGCTGCTTCATGGGCTCCATGGCCTCCCAGCGCTTGGCCTTTAGGTCCATCATGATGGCCTGTGACTCCTGGCCGAAGCCGCCGGTGACGAGCATGGCAGTCCTGTTGATTGCGACTGCGCAGTGGTCAGAGGTTCCCTGAGGCAGGGTTAGGCGTGTCAAGGTTCGCCAGCGGCTAGGACGCCGTGTGTTCAGCACCTCGACAGAGTTCAGGGCGCTGGGGAAGCTGCGGCCGCCTGTCGTTAGCATTATTGGCGATATACAATTATTAGGCTAGGTCGAAAATTGGAATTCCCCGTGGGTGTCCAAAATTTGTAACCGCATACCATTTCTAGACTTTGTAGTCAAATGAAAGTGGAAAAAAAGGAGTTTTAGCTATGCCCAAATGCATTTAAAGTTGCATAATACAGTCCTGGCCGTAAGCAATTGCGTCGAGCATGACGGCACCTCCTACGCTGTACTGCAACGTGTTGAGGTGGAATTTTGATGTGGAACGTGCAGATGTGATCCTGGGACACAATGTTGAGTACACAGGTCAGTGTTGAGGCTGCCCATTTTGGTGCTAGAGTGCTCAAAAGGAAGCCACCTGGAGAGGGAGCCATGCCAAACAGAAGAGAAATTTGACTTTTTCAGGGGGTAAAAACAGATGAAGTTGGCTGAAATTTTCATGGAAGAATTTCGAAAAGAGAGCGACAGGGTGACAATTTGACAGGTAAACAAAACTCATCAACAGATCATCGACAGCAGTAGCAAGATAGGACAGTCTGGACTCCTGAGCTTCACTGACCTGATCAGACAGCAGTAGCAAGAGAAGGCAGTCTGGACTCTGGAGCTTTGGGGACCTGATCAGCTCCAGCAAGAGTGAGAGAAGACAGTCAAGATGGCCATCATCAGCGGTAGCGACAGAAGACAGTTCGGACTGCTGAGCTTTGCAGACCTGATCAGACTCAGCAGCAGCAAGAGAAGGCAGCCGGAATCACCCTCAGCTGTAGCGAATGTGGCGGTCCACATCAAGATTCGTACCCGACTGTCGTTGATGAGTTTTGTTTACCTGTCAAATTGTCACCCTGTCGCTCTCTTTTCGAAATTCTTCCATGAAAATTTCAGCCAACTTCATCTGTTTTTACCCCCT
>JAAUXU010149642.1_pt1 | contig 10499 bp, 9 predicted proteins | sample 7278151 | NCBI WGS metagenome assembly JAAUXU01 (sample SAMN14350113, study PRJNA611818) | marine sediment metagenome | isolation source: surface marine sediment (1.8m) | place: French Polynesia: Moorea | collected 2018-08 | reverse complement strand
CCTGCGAGTGAGGCAGTCGCGTGGATGAGAGCGAAAGCACCGTCGACTGTTAAATCATCGGTAAACAATGTGGGCACCATTGAATTGGCACTCTGGGCCTCGTGTCCACTCTGACACTTTTACACATGAATCTGAACATGAATCTTCTCAAATTTGGTGTCCACATGATAGAGCTCATGCTTCACCTCGATCTAGGCCAGAATGTAAGTGCTTTTTTCCTGATAGGGAGGAGAATTTTGGGGTGAGCCACCACCCTCGATCCCTGAAAAAGGAGCACTTTTTTCTTAATGGTTCTTCGGCCTGTCAGGGGCTGAGCTTTCTTGGAAGGGGTGAACTGTGAAGCTGGGGGATTTCGATAGAACAGGGGAGATAAGGAAACTTTGGAAAAGAAAGTGACTTGTAATCAACGGGGTTGGGTGGAGGGGAGGGGGGATGGACTAACTGGGTGTTCAGACGGGTGGGAGGACACAATACCGATTCGATGCTTTCCCTGGCTCACGACGAGAGGGACGGGTGTACCAACAATCATGGGCATCTCGTATCATAGAGCTGCACTGGTCATAGAGGTGGCCATATTTGGTGATTCGCAGAAAAAGTCTTCACGTGTTTTGAACTTTTACACGTGTTTCACCTATTTTTGGACATTTGCAACGTGTGTCTCACCTTTTTGGGAGGTTTTGCAACGCATGCTTCACATAGTTTCTTTCTCTCCAAATGAGAGCTCAAAGGCCGTTTTGGGCACGTGTCACCACCTAGAGGCAGTCTTTTTAAATACTGCGCAACAACTTGGGGATGTGAGAGGAATTTCACCCCTGAGATAAAAAATATTCTGGCCATACGTTTGCATCCCAAATAAATATGCACAAGTATGACGGTGTTCCTGAACTATTGACGTGGCAACCCTTGATTTTGCTCTGTACTATCACCTGCGGAAAAGTCCCTAGGCTTCTTTTACTTCCTGGTACCTCACCTGCTTCGTCCTTCGTCAGTTTTTGCTTGTTTGAATAGAGATCTCCCTTAGTTGGTAGCAGATCAAACGCCAAAGGCTGAAAAGGTTAAGAAAATGCACTTTTCCTACGTGCACTGGAGTGGCAGCACAGTGTGAGTCAGAAAAGTGAGTTCGTATAAGCTTTGGCGATTTCCCGCGGGACACTTTTGGTGACTCACAGCGCACGACATCAAGTCAACCATCAACTCTTTTACCTGCAGTGCCAAATCCCTTATGAGCGGGGTGACGAGGTCACATCCCCGGTCGACAATGACCAAGGTGGCTTGATCGGGCTGAGTCAAGTTTTTACATTTTCGGGCCAGATGAGCCTGCAAAATGGAGAAAATTATCCCCATTAATACCATACCTTACGAGTAAAAAAAATAGGGTGAGTGGAACGAAAAGTGAAACCTCACCAAACTCCTCCATATAAGGTGTCATTGCAGTGGACCACGCTTAATCGTGCAACTTTTCCCGTTGCCCAACGATCGAGCTTGTCTCACGGCACTGAGCACTTGCTGGGCCAGGCCGATATTAACCTTTGTGGACATTTCGGTCACAGAAGTGAGGTCTCAGCACCAAAAGTACAAGCAGGTGACGTGACATTCGCACGAAATTCGCCATCGATAGGTGCCCGAGCCACCCCCGCAGAGCCCATGTGCAGCGCTGTCACACCAGCAGTTTCTCTTAGAATTAAGTCTAATTCGCTCACACCCTGTATGCGCACTGCTTAACCCTCCCCCCTCTATTGAAGTGCAGCAGCTATAGGGTGTCCGACACGGTCCGTATTGGGCCTGGCAGAGGCATCACCATGACTGAGGTGCAGCAATTTGAGTCATCGAACTCGCATTTTCAGTAGGTGCAGCTGAAACAATGTTACCCTCATTTGTATCTGCAATCGCCACGTTGAAGTTATGAGACTGCACAATGATCAAGTGGCACCATTAAGGCAATTTCAAATGAGTTATCGACGCTTTAACTCTCATCGCCTATAGCGTTGATGTCAAAACAGAGCACTTGTACAGTATGTACACACTCAAACTCTGCACAATCGTGCACTTCATCGACTGCAAAACATGCGATGCACCCTGTGGCTCGAAGGTGCAGCAGAGACGTTCCAGAGCACAACCACGAACACGTGAGTACAGTTTTCAGGAAAGCCTTCTGTCAAATTGTACTTCCCACTTTGTCTCGTGTGTGTCTTCGGTGCAAGTATGTGTGTGACGAGCAGAGTGTAACAGGGACAAAACGGTCACGTCTTTAACCCTTATTTATATGTTCTTCCCCAAGTCGGACGTGACTGATTGACTTTATTCATTCAGCGGGCGCAAAGCGGGAAGAACACGACTTTCATCAATTCGTTCTGTCCAATCCCATAAGTAGTTCAAAACGACAATGAAAACTCAAACAGTGGAGAATTGAAGCAGGTCAGACTTGCCCAGCAGAGCTGCCAAATGCTTTCTCACTTGTTGACAGACTTGGCCGCTCTGTTTATGATGTTTGCAGGACACAAAGTGTCATTCTAACTGACTCTCACCCCTTTGCACGTACTCCGATATCCGCTCTCCATTGTACCACTGTAGACACAACAAAGCTGAAGTCTGTGTCGCGGATAGGAAGTGGGACTGCGGTGACAACATGAGCAATGACTTCGCTGCATCACTCGGCGGCTCCATTCAAGGAAATGGGCACTAGGGGCAAAATGCCCCATTCATTGCTCGTGAAGGCTAAAGAAGTTGAGGACACTTAAAATCTTAGGATTTGGGGAGCTCGGATTTCTAGCTAAAAATATCCGCTCCCCTACCTGTACCAGGGGGAGGAGACAGGAAAAGTACTCTACAGGTATTACCTGTAATCTCTGAGTGAGCTCCAAAGCCACGTTCCCTGGGGACCCCTTCCTGGCCAGCAGAGTGGGATACTTGCCCAGCAGGCAACAGAGGGTCGCCAACAAATCCCCTAAAAATGGAAAAAATGCCATTAAAAAGACAAAAAGGGGATCTTTTTCTCCTGCAACCCCCCCCCCCTCGTATCGTATAGGAAGGCGAGAGGCAGCGGCAGCTTTGGCGGCACCTTCTCGTCGTCGTCGTCGTCGTCGTCGTTCTCCTCCTCCTCCTTCTCCACGTAGGCCTCCTCCTTCTCTCTGGGAGGGCCTTAATTTATTGCCTCTCGTTTTCCCGGCCTTCAATGAGAGGATCCCTTCTTTTTCCTATCCCCTTACTCATTCTCTGCCCCTTGCATCCTCTCCAGAGAATCCCAGTTATTTTCATCGTGATACGACACCCAAAATTCTCTCTTGCCGAGGAGTCAAGTCGTGTCCACATGTGCGGAGATGGTCTTGCCTATGTAGCTGCAGATGTTCCGGCCAAGTGACTGGACAGAAGTCCTCGGGCTGGTCTGTGTTCAACGTGCTTTTGTTCGTGCACAAGTTGTCGTCCTCGAGGACGGATTTCCTTCTCCCTTTCCAGTAGAAGACGACTGGGTAACAAAGTTAGATCTGGCGCTATCACTCCCGAAAAAGGAAGAAAAAAAGCCCGCAGCAATTTGGTGAAGGAGGAATACAAAATCGTAAGCGCCAAAAAGAAATTTCAAAATGGAGGCACCTTCCTTTTTTTGACGTTTTTTCATGCCAGGCGCCTTATTCACACCGACTTTATGCTAAATGTGCAAAGTAGGACTACTCCTGTTCATCTTATTCATGCTGAGGTTAGTTCGAAAATTGAGATTCCACGTGGACATGTAAAATTTTTCACTAGATGTTATTGGAAGACTTCGCGCTTGAATGAAAATGGAAGGAAAAAGTTTTCAACTTTACGCCACTGCAGTTGGAGGATTGTAATTCTTGTTAGGTCAACAACCTAAAATGTGACGTGAACATGCTTAGTGAAATTTTAAATGTCGTATCAAGCACTGCGGCTCAATGAAATTTGAAAAAAAACTTTTAGTGCTGGCCCTGAGGCTTAGAAAGTTTCAACAGTTGTTTATTTACTTGGCTTATGTACGAAGATTTGAACCGTAGTGGCACAGGGTTAAAGTTGACTTGTGAAAAAGTATTTGAACACTTCTTCATCATTTGCTCTTACGTGACAAACCCCAAGTGCACTCAGAATTCATCCCTTCTCAATCTAGCCCAATACTCTGACTATGGCGATCTCAGCACATCGGGCTATCAGTCCACAGGTCAAGCCGGGTTTGCCCAGCTCACTGCCCACTCTAACTAAAGTCTTCTTTCTCCTGCCCTCGCCATACATAACACTGATAAACATATATTAGGCTAGGTGGAAAAGGGGTCAACTTTGGAAATTCACTGACGGCATCTGGGGTTTGTTACATGGGGTCAACAGGTGAAGATGTAGTCAAATACTTTGGAAAAAAATTGCATTCTCCTATGCCCAACTTGATTTGAAATTTATGTAGTAAGCCAATGTAGTAAATTTGCAGTGAAAGTAGATTTCAGCTCTGGTGGCTTTCAGAAGCTGCCAAACTGGGTGAAAATCACTGACCAAAATGCTCCAGTTTGTCAGAAGAATATTTTACAGCAAGTCCTGAAGAAAAAAATTACAACTTATTTTACTGTATTGTTATTAAATGCATTTGAACATAGCTAAAACTCCTTTTTTTCACTTTTATTTGACTACAAAGTCTTCAAATGGTAGGTGGTTACAAATCCCATGGGGAATTCCAATTTTTGACCTGGCCTAATATAGATACTGCACAGCTATTCCCAATAGGCTTAGGTATCTACGACTCATGTAGTAAATGCACTAAATGCAACTTTGGACCTCTATTTCGACCTTGAAATGGCCTCAGACGTATATAAAGGGCTATGGAAGCGCTTGAGAGTCATGAGAAGTAGTGTCTGCTGACTGAGTTTGGTGACGATGGGTGGAGCGGTCCCCACGACGTGACAGAGAAACAAACAGACAGACAAAGTGCATGAGGACCCTCGCACTTTATAGATAGAGATGTTGAGGCTGGAAAACTGTTTATTTCTTGTGGCTCGCCATATTTGCTGCAAGACATTCGAGCGGAAATGGTAAGTTGTTGGGTCCCCCCTCTGCCTCTAAAGTTTTACAGGCACAGAGCACAAGGATGTTAGAGCAACATTACAAAATCATGTGGGCCTGCTAAGTTGCTCTCCACATGCTAAACAGTGGCATTGCAGTTAAAATGAAACTGAAAACAAAGTGTGTTTTGCCTTGCCCCGCTGCCTTCCGAATATCAGCACCGTTTCATGTACTGAGCTTTTGCAGTAAAACTTTATTGCCACTTTGCGAAGTGGGTGGGAAGAGCGGCATAACTGTATATTGACGATGCATATTGTGGTACATATGAGTATACATTATGCGTCGGCAATTTGTAATTTAACGCACAATTTTTCGAATCATGACACCTGTATTTGGGAAACGCAGGGGAGAAAGTGAGTCTCGATTGACACTAATTCACACTCTCACGAACACTGGACAAACCAGTGATGACGGACGAGATTATGGCTGAGGTAGCCATAGTTCCAGAGTCTTGCATCACAGTATGTCCCTGTGGAGAGGGAAATATAGAGCATGAGCATTAGGGTGACCAAAATTTAGGTTATTTTGGAATATCCACTTTGCTCAGTTACTAATGTGTAGTCATGGGCCCCCAATTGTGTTGCATGGTTGTGTTTTTTCTGAATTCCTCAAGATGAACATGCTAGATATTTGCCAAAGTTTTGCAAAAATTGCTATGTAGTGGAGCACCCTGTAGGAGTCACTTTAGGAGGGTGCTTCTGAACTGAAGGTCACCCTAAAATTAACTGAAAAGTATTTTTGCATTTCATAGTCAAGTCACTAAAGTTGACCGTTTTCAACATATTGGAGGGTTTTGGTCACTGCATAACATCCCAGGGGCCAGAAGGGGTCATAGGGGTCTGTTTCATAACAAAATTTTTGAGCAAGCTCTTGAGACCCCTGTTTAGGAGCAAAGTCATCACCAAAATTTTGGCCACCCTGATGAGCATCTCCCTACAGAGAGTAAACAAGCGGGGAAATATTCCGAAAATCATGCCTTAAAAATATAAAGCGAGGTCGCCACGCGCTTCACGCTTGCCAGCCCTTTGCGTGCACCTCGCGTACGGCCCTGGCACAAAAGCTGGAAAGACGGACAGATACACAGTCGTAAACATGGTCCTCGTGCTTTTTTGCATATATAAAAGTACCTTTCTATAAAGATATAGTCTTACGCAAAACATAGTCTTTCTCTACGTAAAACATCGTCTTTTTCTGTGCATGATTCTGTAGACCCAAATGATGATGACACCTCTGGAATCCCCGTTTTCCACCGAGCCATATATAATTATATTAGTTATGGCATTCATTTGTGAATGCCAAAATGCATATCAATTGTGGCATCATTGTGGCACTCATACAGGAACGTCCAAAAGTAGTGACTGGTGTTTTTATACAAACACTGTCGGAGGAACACGGCTTGAACCACGTTAGGGACTATGCTAAACTGCTCACCTATCACACGTAGTACGCAACTTTGTTCATATGCTCATTTCATAGAAACGTATTCACAACTTTTGGGCACGTCTGGTCTGATTACCGAGATAGATGAATGTGTCCTTACCGATTCTATCCAGAATCTGGGATCTGTCCTTGTGGTCCCTGGTGAAAAAAATCTCCCTCAAGAGGCTCTCTGATTTGGTGTTCAGTCCCGGAGAAACACTGAAGCAGTTACCCTAGTTAAGAAACAATGGGTTGAAGAAAGCAATCACAACCTGTCTCCCTCATTTCAGTTCACCTGAATAGGTAGAATTGAGCACTTCACGACCTGAGGTCGCCTGACGAACATTGAGGCCCTTTCCCTTTCCACCTCCTGCCAGTACCTTTCCTCGAAAGGTCTACAACAGCAAAGCAGTCTCATCATCTGTGTGATGTGGCCCGTAAATGGTCATTTCCACTCTCTACACTGCACAGGTCTAAGACTATACATCCTGTTCAGTGCCACAGCTCTGCATCACCCGTGTGTATCACGTACGTACCTTGTGAGGTAAACGTCGGCAGTTAAAAACTTCCTGTACCGACGAATATGCTGATGCCACCATTACGCAGACAGCTCATATTTTACCTCATGAGCTTCATTGCTCACTGCCATGAGGGCAAAGACCAAGTGCCTCGATCTGCCAGGAGAGCAAAACCACAGTGGATGGGGGAAAAAAGAAAGTTTACAGTCTAGAAATCTCAACCCTCTCCTCTGGGACGATGTCCACGCACATTTTATGTCCTTCAAACTTGGCTATAGCAGTACGAACTGTGCTTTTGTCCGTACGTCTGAATCGTGATAATACATACGGTACACACTGGACCTTCCATCTTGCACATAAAGATGTGGGCAAAACTTTTAAGATTAAGAAAGGCGGCTGTCACATAAATTTAGGCTACTCTACTGAGAAGAATTCCTACTTATTTGGTAGCTAAAGGCTTCGGATACCTCTTACTTCCATGCCAAGAGGTTGAAGTCTGACTCATGGGTGTGGGTGGGTGGCAGGTGGGCGCTGTGTGCGTGCTGGTGAGAGCTATCAAATGGATTGCTACTGAGAGCAAAGCTTGTGTGCGTGCGTGCGTGCGAGCGAGCGAGCGTGCGAGCGAGTGCGCGTACAAACGTGGACCCGTCTAGGTGACTTGATGCTTGCAGTGCACTGGCAGAAGTACCAGACGTTGCCGTGGTGGAGGACAAGGCTAAAAAAAATGTGAAATTCAGTCGCCTCTAGCTAACCGCATTCTCTTGGCCATCCGCACAAAGGCAGTGTTCCCACTTCCCACTGTCGGTACAGAGCTTTTGATTAACCGCGCAGATCTCTTGGTTTCTGGCAGTCCGCGCACACTGTGCTATTGGCTGGAGATGGTTACTGAGATAAGCTGTTTAAAAGCAACAATGTGGCAAAAGCCATTGGGCACCATCAAGCGTTGAAAGAGACTGCGTCAAGAACAGTTTAGAAGTAAGACGAGCAGTACTGAGTAACGCTTGTTCCACAAGCCAAAGTCCTTCATTTGCTCATCCCACTCTCTCGGCCATCCGCCAAACGGCGTAAATCCCGAACGAGTGCGATAAAAACTTTGATTTTCATTTATGGATGGCGGAAATCTGGCTGGAAAAGGCTCGAAGATCGATTTCGAGGTAGATTTGCATGAGAACCGATGGCGATGATTGAAACCTTTAACACATCCCCATCTCCAGAGGTTCTTGAGCACTTGAGCACTAGACCTAACTGAGACATCCAACTTAGAAAACTACACCAGCCGTGCTTTTGAAAGGTCTGCACCTTGTGCATATGCGCACGCATGCACGGATGTGCAGTGCAGGTAAGCGTACAGGGCTGTCATAAGCGAGTGTCCGAAGATCTTGCTGAGGCTGTCCAAGTGTAAGTACGTGTGCGTCAAGTACGACTCCTCGAAGCGTCAATCACTGTGTAGCCGCTCAACGGCCACTTGAGAGAACTTTGGCAGCCAGATCAACGGACACACGCGGATGACAGCCCCGTATCCATCACAGTGCCAGGGTCCAGTCATGCAGGCGGCCTCCACCGCTGCCCTTGCGCTGTTTGGAGAGGACATTTTTAGCAATTACTCCTATTTTTCGAACCTACGAACAATTGTAAAGGGCCTCTGTAGTGGCCTCAGACACTTTGTACCCGAGCAAATCGTAGCTGTTGGGTTTTCCTGCATTGCGGAAATAAGGAACATGTGTCTTGCTAAAGTGACAGACGCGCACGCACGCACGGATGGGAAATGAAAAGAAAAATATCTCACATGCTGCGCATATCTTGCACCACTTCTGCATACGGAAAATGTATGAACTGAGCTTGAGCCAAACCATTACTTTTTCGTAATAGGAACACCGTCAGCTCCGATACCTCGCTCACTTCCTGTTTTATGTCCCTAACGTTTAATTGAAGTCATGCAAATGTATTCATTTTTTCCTCCTCACGTGTGCGAGTCTTTTTCGCATAGGCCACAATCTTAGTGTTCATTTTTTGGCTCTCTCTGGCAGCGTCTCCGGCGTCGTCAGGTTCGTGCACACCTGCCATAACTATAGCTAAAAACAAATAGTGCCTCATTGTATGACCCATTAGTGATAATGGTCTTTGCTGCCCCAAAATGTGGCTGAAATTAAATTTGAGCTGCCTCTCCCTTCTTGATTATAGCGTCTGAAATGCCTTTTGGGCTGACGAGCCTCGAGAGTTGGCTTTGGGCAGAGGTTCTGGCATCCCGCTCGATCAGGGCTGCTGTGTGCTTTCTGCAGAACCAGGAGGGACACTCGGTGCCGTTGAAGTCGCGGATCAGCGCCCTGAACACGCCGTACCCGGCCGGGTCCTGCATCACGAGTGAGAACATTTGGTGGCTGCTGCAGCGTCAATGGAAATGCAGATCTGTCTGCAGCTTTGGGAGGAGAGTATCAGTTAAGCAGAAGTTTGAAAGTGAGGCGGTTAATTTCCCTTGGTATAACCAAATTTGGGAGAAGGTAATGTCAAGGAGTTAAAACATCCTTAACACGTATTCTTGATCTTTTTGGCAAAAACTTGCTAACATATATAATGCGCAACAAAAAATGGTCAGACACTTCACATTTGCTTATAACTTTGGCTCAGATGTTTGAAATTTCATGAATCCTCATTTGTGCCATGATCATACCAGTCAGTTGGACTTGGTCTTGGACCAGCTGGGACTCATGCACTGGGCTCTTGCTACAAATACCCATCTGTCGGCTGGAACAGAAAAGCAGGTCAGACACTCAGGAAGGTTACATCAAAGACAATGGTCTTCTTAACGATATAAGGAGGAAGCAGATGATTAAAAATGAGGAAAAGTTTGATTTCTAATTCCTTATGAAAGATGGTCTCAAAATCTCAGGCTCATGATGCCAGTCTGACCTTTTTGGTTCCGCACTGCAGATGTCTTCATAATCACATAGTTCACACAATCGCGGTTTGCCCTGGGGCTGAATGAAACAAACAAAACTCTTCAAGCTGTTCTTTATATTTTTAGGTCCAAAACAAAACAATAGCAGTTAGAAACAGTAAGAGAGTGACATCACCTTTCAGGTTTAGAGAAGATTAGGGTATCTTGGATTGAGAATTACCCTCGGTAAGAGAAAATCACTAAGGAAGCTCAAAATTCTACTGCTCATTAACCATATCAGCATGCCTTTGATTATTTAGTACAGTATGTGCTCCATCAGCAGAGATTTCCCTCGATGTCAACACCTCAAAACGAGTTTGTGTAATAATACTTTGGGGGGTGGTTACAATCTATCTTCTATCTATATATATAAAGCAAAGTCGTCGTATGTATGTGTGTGTGTATGTGTGTGTGTGTGTGTAGGTCTGCCTGTCAGGCTATGGCCGTCCCAACCGCCGCACCGATCGTCACCAAACTCGGTCGGCAGACGCTAAACATCACAAGCTCGAAACTGATCCCGCCACACCTTACATTTGAGGCCGTTTTGAGGCCGAAATCGAGGTCCAAAGTTCCCT